>Ga0209578_10003631_pt1 | contig 11628 bp, 14 predicted proteins | sample tdAd472_FD_187127 | JGI IMG/M metagenome (GOLD analysis project Ga0209578, IMG submission 187127) | Marine sediment microbial communities from the Atlantic coast under amendment with organic carbon and nitrate - tdAd47.2 (SPAdes)... | ecosystem: Environmental > Aquatic > Marine > Coastal >...
GCTACCAACGCACCCGAGAAATGTCCATCGACGAGCTGCTGCTCGAGAACCGGATCGTCTTCCTGATCGGGGAGATCAACCACTCCTCGGCAGCCCGGGTCATGATGCAGATGCTCTATCTGGAGAACCAGAAACGGGGCACCGAGATCAACTTTTACATCAACTCGCCGGGCGGGGCCGTGGACGACACGCTCGCCCTGTACGACACGATGCAATTCCTGAGCTCGCCCGTGGCGACCTACTGCATCGGCCGGGCGTACTCGGGCGGGGCCGTCCTGCTCGCCTCGGGACAGAAGGGCAAGAGATACATCCTGCCCCACGCCAAGGTCATGATCCACCAGCCCTACGGCGGCGTGACGGGTCAGGCCTCGGACATCAAGATCCAGGCCGAGCAGATCATCAAGATGAAGAAGGGTCTCAACCAGATCCTTGCCAATCACACAGGCCAGCCGTTCGACACCGTCGCAAAGGACGCCGAGCGCGACAAGTACTTCGACGCCGAGGAAGCCAAGGCTTACGGCCTCGTCGATGAGGTCCTCCAGCATCCGCCCGAGTCCATGCAACGTCACGCGTTCAGCTGATCCCGTCTTCCGAACAGAAACACACACCGAGGATGAACATGTCCTACCTCGTTCCAATCGTCATCGAACAGACCGGCAAGGGTGAGCGGTCCTACGACATCTACTCGCGCCTGCTCAAAGACCGCATCGTCTTCATCGGCGGCGGGATCAACGACGAGATCGCCAACCTCGCCGTCGCGCAGCTGTTGTTCCTCCAGAACGAGGACCCGAAGCTCGACATCCACATGTACATCAACTCGCCGGGCGGCTCGGTCACCGCGGGCCTGGCGATCATCGACACGATGCGGTACGTCGCGCCCGATGTCAGCACCTACATTTTCGGACAGGCCGCCAGCATGGGCAGCCTGATCGCCTGCGCCGGCACCAAGGGCAAACGCTACGCCCTGACCAACTCGCGCAACCTCATGCACCAGCCGCTGCTCTCGGGCGTCATGGAGGGCCAAGCGACCGACCTCGAAATCGAGGCCCGCGAGATGCTCCGCCTGCGTGATCGCCTCTATGGCATCTACGCCGACGCGACGGGCAAGGAAGCCAGCCAGATCGAGGCCGACACCGACCGCAACAAGTGGCTCGACGACAAGGAAATGCTCGAGTACGGCCTCATCGACAAGGTCCTCGACCACCTTCCCAAGAACACCGAGAGCTAAACCGCCCTCGCCCCAACAACCGTACACCGATGCAGTACCCTGGCGCCCATGAGCGCACCGGGTCACTGTGTCATCTACCGATTCCGCGTCAAGCCTGACCGCGAGGACGACTTTGTCCGCGCGTGGTCAGAGGTCACGATCAAACTCCGCGACCACCGCGGCGGCCTCGGCTCACGCCTGCATCGGGGGCCGGACGGCATCTGGTACGCCTACGCCCAGTGGCCCAGTGCCGAGGCCCGCAGCATGGCTTTCGAAGGCCCGCCCGTCGCTGCCGAGGCGTCGGCGATCATGCGTGACGCAACCGAGGAAAGCCTGCCCGAGATCGTGCTCGAGCCCGTGGCCGACTATCTCGTCCACACACGCGACAGCTAGACCCGCGAACTACACTGCGAGCATGAAACGAGCGATCATCGGCATCCTGCTCACCGCATGCCTCGCCGGCTGCAATTCCGGCAAGCGCATCGCCAAGGCCAACGACGCCCTGCGCCTGGAGCGCGAGGCGCTCAAGGTACAGGTCACTTCGCTCGAAGCCGAGAACGCCGAACTCAAGAGCAAGAACAGCGAACTCAACAATCGGCTTGATTCGCCGCTGCCCGATGACATTCTGATCGCGCTGCCCCGCGTGGCGAGCATCTCGCTGGCGCGTGCTTCAACGGTCGAGACCCAGGACGGCGCATCGGCCGCGACGTTTCTGCTGCGAACATCCGACGGCAAGGGGCGGTTCGTTCAAGCGGTTGCCTCGGTCGAGCTGCGCGTGGTCGAGATTGGTGAGCAGGGCGACGACGCTGCGGTACTCGGCGAGCGCGTGGTGACGCCCACAGAACTCCGCGAGAGCTACGCCTCCGGCTTGGGCGGGGCCTCGTACATGCTCAGCGTGCCGCTCACCCGCACACCGACGACGGGCGCTGCCCTGCGTGCCGTGCTGCACGATGCGATCACGGGCGCTTCGCACAGCGCCGAGCGTGTGATCGAAGCCCGTTGATCAGAATTCCACCACCACACCCACGTGCAGGTCCGCGGTGAGGACGCTCAACTCTTCGATATCCGTGTTGAGGTCGATCCCGGGGATGTAGACCCAGCGCGTGCCGACGTCGATCCAGACGTTGTCGACGACGCGGATCTCCACGCCGATCGGGATCTGCAGCGCAAAGCTCGTGTCGTCGTCGCTCGTGCCCTCGATCTCGGCATCGACCATCGCGATGCCCGCGCCGAAGCCTAGGTACCCCCGGTAGCCCTCGTTGCAGACGTCGAAGAGGATGTTGCCCATGAACATCGAGATCTCGATGTCGCCGTCAACGTCCGCGACGGTGTCGCCGTCGTCGTTGATGAGGCTGTCGGTGTCGTAAAAGCGTTGTGCGTACTCGGCCTCGAAGCGGTAGCCCACGCCCGGGTCTGCGGGGTTTGGCCCCGGCCCGAGTCGTAAGCCCACGCCCACGCTGTAGCCGACACCGATCTTCGAATTCAGTTCGACATCATCGCCGAACGATATGGTTTCGACCTCCGTATCGAACGGGAAGACCAGGGCCGCCGAGCCGCGAACGTAGACGCTCGGGTATGGGCCTGAGCCAAAGACCTCGGCCTCGTCGGCATAGGGCTGGAAGCTCTCGGCCGTCAGCAGGCCGCCAGTACGCTCGCGGAGCGCCTCGTCCGGGCCTTCATCCGCAAACACTCCGCCAGCAACAGCGGCACACACGGCTCCGACACATACACACGTCATTCGCATCCAATGGCCCTCCGCCCGCATCGTACCACGGGCCAATCCGGGCTCAGTGGCCCGGCATGGGGAACTTCGCGCACAGATCACGGACCTCGCCGCGAACCTGTTCCGTCACACGTGAGAGTTCATCCTCGCCCGCAAGCCCGGCGCTCAGGACGCGGTCGATGAAACTGGCAACCAGTTTCATCTCGGCCTCCTTGAACCCGCGGGTCGTCGTCGCGGGGGCACCCAGACGGATGCCACTGGTCACCATGGGCTTGCGCTGATCGCCCGGGATGCCGTTTTTGTTGCAGATCAGCCCCGCGTCCTCGAGCCACTTCTCAGCCGCCTTGCCCGTCAGCGCACCCTCGGCCCCGTTGGGGTCCTTTGCGGTCAGGTCGACCAGCATCAGGTGATTGTCCGTCCCGCCCGAGGTGATGCGGTAGCCGTGCTCGACGAGCGCCCCAGCCAGCGACTTGGCATTGGCGACGGTCTGCGCCTGGTACGCCTTGTACTCGGGCTTGAGGGCCTCGCCGAACGCGACCGCCTTGGCCGCGATGACGTGCATCAAGGGGCCGCCCTGCATGCCCGGGAAGAGCGCGCGGTTGACCTTCTTGCTGATCTCCTCGTCGTTGGTCAGGATCAATCCGCCACGCGGCCCGCGCAGGCTCTTGTGCGTCGTCGTCGTGACGACATGCGCGTGCGGGAAGGGGCTCGGGTGCGCACCACCGACAATCAGACCCGCGATGTGCGCCACATCTGCCATCAAGAGCGCCCCCACCTCGTCGGCGATCGCGCGGAACTTGGCAAAGTCGATCGTCCGCGGGTACGCGCTGTAGCCGCACAAGAGCATCGCCGGCTTGTGCTCCAGGCACACCGCCCGCACCGCGTCGTAATCGATCCGCTCGAAATCCTGACTCTTCTCGTCGCGCACGAGCGGGTAGTGCACGGGCTTGTAGTAGTGCCCGCTGAAATTGATCGGCAGCCCGTGACTCAGGTGCCCGCCGTCGGCGAGCACAAGACTCGCAAACGTCGCGCCGGGTTCCATCAGCGCCATGAACACCGCCGCGTTCGCCTGCGCGCCCGAGTGCGGCTGGACGTTGGCGTACGCGCACCCGAACATCTGCTTGGCCCGCTCCTGAGCCAAACGCTCGATCGAGTCGTGGTGCTCGCACCCGCCGTAGTACCGGCGCCCCGGGTACCCCTCGGCGTACTTGTTCGTCAGGCAGGTGCCCATCGCGTGCATCACCGCGGTGCTCGCGTGGTTCTCGCTGGCAATCAGTTCGATCGTCGAGGCCTGGCGGTCCGCCTCGGCCTGGATGATGGAAGCCGCCTCCGGGTCCTGCTGCTTGATCAGCCCGACGATCTGGTCGTGGATACTCATGGGCCGATACTACGACCCCCACCGCCCGGTTTCATGGTGCCTCACTCGGGCCTCCGCACCACCGTGTAGAGCACGTTGTAGCTCGCCAGATCCTCAAGGCTCCCCCACCCGAGCGCAACCCCCACCTCACGCATGAGCTGGGAGCCGTTCGTCTGGAAGTGCAGCACCTCGAAGCCCGCAGCCTCCCAGGCCTCCATCCCGAATGGATCACGCACGTCGGCCGGGGCGTTGTAGGAGCCGTCCTCGAGCCGCCAGGGCCCTCCGCCGAGGTTGTAGACGACCGCGATCCCGCCCGGCTTGAGCGATTCGTAGATGATCTGCGCGCCCATCGCCGGGTCGCCGCCCACGTCGATGGGATCGAAACTGTCCATCGGCTCCTCGGGCTGGACGTACCCCCGCTTGAGTACGTTCCGCGCCAGGATCAGGTCGTAGTTCTTGCCGATGGACTGCCGGAACTTCCAGTCGCCGAACCACTCGCCAAAGTGCAGCGAGACCCGCCCCTTCGCCCCATCCTCCGCCACGACCGTATCCGTCAGCCGTGTCGAGGCGTAAAGCAGGTGTACAACCGGATCGACCTCGACGCCATCGACTTCTGCCCCGCACCTTGCGAGCATCTCAAGCTGGCCGAGTTGGCCGTAACCGATATCGAGGATGCGCTTGAACTCGAACGACTCGATGCCCGCGTCGGCCGCGCATGCCAGCGCCGTCGCGTAGGCGATGGGTGAGCCGTAGTTCGTCGCGTAGTAGCGTTCCGGCCCATAGGTCACCGCGCGGAAATCTTCGAGGTCCTCCTCGCTGAGTTGTCGCGTCTGATTGGGTGTGTAGACCGCGCGGTCGAAGCCGCCCTCAATCCGTGGCCCCACGAACAGCGTCTGCCCCTCAACCTCGGGCAGCTCTCGGGCCTTGCCCAGCCACTCGATGACCGCCGGCTGCGTGACGATCTCACCCACGCGCTCGGCCTCCTGCGCCAACGCATGCGGGCTCCAGTCCTGACCCTGGGCCGTGCCCAGAACAAAGATCGCCACAGCACACTGCATCGTTCGCTTCATATTCACCTCCGCCTCTGCTACCGAAGCCCCGCGAGCCAGATGCGTCGACGCCGCCCCGTTCGGGACTTACTATGACTCACCATTACCAAAGGAGGGCCACGCCATGTGCTATCAGAGCAAAGTCAGTTACAACGAGGACCGCATCCACGCCGCCGCGATGTACTGCTCCGACGGCCGCATCGGCGCTCACTTCGACGACTTCATCCAGAACGGCCTGACCCTCCCCCGCTACGACCGTCTCTGCCTGCCCGGCGGGCCTGCCTGCCTCGCCGGCCACCCGCAGGCACATCTCGAGGAACAGGGCGTTCTCGATGAACTCAAGTTCCTCTACGAAGTCCACGGCCTGGACCGCATCGTCCTCATCGCTCACCAGGGCTGCGCGTTCTACAAGAACCGCCTCGACCTCACCGAGCCCCGCCTCGAACTCGTCCAGAAAGCCGACCTCGTCCGAGCCGCCGCCTACGTCCACCGCGTCACCGGCCTCGATCAGATCGAAGGCTACTTCGCAAGACTCGTCGACGGCCAGATGCAGTTCGAGAAGGTGGTGGTCTAAGGAAGATTGCTACAACTGGATAGCTTGCCTCCTCGCGATTTTTCTGCGTCGAATAAAGTAGAAAATAATTCCGATCACCAGAACACATGTAATAAGCAAGACAATTTGAGCGATTAGAACTGATCTGTCGAACCCGCCATAACCCAAGAACCCATCCGGCATTTCCGGGAGTGTCGTGACGGGCGCATCGATAAAAAAATCTGCGTGCGTATCGGGGTGCTTCCCCTGAGCGAGTTTCGTGTTTACGAATTCGGAGAGCCGCTTCCTATAAGCATCTGCTTCTTTCCTTGCGGCTGTGTAGTACGCCCGCACTTCCGCGATATCGACCACCGCCTCGGCGAGGATATTACCGCTGAGAAACTCCGCGCCTTCTGCGTCATACGCACTCGGGTGCAGGGAAGTTTTGCCGTCATCTATCAACTCGTCGACCCGCATCCCGCAGATTGCAGCGAGCGAGCTATGCATGCCTAGCTGCATGAGAATGCCAGTGCCCAGCATGATGTCCACACTTTCCCATGCGTTCCCAAGAACAATGAGCCCGATCAGACCATCTACGGTTTCCTGTGACAACTCGATCTGGATTGATTGCAATTCATCTGTCGTCAAAAATTTTGAAGCCAGCGTCGGATACGTACCGTACCACCTCGCAGACTCCTGCCCCGCCTTCGGATCTAAGAGCCACTCAATCACCGCAAGTTGCACATACTCTCGCCCGAAGTGTGCATCGGGATTGATCTCGATCGCCTTGGCGATGTGCTCGCGCGCTTGCTCCATGTCTGACATGTCCGTGCCATCAGCACCGGCTCGCACCCACTTGTGCGCGTAGAAAGTACCCAAGTTCGCGTGGTAGCGGTACAGGTGATCACCCGCCGCGTCACCTAGCCGATCGACAACCGCGAGCTTTGGCAAGATAGCCTCGATCGCTCCGGCTGAATCACCCAACCGATCAAGCGATACCGCGATGTCGTCGTAAGAATTGAGTCGATCCGGATTCTCGGCAAGTCGCTCTCGGGCAATCTCGATACGACGCTCGTAGTACGCGTCCGGGTAGACCGGAAAGAAGCCTGTGACTGCCTCCACTACACCTGGCATGCCCTCCGCTTCATGACGGAGCGTATCGGAACCCAGAGGCAAGCCCAAGCAATCGCGGCAAACGAGCACATCACAAAAGCCAGTACCGCACGCAGTGATTGAATTACACGCATCGCAAGCCTCCTTCTCAATTGTGATTCAATATACGAGAAGAATCGCGAAGGGTTCTAGTAACTGCCACTCTCAGCCAGCGGCCTCACACTCTCCATCGCAAACTCCGGCCCGTACACCGCGCCCAGATCCATCGGCAGGTACACGCCGTGGGCGTGGTCGCTGTTGAGGATCACCGCGTTGGGGGCTGTGAAAGCCGATCCGAACTCCGCGTGCTCGTGGCCCAGGATGAACCAGTTCACCCCCCACCGCTCGACGAGATCCTCGAGCAATTCCGCGTCGTAGCCGCGACCCCAGACCATCGCATACGCCGAGCCCACGCGCGGCTCATAATCCTGATCCGTCAGGGGCCGGCTCAGCACCGTCGTATCGAAGCGTCCCATCATGCCGGGGCTGGGCAGGCTGTGCGCGCACAGCACATCCGACCGCCCGCCCGAGGGCTTCGTGCAGTGACACCGAAGCGCCAGCGGCATCGACCGGATAAACCGATCGATCGACGCCTCCACACGACCGGCGTCATCGCCGAACACGTAGATCAGCGCTTCCTGAAACGCCTCGACGCACTTGACGCCGTCTTTGAGAATGCCCGACTTGAGCATCTGCGCCATCTCGTGATTGGCGATCAGCATGTGCACGTGCTCGGGGAACTTCGTCTTGAGCCGGGCGACCTTGGCCAGCATGCGGTAGCTGAAATCCATGCCGTTGATCAGCCGGTCCGAATGGATTAGCTCGTGCAGCGTCAAGTGCTTGCGTGGCAACTCGCCCGGGTCATCGCCCAGGTTGGCAAGCTCGATGAGCCGCTGAAAGTGCATCGGGTTGTCGTGCAGATCGCCCGTGGCGATCAGGTTCCCCGGCGCGCTGATCTCGTCGATCGAGCCCTTGCGGCAACTCGCATCGAGATTCGCCTCGGTCGCCTCCTCGAAAATGGCGATTACGGAATCGGGGTTGTTGAGTTCGTCGGCCATCGGCCCGCCTTCGCCCGCGGGCCGTTAGTCCTTGACCGCCTTCATCTGCCCGCTGGCGCTCTTGACGCCGGCCTTGATCATCGCGTGGATCAGGTCCAAACGATCGATGACCTCACTCATCTCCGGGCGGTTCTCGGGCGATACCTCGAGGCACTGCATGATCAGCTCGCTCAGCTTCACCGGGATGCGCTCGTTGATCTCGCTGGCGGGCTTTGGCTTCTCGAGGAGCGTGTCGTCGACGCGCCCCATCAGGCTGCCCTCTTTGCCAAGGGCCGTCGGCACTTTCTTGCGTGTCAGTACCCAGTACATACTCGCGCCAAGGTTGTACACATCCGTCTTGGGCGTGATCGCGCGGCGGTGCACCTGCTCGGGCGCGATGTAGTCCGGCGTGCCCTGGATACGCTTCTTGATCGTCCCGATCGGACACGACTGACCCAGGTCGATGATCTTGGCGTGCAGCTCGCCGTCCACCACCAGATTGTTCGGCTTGAAGTCCGCGTGCACGAACCCCTTCTCGTGCATGTGGTTCATCGCCTGCGCCGCCTGGCGGAACACCTGGCACGCTTGCTCGAAGGTCTTCGGAAGGAAGGTGTCCATCGCCTTGCCGTCGACGAACTCCATCACCAGATAGAGCCGGTTGACGGTCAGCAGCTTCTTCTTCTTGAGCATCCTTGGGATCTTGCGGATGGTCTCGTGCTGGAGCTTCTGGGCGATTTTGTACTCGGCCTCGGCCTGCTCAAGAAAGCGCTCGGACTTCTCGTCGAGACGCTGCACGTCCTTGAGGGCCCAGATCTGCTTGGTTTTCTCATCCTGAGCGATGTAAATGATCGACGCCGCGCCCCGTCCGAGTTCGGACAGGATGCGGTAGCCTTCGACCAGATCGCCCTTCTTGTAGACCTCCACGCGGTCTTCACCCTCTCTCTATCTTGAATCAATGCTCGACCGAGCCAGTGAACAGAAACCGACCAGGCCTCGCCCCGGGGTGGGTATCTTAGCCCGCCGCCGCTGGCGACAGCCAGACGACCACACATCGTGATCGACAATCCCGCAGTCTTTATTTATCGCGGCGAGGGGATCAGTTGTTCGCGGAACGCGGCCACGGGGAAGAGATTGCCCGGGCTGGTCGTGTGGGCCACATCGCTGTGGAGGATCACGTTCTGAGCAGGAATGCCCAGCTCACGCTGAAGAGCCTGCACGGTCTGGACAAGGTGACCGATCTGAGCGGGCGTGAACTCACGCCGATCGCCGTCGCCAACGAGGCAGATCCCGATCGCGTTGCGGTTGTACCAGTCGCCGTACTCACCGGCCGTATGAGCCCCGGGGAGCTGATCCAGCCACCGGTAGCCCACGTGGAGTTCGCCGTCGCCGGCCCCGTTGCCGTTGCCGATGACAAAGTGATACCCGAGTCCCGAGAGGCTCATGGCCTTGTGATCGCGTTCGATCGACTCGGCCGAGCCATAGGTCAAACCGGAGTGGTGGATGACGATCGCCTGCCAGGGCGAGTTGGTCATCGAAACGCGTGTGTCGAAGATTTGGTCGATCGAGGCCGGCCCGCTGGAGGCCACCAGAGCCGAGAGGCGCACGCCATCGATCTGCGAGGGCCTGCCACCGTCGAGCAGCCAGAGCGAGCCGCCCACGGCCGTCATCGCCAGAACGAGGGCGCCCCAGACCGCCTGTGAGCGGCTCATGCCCTGCCTGGAGGGCTTGCGGCGTGGGTTGGTGCGCTTGCGTGATCGTCCGTTCTTTGCCACGTGCGTTCCTTCGCTCGATGCTTGGTCGTAAGCCGCCGGCGCTCCGCCCGGCACCGATGTCAACGCTGTAAGCACTGGCATCGGATCGATCTGTCTATCTGCTTCCAAAAACGCGCGCTCTTCTGATCAGAGCGACTCGATCACCTACTCCTTGGGCGCCAGCCGAGCCCGAAGGTTCGGCACTCGACGCCCGTACTCGTTGTACCGGTAAGGCGGCACGTCCTGCCCACGCACGCTGTCGTACCGTGCGTAAGGCGAACGGTCGTCCTTTTCCTTAAACAGCGGCTTGCGGCAGCCACCGAGCGAACACACAACCACCCCCACTACCAAGACCACAACCCCCGTGCTCCATGCACGAGATGCGGTACCGAGGTGTGTCGCGGTCTCACTCATTCTGCTTTCAGCATAGCCATCCGGAACCGGATGCGCTCGACACAAAAAAACACCCGGCCAGGTTCGGCCGGGTGTTTCGTGGAGGAGATCAGAAACGATCAGGAGTGTTACTGTCTCTACGCCAACACACCGCCAAAGTTCCCGCTATGTCGGATAATTTGGAACGCCCGCTCACGCACCGCGCCACACCAGACAATTGTTCGCATCAAGTTCGGCCTCACTGCGAGCCAGACACTGCCGCACACCCTCGAACAGCACCGTGCACACCGCGCTCGACAGATTCAATGACCGCTCGCCCGGCATCATCGGCAGCCGAAGCAGGCGATCGCCCGCACTCTCAAGAACTTCACCCGGCAATCCGCGGGATTCCTTCCCAAAAACAAGGTGGTCGCCCGGCCGGAGATCCGCGTCGTACAGAAGCGAGCCGCCCTTGGTGCTCAGCATCCATCGCCGCGCCCCGGGCGTGGCTGCCTCGTACGCCCCAATGTCCGCATGTGTCGAGAGCGCAAGCCTGGGCCAGTAATCAAGCCCCGCCCGTCGGCACGCCTTCTCATCAATATCAAAGCCCAATGGCTCGATTAGGTGCAGCGAAGCGCCCGTGGCCACGCACGTGCGGCCGATGTTGCCCGTGTTGTTGGGGATCTCAGGCTCATGCAGAACAACGTGGAACATGCGCTGAGCCTACGCCTCACCCGCCGTTGCCGCGGATGTAGCGATCCTCAGCCTCACGACGGGCCTTCACACCCGGGTCCACGCGCAGCAGGTGATCGATCGCCTGCTGCACCTTGCTCCACTCGTTGTACATCGCCTCACGCCGAACGCGCCCGTCCGTGCTCACCACAATGATCCGGCCGAATATGTCCGAATCGTTGCTCCTGCGGCGTTCATTCCCGACCGTAGGCATCGGACTGCCCGGACTGGCAAGCAACGACTGGGTGATCCGGCGATTGCCCAGCGCATGCTTCATGCCCTGCTGCGTGATCGGGATATCCAGGAACTTGTCAGCCACAAGCCCGCCGCCACCCCTGCGTGAACGGTTCCCGCTCTCGGCGTGCGGGATCATGAACCCCATCACTGCGATGTCGCGCCCCTGCTGCTTGTGGATGTCCTCCATCTTCAGCATCAGGTCCGTCATCAATTCCTTCGCCGCCGGGTGCCACAGGTACGCCACGATGATCTTGCCATCCGTGTTCGGCTTGCCGTTGAGCCACTCCCCCTCGGGCACCGCAAACGGCGGCGTCAATTCCTCATAGCTCTGCGCCTTCTCAAGCAGTTCCTCGTCGATCTTGGGCCAGTTCACCGACCTCGGTGAACAGGCCAGCGAGGTCGTCGTCGAGTACCCCCGAGTCGGCGCGGCCGGGCACCGGGTCCAGCCCGACGGTGACGTCGCCGCCATCGGGGAGCTT
>Ga0209578_10003632_pt1 | contig 11623 bp, 1 predicted proteins | sample tdAd472_FD_187127 | JGI IMG/M metagenome (GOLD analysis project Ga0209578, IMG submission 187127) | Marine sediment microbial communities from the Atlantic coast under amendment with organic carbon and nitrate - tdAd47.2 (SPAdes)... | ecosystem: Environmental > Aquatic > Marine > Coastal >...
ATCGCCATGCGCGCCTGCAAAACCGACCAAAGCTTCTCAGCAATGATCTACCTCGCCGCCGCCGTCATCCATTCACGATGAATCCCCACAAGCCTTAGACCGGATCTGAGGTTCGCTGCATTATTCGGCAACCGCTGAACGAACTTCAGATTCATAAGGGTCACTGGCAATTTCAAATCCACCATATTAGCGACGCCCGTAAAGCGCATTGACCATTATCTGTTCGCCAATCCGCTCAACCGTTCGTGCCGGATTATGCGGCAGCAAGCTTGCCTCCTCTTCTTCCGGCACAAGCGGAGGGTTGTCGCGATACGTTCCGGTCGTCACGCCTCGCATGCCCGCAATGGACGCGCAAAGCTTCTCGAATCGGCGCTTGACGATCCGGTTCACCCGAAGGCGATTGCGGCTCAACAGTTCAAAACTATGGGACACAAGCGTAAACTGCGTATCGCCCAGTCGCGCTGCATGGCGGATTGCAGCTGACATTTCTCGCGCAGAGAGCGAAACGATCTGTGCATGACGCTGCCCCTTGCCGTGCGTTGCAATGCTGCCAACAGGCACTTCGGTTACACCGCAATAGCGCAATGGCTTGGTATAATCAGCCGTGAGCCTGATGTCACAATCTGAATCCTCGATACCCGGGCAAAAGCTGGTATCGTAGGCAATACCAAGCTGCGCCAAGGCCCGCAGCGTATCATCATTTGCGCCATAATTACCTGCACGAAACGCCACTGGCGCAGGAGCACCGGCATCCATCAGCAAATTCCGCGCCAGATCGATCAGGGTGATCTGCTCGTCCAGCGTGAAGTCCGCAATATTACGGCCTGTCTTGCCTCCCACGGGGCCATTATCAACATGACTCAGCCATTCGGTGTGGGCGTGAAGCTGAACATCATGGCCACGCTGGATGATGGGCATAACGACATCAGAAATTGCGCGCGAACCCCATAAGAGCGCAGGCATCGGGTCAACGAAGAATACAGCCTTCAGGCCATATTCTTCCAGCACATCCATCTGATAATGAATGCCTACCTCGCCATCTGAAGCGATACCCGCAATGGAGCGCTTATAGTTGAGGCTATAATCATTGGTGGTAAGCGGCCTATAATATGCTGACGAATATTCTGTATCTATGGTGATATAGACATGCAGCACGGAGCGGGATCCAATATAATTAGCCGAATAGCCTCCTAGCTATCGCATGAAGGTTACTCAAATACCAAGCCAGTAGAAAATTTGTTGTCAGGTGGCGGTAAGCTGAGCGATCTGGGTCGTATGCGTTCCGTCCGAATAGAAAGTATATTCGCCACTTGCTTCTGTATAAAAAGCCGAACCACTGATTGCGAGGCTATCATCGCCATCAAGATTGATCGTGAGATGTGAGCTGTTGCCCGCACCAACCAAAGACTGAATAACGCTGGCATCCATGGTCAAATCGCCCTGCACACCCGTACCCACAAAGCTGATTTCCTCAACATTGCTCAACACACCAAGCAGGTCAGTTTCCGTAACGGTGCCGCTGCCATCGGCCAGAATGACACTGTCATTACCAGCCGCGCCATCGACATTCCAGCCATCGCCGATGTCGAGTGTGAATATATCATCATTGCTGCTGCCAATGACATTTTCGATACCGGTTAACGTGTCTCCCGCAGCATCGCCGCCACTGCCTGTACCGGTCGTGCTGCTCAGGTCGAGCGTCACCGCGCCCGATCCGGCATAGCTCGCCGTGTCCGTGCCTGCGCCACCTGTCAGCGTATCACCACCCGCGCCACCGATCAGCACATCATCATCAGCGCCGCCGTCAAGAATATTGGCATTGCCATCACCGGTCAGCGTGTCAGCCTGCGCCGAGCCGGTCAGATTCTCAATGCTCGAATAGCTGTCGCCCACTGCATCGCCTGTGTTAGCGGCAGAGTTTGCGAGATTGGCCGTGACACCCGTTGCCGCATTGGCATAGCTGGCTGTATCGCTGCCGCTACCGCCGGTCAGCGTGTCACCACCAGCGCCGCCTGTGAGCACATCATCACCATCACCGCCATCGAAGATATTGGCCGAACCATCACCGATGAGCGTGTCGCCATTGGACGAGCCAACGATCCGCTCGATGCTCGAATAGCTGTCGCCAGCCGCATCGCCCGTGTTGTTGGCTATGTTAGACAGATCAACCGTCACCGCGCCCGATCCGGCATAGCTCGCCGTGTCCGTGCCTGCGCCACCTGTCAGCGTATCACCACCCGCGCCACCGATCAGCACATCGTCATCAGCGCCGCCGTCAAGAATATTGGCATTGCCATCACCGGTCAGCGTGTCAGCCTGCGCTGAGCCGGTCAGATTCTCAATGCTCGAATAGCTGTCGCCCGAAGCGTCATTGGTGTTGAGCAGGCTGTTGGCCAGATTGGCGGTAACGCCCGTTGCCGCATTGGCATAGCTCGCCGTATCGCTGCCGCTGCCGCCAACAAGCGTGTCTCCGCCTGCTCCGCCAGTCAGTATATCGTCGCCAGCGTCCCCTTGCAGGGTATTTGCACCACTATTACCATAGAGCATATCGTTGAAGGCCGAGCCGACCAGCACCTCAATGCTGGAGAGCGTATCGCCCGCTGCATCGCTGCCAGATCCGGATGTTCCATCAAGATAGACTGTGACCGCAGATCCTGCCGAAGCATAAGTCACGGTATCCGTGCCACCGCCGCCGATCAGCGTATCGCCACCTGCCCCGCCCACCAGCGTATCATCACCGCTACCGCCATCGATGCGGTTAGCATTGCTATCGCCAGTCAACATGTCTCCATTGGACGAACCCAGAATATTTTCAACGCTTGAATAGCTATCGCCCGCGGCATCGCCCGTGTTATTGGCGATGTTCGAGAAATCGACCGTCACTGCGCCAGAACCGGCATAGCTTGCCGTGTCACTTCCGCTGCCACCTGTAAGACTATCGCCCCCGGCACCGCCGATCAAAATATCATCGCCTGCGCCACCGGCCAGGCTGTTCACCCCGGCATCACCCGTCAATGTGTCCGCAAGGCCGGAGCCGATCAGATTTTCAATATTGGTCAGCGTATCGCCCTGTGCATCACCGCCCGAACCTGCGCTGCCATCGAGTGCGATGGTCACACCCGACCCCGAAGCGCTATAATCTGCGGTGTCGGTATCCGCGCCGCCATCAAGCGCATCAGCGCCCGCGCCACCGGTCAAAATATCATTGCCAGCATCGCCATTGATGATGTCATCACCCGCGCCGCCCGAAAGCGTGTCACCGCCAGCGCCACCATGCAGCGTTTCATTGGCAGAGGTGCCGAAAATGCTGTCGGCAAGCCCTGTACCAAAAACAATTTCAAAGCCGTTTACGACATCGCCCGCCGCATCGCCGCCAGAAGATACCGCGCCGTTCAGGTTCAGCGTAATTCCACTGGCCGAAGCAGAATAATCAATCGTATCACTGCCCGTGCCACCGGTCAGAATATCCGCACCAGCACTGCCATACACAATATCGTCGCCGCCATTGCCGTCGATAGTTTCAGCCCCGCTGCCGCCGGTGAATGTATCGGCAAAGTCAGAACCCGCTACGCCTTCAATGGAAACAAACACATCGCCGGTCGCATCGCCACCAGTGACAACCAGAGTGCCGCTGGCAAAGCTTGCGGTAATGCCGCCGCCTGACGTGACATAGGAAACGCTATCTGTGCCGGCACCACCGTCGAGCGTATCCCCGCCCGCGCCACCGACGAGGACATCATCGCCACTGCCGCCATAGATCGTTTCTGCGCCTGCCGTACCCACCAGCATGTCGCCAAAGGCCGAGCCGGTGAGTATCTCTATATTCGAAACAATATCACCCAGCGCATCACCGCCTGTGCCTTGCGTTATACCATCGAGATAGACGGTCACGCCCACGCTGGAGGCTGCGTAGCTTAACGAGTCCGTGCCAGCACCACCATCGATAGTGTCCGCGCCTGTGCCGCCGGTGATGATGTCATCACCATCGCCACCGTCAATCACATCGTCGCCCGCTGCGCCTGATATCGTATCTGCACCAGCACCGCCGGAAAGAATTTCTCCACTGCCCGAGCCGTTGATCTCATCATCATAATCCGAGCCGACCACACCTTCGACAGCGAGCAACACATCGCCCTGTGCAAAGCCGCCACTCGAAGAGCTGCCATCGAGATAGATGGTAACAGCAGAGGTAGAGTCCGAATAATCTACCGTATCCGTACCCGCGCCGCCATTGATCGTATCCGCGCCATCGCCGCCACGGATGAAATCATCGCCCGCATTGCCCGAAATTTCATTGTCGCTGGCATTGCCGTACAGCGTGTCATTGCCCGCGCTGCCGATAATATCTTCAATGCTGGTGTAGCTGTCGCCCTGCGCATCGCCGCCGCTGCCTGTACCGCCGAGCAAATCAACCGTCACCGCGCTGGCAGAAAGCGTATAGTCCGCCGTGTCAATACCAGCGCCGCCGTCAAACTGGTCCGCACCTGCATCGCCAAGGAAAGTGTCGGCACCGTTATTGCCGAAAAGCTGGTTGTCGCCGGCATTGCCCCACAGCGTATCATCCGAATTCGAACCATAAAGAATTTCGATATTATACAGCCGGTCGCCTGCAGCCTCGCTGCCTGTTCCGGCAACGCCATCAAGACCGATGGAAACACCGCCACTGCCGCCATAAGACACCGTGTCCGTACCCGCGCCACCATCGATAGTGTCGGCCCCGCCAAGGCCACGGAACCACTCATCCGCCGCCGTGCCGGTTACGCTGTCATCGCGGTTGGTGAGATAGATATTCTGGAAATTGGCATAGGTGTCACCCGCAGCATCGCCGCCAATACCCAACGTCACACCGTCAAGATTGATTGTGACACCGGTGCTAACCGACACAGAGCCATAGTTGCTGAAATTGGTGCCGAAGAACAATGTGTTCGTACCAGCGCCACCATCCAGCGCATCGGCGCCCGCGCCGCCCGAAATGGCGTCATTACCATCACCGCCGTCGATAATGTCATCACCATCGCGGCCAGACAGATTGTCATTGCCGCCGCCGCCGGTCAGTGTGTTGGCGCTGCTGTTGCCGGTCAGTGTATCGCCCGAACCGGAACCGATAAGATTCTCGATCGAGTTATATGTATCGCCCTGCGCATCACCGCCGGTGCCAGTGCTGTTGGTAAGGTTGGCATTCACGCCTGAACCACTCAGCGAGTAATCGACGGTATCTGTTCCGGCATCGCCCCGGTTCACGTCCGCGCCTGCGCCGCCCAATATGATGTCATCGCCATCGCCACCGTTGAGCGTATCGACACCATCGCCGCCATCGATGATATCATTGCCCGCACCGCCAGTGATCGTGTTCTGCGTCGCATCGCCCGTCAGGCTGTCGTCATAGGCCGAGCCGATGAGGCTGCTGAAACTGCTGAAACTGTCGCCAGTAGCATCGCCGCCGGACCCTGTACCCGCCAGCAGGGAAAGCGTGACCGCACTGCCCGCACTGGCATACGACAATGTGTTGTTGCCCAGCCCGCCATCGAGAATATCCGCGCCCGCGCCGCCTTCCAGCGTATCGTCACCATCTTCGCCATAGAGTGCATCATCGCCCGCGCCACCGATCAGGCTGTCCGCGCCAACACCGCCCCACAATATATTGGCATTGCCATCACCCGTCAGCGTATCGGCATAGAGCGAGCCACGCAGATTTTCAAAATTAACGAGCGTGTCACCATTGGCATCACCCGTGCTGCCCGTGCCACTTGCCAGGTTCACAGCAACCGCCGTTCCAGAGCTGGAATAGCTGGCGGTATCGGTACCATCACCGCCATCGAGAACGTCCGCACCCGCGCCACCTTCTATGGTGTCGTCGCCATCGCCACCGTCAATAGCATTGGCGCCAACCGTACCTGTAATCGAGTCATTGAAGGCGGAGCCAATGGCATTTTCAACCCGGCTACCAACAAACACATCGCCCTCGGCATCGCCGCCCGTGCTGCCCGTGCCCGTACCAAGGTTAATCGTGATACCGCTGCCGCTCAGTGCATAGCTCACCGTATCGGTGCCACTGCCGCCATCAATCATATCCGCGCCAGCACCGCCAACCAGCATGTCATCGCCGCTGCCGCCATCAATGATATCATCACCATCGCCGGTCGAGACAGTGTCGTTACCTGCTCCAGCCACCACTTCCTCAGCGCTGGCAGATCCAACGAAATTGTCATCAAAGCCGGAAAGCGTGAAGGTTTCGATCGACGTATAGGTGTCGCCCTCTGCCAGCCCGGTGGAAAGCAGGCCATTGACGAGGTTGACCGTCAGGCCACTGGCCGAACTGGAATAATCAACCTCATCGTCGCCAAGACCACCATCAATAGCATCGGCGCCAAGGCCGGGGCGGAAAATGTCATCGCCAGCGCCGCCTTCCATCGTGTCATCACCATCCGAACCGATGATGATATCCGCAAGGCTCGAACCGATCACGCGCTCAATACCAATCAGCACATCACCATTAGCATCGCCTGCTGTGCCTGCTGCGCCATCCATGCGCACAACAATGCCGCCTGCCGAGCTGTAATCGGCGGTATCAAAGCCTGCCCCACCATCGAGAATATCCGCGCCCGCGCCGCCGACCAATATGTCGTCGCCATCGCCTGCCTCAATCGTTTCATTGGCGCCGGTACCGGTGATGACATCATCACCAGCCGAACCAATCACATGCTCGACATTGATGATAACGTCGCCCGCAGCATCGCCGCCCGAAGATGCCGTGCCATCCAGATTGACGGTAACGCCGCTGGCCGAAGCGGAATAATCAATCGTATCCGTACCGGTACCGCCATCAATGCTGTCTGCCTGATTATAGCTGACGAAATTGTCATTACCGCCCCAGCCCCACAAGGTGGTGGTCAATGCCGTACCGCCACGCAGCGTATCGCCATAATTGGTCGAGCCTTCGATCCGTTCAATGCCCGATAGCGTATCGCCCTGCGCCCAGCCGCCAACGCCTGCGGTGCCATCATTGGAGATGGTCACACCCGCGTTCGAGAGGCGATAATCGGCTACGTCTGTACCAGCCCCGCCAATGACCTGATCCGCGCCCAGGCCGGAAGCAATAACATCATCGTCCGCGCCACCATCAAGAATATCTGCGCCATCGCCACCATACAGCGTATCATTGCCGCCACCTGCCTGAATGGTCGAGCTGGTGCTGCCGGCGGTGATTTCTTCACCCTGGGCCGAACCGATCACCGTTTCGACATCAAACAGACGGTCGCCCGCAGCATCGCCGCCGGTGCCAAAGCTGCCATCCATGTAGATTTTCATGCCATTGCTGGACGATGTCGAATAATCGACCACATCAACGCCAGTGCCACCACGATATATGTCCGCGCCGCCGCTGACGATGAATTCATCATTGCCCGCGCCGCCCTGAAACTCCTCGTCGACACTCGTGCCTTCAAAGCTGTCATCAAAGCCGGAACCGATAACGATTTCGATACCGGTCATGGTATCACCAGCAGCATCACCACCCGCAGACGTGCCGCCGGTACGGACTGTCACGCCGCTGGCCGATGCCGAATAATCAGCCGTATCATCACCGCTGCCGCCGGAGAGTACATCGGCACCCGCACCACCGATGAGGATATCATCGCCAATGCCACCGGTCAGTATGTCATCGCCTGCTTCACCACGCAGTGTGTCATTGCCATCAAAACCATCGAGATTGTCATCGCCGGCAGAGCCGATCATGATGTCGCCCAGACGCGAGCCGATAAAACGTTCCACATTGATGAATGTATCGCCGGTCGCATCGCCGCCGGTTGCCGTGTTGAGCGTCAGGTCGATTGTGACGGCCGAAGCCGACGCCGAATAGCTGACCGTATCTGTGCCGGCGCCGCCATCCATGCTGTCTGCGCCCGCGCCGCCCTGCAACACATCGTCGCCCGCTTCACCTTCAAGCGTGTCATTGCCGGTGCCGCCGGTGAGCGTATCATTACCACCGCCACCTTGCAGCGTGTCATCCGAGAAAGTACCGGTGATGGTGTCTGCATTGGCCGAACCGATAACGGCTTCAATACCGGTCAGGCGATCACCCGCAGCAATATCGCCGCTGCCCGACGAACCGTCTAGGTTGACGGTAACACCACTCACAGCAGCTGAATAATCGGCAGTATCGAAGCCCGCGCCGCCTGTCAGCGTGTCCGCACCGGCACTGGCGATCAGCATATCGTCGCCTGCGCCACCATCGAGCGTTTCCGCGCCCGCGCCACCTGCCAGCGTATCATCATAATCCGAACCCAGCAGGCCCTCAATGCTGGTGAACGTATCACCCGTCGCTTCGCCGACCGTGCCCGTGTTGGTTGCAAGGCTGGCGCTCACGCCTGCCGTTGCATTTTCATAAGACGCAATGTCTGTACCCGTGCCGCCGTCGATGACATCTGCGCCATCCCGGCCTTCGATCACATCATTGCCTGCGCCTGCCTCGAATGTTTCATCACCCGCGCTGCCAACCAGCGTATCGCCATAAACAGAGCCAACCACACGCTCGATATTGCTCAGCACATCGCCGGTTGCCGTGCCACCAGCGCCCTGGTCCACACCATTGGTGTAAATCGTTACGCCTGATGTCGAAGCGCTATAATCTGCGGTATCTGTACCGTCGCCACCGTCAATGATATCGGAGCCAGAGCCGCCAACCAGCGTATCATCGCCATCGCCGCCATCAATTGTGTCGCCACCAGCGCCGCCATTGATGATATCGTCACCTGCGCCGCCTTCGAGAATGTCGATGCCCGAAGAGCCGGTAATCATGTCACCCTGCGCCGAACCAATGACGCGCTCAATGCTGCTGTAGGTGTCGCCGGTCGCATCACCTGCGCTGCCTGTGCCGGTCGCGAGATTCACCGTGACCGCGCTGGCCGAGGCGGAATAGTCCGCCGTGTCCGTGCCCGTACCACCGATCAGCGCGTCCGCGCCCGCGCCACCGATCAGCACGTCATCGCCGCCCTGCCCTTCCAGCCGGTCATCCGTCGTATCGCCATAGAGCGTATCGGCAAAATCCGAGCCTTTGATCGTCTCAATCGCGCTGAGCACATCGCCAGCGGCATCGCCGCCCGTGCCTGCCGTACCATCAAGATAGACTGTAACACCGCTGGCAGAGTCCGAATAATCAGCCGTATCCGTGCCCGCTCCGCCATCAATGCTGTCAGCATCAGCGCCACCAATCAGCGTGTCATCACCATCGCCACCCGACAGCGTATCAATACCGGCCTGCCCATCGATCACATCATTGCCGGCACCGCCCTGAATCTCGTCATTGCCAAAGCTGCCGTCGAGCGTATCGCCAAAGCCGGAGCCGATAACGCGCTCTATTGACGTCAATACGTCACCCAACGCTTCGCCACCGCTCGACGCGATGCCGTCCATACGCACTGCAACCGCGCTGGCTGCGGCGGAATAGTCCGCCGTGTCTGTGCCATCGCCGCCATCGAGCATATCATTGCCAAGGCCACCAACCAGAATGTCATCGTCATCGCCGCCCGAGAGGCTGTCATTGCCTGCGCCGCCCGTAAGCGTATCTGCGCCTGCATTACCGATAATGGTATCGGCATTGGCCGAACCCGTGATCATGTCACCCTGGCTGGTGCCGATCACCTGTTCAATCTGGCTCAGCGTATCGCCCGCCGCAAAGCCGCCGACGCCTGCCGTGCCATCCATATAAACGGTCACGGCCACTGCGTTGTTCGAATAGTCGAGTATATCGAATCCGCTGCCACCGATCAGCGTATCAGCGCCCGCGCTGGAATAGAGAATATCGTCACCAATGCCTGCTTCCACGCGGTCCGCATTAGCCGAACCATAGATGGTATCCGCAAGGCTGGAACCGATCAGCGTTTCGATGCTGACCAGAACGTCACCATCAGCATCGCCACCTGTTGAGGCTGTGCCATCAAGATAGACGGTCACGCCTGACAGGGATGTTGCATAATTTGCGGTGTCCGTGCCCGCGCCGCCATCAAGACGATCCGCGCCCGCGCCGCCGGTCAGATGATCATCACCCGCATCGCCATAGAGCAAGTCATCGCCGCCGGCGCCGGTGATGATATCCATCCCTGCTCCACCACGAATGGTTTCTGCAGCATTATCGCCATAGAGACGGTCATCAAAGCCCGAACCGATCAGCTCTTCAATATTACTGAGCACATCACCCGCAGCATCGCTGCCGCTGCCCGATGTGCCATCAAGATAGACGGTGACAGCCGCCAGTGCGCCAGCATAGCTTGCGGTATCAAAGCCTGTTCCGCCATCGATGCTGTCTGCGCCTGCGCCACCGATGATGCTGTCATCGCCCGCTTCGCCGGAGAGGCTGTCGTCGCCCGCGCCGCCGGTAATGCTGTCCGCGCCTGCGCCACCCTCGATCGTGTCATCGCCGGTTGAACCGCCCAGCGTATCGCCAAAGTCTGAACCGATCAGGCTTTCCGCTGTATCGATCACATCGCCAGCAGCCTCAAAGCCCGTGCCGACCGTGCCATCGAGCGAGATAATCACCGCGCCCGTCGCATCGGAATAGTCGATGATGTCAAAGCCGGTGCCGCCGGAAAGTATGTCCGCGCCCGCGCCGCCGATCAGCGTGTCGTCGCCTGCGTTGCCGTAAAGCGCTTCGTCAGCCGCGCCGCCACGAATAATGTCATCCTGCGCAGAGCCTAGCACACGCTCAATATTGCTGAGCTGGTCGCCATCAGCATCGCCACCGCTGGAAGCAAGGCCGTTGAGGTTGACGATAACCGCACCGACAGATGCGCTGTAATCCGCTGTGTCCGTGCCACTGCCGCCGTCTATAACGTCTGCGCCACCACCGCCGACGAGTATATCGTCGCCCGTGCCGCCGTCGATGGTATCACTGCCAAAGCCACCGGAAATCTGGTCATTACCGCCGCCGCCACTCAGCACATCATCGCTGTTCGCACCGGTGATCACGTCGGCAAAGGCCGAGCCGGTGATCTGCTCGATACTGGTGAGCTGATCGCCAGCGGCAAAACCGCCAACGCCCGCCGCACCGGAAAGGCCGATGGTCACACCGCTGGTCGAGGTTGAATAATCAACCGTATCCGTCCCCGTGCCGCCATCCAATATGTCGGCGCCAAGGCTACCGACCAGCGTATCATCGCCCGCGCCGCCGATCAGCGTTTCAGCGACAATGCCACCGCGCAATGTATCGGCAAAGGCCGAGCCTTCGAGATATTCGACATTGGAAAGTATATCGCCCGCCGCGTCGCCGCCGCTCTGCGCACCGCCATCAAGCCCCGCATTTACGCCAGTGGCCGAAGATGCGTAGCTGACCGTATCCGTGCCCAAACCGCCATCGATAGTGTCCGCGCCCGCGCCACCCAGCAAGATGTCATCACCTGCGCCGCCGAGCAGAATATCATCACCCGCATTGCCAACCAGCGTATCATTGCCGCCATTGCCCTCAAGCGTGTCGGCATTACCCGAGCCATTGAGCGTATCGCCAGCCGAGGAGCCGAGCACACGCTCAATGCTGGTGAGCGTATCGCCCGATGCATCACCGCCAATGGAAATGGAGCCATCAAGGTTGACGGTAACCGCACTGGCCGATGTGGAATAGTCCACTGTATCC
>Ga0209578_10003633_pt1 | contig 11620 bp, 13 predicted proteins | sample tdAd472_FD_187127 | JGI IMG/M metagenome (GOLD analysis project Ga0209578, IMG submission 187127) | Marine sediment microbial communities from the Atlantic coast under amendment with organic carbon and nitrate - tdAd47.2 (SPAdes)... | ecosystem: Environmental > Aquatic > Marine > Coastal >...
CCTGCGCCGCGCGGCGTTGCGCGAGCTCGCGGACATCCAGACCGGCTTCGCGAAGAGCGGCGACGAATCGGCGCTCGCGCTGCGGCTCTCGACCCTGCTCCGCCGGATTGCGATCTCGCGCTTTCCGCGGCGTGACGTGGCCGGCCTTCACGGCGCGGAATGGTCGCTTGTGCTTCTTTCGGGTGGGCTGTAGGGTAGCGCACACGATGACACTGAAGATCTGGTTCATCTGCGTGCTGGCGGGTTTCCTCTCTGTCGCGTGCAACGACGGCACCAACGAAGGCGCGGCGGGTTCCGGTGGTAGCGGCGGCGGAACCGGCGGATCAGGTGGCTCAGCTGGGTCCGGCGGGGCGCCAACTGGCATGGGCTCGGCCACCCTCACGATCGGCGACGAGACGTGGGAGTTCGACGAGTTCGGTTGCGCGTTCGGCTATGACGCGACCCAGTCCGAAACGTATTCCTTCAGCTCGAACTCGTTCGGCGAGCACAGCGACGGCTCTCGCGTGCAGATGCAGGCCAACATCGAGGACGACACGGGTCAGGAGCGCTACGAGGGCGCTGGCGTGATCTACACCGTCGACATCAACGACATTGAGAACTTCGAAGATCCAAGCGTCGCTTGGGAGGCGAGGGGCTCGGCCGAAACGATTGTGGTGCGAATCGACGGCAATCGAGTGACCGCTGAAGGCGTGTTCGACGACCTGCTTACAGACCTCGAGATCGAAGAGGTTCCCGGTACGCTCGTGGCCACCTGCGGCAATCAAAGCATCCGCTAGCTTCTGCGGGGTCCGAAAACTGGCCCCGGTCACACCTCCGTCCTCGTCTATCGAAGACGCGATGCAGGCGAGCACGCCGGTGGGCGAGATCGCGGCGTGGATCGAAGCACACATTTAGGCCCATGGCTTGACCTGTCGTTCCTCAAAACGTTGTCCGCCAGCGCGAGTCTGCCGCTGAGGGGAACGTCATCGCACTCCCGATGGTCGGCGGGCTGCATCATCGCTACACACGACGCGCAGCCTGAGCCAAAGTCTCGGTCCCACGCGACGTCGGACGTGAGCATGAGTTGCGCGCACCGCGTGAGGCTAAGGCGCATGCCGCGCTCAATGCGCGCTTGTCGAACCGTCGGCAACGCACGTAAAGCTCCGAACTCTGGCCGCTGGTTCACCTTCGCCATCATCGCGGCTCACAGCTCGCGGGCGGACAACGTTTTGAGGAACGACAGGTGCTCGGCGCCGTGGTCGACGCCCGCTACCACGAGTGACCTGCCTCAGGGTCGTTGTCAGCCGTTGCCCGCGGCACTCGCGCTGCCGCCGAGCCCAACGCCATCTGGGGCCTGCTCCGTAGCCAGGAATGCACCCGGAAGTCCGAATCGTCCTTTCTGCTGTCACCGAATCAGCGGCTGAGCCGTTGGGCCCGTGAAGCTCACGGGAAGGACGTTTTCGACATGTTTGCCTCATCACATCGGTTTTCGATCCAAGACGGACTCTTCCTCGACGTTGCCGCAAGCCTGGGTCTTTCAGACCCTGTGGTGTTTGCCTACGGCTTGCTCGTGATCTGGTTCCTGATCGGGGCTGCCGCGGTGTACCTAGTTGCGTACCGACCTCGCAGGCGCTCCCACCGAGCGCTTGGATGGGCCGTTTCGGTCGCGTGCGGCCAGTAGGAGACGTGTACCAGCACGACTGCCGCACTGCGGCATAGATCCTTCTTCGGTTTCGCGCGTCCATCCACCCCGAAGCGCACACAGGCGCTCGAGGAGAAGTATCATGCGGAGAATGAAAAATGGTTGCTTGGCAGTTCTGGGGTTCGCCCTCGTTGGCTTTGGGGCCGGCTGTGGCGAACCCTTCCCATCATGTGAGGGCATCCCCGAGCCTGCCGTGCTCGATGTGACGCTGACACCCGGTTCCGTATTGGCGGGCACCGAGGTCACGGTCGTTGCTTCGTTCGAGCGCGCCGTATTCGAGAACGGCGAATTCTACGTCCATGGCGAGAGCGTCGTGGTCGAAGATGCAGCCACCGAGCAGCGGATTGGAGAGTACAGTACTTCTCGCTTCAGAGAAGACCTGGGTGATCCGCCCATCGTGAGCGGAGTCGTCTCGAGCGCGGAGGTCATTGACGACCGCTCGATGGAGCTGACGCTCGAGTTTCCAGATGCGCTGCCAGATGGCGCAGTTATCAGAATGCGAGCTAGCTACCCAGACGGGGATTGCTCAGGGACTTCCGTGAGCGGCGAGGCTCTCCTGACCGTGACCTCGGCCGAGTAGGCCGCACCCCAAGTCACAACTCAAGCTTCAATGAAAGCCTGGGCGATCCGCCGATCGAAATCACTCCGGAATTTCAGGGGCCGCTGTTGCGCGGTCCCTGTTTTCAGGAAAAGCCCCCATTTCGGTGGCAAAATGAAGTAGATCCTTCTCCGATGCGAAGCGTCTACGACCGTATGGTGCTGGAACGTCAACAGCGCAGGAAGACCGAGGCCGCGCAGCCTCGATGGGGGTTGGGTGGAGCGACGCGGTGAACTGTGAAGAGTGCAAAGAGCAGGTTCTGGAGCTGATCGAGCGGGAGGCGCTCGATCCTGAGGGCGTTCGAGAAACGCTCGCCAAGTGTCCGGAATGTCGCGCTGAGTTCGACGAGGTGAAGGCCCAGTTGGCGGTTGCCAACCAGCTCCCGCTCGAAGCGACGCCCGACCATATCGACATCCTGATTCTCCAGGCCGCCGAAGCGCGAACGGCAGGAGTCGCTCCGGCCATCGATACGTTGCTGGCCGAGCAGAGCGCGATGGAGGCCGCCGCACCCAGGGCCGAGGCACGGCCGCGACTGTTTCTTTGGCGTCCGCCGCTGGCCATGGCCGCGGTTGCGCTACTGGTCGTCGGCATCGGGATTTCCACCGTCTCGATCCTGAGGGGGCCGGGTCAAGAACAGCTCGCAGAGGCGCCCGCGGCCGAGGATGCGTCGGAACAGGCTGTCCAGCCGGTCGGCCTCGAAGAGACGCTCGGAGGCGCGGAGCCTGACGGGGATGAGCTTGCGGCCGCTGATCCGGAGAAGCTAGCTGCGCGGGAAGCCGACACCGCGAAGCCGGCGGCCGCCCGGCAAGCGCGCACCAGCCGGGCCGGCGTCGCGAAGAAGAAGGAAGCGCGGTCTGCGAGTCGGAAAGCCCCCGCGCCGGTCGCGCCAGAAGAGGAACCCCAGCGTGTCGCATCCGCAGAAGCAGACCAGGCCGCGGAACCACCTCCCGAACAGCACGACGCGGCCAAGCTCCCGTCTCTGAAGACCGGCGATTCAAAGGACGCGCTCTCGTTCGGGCAAGCGAACGGCCAGAAAGGCGCCACCACCGAGGCGGAGCGCCAATGCAGAAGCACGATCTTGGTCTTCGAGAAGCGCCACAAAGACAACCCCAATTTCAAACCCACGCCCCAACAAGCGCTGGACGCCGGTCTCTGTTACCAGCTGCTTGGCAAGCGCACCGATGCAGAGCGTTGGTTGAAGCGCGCCGCGGAGCATCCTTCGACGAGCGCTCGCGCAAAGGCTGCGCTCGAGAAGCTGGAGTAGCGCAGCCCTAGAGCGAAGTGGAGATCGCGACGCCTGCCAATGCGACCAACGCGAGCAAGGTGTATGCAGTAGGCGACAGCGAGCGACTGCCGTAGCCTCGGCGCATCACCGCGAAGCCGAGCATCAGCAGACTGACGATCACGGTCCACACGCCGAGCACGGTTCCGATGTTTGCTGGGCCTAGAACGTTGAAGACATCGTTCTCGGCGCCATGCATCCAGGGAAGGGCGTGCCAGACGATGTCGCCAAGCGGCACGACGAAGAGCCAGACGTAGAGGCCGCGCGTCATCGTCTCAGCCTGGCCTTTTGAGAACTGAAAGATGGCGGTCGAGGCGGCGAGCAAGCAGCCGAGCCAGAACAGGAACGGGCCCAGCGACACCAGCCAATCGCGCCCCCCTTCGGGTAGGGTGTAGCTGATGTGTCCGAGCCGGGCCTGCTCCGGGGCGAAGCTCAGATCGTGGACGACACCGCCCTGCAGCCAGACGAATGCCGCGTGGCCGAACTCGTGCAGGAATGTTGCAACGGTCAGCGCCCACAAGGGAAGCACGAGCGCCTCCAGCTTGTGTCGCCAAAGGAAAGCCCCAATTTCTCCAAAGATGCTGCGCCGAACCTCCATTGCACGTGAGATTAGACCCTTTCGCGCGCCGCTGCGTCAAACCACGGGTAGGATGGAGCAACCGTGAAGAGGCGCTGGATCTACATCGTCGCCGTCCCGCTCACCGTCTTGCTGGGCGTTGCTGGCCTCAGGCTCCATCACGAGCCGTCGCCGGAGGACGTTCGCTCGCAGCTCGGTTTCATCCGCGCGGAGCTCGACGAGGGAGCCGCAGCGCGCATGCAGAAGCTATTTCCGGAGGGCTACATCTTCAGCTACCTGCTCTACGGTCTTGGCTGGGCCGACTTGGCGCACGCGAGGCCCGACTGGCGCGAGGAGGCGCTCCGCGAGGCGCTCTGGGCGCTCGAGCGAGTCGATTCGGTACGCGCGCGCGAGATGTTTCCCGAAGAACAGGCGGTTCCTCATGGTGTGTTCTACGCAGGATGGACCGCGTGGCTCTACGCGCGCGTCCTCGGTATCGAAGGAAGCCCGAGCGAGGTGCTTCGCCCGCGGCTCCAGGAGCTGACGCGACAGGTCGCGAACGTGCTCGACGAGTCTTCGACGCCGTTCCTCGAAGCGTATCCCGGAGGCGCCTGGCCCTGTGACACCGTTGTCGCGGTCGCCGCGCTTGCCGAGCACGACCGCGTGCTCGAAGGACGGTATGCGCCGACGGTGCGTCGCTGGCTTGGCGACGTCGAAACGCGGCTCGACGATTCGGGCTTGCTGGCGCATCGGGTGAACCCTGAGACGGGAGCGCCGCTTCAAGGCGCACGAGCAACTTCATCGACCCTCATCGCTCGCTTCATGGGCGCCATCGATCCCCGTGCTGGCACCTCTTACTACCGGGCCACGCGCGCCGCGTTCATCACGACACGCCTCGGACTCACCGGCACGGCCGAGTACCCCAACGGAGAAGAAGGAGAGGGCGACGTCGATTCAGGTCCGCTGATCCTCGGGGTCAGCGCGTCGGCGAGTGTCGTCATGGCGAGCGCCGCGGCGTTCTACGGCGACGAGGCAACGGCTAACGCCTTGTTTGGCACCATGGAGCTTGCCGGCCTTCCGATCGATGTGGGCCCGGGCAAGCGGTACGGCTTTGGGCTTCTGCCGGTCGGAGATGCGTTCGTCGCCTGGGCGAGCGCAGCGCAACCCGCAGTCACTGTAAGAACGCAGTAGGTCGCTTAGACCCGTTCGACAGCTCAAGCGTCCGATCGAACATGGGACGCTCGAAGGACCAGTTGCGCCAGTCTGCAGTTCGCATCGACCGCGCCGCTGACGCACGGGATCATTCCCGACGGGCGAGCGAGGCTTGGTTAGCAATTCGTCAGGGAGATTGCTTCATAGTCGATCGTTTCGAGCGTGAGTCGCGGGCCTACTTCTTGCTCGTCCTTTGCGCTTCGGGGGTCGGGGATCCTCGCGCCCTCACGAAGCGTGAAGCAGACGTGGTTTCGCACGCGATTCGAGGCGAGAACCACAAGCTGATCGCGTATCGGTTGGGTCTCTCGCGTTCTTGGGTCACGAAGCTCCTCGGCTCTGCGCTGCGCAAGCTCGGGCTCCGCTCCCAAGCGCAGCTGGTATTGCAGTTGTCGACCCTTGCGCGGCTCGCCGACACGACGCCCTCATCCGCACTCACCAGCGGAGCAAGCCGATGACCTGTGGGCTTCTATTCTTCGCGCTCGTGGTGACGACGGTCTACGCAGTCGTCCGGCGTCGGCGTCTCGAGTTGCTCGTCCTCCTGTGGACGCTGTTAGGCGCCCTGTTCGTAGGTACGTGCGCCGTAGCGCTCGTGGACTACGGCGAGTCACGCAACATCTCGAAATGCCGCGCACCACTAGTTGGCGACGCAACGTGTTCCGGCTTCAACGACAGCTGGATCGAGTGCCGATGGGCCTTCCGCGCGGAGGGCCGGCCGGAGCCTGCGCTCTGCGAACGCTTCTTGCAGCTCCCGGTGGGCTACCAGGGCAACGGCGACGTTGCAGACTACGATGCGGTTCGAAGCTTTTCCGAGGTGGCGTGCGCCGACTGGGGCACGCCTGAGGAAAGCCGCTGCTTCCAAGGCATCCGCCAAGAGCACGAAGCCACCAATCGCTACTTGCTCTCATTCGATTCGAGCTGCTCCGCGTCCGTAGTGCTCCGCTCATGCAACCAAGATCTCGAGGTCGCAGCCCGTTTCGTGAAAAGGTAGTATCTCGGCGAGTCGGAGCTGGAATGTCGGAGAGTCACCAACGAATCATGCGCGCCGTGGTGGTTGGGGCGGACGGTGCGCGCGCCCGCGCGGTGGGTGAGGGGCTCTACTTGACCCACGCTCTCAGCGTCGGGCGCATCATCGAGGATGCGTTCAACGACACGGGGGAGCTCATTGGGCGTGAGCCGTACCAAGCCGACATCTGCCTGGCGGCGGTTGGGCACGACCTCTATGCGGATACGTCGGTCACGCGTGACGAGATCCGCGAGGAGTTTGGACGGCGGGTCGACTCTTTCATCGAAGGTATGACCCATCGCCAAGGCGATCCCAATCGCGCCAAACATCTTGCCGAGCTCGGGGATGCAGTGGAGGCGCTGAGGCTCATCAAGCTCGCCGACCTCATCGACAACGTTGCGAGCTGCGGGCACCGAATCGATGATCTAGGCGCCAAGTGGATTCGCCGAACCTTCATGCCCATCGCCGGCCAGATGATCCTCAACGCGGAAGCGATCCGGTTCGACCACGTCCCCGATACCGCCGCCCTCATGGTCGAGTGGATCCGCTTCGCCTACAAACGGATGGAAGCGAACCTCGACATCTTCGATGAGCTGGCCGCGCGAGAGCCGACGGAGCTCGCTGAGGCCCCAGCGAAGAAGGTAAGAGCTCTCGATCCCGAGGTTGCCAGGGACAAGCTCGTGCAGATGAAGGAACGAGAGTGGCGCGAGGCCCTTCTCGTGCGCGGCGCCTACCTGTTTGCCCGCGGGTAGAATGGCCCCGGCAGCCAGGCCCTCATGTGCGTCCGCTCGCCCCGGTGATTTGCCATCCCGCGTGCTGAGTACGCGTGTTACGGTCCGCTGGGGTTGATCATCGGAGGTGGACATATGAAGCGAACCATTCCTTGTGCGCTGGCGGCAGCAGGTCTTCTCCTGTCGCTGACCGTCGGCTGCGGTGATTCGTGCTTCGAGGAGAGCACGCTCGTTCGTACACCCGAGGGGCTAGTGGCGATCGGCGAGCTCCAAGTCGGCGATGCTGTCCTGAGCATCGATCCGTCGACGGGCATCGAGGCCACGACTCATGTGGCGCGCGTCTTTCATGCGTGGGCGTGGTGCGAGAGGCTCGTCGTCGGCGGTCAGTCGGTCTGGCTGACGGAAGAACACCCGCTCTACAGCCCAGAGCTCTCGGGCTTTCAGCCGGCGGAGTCCTGGCTCAATGGCGAGCTCGCTCAGACCCTCTCCGCAGAGGGCGATCAACGAGTAGCGAAGGGTGGCGGCTGGCTCGACCAGAAGCCATGTCGCGTCGTCGATCTCACCGTGGACGCGGAGCCACACACTTTCGTTGCAGCCGGGATCGTCGCGCATAACAAGGAGGTAGTCTGCCTCCCGGGCGGTTGCCCCGAGGGATACGTCTGCAGAGATGACTCGTGCGTGCCTGAAGGCGGTAGCGGGGGCTCCGGCGGCGGATCTGGTCAAGGGGGAGCTGCTGGGCTCGGTGGAGCCGGCGGCGGCTGAGGGCCTTTGCGCCCTTCGCACCCGGCGGTGCCTGGGCTGACAATAGGCTTCACTTCGACCGGCCGCCTGGGGTAGAAACTGTTCGCGGTGGACGAGGTATCGGACGAAGAGCTGTTGTTGACGTATCGGGATGGGGACTCCACCGCGTTCAAGACGTTGTTTCGTCGGTATCGTGGGCCGCTCTTCAACTTCCTGTTGCGGCGAGTGCGGGACCGATCGCGGGCCGAAGAACTCTACCAGGACATCTGGACGAAGGTGATCGAACGCTGCGAGGAGTTTCGCGGCGATTCGAAGTTCTCGACCTGGCTCTACACGATCGCCCGCAACCGCTGCATCGATCACGCCCGGCGCATGAAGTTCCGCTCGTACAAATCACTCGACGCCCCGCGCCGCGATTCAGACCAGCCGCTCGTCGAACGAGTTGCCAACCCCGGCCCCTCCACCGAGCAGCTTGCGACCGGCGCCGCGCTCAAGGAGCGGATCGCCCACGCTGTGGAGGAGCTTCCGGAAGACCAAAAAGAGGTGTTCCTCCTGCGCCAACTGCAAGGCATGGGCTTCAAGGAAATCGCCGAGGTGGTTGACGTCCCGCTCAACACCGTCAAGAGCCGCATGCGCTACGCACTCGAGCGCCTTCAACACCAGCTCGAGGACCTGAGGGAACCTGCCCAATGACTTTCGCCGAGCTCAAAGACCAGGTGTTCGAGCTGATCGACCGCGAGCTGGTCGATCCGAAGGGCGTCGACGAAATCCTCGCGGTGCTTCCAGCGGGCCGCGAGTACTTCGAGCGCATCAAGGCCGCGATGGATTTGGCAGAGCTTCTCCCCATGGAGGAACCGCCGGCCGGGCTGGATGCGAAGATCCTAGCGTCTGCCGGTGAGTAGACTACCGGATGAGGCTCCACTCGAGGAACACGTAGTCGGAGGCCACATTCCCCTGGGGGTCGCTCACGTCGAGCTGGATTCGCGCGATAAGCTGTGAGCCGTTGGCCATCGAGTCGAAATCGATCGTGTCGCTCGGCGTCCACTCCAGTGTTGGGCCGCTGCCGACGACCGCGGAGTCGCCCTTCCAGTGGACAGACCAGGTGTACTCGAGCGCGGTGCTGCCTTCGGGGTCGTACGCGGTGCCCGAAAGCGTGATCGGACGGCTTTGTGAGACCGGCTCGAAGCTGCCGGGGCTCGTGACTTCGACGACCGGAGGGAGGTTGGGCGGGGGCGTGATCACGTGCAGGGACGCGATCGCGAGACCGGTGGCGCCCTGTGGGTCCGTCGCCATCACCGTGATCTGCCGGTAACCCACGGTCTCGAAGGTCACCGGAACGCGACAACCGGTCTGCGGGAACGGATCCGTTGCGACGTTGCTGTTCCAGACCAGGCGGTCACACGCGAGCCTCTGACTGGGCTCGTTGAGGTCGAAGCCGGTCGCTCGGAGCATGAACTCGTGTCCTGCGTATGCTGTTTCGCCCGCCTGCGGTCGCGAGATGGCGACGCTTGGAGCTTGATTGACCACCTCCACGGTGATGCTCTCGAACGTCCGGTTTCCGTCGCTGTCGGTCGCGTGGACGAAAAGCGAGTGCGGCCCCGGAGTATCGAACCGCTTGTAGAACCCGATGTGACCGGTTCCACTCGCCACGACGCTTCCCGTCTCGTCCCGCCACTCGACATCGCAGCAGGGGATGCCGTCCTCGAGGTCCTCCACGGTCGCGCGGAAGTAGAAGTCGATGCCCAGTGGGATTTCGTCGCCATCCTCGAGGCGGTCGAAAAGAATGCTTGGCGGCAGGCTGCCCACGACTTCGAGGACCGCGTCGAGCGCGTTGACCACCGCGGGAACCCGCTTGTCGGGGCTCGGGTTTGCGTTCCGGTGGAGTGTGCGGAGAACCTCTTCGTGCGAAAGGGTCGGGTCGGCTGCCCAGATGAGAGCCGCGACGCCCGCCACAAACGGCGATGAAAGACTCGTGCCCGATTCACGTCGCGCGATGTTCGAGGCGGCGTCGGGGTCCGGCCCGATCCGCAGCAGGTATGGCGCGAAGATGTCCACGTGCTCCTTGCCGTAGTTGGAATCCTCGTGTCGCGACATGGAGTCGTAGTCGACGCCACCCACGCAGATAACGCCGTTGTTCTCGCACGGGGTGTGCCAGGTTGTCTCGACGCCGAAGAAGGTCCCATCGACGTCATCGCCGTCATTGCCCGCCGCGGCGAATAGCAGCATGCCGCTCGCATGGAATCCTGCGGTTGCGGCGTCGAACGGAATGTTCGAGAACGCCAACGCGCTTGGCACGGGAACGCCGTAGCTCATGTTGACGATCTTCGCGCCGTACGCGCGAGCCTCTCCAATCGCCGAGATGGAAGTGAACATGTCACCCGCCGTGAAGACGAACACCGGCTCCGCCATCGGGCCGGCTGGGCCTGCGTTTCCGTATCCGTTGTCGGGAATTGCCATGGCAACGCTCGCGACGTTCGTGCCGTGCCACGGGCATTCGCCCCCGCCGCAGCCCATCAGGTTCTCGGAACCAATCGCGTCCTTGAACGGCACGTTGGAGATCGCATCGTAGTTTGGGTTGAAGTCGTCGTCCGGTGCGAAGCCGCCGTCGAGAATCGCGATCTTCACGCGGTTGTCAAGCTTCCCCGCGAGGTCGAGCACGCGCCACGCTTCGGCGACGCCAATGTCGTGCGGCTCACCGACGGCGTGCGAGCCCCACTCGAACGCATTGGGGGTATAGGGGTGCGTCACGCGGTGGCCGCTCGGTGCTTCCTCGGTCGTCTGCCTGCGAAAACCAAATCCTTGGCCAACCCAGTTGACGCCGGCCGCTGCACCCATGGAGGCTTCATGCGCCGCCGCCGCGAGGAGCTGGTGGCCTTCCTGGGTCGAAACGCGAAGCGCTCCCGTCGCCCCGCCGTCGATACCCTTGAGCTGAGCGCCGAGCTCTTCGACATCGGCCAAGCTCGTATCGATGCGAACCAGGTATTGCACCGGAAGTCCCGTGTCCTCGAGGCCGTGCTCCGCCGGATGGAACGACGCAATCACACGGCCGTTCCAGCGCTCTACGAGCGCGTCGAGCTCCGCCAAGTCGTGAGTCGACAGCCAGAGCTCGTTGCTCACGAACTGAGCAAGCTTGCCTTGCTCGTCCTCGACGGCGGCAATCGGCCGGGGCTCGGTCCCATCGAGGCTCGGAAGGCTCTCTACTGGCGGGACGACACTCGGATCGACTTCGAGGGTCGGTTCCGGGGTGGGGCTGTCGCCACAGCCGCCTAGCATTCCTGCTAGGGCGACAGCCATCGATCCGATGAGTAGGTTTCTGCCGTTCATGGGCGCTTCTCCTTGGCCCTGAACGACGCTTCACCCGGTGGAAGGATCTAGTTTTCGGGCGACTCACCCGTCGGGGCGTCTTCGGCTGGAGGAGCGGCAGGCTCCGACCCATCTTCCGGCGCTTCATCGGCGGGTTCATCGGCGGCCGGTTCATCGGCCCCGGGTTCATCGGCCGCAGGCTCTTCGACGGCTGCTGCCGCAACGGCAGCCACCTGCGCCTCGCGCTTTGCATCCTCACCGGCTGCCCATTGCTCCGCGTGCTTGGCCCGCTCGTCGGGGTCGGGGTGAGTGTCCCAGAGCGTCTTGCTCGTTCCATCGCCCGCCAGCTTGAGGAAGGCGACCTCCATCGAGTGGTACTCGTAGCCGTGCTTCAGCATGAACTTGAAGCCGTACTCGTCGGCGTTGGACTCGTCGTTGCGCGAGAACTTCGCGTTCAAGACCTCCTCGGTGAACTTTCCGAGCTCACCTTCCGCGAGGACACCCGCTTGCCCG
>Ga0209578_10003634_pt1 | contig 11618 bp, 9 predicted proteins | sample tdAd472_FD_187127 | JGI IMG/M metagenome (GOLD analysis project Ga0209578, IMG submission 187127) | Marine sediment microbial communities from the Atlantic coast under amendment with organic carbon and nitrate - tdAd47.2 (SPAdes)... | ecosystem: Environmental > Aquatic > Marine > Coastal >...
GCGGCAGAACCCGGTATGTCAGGTTCGGACGATCGAACGTGCCTATCAGGATTTCAGGGTCACGCAGACCGAGCTGGCGCACGATGTCTTCGCGCACGCGCGGCGTGGCGGTCGCGGTGTACGCGTGCAGCGACACACCAGGCAGACGCTCGCGCAGCTCGAGCAGCCGACGATACTCGGGCCGGAAGTCGTGCCCCCAGTGGCTGATGCAGTGCGCCTCGTCGATCGCGATCGCGCCGATACCCATCTTCGGCAGACGCGACATGAACCCGCCCGTGACCGCTCGCTCGGGCGAGACAAGCAGCAGACGCAACTCGCCCTCTTCGAGTCTGCGGTGTGTTTCTTCGACCTCGTCGTCGGTGCAGTTGGAGTGCAGGGCCGCCGCCGGATAGCCGTTGAGCCTGAGCCCGTCGATCTGGTCCTGCATGAGGGCGATCAGAGGGCTGATGACGAGCGAGAGCTTGCCCGAGATCATCGGCGGGAGCTGATAGCAGAGACTCTTGCCCCCGCCCGTGGGCAGGACGACGAGCGAGTCGCGTTCTTTGAGCACCGCCCGGACCGCCGGCTCCTGCAGCGGCCTGAGGGCGCGAAAGCCCCAGATCCGCTCGACGATGTCGCCGATCGCCTCCTGCGATGTCTCGTTGGGTCCTTCCATGAATTGGATGCTACTCCACCTCTGCGCGCACCGCCGCGACTTCCTTGGCAGAGACGGGGCCCACGTTGTCGTATTCCTGTCGGATATAGGTAAGAAGGTCGGCGATCTGCTGATCGGTCAGGTGCATCGCCCCGGGCATGACCATCGCATATTCACCGCTGGCCGGCAGCGATGGGGGGGTGCCGCCGATGCCGCGGAGCGTGAGCTCGATCAATGCTTCCGCATTGCCCGCGACGATCTCACTGCCCACGAGCGCCGGCTGCATGTTGGGCACGCCGCCGCCGTCGTGCTGATGACAGAGCAGGCACGACTGCACATAGACAGCCTGCCCATTGACATAGCTTGCCGATGAGGCCTCGGCTTCTGTCTGAGTCTGAGTATGTGTCTGGGCCGTTGTCCCGGTTTGTGCGCTCGGAGTCGTCGTCGCGTCGGAGTCATCGCGGCCGCAGGCACAAAGCACAAGCATGAGTGCAAGACAAAGCGCGATTCTCACTCATCGCCCCCGGTGTGCGTGATACGCCAAACCGTGCCCTTGACGGAATCGCAGATGAACAGCGAGCCGTCGGGACCCTGCGCCAGGCCCATCGGCCTGTGCTCGGCCTGTCTTGGCGAGCGGATCTCATCGACGCCCGCAAAGCCGTCGGCGAAGACCTCGAACGCGCCGCTGGGCAGCCCGTCCTCGAAGGGTGTGAATGTCACGTTGTAGCCGGCCTGCATCTCGGGTGCGCGGTTCCATGAGCCGTGGAATGCGACGAACGCGCCGCCGCGGTACCACTCTGGGAACTGCTCGCCCTCGTAAATGAGCACGGCATTGGGCGCCCAGTGCGCGGGGAAGGCCTGGATAGGCTCAGTGTACTTGCCCTTCTCGGCGGGCGTTTGTCCGTCACCGCCGTACTCGGGCGCGAGCATCCGCTCGTCGCGCCCGCCGTCGTAATAGGTGTAGGGCCAGCCGCCGTCGTTGCCCTGTTCAAGTCGGAACATCTCCTCGGCGGGCAGGTCGGCGTTCTGCTGGGGCGTGTAGAGATCCGGGAAGAGCGAGTCGAGCTGATCGCGCCCGTGCATGACGGCATAGACCGCTCCATCGTGCTGATCGATCGCTACGCAGTTGCGCAAGCCGGTCGCGTAGCGCACACCGTCGCGTGTGTGCTGCTGATTGGGCTTGTTCGCGTCGTAGACCCAGATCCCGCCGGCGTACTCGAGGATGGGGCAGGGCTCCATGCCGGGCGAGCCTGGTGTGCGCATCTTGATCTGGCACGCGTTGGCCGGTGCGCCGCAGTTGATATAGAGCTTGCCGTCGTCACCGATATCGATCGACTTGGCGGCGTGCTGACCTTCCTCCGCAAAGCCGCGAACGATCACTTCGGGGTCGCCCACCGGCGTCAGCGAATCATCGGGCAGTTCGAACCGCACGACGCGGAAATCCTCGCCGAAGTACAGCCAGTTCTCCTCGAGCGCGATGCCCGTCCCCTGCACTTTGCCCGCGTATTCAACGGTCTCGTACGAGCCGTCGCCGTCGGCATCGCGGAGGCACGCGATGCCAAAGCCGTTCTGGCGCTGGCGCAGCGCGACGTAGATGTCGCCGTTGTCCCGAACGACCATGTGCCTGGCCGAGCCGACGCCCTCATGAATGACGGTCGCGGTAAAGCCCTCGGGCACCGTGATCCCGGTATTCTCGCCGGGCTGGCATCCCACGGCCGCGGCGGCAAGGAGCAGTGTTGTTGCGAACATGCGCATCTCCATTCTTCTTTCAAAAATCGTTCAGGGCAGCGGTGTGAGCCAGGACTCGGGCACCTTGGTGTGCGAGCCCGTGCTGGTGTCGAATCGGACGAAATTGTAAACCGGTTTGGTGCTGGCGTGATAGTACCCGAGGCGCGCGGGCACATGATTCGCATCTCTGAAGTCGACCGTCGAGATCGTGCGCGTCGGCGGCGGGGCGGCCCCTGTCACCGGGGCTGCCTCTGAATCCACGTACCACGCAGTTTCACTTGGTCTTCGGATATTCCACAGCGGGATGTGCACGACCTCGGCATCGAAGTCGGCGCGTTCGCCCGGCCTACCCGTCAGGCCCGTCACGCTCACGGCATAGGTCCGTGTCATGCTCCCGCCGTGCTCGCGATTGCCCGATGGGCAGACGAGCACCGACCGTTCCGAGTAGCTCTCAGAATCCGCATCCGACTGCACGATCAGCGCCCAGAACGGCACGCGTCCCCACGGCACACCGAGCGCCGGCGACCAGCCACCGTTGGCATCGGCGTACATCACGCTCGACGTCGCGATCTGGCGCAGATTCGAGAAGCACTTGACCTGCTCAGCGGTCTTGCGTGCCGAGTTGAGTGTCGGCAACAGAATGCCAATCAGAAGCGCGATGATCGCAATGACCACTAAGAGCTCGATCAGTGTAAAGGCGCGTGAATTCACGCTCTTATGGTAGCAGGGGCTGGATTAATCCCACGGATTCGTCACATGACAGGCCCGGCCGGTCTTGACGACGTAATCCTGGTGGTATTCCTCGGCCGGCCAGAAGGTCGCGGCCTTCTCCACCTCGGTCACGATCGGCTTGCGGTACTTGCCCGCATCCGTCAGTTCCTTGATGTACGCCTTGGCCTTCTCCTGCTGCTCATCGCTCGTGTAGTAGATCCCCGAGCGGTACTGATCGCCCACATCCGGCCCCTGGCGGTTGAGCTGCGTCGGATCGTGCATCACAAAGAACGCGCGGAGCAGCTCCTCGTAGCTGATCTTGGTGGGATCGAAAACAACCTTGACCGCCTCGGCGTGCCCGGTGTCCTCGTAGCAGATTTCCTTGTACGTCGGGTCATCGGTTTTGCCCTGCATGTAGCCGCTGATGGCGTCGATGACGCCCTCGCCCTTCTGGAAGTAGTGCTCGACACCCCAGAAGCACCCGCCCGCAAAGTACGCGGTTTCGGTCTGCACCGCGGGCGTAGCGTCGGCATTGGTGCGCTGCTCGGGTAGGTCGGCGCCCTTCTCCGTAAACACAAGCGATGCCGAGTTCAGGCAGTGGCGTTCGCCCGTCGGCTTGGGACCATCGTCGAAGACATGGCCTAGGTGCGCTCCGCACCGGGCGCAGTCGATCTCGGTCCGCACCATGCCAAAGCTGTTGTCCGCATGGCGGGCCACGTGCTCGGGGTCAAACTCGCGGTAGAAGCTGGGCCAGCCGGTGCCCGAGGTGAACTTGTGCTCACTGGAAAACAACGGCAAGCCGCACACAACGCACGAGTACACACCCTCTTTCTTGTTGTCGAGCAGCGTGCCACAGAACGCGGCCTCGGTGCCCGCCTTCTGCGTGATGCGGTAGGTCTCTTCATCCAGGCCGCTGGCAAGCTCGGCCACGCGGTCGCTCGAGAGCGGGGTGATGTCGTATCCAGACTTTGACTTGCGCTGCACAGCGGCCTCCTGACCGGTCTCGGGCTGATGACTCACCTGACTCACAGCGTATGGGGCCTCCTGGACATTGAGAAACGCCAAGAACCCGCTGGCGATGAGAACGCCCAGCACGAACAGACCGACAACCTTGGTATTCATACCTATCTATCCTTCCTCCGAGCCCGGTTATTCCGGCTGCCCGACAAGTCTCTGTTCGGGTCAATTCGTGTCAAGGATTCAGAGCCGCCAAGACGCGACGAGATCCGGAAAAGTTCTCTACACTGCGCCCATCGGCACGCCCTCATTTCTGGTCTTTCAGACGTGCCCGCCCTGAAGGAGCATCCATGACCACTGTCAACGCACTTGCAGCCCAATCCGCCGGCGGCCCGCTCGAACCTTTCATCTACGAGCTCGGCGAGCTGGGTTCACACGACGTGGATATTGCCGTCGAGTCCTGCGGCATCTGCCATTCGGACCTGAGCATGCTCGACAACGAATGGGGGATGACTCAGTACCCCTTCGTGCCGGGACACGAGATCATCGGCAGCGTCAAAGCGGTGGGGGCGCACGTCTCGAACCTCAAGCCGGGCGACCGCGTGGGCGTGGGCTGGCACTCGGGCTACTGCATGGACTGCACGAGCTGCATGTCGGGTGATCACAACCTCTGCGCGAGCGCAGCCGGTGTCATCGTCGGGCGTCACGGCGGGTTCGCCAACATCGTCCGCGCTCAGGCCGCCAGCGCCATCAAGCTCCCCGCCAAACTCAACGCCAAGACCGCCGGCCCGCTGCTCTGCGGCGGGATCACCGTTTTCAACCCCTTCGTCCAGTACGACCTGTCGCCCACGGCTCGCGTCGGCGTCGTCGGCATCGGTGGGCTCGGGCACATGGCGCTCAAGTTCGCCAGCGCCTGGGGCTGCCACGTCACCGCCTTCACCTCGAGCGAGTCCAAAGTCGCCGAGGCCAAAGCGATGGGCGCCCACGACACGATCAATTCGCGCAGTTCCGAAGAGCTCGAAAAGAACGCCGGCCGGTTCGATCTGATCATCTCGACCGTGAACGTGTCCCTGGACTGGAACGCCTACATCGGCACGCTCAAGCCAAGGGGGCGTCTGCACGTCGTGGGAGCCGTCCTCGAGCCGATGGCGATCGCGGCATTCCCGCTGATCATGGCCCAGCGGGCCGTCTCGGGCTCGCCCGTGGGCAGCCCGACCACGATCGCGACCATGCTCGAATTCGCCGCCCGCCACGGCATCGAGCCCAAGACCGAACACTTTACGATGAATAAGGCCAACGAGGCGCTGGATCACCTCCGCCAGGGCAACGCCCGCTACCGCATCGTGCTGGACCGTTAAACGCTTGTTCTCAGGCCTGTATACCGCTCAGCCAGCAACATGAAGAGTGCCGCGACAGAATTCAACGTGAATTCCCAATGAAATCAGCAAGGCTATCAACCACGGTCCATCCCGGTCCGCCAACATTCAAGTTGCCCAGAACCAGCTATAGTTGAGTGGGGTGAATCTCTGGTTCCATCACCCGGTCACGGCAGAAGGGTCAAACTCAGATGAGCGCTGAATTCAGTCAAGCATCGTCTGGGGGAGGTATGCGGTCATCCTCGATCGCGGGCCTTGGGCACTATCTCCCCCATGAGACAATCTCAAATCGTGATCTGGAAACACTCGTCGACACCAGTGACCAGTGGATCACGACCCGCACGGGCATCCAGAGCAGACGCCGGGCCGCGGTCTCGGAAGCCACCAGCGACCTTGCGATCGAGGCCTCTCGGCGAGCGCTCGCCGACGCGGAACTCGAAGCCGAAACGATCGATCTGATTCTGCTGGCCACCGCCACGCCTGACGCGCCCGTTCCCTCGACCGCGAGTCTCGTGCAGGATGCGCTGGGCATCTACAACGCCGGGGCGATGGATCTCAACGCGGGCTGCTCGGGGTTCCTCTACGGCCTGCACACCGCCGACGCCTTCATCCGCGCCGGGGCCGCCAAACGCGTTCTGCTCGTCGGCTCCGAAACACTGACACGCGTCACCGATTACACCGACCGCCGCACGTGCGTCCTCTTCGGCGACGGGGCCGGCGCGTGCGTGATCTCGGACGAGGGGCAGATGAAGCTGCTCTACTCCGGCATCGGTTCCGATGGCTCACAGGCGGACCTCATCTGCATCCCCGCCGGCGGGAGCCGATTCCCTGCATCCGCTGAGACGATCGCCTCACACCAGCACTATCTCCAGCTCGACGGCGGCCGGGTCTTCAAGCAAGCGGTTCGCCGCATGGTCCAGGCCGCCAAAGACGGCCTCGAAGCCACCGGGCTTGACGCCTCTGACATCTCGTGGGTCATTCCGCACCAGGCCAACGCCCGCATCCTCACGGCCGTCGGCGAGCAGATCGGCATCGCGGTCCCCAAGGTCGTCATCGACGTCGCCCAGACCGGCAACACCTCCGCCGCCAGCGTGCCCATCGCCCTCGACCGCGCCCGCGAAACGGGGCAGTTCAAGCGAGGCCAATTGATCATGCTCCTCGCGTTCGGGGCCGGCCTGACCTGGGCCTGCCAGATCCTGCGCTACGACGGTCCGAGCTCGATCTGACGCTCGTCCTCAACTGCGGCACAAAAATGCCCCTCACCTGTACACGTAGGAGAGGGGCAAGAGTAAAGAGATGCGTCTGATGCGGTGCGATCAGTACGGATTCAACCTCGGCGCCGGCGTGACGTGATGACCCCACCCGCCGCGAGCAGCGCGAGCGAGCCCGGTGCCGGGACTGTGGTACCGTTGATCGAGTACTTGAACACCTTGCCGTTGTAGCTGCCTGAGTAGTCTTCCCACTCCCAACCGGATGTCCCGTAACGATAGAGGGATGCGGCATCATCATCGATGGTCCATCCCGCCGTCGACGTCTCGGCATCGGAGGCGACAGTCTCCCAGCCCGTGTACCGACCCGTTGTGTTGTAGACACCAAACCAATACGTGGTATTCGGATCGAGTGCGATCCCAAGGGTTGAGTCAAAGCTCACGCTGACAGTCCCTCCGCCATCAGCGATGGTCGGCGTCGTGTCAAAGGTGGCGACCAGCGATCCAGGGCTCACGCCGTCGTGGGCATAGATGTACGCCTCATATGTCGCCAGGCCGAATCCGCTTGCGTTACGAAGTCTCGCCGTCGCAGACAAGACAACCGAAGCATCGGCTCCGGTGACAAACTGGCTTGCATAGATGGGATTGTACGTTTGGTTACTGGTAGAACTGGTCGCCGTAAAGGTGCTGCTTGAACCCATGTTGCTGACCAGAACGTCAGCAGACGCGGCCGGTGCGAGTACAGCGCCGGCCAGCGCTGCGAGGACAATGGTTGAATTCGATTTCACAGTGCTCTCCTTCTCTTCTCATGGCGCGAGCGCGTAAACATTTCGGCTCGCTACCCACACTGCGGAACCAGCGCCCCGCGCGCTCCATGAAAGTTAGCAAATTGATCAATATCCGCCCTGCGGGATCCTTAGGGGCGTTCAGGCTCGTCCGCTTCCCACTTGTCCGCTACATCGGACATGCCCCGGGCCCGGTAGTGCGACACCACCTGCCCGACGGCTCTGAGCGTCCACGGGTGGGTATCCCCAAGCTGATCCCGAAGACTTGTCACGGCTTCCAGAAACAATGGCTCTGCCAGCTCATGCATGCCCTGTGCGTCATAGACATCCGCCAGTTGCAGTTCGAGACGAGTGATCACCGTATGACCACTCGGCATCGCCGATCGGGCCTTGGCTAGAGCATCCACCAGGAGCGTTTGGGCCTGAGTCTGCTCCCCCATATCGTTGAGTAAAGCACCAAGCGAATTCATCGTCATCAGTGTTCCGGGGTGCGTCTCGCCGCGCAACGATGTGCTGATCTCGAGCACCTCGGCGAGCAGCTCGTATGCCCGTTCATGCTCGCCTTGCGAGCGCAGCGTCAGCGCGAGATCCTGCATCGCCAGCAGCGTTGCCGGGTTCTGAACGCCGATCGTAGATCTCAGCCTTGTGTAGGCATCTTCGAAGATCGGCCGAGCTTTCGTCATGTCACCGGTTGAGAGGTAAAGCACCCCTAGGCCGCGGGCCCGCACAAGCGTCTGCTCATGATCCGGACCAAGGACACGCCTGGATCGCTCAAGGACATCAACGAAGAGTCGTTCGGCTTCTTTGTATCTCCCCTGCTCACCGATCGCGATGGCGTGGGCGAACTCGGTTTCGAGCGTGGCGGGATGATCCATCCCGAGTGTTTGACGTCGACCTTCATAAGCTTCGCGCAGCATGTTCTCGGATTCGGCGTACCGCTCGGTCAGGGTCGCCAAAAGCCCGAGCTCGTGCGTGGCAGAAAGCGTTCGCATATCCGATGGGCCGTACTCCGCCAAGGCCAACTCTTTGGATCGCACCAGCTGCGTCTGCGCGTTGGCATAATCAGCCAGTCGCGCGTACGTCCTGCCCAGCGTCATGCGGACAGCCGCTTCGACTTCGGGAAGATCCTCGAATCGCGACTCAATCCTCGCCGCAGCCACATCGAGCACATCGCGGACACGGATATCGCTGCCAAGCTCCTCCGGCGCAGCCGCGGCAAGCAGGTCATCATTGAGAAAGGTATTGATTTCCGTTGCGATCCTGGCTTCGGTTCGAGCCCGGTTCTCTGCGTTGAGTGACCGTACGAGCCCCGCGGAAGTGCCGACAAGAGCGAGTACAATGAGCGCAACAGCACCAAGAGCAACTTTGTTTCGGCGGGCAAACTTCTGGAGGAGGTAGTACGTCCCCGGTGCACGTGCCGAGATCGGTTGGTTGTTGAGGAACCGCTGCACATCTTCACTCAACGCGTTCGCCGTCGCGTATCGTCGTTCTCGTGACTTCTCCAGAGCTGTCATCAGAATCCAGTCCAGATCGCCGGATAATGTCGCCACATGCTTCGAAGGACGCGTCGGCTCAACCTCTCTTATGATTCTGATAATATCCGCGTGTCCTGAATGCTTCAGTGTTTCTGGTTCGATCGTAGCTCTGCCGGTCAGCATCTCGTACAACAGAGCGCCGAGCGAATAAATATCGGTGCGTGTGTCGATGTCTTGCTCGCCGGCGGTCTGTTCCGGGCTCATGTATCCCAGCGTTCCGATCGGCTGTCCATGCTCAGTCAACGTCAGATTCGCTCGCCCGTCAACCGCACCCGGCTGTGAGCCCGCGACGGCCCTGGCAATGCCAAAGTCGATCACCTTCGGCTGAGGCACGCCGTCCGACTCCTCGACGAGCACGTTGCTCGGCTTGAGATCACGATGGATGATGCCCTTCTGATGCGCATGCTGTACAGCGTTGCAAACACGCACAAACAAGCGCAGCCGATCTCTAATGCTGAGTGCCTTGGTGCGGCAATACTCGGTCATCGGAACACCATCAACGAACTCCATCACGAAGTACGGTCGCCCCGAAGGCAGCCTCCCCGCTTCATAGAGCTTCGCGATCCCCGTGTGTTCCATGATCGCCAGCGTTTGTCGTTCCGACTCGAATCGTGCGAGCACGCGCTTGGAATCCATCCCGAGCTTGACAACCTTGAGCGCGACCGTACGCAGAACCGGCTTGACCTGCTCGGCACGAAAGACAGTTCCAAATCCGCCCTCGCCAACAGTTGACAGAACCCGAAACCGCCCATCCGATTCGATCTCATCGAGCAGCTGGCGATCGAATTTCTCCGTATCACCGATATGGAACTCACAGCCCAGCGCGGGGGTCTCTAGATGTTTTGCCGCCGCATCATGAGCGAGCATCGATTCCACTTTGTGAACCATCTCGGCGTTATCGCAGTGGGCATCGAAATATGCAGCTCGCTCGCTCACCGGGAGCTCGAGGGCTGCGGAGAAGATTTCACTCAACTTGGCAAACTGTTCAGGAGTCACTGCACGCTCCTCTACGACAATTCGCTTGCAAGCCATGCTCTGGCTGTCCGCCAATCCCGCGCTGCCTGTGTACGTGAGATGCCCAGAACTTCTGCCGCCTCTTGCTCTGACAACCCACCGAAAAATCGCAACTCGACGAGCTGTGCCATCCGCGCATCCATGTCTTCCAGTTTGAGCAGCACATCTTCGAGTGCAAGCAGATCAACACCCGGCTCACGGTTCTCGAGTATCGCCCCGTCAAGGGTGACACGCCGATTCGGACCGCCCCGCTTGGCGGCGACGCGTGCACGCGCATGATCGATGAGCACCTGACGCATGACCTTCGATGCGAGGCGAAAGAAATGGACACGCCCCTGAATCTGATCCGCCGGGGAACGCGCAAGCCGTACATAAGCCTCATTCACGAGCGCGGTAGGCTGAAGCGTGTGTCCGGGCTTCTCTTCATTCAAATGCGTCACGGCTAGCCGGCGCAGCTCGCCATACACCTTTGGCATAAGCACGCGCATGGCATCATCATCACCGTCTTCCATATCAGCAAGAATCCTGGTGATGACATGCTCTTCCATATGATCTTGAATCCTTGCATCGACCGATTCACACCAACCAACATGCTACATCAAGTCACGGAGATGAGACAGCCGGATCGTGTTCAACAATAGGGATTGTGTTCAAGCAGAGGGGGCGTGGGGACTCTGGAATGACGCACACTCTTTCAGAAACGAAGATCTCCGATCGCTTCCATGAAGAGATCGTGTTCGCGCAACAGCGAGATCATCTCCATTCAGGCCTCTATCGAAGTCGCGCATGTTCTCTTGCGCATGACGACATCAAGCGAACGCTCCTCTCGCCCGATGGGGCCTGCGGGTGATACAAAGCAATCGCAAACCAAAGCAACACATTGTCGATGCGATCGGGCATGCGTATCGGCGGCACAACGAAATCCATCCGCCCGGCATCCACGCCACGGAGTATGTCAAGAACCCTGATTGGTCCCGAAAGGCCCAGCAGCTCCGGCTGATGGAACCCGACAACCGGCCTGTTTTTCGCCGGTACCCTTTCAATATCGCAACCAGAGACACTCGGCACAGTGCCCGGCAATTCATGGGCATTTGAGCTATGTCCTGATTCCCAGAGACAGGCTGAAAGTGCGACGGTCACGGTAAAAACGCACACTTCTACGGAAGTGTGCGACCTGTAGTATATATATTGTTAGGTATAAGCGGAGCGGGTGGGATTCGAACCCACGAGAGGCTTGCACCTCCACACGAATTCCAATCGTGCGCCTTCAACCGCTCGGCCACCGCTCCGTGACTGGCGAGGGCAATACTAGCCCCCCGCAGGCTGGCCCGCACCCGAGCTTCTGCCCTTGTGCATCAGCCCGAGCCGCCCCGCCAGACGCCGACCAAGCCCACGCCCGGTCACCGCCGAGGACACCCACACGCCCACGCAACCGCCGGCCACCACGTCCGAAGCCCAGTGAGCGCCAGTCATCAGCCGAGACATCGGCACCACGATCGCCACGGCAAACACAAGCCATCGAATCCGCGGGTACGTGATCGCCAGAAACGTCGCCAGCGCGAACGCCGCCGACGTGTGCCCCGATGGCATCGACCAGAATTCGTTGGGCGAGTGGGCCCAGAGCTGCCACGAATAAATCGGCTCGGTATCCAATGACGTCGGCATCGAGT
>Ga0209578_10003639_pt1 | contig 11595 bp, 7 predicted proteins | sample tdAd472_FD_187127 | JGI IMG/M metagenome (GOLD analysis project Ga0209578, IMG submission 187127) | Marine sediment microbial communities from the Atlantic coast under amendment with organic carbon and nitrate - tdAd47.2 (SPAdes)... | ecosystem: Environmental > Aquatic > Marine > Coastal >...
CCCCTCGACCTGGGATTCACGCAACTGCGTAACCGCACCCTTATGGGGTCTATGCATACCGGCCTGGAGGACATACCGGAGAGTCACGAACGCATGGCAGCGTTCTACGCGGAACGTGCCCGCGGAGGTGTCGGACTGATCGTTACCGGCGGATTCATGTCCGGAGAGTTCTGCCTGCCCGAGGGTATCCAGCCGGTATACCGGAGGCCGGGGCAGGTCCAGCAACACCGCCTCATCACCGATGCGGTTCACCAGCATGACGGCAAGATCTGCCTGCAGATACTGCACACCGGCCGCTATTCAAGAACCGGCAGGGCCCTGGCTCCGTCTGCCATCAAGGCGCCGATCAATTCCATCGTTCCCGAGGCGGCCAGCGAGGAACAGATTCAGCAACAGCTGGAGGATTTCGCAGCGTTTGCCGAATTCTGCCAGCAGGCCGGCTATGATGGCATCGAAATAATGGGCTCGGAAGGCTATTTCCTCAATGAATTCATTGTTCCGCGCACCAACCAGCGAACAGACCGCTGGGGTGGTTCCCTGGAAAACCGCATCCGCCTGCCGCTGGAGACCGTTCGCCGGGTACGCCGGCGGGTAGGAGAGGACTTTATAATCATCTTCAGACTGTCCATGCTGGACCTCGTGGAAGGCGGCAGCACCCTGGAGGAAACCCTGCTGCTGGGAAGAAAACTGGCTGACGCCGGGGTTACGCTTATCAATACCGGTATTGGCTGGCACGAAGCCTCTGTTCCGACTATCGCCACCATGGTTCCCCGGGCAGCCTTTACCTGGGTGACGGCGCGCTTCCGCACGGAATTCGCTGTTCCGGTAATCACCTCGAACCGTATCAACACTCCGGAGGTCGCCGAAGAGGTTCTTGCCAGAGGCGATGCCGACATGGTGTCAATGGCCCGACCCTTTCTGGCGGACGCCGACTTTGTCAACAAGGCGAAACAGGGTCGCAGCGACGAGATAAACACCTGTATTGCCTGTAACCAGGCCTGTCTTGATCATATCTTCAGTGGCAATCTCAGCAGTTGCCTGGTTAATCCCCGGGCCTGCCATGAAACTGAACTGCAGGTCACAGCAGCCGCCCGGCCGCTGAGACTCGCGGTGGTGGGCGCCGGGCCGGCCGGCCTTGCCGCCGCCGTTACCGCCGCCCGGCGCGGCCACTCGGTGACCCTGTTTGACAGTGAAGACCAGATCGGTGGCCAGTTCAATCTCGCCAGGCGGATTCCCGGCAAGGAAGAATTCCAGGAGACCATCCGGTATTTTACCCGTCAGCTGGAACTGCTTGGTGTGACCACCAGGCTGGGCAGGAAGGTCACCGGCAGTGAGCTCACCGCTGCAGATTTCGATGAAGTGATCGTGGCTACCGGTGTGGTGCCACGTACGCCGGACATTTCCGGTATTGATCATTTCAGCGTGGCAGGCTACATCGATGTTATTCAAGGCCGGGTAACCATCGGGGGTCGCGTAGCCATTATCGGCGCCGGCGGCATTGGCTTCGATGTTGCAGGACTGCTGACCGCCGGAACGCAGCTGGCCAGTCAGGACATTCCGACATTCCTGCGCCAGTGGGGGATAGACCCGTCGCTTCGGACACGCGGCGGCATTGAGGGCAGGCAACCGGTCCATCCAAGGTCACCCCGCCAGGTCTTTTTGCTGCAACGCAGGGAATCCCGGGTCGGTGCGGGGTTGGGAAAAACCACCGGCTGGATTCATCGAACCGAGTTACGCCACCGTGGAGTGACCATGCTTGCCGGCTGTCACTATGAAAAAATAGACGACCAGGGACTTCACCTGCGGGTAAATGACAAGCCCCGGATACTGGCAGTGGACGCCATAGTGATTTGCGCCGGCCAGGAACCACGTCGCGATCTTTGCCAGGAACTGGCGCTTCCTTACCACCTGGTGGGCGGTGCTGATCAAGCGGTGGAACTTGACGCCCGGCGGGCAATCGACCAGGGCACACGCCTGGCGGCAACAATTTAAGGGACTTCCAGGTGAGCCCACTGCCTTCGATGCCGCGCCTTGACAGGCGGACGCCTGCCGGCGGCCAGGCGCCTCGCCAAGGAACTTGCCAGCAAGACAGCGTAGTCCCTCAGTTAAACAGCGATTCTCTAACAATGACAGGAGAAGGAACAACATGAAAGCTGCATTTATCGGACTGGGAGTCATGGGGTATCCCATGGCGGGACATTTGCAAAGCGCAGGACTGGATGTCTGTGTCTACAATCGGACCGGCGGCAAGGCACAGAAATGGTGTGATGAATTCCATGGAAAACGGGCGGACACTCCGGCACTGGCCGCCACAGGCGCGGAAATCGTGTTCGTTTGCGTGGGCAACGACGACGATGTCAGATCGGTTACCCTTGGCGAGAACGGTGCACTGGCCGGGATGTCGGCCGGTGCCTTGCTGGTAGACCACACCACCGCTTCCGCCACCCTGGCCCGGGAACTCGATGAAGCCGCCCGGGCACAGGGCAAGGGATTCCTTGATGCACCGGTATCCGGTGGCCAGGCCGGTGCCGAAAACGGCGTTCTCACCATTATGATCGGCGGTGAAAACGACGACTATGAGCGGGCCAAACCTGTCCTGGATCACTACGCGCGATTCTCCAAGCTGCTGGGACCGGCTGGTAGCGGCCAGCTGGCGAAGATGGTCAACCAGATCTGTATCGCCGGGGTCGTGGAAGGATTGGCCGAAGGGCTTAATTTCGCCATCAAGGCGGGACTTGACGCCGAGGCAGTGGTGGAAACCATAGCCAAGGGTGCTGCCGGTTCCTGGCAGATGGAAAACCGGCATAAGACTATGCTGCAGGACCAGTACGACTTTGGTTTTGCAGTGGACTGGATGCGCAAGGATCTCGGTATCGCTTTTGCAGAAGCCAACCGGAATGGTGTCGAACTGCCGGTGGCTCAGCTGGTCGACAGCTTCTACGCGGAGGTTCAGCAAATGGGCGGCGGCCGCTGGGACACCTCCAGCCTGCTGGCCCGCTACACCAGGTCCAGGTCTCAGGGAACTTCTGAATAATCAGGGAACCTCTCACTGGCAGGCTGTTGAAAAACTATTGCGCTTGCAGGCAAGTTCACTGACGAGGCGTCTTGCTGGCGGCAGGCGTCAGCCTGCCAGGCCGGGGCAAAGAAGGCTGTGGCTCGCCCGGGCAACCCGCCGGCCGGGCTGACCTTCCCCGGCACAATTTATCCTGCCGAAAGTCCGTATTCCGCCTGACTTCAGTGGTCTACCTGGCGCCCCGCAACAGGTTGGCCGGAGAAAACTGGTCGGTCAGTACCTGCCTGCTCATGTCCCAGTCAACCGCTGTGGACATGCGGTTCGGGTACTCCAGGATGGGAATGTCGTACTTCTTGAGCCGCTCGGCAATTCGCTGGGCCCGGGTAACGAGTTCCCCACGCTGAGGCAGGGGCTGCAGGCCGGTGATAATGATGCGATTGCCGGAATAAGGCAGTTTAAAGTTGAAGAAGCCATCGTAGACCGCCTGGTACGTGACGGACTCATGATCATAAAAACGGCTGGTGGAAAACGTGTTTGCCACCAGCACCCCATCCGGCGTCAGGATCTGCTTCACTTCCTCGAGAAACTCCCGGGTCAGAAGGTGCTCCGGTATGTAATCACCGGTGAACGCGTCAAGAACGACATAGTCATAACGGGCATTGCGCAGAATCGCCCGCTTGACAAACACCCGGGCATCCATGATGGCGACATCCATGGAATCGTTTTCTTCGAAAAAGAAAAATTCCCGTGCCACGTTGTACACAGCCTCGTCGATTTCCACTACATCGATCCGGGCCGTGGGGAACAGGTCAGCAAGAGTCATCGGGATACTGCCACCCCCAAGACCGGCCACCAGGATCCTGGTGGGCTCCGGGTTAAGCAGCAGACCGGCAAAACTCATGCGCGTATAGGAGAACACCAGCTTTTCCGGTTCATCGACATCCACGCAGGTCTGGTTACGATCGCCGATATGTATATTGAAGATCAGGCAGCGCCTGGGTCCGTTCTGGACGACTGTAATGTCACGATACAGGGAGCGTTCCTCGTGAATTACTTCGGCATTGACCGTTACGGAAAAAATCAATGGTACCAGCAGCACCATGGCTAGAGCGGATAGGATCAATATGGCCCGCCTGAGCGCCCTGTCGTAGTCCTGACTAGCCTTCATACTGCTGTACTCCTGTCGTGGATCTTTGTGGTAGGTAGTAGACTCCCAGAACAGTCGCACTGGCAATCAGCAGTGCCAGTACCACACCCCAGAGAATAGTATTGACTTCGAACCACAACACAAAATAGAACGAAGTACCTAGAGTTCCCAGGGCACTGCCGATGGTGGAAACAAAGTACAATTGCCCGGCGACGTGTCCGCTGTGATCTTCGTTACGCACCAGGAGCCTGATGGAATAAGGGGAGATCATGCCAAGAATGGCCGTGGGTATAAAGAACATCAACATCGATGCAGCCAACGACCCGTACCTCGGGTCGACTATCACCATGAAAACCTGTTCCATTATCAGGTTGCTCATCAGGATGATGGGTATCACCAGAACCGCGGCACAGATAAAAAACATGGCGTAGGTGACCGGGTTCGGATTGCGCGTGGAAAGCTTTCCCCCGGCCAGGTAGCCGAAAGAAAGTGACAGCATGAATACGGTGATAATACTGCCCCACACGTAGACACTGCTGCCAAAGTAAGGAGACAGAATCCGTCCACCCAGCAGCTCGATTGTCATGATACAGAAGCCGCTGACGAAGGCGACACAAAGCACAGTGAAGCGAAGCAGCGCCTGGTGGGCGGGAGTCATAGGGTTAAACCTCTTTTCACGAGACGGCAAGTGCTGGCCAGGCATTTTGTAAACATGCAGTTTTCCCGATTAATACCACCATTATTGCCCCCATGGCACCTGGCATTCTGGATTGCCGGGAGCGGACATCGGCGACGCTACCGGGTTAATCGGACTTCTCGCCCGAACCCGGCCTGCAAGTGTACCAACCGCTACTGCACGAAGATACCCGTTTGGCGCCAGATGGCTTGACTTCATCGCAGGGACCTGCCGGTCGGTGATGGCTTCGCCATCCGGGCATTGACGTATCCCGGTATTACAGGTTCCTTCCAGTCCGGGCCAGTCCGGGCCAGTCCGGGCCAGTCCGGGCGGTCTGCGTGACTGCGCCATGCACTCCCGAGTCAGGCCTCCCCGATAACCACCGAATCCGGCTGCTCCACGAACGCATCAGAGTAGACTTTTGAGGCCCCCGCTTTTATGCTGCGGGTGCATCCAGCCCGGCAGCAAACGTTGTCCTCCGCGGATGATTCCCCGGTACCCTGGTACCGAAGGGCCGCTTCACACCAGTTTCGAGAACAACGTGATTTTCTACACCCTGGAAAATGATCGCCATGAGCCGGTTTCCGAGGACCAGCACCGACGCCTGATTCGCTGGCGAATCTCGACGTTCTGGGTGATGTTGATTGGTTACGTCGGCTACTACCTGTGCCGTGGAAACCTGTCAGCTGCCTTTCCCCTTCTTGAACAGGAGTTTGGCTATTCCAATACCCAGTTGGGCCTGATTGCCTCGCTCTCGGAAATAGCCTACGCCGTCGGCAAATTTGTCAATGGTCCCCTTGCGGACAAGATCGGGGGTCGGCGCATTTTTCTGGTTGGTATGGGCGGTGCCATATTCTGGAACCTGATTTTTTCCCTGTCAGCCAGCCTGACCATGTTCATTATTGTCTGGTGTTTCTGTCGTTACTTTCTTTCCATGGGCTGGGGCGGCCTCACCAAGACTATTGGTAATTGGTACCCGCCGGAACGCAACGGCACGGTCATGGGACTGATCAGCGTCAACTTTCAGTTCGGAGGAGTTGCCGCGACACTGTTTGCCGGCTTCCTGGTGGCAATGGGCGTGGCCTGGCAGGGTCTGTTTGTCTACCCCGCCCTGGTACTGAGCGGCATTCTACTGTGGTCGATCATGGCTTCGCGGGCAGACCCCAAAGATGTGGTGCCGGGTGTAACATTCGGAAGAAGTAAATCCGGAAAAAAACAGCTGGCCGACTACGGGGATGAGTCACAGCTGGGTGTAAGGGTTATATTGAAAACACTGCTGGGATTGCCAATCTATCGTCAGCTCCTGGTATTCAGTTTCCTGACCACTCTCCTGCGTTCCGTGTTTTTTTTCTGGACTCCCAAGTTCCTTTTCGATATCGGCCTCGGTGCCAGCGCAGCAATATTGCAGTCTGCAATTTTCCCCTTCCTGGGCGTCCTCGGCACCGTATTCATAGGCTGGTACACGGATCACTACGCTGACAACGGCGACCGGGCGAGAACTATGTGGATCATGCTGGCCTGCCTGATCGTGTGCCTCGCGGCCATCGCCTTCCTGAGCGGTGCGGAATCTCCCAGATTCGGGCTCATCCTGATCGCCCTGGGCGCCAGCGGGTTTTTCCTGCTGGGGCCCTATTCCATGAGCAGCGGCTGCCTGACCCTGGATATTGCCGGCCCCAAGGGTGCCGGTTCCTGTACCGGCATTATCGACGGCCTGGGCTACATAGGTGGTGCCATCGCCGCATTCAGTGCAGGCTATATGTCTGATTTCCTGGGCTGGTCCCAGGTCTTCATGATCCTCACCGGATTTGCGATAATCTCAACCTTAAGTGCCTACCTGATGAGCCGTGAATTTCAACGTATTGCCGCTAACAAGCCCGAGGTATCAACTCATGCCCAGTAGTCTGTATTCCGTATGGCGAAACCTGCGGGTCGCCATAACCCTGTTCGCTGTCGTGCTGGTATCACCGGCATTTTCCCAGGTTTCCATTCCACTGCCAGCGCATTCTCATAACGATTATGATCGCCCACGCGCATTATTCAGCGCGCTCCAGCTGCGCTTCGCCAGCGTGGAGGCCGACGTCTACCTGATTAACGACGAACTGAGAGTCGGACATGAACAGCAGGACCTGATGCGGGGACGGACATTGCGCAACCTGTATCTTGAACCTCTCAGGCTACTGGTCATGCGTGGCGCCGGCCAGGTCTACCCGGAAACAACAACGCCATTGATCCTGGTGATCGACATCAAGTCAGAAGCCGAGGCCACTTACCGCCAGCTGGAGCGTGCCCTGGCACCCTACGAGTCCTTTCTGACCCGTTTTACCGAGGACGGCATCGAGCCCGGTGCGGTAACCGTGGTGATCTCGGGCAACAGCCCCAGGGAGCTTATGGCCAGCCAGCCCGAGCGTTTTATGGCGCTGGACGGCCGCCTGGCCGACCTCACCGGCGGGTCTTTTGATGCCGACTTCATGCCCATGGTCAGTGTCGACTGGCAAACCGTGTTTGACTGGCGTGGTTCCGACTCCATGCCCGCGGCACAGTTGGAGCAGCTGTCCACCCTGGTCCAGCTGGCCCGGGACAACGATGTTCACCTGCGCTTCTGGAACGCGCCTGACATTCCACCGGTATGGGGCGTACTTTATGAATCGGGTGTACCGCTGATTAATACCGACAGGATTGATGCCCTCAGCGAATTCCTGCTCAGCGCACCCTGAACATCCAGGCTACCACCAGTGACTCCGTGCCAGGGTCGGCACTGCCCGGTTTTCCTTCATCGTCGAGAACGGTCACGTCAGCCTGCCCTCGACGCCCCCGGTTCCTGATTCCGGCCTAACTCTCGATCCACCATGGTTGAGCGATCCGGTACAACTCCTGAACGGCCCGTCAGTGTCATCGGGTCCTGTACCGATGTACAATTGAGAAAACCCTGATTAATCAAGGGTCGATAATATAGGAGATCTGACATGCCAAGCGTCAAGACACTGTCCACGGCTTCCACGTTTCTCGGGCTGACCCTGGCAGCGGTTGCGCCTGTTGGTTTCGCCCAGAGTGACGGCATTCCTGACCTGGAAGGCACCTGGACCAACGCCTCCCGCACGCCCCTGAGTCGCCCCCGTGGAATCGACCGACTGGTGGTAAGCGCCGAAGAGGCCGAGCGCATTGTCGCCAATATGGGGATAGCCGGAATTTCGCCGGAAAATATCCAGACTGGACCGGCTGTTGACGAACAGACCGGGGCACCACCGGCCGGTGCCCAGGATTTCGGCCTGCGCGGCTACAACCTGTTCTGGACCGATCCGGGTTCTACCCTGGCCTATGTCAAGGGTGAATTCCGCACGTCCCTGGTTATCGACCCCGCCAGCGGTCAGGTGCCCCGCCGGGAAGACCCGCAGCTGGATTTCAACCGGGCCAACTACGGCGCCCGCTACCTGACTGGCGTTGGCGATACCCGCGGACCGGAAGCCCTGCCACTGGCGGAACGCTGCCTGATCGGCTTCGGCAATACCGCCGGTCCGGGCATGATGGGCACGCTCTATAACAGCTCCTACCAGTTTGTGCAGACCGACGACTACGTGGTTATCCATGTGGAGATGGTCCATGAAGCGCGAATTATCCCGATCTTCGATGGTCCGGAGGAAGCACGGGCCAATCGCCGGCCGCAGGCTCATGAACTCTGGTTCGGAGATTCCGTTGGCTGGTACGAAGACGGCTCGTTGATCGTGGAAACGGTCAATGTCAAGCCATTGCAGCTGAGTGAAAGTTCGATTCCCATCACCAGGGACGGCAGAATAATCGAACGCTTTACGCCCTACTCTGACACCGAAATCGTTTACCAGTTTACAGTGGAAGACGACAACATCTACCGCCAGCCCTGGACAGCAGAGCTGAGCTACCATGCCATGGACGGACGCATATACGAGTATGCCTGCCATGAAGGCAATTATGCCCTGCCGGGCATTCTGGCCGGAGCCCGTCGCCAGGAAGTCATGGACGAGTTCGGCTCGGAATAAGTGCCAGCCACAGCCGCTGGCACGGCGAGGGATAAATTACTTCCCGGCGCGGTGCCGGCGTTTTAAACTGCCTGGTTCTAAATTGAGGCAGGTACCGGATTGCGAACGGGTCTCGTGCTCACAATCTACCCGGTTGACGCCTTTGCCAGGAATCCCGGATCGGTTGGCAACGCGGGCCGCCCGCTCCGGGATTCGCCGTTTCCAGGTTTCAGAACCTTACTTCCATGCCCAGGCTGGCCGTGCGAGGCTTGTTAGGCCGGGCTCCGTCGGGGTTCCGGGAAACAATTTCCTGTTCATCAAACAGGTTTTCCATTTTGAAGAACAGATCCACGTTTTCATTGAACGCATACCGGCCGATCCAGTCCAGCACCAGCAGATCCTGGGTTTCCTGCAGGTCGCCGGTCACTCGATTACAGGCCACCTGGGCACATTGTTCATCCATGTATTTTACAATCAGGTAGTTATTGAAGCCGTTATCCAGCTCGAATCCGGCCCGCAAGCTGTAGATATGCTCGGGAACATCCTTCAACAGGTCACCTTCCTGCACGCCGGTTACCGGATTGTCCCTGCTTATTTCAGCATCGGTCCAGGTGTAGGTGAAGTCCACCGGCAGCATTACCCGCCCCCATTGCAACAGGGCGCTGGCCTGCCACTCGAAACCGGCTATGGTTGCTTCTCCCGTTGTATAGGTCCCGATGTCGGCGCCGTTACTGCAGGGACTGGCCACCGAGCAGTTCTCTGACTTGTCGGAAAAATCGCTGTAAAAGCCGATAGTTTCCACGAACCAGGTATTGCCCCGATAACGCATACCCGCTTCGTAATTGTTGCTGGTCTCGGGCTCCTCGTTGTCCGCTGCCCCGGCACCCAGAGGCGAAAAGCCACGATGCGCTCCGGCCAGCAGTTGCCAGCTGTCGCCGAGGTCATAGGTGAAGGACAGTCCTGGCAGCCATTCCCGGGAGTCACTGGGTGTAACCCGGCTGGTTACCGTGCGGTTCGTGTCGCTGAAGCGTACCTCGCGACTGTCCACGTCTTCGTAACGCAGGGCGGCGGTTACCCGCAAGGCATCGCTGGCCTGCCAGCTGTCCATCAGCCACAAACTGGTGGCGTCGGAACTGCCCACCCGATTGTCGCTTGAACCGGGTAGCAGAACCTCGTCGAAAACCAGCCGCCCGTCCAGCTGGTCGAAGTGTTCCACCGGCTGAAAGCGGTCCACTTCGTCTTCGTGGGATCGCACACCCAGTTCGAGATCGTGAGCACCCAGAGAATAGCCAAGATTGAGCTCGACGCCACGGGAGAAATAACTGCGATTGTTGTGCTTGTAGTCAAGGCCCAGGATGTCAAGCTCACCATTCAGTATGGCCTGTGCTTCAGCATCACCGGCATTGGCCGCGCTGATCAAACTGCCGCCCCCGGAAAGCTTGAACCAGTCGCGCTTGAACCTGTTGTCGTAGGCGATTGCCGTAGCCGTCAGGCTGTCGGTCAACTCCACCTGGTAGGTCAGCTGCAGACTGGAATGACGATTGGTCATTTCGTCAGGCGCAGACAGGGCGTAGCGCCTGTTTGCATCCCTGCTGAAATCGCTGTCGGTAAGTCCCAGGTAGGTTTCTTCGGAGTTTTCCTCGGAGTATTGTGCCTTGAGCTGCAGGCGCTGCGGCATCTGCGCAGTGTCTGACTGCCAGCCCAGCTTCATGACGTAGTCCTCAATGGCCAGTTCGCCTTCGCCGCCGGAGCGATCGATATCCTTGAAGCCCTCACCGTGGCGCTGCACGGTTTCCAACAGGAAGTTGAACTGATCCGCAGTGCCGCCAAACCAGCCATGCACATCGGTCAGGCCCCGCTGATCACTCATCACCCGCAGTTTCCCTTGGCGGTCCTGTGGCACGGGCGTCGACACCAGGTTTACCACACCTCCTGTGGTCTGGGGTCCGTGTCGCAGCAGCGGCGCGCCTTTCAGTACTTCCACCGCGGACTGCCGCTGCATGGTAGGAAAATAGTAGGCGGCCGGCGCCGAGTATGGAGCGGGAGCCATCATGACTCCGTCCTCCATCAGGGTAATGCGGCTACTGCGTTCCGAGGTTGCTCCCCTGATACCGATATTGGGTCGCAGGCCCAGGCCTTCTTCCTCGCGGATGTAGATGCCCGGTACCGTCTTCAACAGCTGGTTGATGTCTGTGGCTATTTCGTTGTTGATCTGTTCCGAGCCGATCACGGTACCGGACCCGGCCAGCTGGCGGGCATCGTCCCGACTGCCGATGATCACGAATTCCTCGACAGCAGGTGTCTGTCCAAGCACCGGTTCACTGGCCAGGCCTGTCAGGGCAAGGCCGATACCGACAACCAGCGGCGCTTTCTGTTTCAGATTCATAACAACTACAACTCCTTTACTATTCGAATATCCGCGAAATTGCCACTTGCCAACTTCGGGGCTGGACTATGACTGCAAGAAGAGTAATATAATTGATAATGATTCGCATTTTCAAGAGATATTGAATCTCATTGCGAATATCAGCAAGATTTACTATCATCGCGATCCACAGTGATCGTTAAATCAATTTGACACCAGGAGCTTCATGTTTATGCGCAAGTTACTAATCCTGTTGGTTGCAGCGCTGGCAGCACCACTGACCGGCGCCCAGGAAGTCAACATTTACTCGGCACGCCAGGAAAACCTGATCAAGCCCATACTGGACCGTTTCACCGACGCAACGGGCATTGCGGTAAACCTGATTACCGGCGGCGCCGATACGCT
>Ga0209578_10003642_pt1 | contig 11584 bp, 9 predicted proteins | sample tdAd472_FD_187127 | JGI IMG/M metagenome (GOLD analysis project Ga0209578, IMG submission 187127) | Marine sediment microbial communities from the Atlantic coast under amendment with organic carbon and nitrate - tdAd47.2 (SPAdes)... | ecosystem: Environmental > Aquatic > Marine > Coastal >...
CTGAAAAAATCGATCAGGGACAAGTTCGAAGGTGTCGAGCTCAGCGACACGCAGCGTGACGAGCTGACCAAGCGCCTGCAGGAAGGGACGACGCGCGAACCATCCAGGTGGCTACGGCCGGCAGGCGCAGTAGCTGTCGTTCTCCTGGCGCTCTCAGGCATGCTGGCACCACAGTTGTACCGATCGCACCAGAGTCAGGTGCTACTCGAATCGATTGCGCAGGAGGTGGCCGATAACCACCTCAAGCTTAAGCCGCTCGAAGTCGAGAACAGCGATTTACGAAGTGTGCTGGGCTATTTTCGGGACCTGGATTTTCAGCTTCTCGCCTCACCCGTTATTGCCGGTAATCCTGGCGATCGCCTGCTCGGCGGGCGCTACTGCTCGATCCAGGGTATCGATGCGGCGCAGCTCCGGGTTGCGTCAGCCGCGGGAACGGTGAGCACATGGTACGAAGCAACCTTACCCGACGACAAACTGCGCCTGGTACCAAAACCGATCGAAGGCGATCGACCGGGAGAGTTCGTGATCAGGGGAGTGGAAATCCGAATCTGGCAGGAAAACGGAGTCGTTTTCGCCGAGGCGCGAGAAGCAAACAGCGACTAGCCGGCAACCACAGTAGTTCCCGAAGCAAAAAAAAGCCGGGCAAAGCCCGGCTTTTTTTGTCGTGCGAGGGGGACTGGCTTACATCATGCCGCCCATTCCGCCCATTCCGCCCATGCCGCCCATGCCGCTCATATCGGGCATTCCGGCACCAGCGTCGTCCTGCGGCGCATCGGCAACCATCGCTTCGGTTGTGAGCAGAAGCCCGGCAACCGAGGCTGCGTTTTGCAGCGCGTAGCGCGTGACCTTCGTCGGATCGAGAATACCGGCCTCGATCATGTCACCGTATTCACCGGTCGCAGCGTTGTATCCGAAATTGCCCTTGCCCTCGGCAACGGCGTTCAGAACGACACTTGCGTCCTCGCCCGCATTGCGAACGATCTGGCGCAGCGGCTCTTCGACGGCACGACGCAGGATGTTGATGCCAACAGCCTGGTCCGCGTTGTCGCCTTTGAGCTTGGCGATACCGGAAAGCGCGCGAAGGAACGCGACACCACCACCCGGTACAACGCCCTCTTCAACAGCGGCGCGGGTTGCGTGCAGTGCGTCTTCAACGCGTGCTTTCTTTTCCTTCATCTCGACTTCGGTGGCAGCACCGACCTTGATGACGGCAACACCGCCGGAGAGCTTGGCAACGCGCTCCTGCAGTTTTTCCTTGTCGTAATCCGATGAAGACTCTTCGATTTCATTGTTGATCTGCTCGACGCGACCGTGAATATCCTCACTACGGCCAGCGCCGTCGATGATAGTCGTGTTTTCCTTCGAGATCTGAATCTTCTTGGCTTCGCCAAGATCATCGAGCGTAGCTTTCTCGAGCGACAGGCCAACCTCTTCCGAGATTACCTGGCCGCCGGTCAGGACCGCGATGTCCTGCAGCATGGCCTTGCGACGATCGCCGAAGCCAGGCGCCTTGACGGCTGCGACCTTGACGATACCGCGGATGTTGTTGACGACGAGCGTTGCGAGTGCCTCGCCTTCGACGTCTTCGGCGACGATCAACAGCGGGCGGCCCGCCTTGGCTACCGCTTCGAGTACCGGCAACATGTCACGGATATTCGAGATCTTTTTGTCATAGAGCAGGATCAGCGGTTGTTCGTGCTCGACCTGCTGGCTCGACGGATCGTTGATGAAGTAAGGCGACAGATAACCGCGATCGAACTGCATGCCCTCGACGACGTCGAGTTCATTGGCAAGGCCGGAGCCTTCTTCAACCGTGATTACGCCTTCCTTGCCGACTTTCTGCATGGCGTCGGAGATGATCTCGCCAATCTCGGGATCCGCGTTGGCAGAGATGGAACCAACCTGCGCGATCGCCTTGTCGTCTTCACAGGGCTTCGACAGTTTCGACAGTTCCTCGACGATGGCGACGCTCGCCTTGTCGATACCGCGCTTGAGGTCCATCGGGTTCATGCCGGCAGCAACCGACTTCAGGCCTTCGCGCAGGATCGCCTGGGCAAGGACCGTAGCGGTCGTCGTGCCGTCACCGGCGATGTCGGACGTCTGGGAAGCAACTTCCTTCACCATCTGTGCGCCCATGTTCTCGAACTTGTCCTCGAGCTCGATCTCTTTCGCGACTGAAACGCCATCCTTGGTGACCGTCGGCGCGCCGAAGCTCTTGTCGAGCACGACGTTACGGCCCTTCGGACCCAGCGTCACTCTTACCGCGTTGGCAAGGAGGTTCACACCTGCGAACATCTTTTGCCTAGCGTCGTCGCTAAAACGTACTTCTTTAGCAGCCATTTGTATTTCCTCTAATTAACTCGGCGCGGCTCCTGCCGTCGCCTGATTTTGAATAGACAGGGTGATCGGGTCTTAGCCTTCGATCACTGCCATGATGTCGTCTTCCTTCATCACGAGCAGGTCTTCACCATCAACTTTGACTTCGGTGCCGGCGTACTTGCCGAACAGCACCTTGTCACCAACCTTGACGTCGAGGGCACGAATATCTCCTGAATCCAGGATTTTTCCGTTACCCGCGGCAATGATTTCACCCTTGATCGGTTTCTCGGTCGCAGCGTCGGGAATGACGATGCCGCCAGGGGATTTGCGCTCTTCTTCCATGCGCTTGACGATGACCCGATCATGAAGCGGACGAATCTTCATGTGTATTTCTCCTATAAACTATTGATTTAGAACCGACTTTTGGCGGCTTTTCTGGCCGGGCAATTAGCACTCGACCGTTGGGAGTGCTAATAATAGGCATGGCCCTCCAAATTTCAAGCACAAGATCAGGTTTCAGGGCCAAAAAACGCGACGGACATCGATGACAATGCCCACTACCCCCGGTATCCTGCGTCGCGCCCCAGCCTGAATACGGAAACAAACCGCGGCCGAAACCGGTCTCATTTAAGGTCCACCCTGCCTGTGACCAGATGTCCATGAACCCACGCTCTCTGACCACTCGACTCCTGCTGCTCGTGACATTGCTCGCGGTCGGGGCAGCGCACGCTGCCGACGACCCGCCGCCGCGACCGCAGGAGGTTTTTCGTTATGTCGTATTTGATGCGGGCGACGCTTTCGAGATCGACTGGGCCGTCGACGACGGCTTCTACATGTACCAAAGCGCCTTCGGCTTCGAATCCGGCGATGCGGCCGTGGTCCTCGGCGAGCCGGAGCTGCCCGAAGGCAAGGTGTATGCGGATGAGTTCCTCGGCGAGCAGATAATTTATCGCGGCAACTTCTTTGTCCGCGTCCCCTACACGGTCGAAGGCGAGAGGCCAGCTTCAGTATCACTGACTATCCTGAGTCGCGGTTGCACTGACGGCGGCTTTTGCTACATGCCGCAGGAGTGGGTCGAGACCGTCGCGATGGCGGAAGTGGCTCCCAAAGCCGGCAAGCTCGATTTCGGCAGTCTCGGCAGCAGCGATGAAAGCAAGTTCCCGCCGCCCGAGGAAGTTTTCTTCCCGGATGTTTTTGTTGTCGACGGCAATACCGTGGAAGTCGGTATTCGCGTCGAGCCTGGCTTCTATCTCTACAAGCACAGGATCACGGCGAAGTCGCTGAGCCCGAATGCGCAAGCCGGTCAACTCGACCTGCCGAAGGGCAAATCAAAGTTCGACGAGTTTTTCGGTGAGTCCGAGGTTTACTACGGCGAGGTCATCGGCCGCCTAGCGATAGCGCGCGCGACGCCGGAGGCGATGGATCTCGAGCTCGAGATCGGCTACCAGGGTTGTGCCGATGGCGGACTATGTTACTTGCCTCAGACGAATGTACTGACCGTCAGCCTGCCCGCGGCGACCGCGGTTACTGATCTCTCCGAGTTGACGCCGCCCGACCAACCCGTGTCGGAGCAGGCACGGCTCGCAAAGATTATCACCGAATCGAGCATCTGGGTCGCCGCCGGCGTATTTTTCCTGGCGGGTCTCGGCCTCGCATTCACGCCGTGCGTGTTGCCGATGATACCGATCCTCTCGGGCATCATTGCTGGTGAGGGCGACAATGTGTCGCCGGTGCGAGGGTTCACACTCGCACTCAGCTATGTCATGGGCATGGCGCTCATTTATACGGCTGCCGGAATGGCCGCGGCCGCCGCCGGTATGCAATTGCAGGCGACATTCAATCAGCCGTGGATTCTGATCCTGTTCTCGGGTCTCTTCGTACTACTCGCCCTGGGGATGTTCGGCGCCTACGACCTGCAGATGCCGAGTTCGATACAGAGCAAGCTCGCCAACGTCAGCGGTCGCCAGAAGAGCGGCACAATGATCGGGGCTTTCATCATGGGCGCGTTATCGGCGCTCGTGGTTACGGCCTGCGTCGCTCCCGCACTGATCGCCGCATTGACCGTCATGGCGCAGTCGGGCGACATGGTGCGTGGCGGAACCGCCCTGTTCGCGATGAGCATGGGCATGGGTGCGCCGCTGCTTCTCGTCGGCGCCGCGCAAGGCAAGCTGCTGCCGAAGGCCGGCGCCTGGATGGTCGCCATAAAGGGTGCATTCGGCTTCATGATGCTCGGACTTGCGGTCTGGATGCTGTCGCGGATCCTGCCTGGCGCGGTCACATTGGCATTTTGGGCTGTCCTCACGTTTATGGCGGGCGTTTTCATGGGCGGGCTGACCACGTTCGGTCCCGACGCGACGCCCACGCAGAAGATGGGCAAGGGATTCGGTTTCCTTGCGATGATTTACGGTGTGTTGATGATGCTCGGCGCCGTTACGGGCGGAACAAACCCGCTGCAACCACTGGCGAGTGTCAGCTTCGGTGGCGCCTCCGGTGTTACGGTGGCGGCGCACGACGAACTGCCCTTCCAGCGCATCAAGTCGGTCGACGATCTCGATCGCAAGATCGCCGCGGCTTCGGATCAGGGTAAAACAGTAATGCTCGACTTCTACGCCGACTGGTGCGTGTCGTGCAAGGAAATGGAGGCCTACACATTTACCGATAGCGAGGTTCGCGGAGCATTGTCCAATACCGTGTGGCTGCAGGCTGACGTTACGGATAACGACGCGCAGGACAAGGCGCTGCTCGATCGCTTCGGCGTATTTGGCCCACCCACGATTATTTTCTTCGGCACGGATGGCCAGCAACGGCAAGGCTACGAAGTCGTCGGCTATATGAAGGCAGAGGAATTTGCCGCACATGTCGGAAAGGCGTTTACTGCAAGTACGGTAACCGCCGGCACAGAACAATAGAAAGGTAAGAATACCGTGCAAAAAATTGCCCTGATCTTCGGGATCGCGTTACTACTGCTCGTCGCCGGTGCGCTTTTCACGGCAGCGCGACTGAAGCCCCGCCTACCACCGCCACCCGTGACGACTGCACCCCAGGTCAACACACATCCGTCGTTCTCGTTAGCCGGACTTGATGGAGAAATGCACGACTTCTCCGAGTACGACGGCCGCCATCGACTCCTGAACTTCTGGGCGACCTGGTGCGCACCCTGCCGCCGTGAGATTCCGCTCCTGAAGGAGTTCCAGGCCGAACAGGGTGACGATGGTGTACTCATCATCGGTATCGCCGTCGACTTCATGGACGAGGTGCAGATGTTTGCCGAGGAGGTCGAGTTCAATTACCCGATTCTCGTCGGTGAAATGGACGCAATGGCTGTGGCCGAACAATCCGGTCTCGTATTCCACGCCATGCCGTTCACGATGATCGTGACGCGGGATGGCGAATTCCTGAGCGCACACTTCGGCGAGCTGCACCGCCCCGAACTCAACAAGATCACCGATATCCTCACTCGTCTCGACGCAGGCGACATTGACACCGAAACCGCCAGGCAAGCCCTGGATCTCTAAAGAAGTTGGGTCGAACCGCGCTTTTTGCCGGCGCCGGTCGATGCCGCCCGGAAAAAAGTGCGGTTCGACCCAACTTTTGGGTAGAATTGGCGGCATCTCCGTTGAACTGGTTGCGATTGGCGGCAAATGTCGGCTTTTCTACTTGTTAATGGCCCGAATCTGAACCTGCTTGGCTCGCGCGAGCCCGAAGTCTATGGGGCGACGACGCTGGCAGATATCGAGGCACGCGCCACGACTGTGGCAACCGAACTCGGGCATGAACTCGCCTGCTACCAGAGCAATGCCGAACACGAGCTGATCGATCGCGTGCAACAGGCACGACAGGAATGCGTGGACTTCATCATCCTCAATCCGGGCGCTTTCACGCACACGAGCGTCGCGCTTCGCGATGCCTTGCTTGCGGTCGATATCCCGTTCATCGAAATTCACCTCAGCAACACGTTTGCGCGTGAGGAATTCAGACACAACAGTTTTTTCAGCGACATCGCCACAGCCTGCCTGTTCGGTTTCGGGGCCTACGGTTATGAACTCGCTGTGCAGGCTGCCAACCGCCACCTGGCGAATGGTGAGGGAGACTAATGGACATTAGAAAAGTAAAAAAACTGATCGAGCTGCTGGATGAGTCCGGCATCGCAGAGATCGAGATCACGGAAGGCGAAGAGTCCGTAAGAATTAGCCGCTATGCACAGAACGCGCCGATGGCGCCAGTCGCAGCGCCAGTTGCCATGGCCGCGCCCGTTCCTGCCGCAGCGGCAGTCGCCGAAGCGGCCCCGGCGCATATCGAGGACGATGGCTACGCTGTGTCGGCACCGATGGTCGGTACGTTCTATTCGTCTTCCTCGCCAGGAGCAGCCCCGTACGTGCAGGTGGGAGACCGTGTCAACGAAGGTGACACGCTATGTATCATCGAAGCCATGAAGATGATGAACCAGATCGAAGCCGACGTGTCCGGCGTCATCAAGTCGATACGTGTGCAGAACGGTGAGGCCGTCGAATACGGAGAGACGCTGTTTGTCATCGACCAGCGTCAGCACGACTAGGCGGGCAGAGACAACATGCTCGACAAAATCGTCATAGCCAATCGCGGCGAGATCGCGCTACGCGTACTGCGTGCCTGCCGCGAACTGGGCGTCAAAACCGTCGCCGTGCACTCGAGCGCGGACAATAACCTCAAACACGTGCTGCTCAGTGACGAGACTGTTTGTATTGGACCGCCGGCGTCCATCGACAGCTACCTGAATATGCCCGCGATCATCAGCGCGGCCGAGGTTACCGACGCAACCGGCATTCACCCGTGTTACGGGTTTCTCTCGGAGAACGCCGATTTCGCGGAGCGCTGCGAGACCTCAGGCTTCGTTTTCATCGGGCCTCCTTCTGACTCCATTCGCCTGATGGGCGACAAGGTATCCGCCATCAGGGCGATGAAAGCGGCGGGCGTACCCTGCGTGCCGGGTTCGGACGGACCACTCGGCGACAACGCGGACGAAAATCTGCGGATGGCACGGGACATCGGCTACCCGATAATCATCAAGGCATCGGGCGGAGGCGGTGGACGCGGTATGCGCGTCGTGCACTCCGAAGCCTCGCTGATTGCCGCTATCACGGTCACTAAGGCGGAGGCACGCGCGGCTTTCAACAACGACGTCGTGTACATGGAGAAATTCCTCGAGCATCCGCGTCACGTCGAGTTCCAGGTGCTCGCGGACGGCCAGGGCAACGCCGTCCATCTCGGAGAACGCGACTGTTCGATGCAGCGCCGCCACCAGAAAGTCATCGAGGAAGCGCCCGCCCCTGGAATAACCGAGGAGCAACGGCAGAGAATCGGTGCACGCTGCGTGAACGCCTGTCTCGAAATCGGCTACCGCAGTGCGGGCACGTTCGAGTTCCTTTACGAGGACGGCGAATTCTATTTCATCGAAATGAACACGCGCCTGCAGGTCGAGCACCCTGTAACGGAGATGATCACCGGCGTGGACATCGTCCGCGAACAACTGCGCATCGCGAGCGGCGAAAAACTCGACATCACCCAGGACGACGTCAAGATCCAGGGGCACGCGATCGAATGCCGCATCAATGCCGAGGATGCCAAGACGTTCATGCCCTCGCCCGGACTCGTTACGTTGTGGCATTCGCCGGGCGGGCCAGGAATTCGCGTCGACAGCCATGTCTACAGCGGCTACAAGGTGCCACCCTATTATGACTCGATGATCGGCAAGCTCATTGCCCATGGTCACAGTCGCGACGCCGCATTTGCGCGCATGCGCAATGCCCTGACGGAAATCGTGATCGAAGGTATCAAGACCAACGTGCCCCTTCACCAGGAAATCTTCCAGCACGCCGCTTTCCAGGCCGGAGGCACGGATATTCACTACCTGGAGAAGAGGTTGGGATTGGTTTGACGGTTCGTGTGAACCTGGCTGTGGGATTGATGTAGGAGCGGCTCCTACAAGAAGAAGTAGCACCATGGAGTGGCAACAATTTGTCATGAAACTTGAAGCGCTGAACCCCGATAGTGTCGAAGCGATATTTCTGCGTCACGGCGCGCATTCAATCACGTTCAGCGATGCCGGCGACAAGCCTGTTTTGGAACCTGCGCCAGGCGAAACGCCGCTCTGGAACGACACCCGCATCACTGGATTGTTCGGGGCCGACACCGATCTGCGTTCCCTCGAGATCGATCTCAGGAGCTCTCTCGCACTTGAGCAACTACCCGAGCATCGTGTCGAGGCACTCGAAGATCACGACTGGGAGCGCGAGTGGCTCAAGGACTTTGGGCCTATGCGCTTCGGCAAGCGCCTCTGGATCTGCCCGGCCGATACGACAGCGGACGAAGATGCGGTCGTCGTGCGACTGGATCCGGGCCTTGCGTTCGGCACGGGTACGCACGCGACGACGGCGATGTGCCTCGAGTGGCTCGACGGCACCGATCTCGAGGGCCGCACGCTACTCGACTATGGCTGTGGCTCGGGCGTGCTCGCCATCGCAGCGCTCAAACTCGGATGCCGCCAGGCTCACGCGATGGACATTGATGTGCAGGCCGTCACAGCCACCGGCCAAAACGCGGCGCACAATAACGTCGGGGATCGACTGATGGTCACGGCGTCAGCGGACGGGATCGAAGGGCAATTCGATGTCGTCGTCGCCAATATCCTGGCGGGACCGCTGGCGAAACTGTCCGCTTCGATCGCACAACATGTAAAGACCGGCGGGCTGCTCACGTTGTCGGGCATACTGTCGGAGCAGATAGATGACGTGCTCGAGGCATACGCGTCGTGGGTCGACTTCGAGGAACCGGAGTTGCGCTCGCAAAGCGGTCAGACCTGGACACGATTGACAGGCAGGAAAAGGCAAAGCTAGGCATGTTCACCCAGTGTCCCGAATGTGGCACCGCGTTTCGCGTCACCGCCGAGGTCCTCAAGCAGGCCGCCGGCAAGGTGCGTTGTGGTGGTTGCGGCGTTGCCTTCAATGCGCTCGATTACCTGTCCGAGCAAAAACCCACTGCTACGCCGCAACCCGCAACAGACGGTACCGTTCCCGAACTCGACCCGGAGCCCGTCGAACTCGAGGCCGTCGACCCGCCAAAAAGTATCTCCGCCGAACAAAGTGCTGCGCTCTTGAAGACGCTCGACGAACTGGCCGGTTCCGATATTCGCATCGAGGACACCGGCATCGAATGGCGCGTGTTGGAAACCGGCGAGGAAAGCGCCGCAGAGACGCTGCAGGAAAGCGACGATGCTGGCGATCCGGACGACACGGGCTCAATGAAGTGGTTCATTGACGATTCACCAACACCGGTTGACGAGCAACTGTCGGCCGAGCCCGGCGCAATGGATGCCCCCGAGATCTTCGAGGAGCCCGCCGCGACAACTGGCGGCGGGGCAATGCGCTTCGACGACGACACGCCGCTACCCGACGATTTCGATTTTGACAGTGAGCCGGCTGCCGAACCGGCACCGGCCATCGAATCGCGTGACGACCTTTTTGTCATGGAGGCGGCGCAAGCCGATCTGGCGCTCGGTGACCCTGAAGAGTGGGAAGACCTGCTCGGCGAGGTGATTGAGCCGGAAAGCGACGACGACGTGTCCGAGATCGATGCCGGGGATTCGTTTGAAGACGAAATGCCGTCCCTGCCCGATGACAACATCGAGGAGGAACCTCTCCCGGATGTCGACGAGCAGTTCGCGACCCAGGCCGAGGCCATGGGTATCGACCTCAGCGGCATTCATGCGAAGAGCAGCGAAGAAGTGCCGGCAGAGGACCAGCACGAAGATTCCTCGATCGATGACGACCTGATCGCCGCCGCATTCGAGGCCGAGGCCGCGGCCAGCGCTCAGCAGGAGGAAGCGACTGCAATCAAGCCGGACCTGGAAATCGAGGATGAGGCAGAGAACGCCTTCCTCGAGGAAGCGGAGCATTTGGATGATCTGGATAACCTGGATGATCTGGACGAAGAGGAAGACGTCGTGGCAGCGGAAGCCACGGCCGCAGATGACGACGCCGAGGACATGGAATTCGAACTCGAGATTGACGACGGCGATCTCACGGAAGCCAGGGACAGGGAACTTGTCGTCAGCACCGAGGAGGACGCGAAGCTCGCGGCCGAACTCGGCCTGAACGTCGAGCCCGACGATGGCGAACTCGAAAAATCCGAGCCGCCCATCCTCCCGCAGACAGAAGATGAAATGACCGTCAACATGATGATCGACCAGGATCTGCTGGCGATTGCCGTGGAAGACGACGATGGCTTCGCGTCGACAATTGTGCAGAAGCAGTCCGGCGACGTAGCTCCGGCTCAACAGGACGTCGATCTGGACGAACAGCTGCCGGCAACGGGGGCGGACAGCCCACTCGTCGAGACGATTATCATGGAAGGCGAGTACATCCGTGATGCGGACGAGGAAGAGCAGCTCGAGGAGGCTCGGAAGAAATCCGGTGACCCAGATCTGAAGTCGGCGGCTGCGGCACAGGTCGAGAAACTGGCAAAAGACGACGAACCCGCGGCGAAGGCGCCGATCAACTTCGGCATGGTGGCCGGCATCGTCGCCCTGGCACTGTTGCTTGGACTGCAGGCGCTGCACCAGTACCGCGAAGCGCTCGCGACCTACCCCGCCTTCAGCAATTCCGTGGGCTCGATTTACCGCATGGTTGGCCGACCCGTGACGCCCGACTGGGACATCTCGGGTTGGCGCTTCGAGGCAACCAAGGGCAGCACCGACGACGATGATGAAATCCTGACGATTTACTCACGCGTCGGCAACAAGTCCGACGAGCCGCTGCCGTACCCGTTGATCAGCGTCTCCCTGACCGATCGTTTCGAGGACATCATCGGTAGCAAGGTGCTCGAGCCGGGCGACTATCTCGCCGAAAACCTGGACACGCGGCGACCCGTGGTTCCGGGCAACACGTTCAGCGCCGTAATATCGATCGAGGCGCCCGACGCCGAAGCCACCGGCTTCAAACTGAACGTCTGCTACCGCCAGCCTGCCGGGCAGCTGAAGTGCGCGATCGATGACTTCAAATAGCCTGAAGATAGGCCCCTATACACTCGACAGTCCCTTTGTGCTGGCACCCATGGCCGGCATTACCGACAAGCCGTTCCGCAAATTGTGTCGGTACTTCGGTGCGGGCATGACGACGTCCGAGATGACGACGGCCGATACGAGCCTCTGGCAAACGCCGAAATCGAAGCACCGCCTCGACCTCGACCTCGACGCCGAACCCGTCGCCGTCCAGATCGCCGGCTCGGATCC
>Ga0209578_10003645_pt1 | contig 11573 bp, 6 predicted proteins | sample tdAd472_FD_187127 | JGI IMG/M metagenome (GOLD analysis project Ga0209578, IMG submission 187127) | Marine sediment microbial communities from the Atlantic coast under amendment with organic carbon and nitrate - tdAd47.2 (SPAdes)... | ecosystem: Environmental > Aquatic > Marine > Coastal >...
TTGTTCAAAAATCCAAATCGGGCCTTGTTGGATGGAATGTTGGGCTTTACGGGAGGTGTTATGGTCGCCGCCAGTTTTTGGAGTCTTTTGGCACCAGGCATTGAAATGAGTCCCGGCGACGGTTTTGTTAAGGTGATTCCAGCAGCTGTCGGCTTTTTAATGGGTGCTGCCTTTATTTTTGGGCTCGATAAAATTTTACCCCATTTGCACATCAATTTTAAAATGGACGAAGCAGAAGGGGTAAAGACGCCCTGGCACCGCACCACGCTACTGGTCTTGGCTATTACCTTGCACAATATTCCCGAAGGATTGGCGGTAGGTGTCCTATTTGGGGGTGTAGCTTCTGGCTTTGAGGGCGCAACCATTGGGGGTGCTGTAGCTTTGGCCTTGGGTATTGGTTTGCAAAATTTCCCAGAAGGTTTTGCCGTTGCCGTACCTATGCGTAGGCATGGTCTCAGTAGAAGAAAAAGTTGGATGTACGGTCAGGCCTCGGCCTTGGTAGAACCCATTGCAGGGGTATTGGGGGCTTGGGCCGTTCTTACTTTTGAGCCCATTCTTCCTTATGCCCTTTCGTTTGCCGCGGGGGCCATGATTTTTGTGGTGGTGGAGGAGGTAATCCCCGAAACGCAACAAGACAAATACACCGATATCGCCACAATGGGCTTTATAGGTGGATTTATAATTATGATGACACTGGATGTAGGACTGGGATAAATGCTATCCCCCGATCAAATCAAAAACACCTTTGGTCAAAAACTGATCGGTTTTGTTCAATTCTGTTGAGATGATTTCGGTATAACCATCATAGGTATTACCTTGTTTAACGGCGATACGTTCAAAAGTATAGCCTGCACCTTGTTTATTTACCAATTTTAGCACGTAGGAAGTCCCCTCGGACTCAATTACTGCTTCTTCCGGCAAAGAGAGGGTTTTGATGGTGTCCGTCATAATCTTGGCATCTACGAACATACCGGGCAGGAAGTTCGCCTCTTCCTCATGTTCCAGATGCCCGTGTACTTTAATAGATCTTTTGGCATCGTCAATAGAGGTGCCCACCAAGTAAACATCACCATTAAATGCTTCTTCGGAGGCTTCAGTAATCCTAAATTGTATTTTTTGTCCCTTCTTCACCTTTAGGATATCCTTTTCAAAAACCGTGAGTTCCAAGTGCACATGCTCATTGCTCACAATCTCCAAAATCTCGGTAGCGGAGGAAACATAACTTCCTTTGGCAACGTTCATTTTTGTGATGCTTCCCGAAATAGGTGCATAAATGGCGGCTTGCGACGAAATATTCCCTTGTTCCACCTTGCTAGGAGAAATGTTAAGCATTTGCAATTGCTCCCGCAAGCCTTGGTAACGGGCCTTGGCTGTTTCATAATTGCTCTTGGCCTGAAGAAAGTTCTTTTGCGAGGCTATTTTCTCTTCAAAAAGCGTTTCGTTTCGTTCAAATTCTGCTTTTAAATAATCCAACTGATTGAAAACCTCCATATATTCTTGTTGCATCTTCAAAAACTCCTGATTTTCCAAAACCACCAAAAGCTGTCCTTTTTTTACTTTGTCACCAACCAACAGCGACGTCTGTTTCACAAAACCGCCCATAAAGGCCATAACGCTAGCTCGGTTTTCGGGGGGCACATCTATCATTCCAGAAGTCTCTACCATTTTGGGGAAAGTTCTTTTTTCCATTGGACCAATAGTGAGGTCATTGGTGTCGAATTGCTCTTGCGTGACCACGATTCCTGTTTCTTCTCCTTGCCCTTCAGAGGCTGATTCTTTGTTGTTTTCATTGCCACAGCCCATCAATAGAAGGAAAACAGCGGCTATTTGAAGTATATTTTTCATTGTTATAATGTTATTGTCAAGTAGTTAATGGCGATTACAGTTTGATTGTATTCGTTGAGCACATCCAGATAATTGAGTTGGATCTCGTACGCATTTTCCAAACTTTGAATGTATTGGAAAAAGTCGATTTCCCCATTTTGAAAGTTTCCAGAGGCCGCTTTCAAAATTTGATCGGAAAGATGACCGCCTTCATCTTCGTAATAGGAGAGTTCCTTGGCCTGTTGTTCCAATTGTCCCAACAAGGTTTTGTAACGCTGGTTCATCGCAACGGTAATTTCGGTATTCTGCATCTCCGTGATCTTGGTCTGGATCTTGGACGATTTCACCTTGCTACTGTGCCCAAAGAAGAAAAGGGGAATACGAACACCCAGCTGAATACCGTAGAGCGATGTTCCCAAGCCCTTGTTGGTCCCTTGAAAATACTCCAGGTTCAGGTCGGGCAGCAATCTATTTTCCTCCAGACTCTTTTGGGCATTGCTCAGTTCTTGGCGGTTGTCCAAAAAGGAAGTTTCCGTTTCCAACATTCCTTCCGCATTCAACACCCTAAGTTTTTGTGGTTCTTCATCCACAATTTCCAAGGTGTCCTCACTTTGCACCAAACTCACAATCTGATTATAGGTGGTGAGTAGTTGCTGCTTTATTTTGGAATAAGTGTTGGCAATTTGCCGTTGTTTGGCCGTGGCTGTCACCTTTTCCAGATAATTGGTCTCCCCGAGTTCAAAACGTCGGTCGGCTGCGTGCGCAAATTTGCTGTAAATACTGTCCAGCGAAGCGTAAAGCCTTGCTTTTTGGTTCAAGGTCTGGTATTGATAGTAGGCCATGCTCAAGCTTTGGTACAGTTGCTTCTTTTTTATTTCGAACGATGATTTTTGAAGCTCATAGTTCGATTTTTGAAGCCTATTTTTTGCACCGTACACTGTAGGAAACTCAAACTGCTGCTGTGCCCCAAAAACTTTAAGTGGGGCTCCGTTCAATGCCAAATTGTTTTCATCATATTGGTAATAAATATCTGTTTTGTCAAACATAAAGGCAGTTCCCTTGAGACTTTCCGCCTGATCTACCAGTAAGGATTCTGCTTGGATTCCCTTATTGTTTTCAAGGGCAAGCGCCATTAAATCTTCGAGATTCAATTTAGTTTGCGAAAATCCTGGCGTGGCCATCAAGATTAGCATAATGGTCAAAGCGCTCTTGTTCGCTTTACGGTCTTTTCTTCTTTTTCTCATCCCACGAAACTTAATATTGTGTGAATACGCATATAACACGGGCAAAACCACCAAGGTGAGCATCGTTGCCGTTACCAATCCACCGATGACGACGGTAGCAAGCGGTCGTTGTACTTCGGCACCCGCGTTTGTGGATACCGCCATGGGCAAGAAACCTAGGGCAGCTGCAGAGGCGGTCAGTAATACGGCACGGAGCCTATCTTTGGTTCCCTGTTTGATGAGGTCTTCCATCGAATCAAAATCATTTCCCTTGAGTTCTTTGAAATGTTCGATCAATACAATTCCATTTAGTACTGCAATACCAAAAAGGGCGATAAAGCCGACCCCGGCAGAAATGCTAAATGGCATATCCCGTAGCCAAAGCAAAAGCACACCTCCAACGGCAGATAATGGAATGGCCGAGAAAATGAGCAAAGCTTCTTTCACCGAACCAAAAGCAAAATAGAGCATGATAAAGATGAGCAACAAGGCAATGGGTACGGCAACCATTAATCTGGCTTTGGCATTTTGAAGATTTTCAAACTGACCACCATAGGTGATGGTGTAGCCCGGGGGTAATGTGATGTTTTCGTTGACCAAGAGTTGCACGTCGTCCACCACAGATTGAAGGTCTCGGTTCCTTACGTTGATACCGACAACGATTCTTCTTTTTGTATCGTCACGAGAGATTTTTGCCGCACCTTTTTGGTAGGTGATATCGGCCAGTTCGCTCATCGGAATTTTTCCACCGTTGGGAATATCCACATAAAGGTTTTTTAAGTTAGAAATATCTTGACGGTTCTCGGAATCCAAACGAACGGCCAAATCAAACTGTCGCTCGCCCTCAAATACACTACCCACCACTTTTCCTGCGAATCCCATGGAAATCATTTCGTTGAGGTCGGCTATGTTGAGTCCGTGGCGTGCAATTTTGGCCCTGTCAAAGGAAACGTTCATTTGCGGAAGACCTTCCACTTTTTCCACAACAATATCGGAGGCTCCCTCCACATTTTGGATGAGATCTTTGATTTCGTTGGCCTTTTTGTTCAAGGTTTCCAGATTTTCACCAAAGATTTTGATGGCAATATCGGCCCTTACCCCGGTAATCAATTCATTGAATCGCATTTCAATGGGCTGGGTAAATTCCACCTCCATCCCTGGGATTACTGATAGGGCTTGCTTGAACTTATCCGCTAGTTCGTCCTTGGTCTCGGCAGATGTCCATTCACTTTTTGGTATAAGTGAAATGATTACATCGCTTTCCTCCATGGACATGGGGTCCGTTGGTACTTCCGCGGCACCAATACGACTTACTACCTGTTTTACTTCGGGAAATTGATCTATTAATATCTGTTCGATTTTCGTGGTAGTTTCCACTGTTTTAGACAAAGAGGTGCCCGTTTTCAATACAGGTTGTATTACAAAGTCACCTTCGTCCAAGGTGGGTACAAATTCACCTCCCATGGAAGAGAACAGTAAAACAGCTCCCACCAACAATGCGGCCGCTAATGAAAGCACCAATTTTTTACTCCTCATTGCCCATTCGATGACAGGCCCATATTGCTTATTGATCCAGTTGACCAAACGTGTGGAGATACTTTTTGCAGATTCTTTGGATGGCTTCAGAAACATGGCCGATGCAACGGGTACATAAGTAAAACACAAAAGAATTGCCCCTAACAAGGCAAAGCTAAACGTCAAGGCCATAGGCTTGAACATTTTGCCCTCCACACCGCTCAGTGAAAGAATAGGGATGAAGACAATCAAGATGATAAGCTGCCCAAAGACTGCGGAGTTCATCATTTTCGTGGCACCTTCCAATGTTATGGTATCCTTGATGGCTTGCGTTTCATTTTTTCCCAGATTGGCAAGCTGTCCTTTCTTTTGGGTAATTTGGAAAGCAATGTATTCCACAATAATGACCGCACCATCTATAATGATACCGAAATCAATCGCACCAAGGCTCAACAAGTTGGCATCCACACCAAAAAGGTTCATCAAGGTCAGTGCGAACAACAAACATAGTGGAATTACCGATGCCACTACAAGGCCCGAACGCCAGTTGCCCAAGAGCAAGACCACCACAAAAATGACGATCAAGCACCCCAAGACCAAGTTCTCGGTTACGGTGAATGTTGTCCTTTCAATGAGTTCACTACGGTCCAAAAACGGATTAATATAAACGCCTTCGGGCAATGATTTGGAAATGGCGGCAACCCTTTCTTTTACGGCCTCTATTACCCGTTTGGAATCGGCATCTTTTAGCATCATAATCTGCCCGAGCACTTTTTCGCCTTCTCCATTACCAGTAATGGCTCCAAACCGTGGTGCACTGCCAAAACCAACTTTGGCCACATCCTTAATATAAATAGGGATACTGTTCCGGATAGTTACCACTATATTTTCGATATCCTTTAGGCTGCTTACCAACCCTTCACCACGAATAAAATAGGCTTGGTTTACTTTTTCAATATAACCACCACCAGTAACGCTATTGTTTTTTTCTAAAGCGGTGAACACTTCTTTAGCGGTAATGTTGAAGGCGTTCAATTTTTGGGTCTGGATAGCTACCTCGTATTGCTTTAAGTGTCCACCCCAAGTATTGACCTCGACCACGCCAGGAATACCTGAAAGCTGACGTTTTACAATCCAGTCTTGAATAGTTCGTAGCTCCATAGGGGAATACTGATCTTTATATTCGGGTGCTACATCTAGAATATATTGATAGATTTCTCCCAAGCCCGTTGTGATGGGTCCCATCTCAGGGCTTCCAAATCCCTCAGGGATTCGGCTGGATGCGGATTTTATTTTTTCGGCGATGAGCTGCCGTGGCAAAAAGGTGCCCATATCGTCCTCAAAAACGATGGTGACCACCGAAAGGCCAAACTTGGACACGGAACGGATTTCCTTAACGCCCGGTAAATTTGCCATTTCCAATTCTACTGGATAGGTCACAAATTTTTCCATATCCTGGGTAGAGAGGCTCCTTGAGGTTGTAATAACCTGAACTTGGTTGTTGGTAACATCGGGAACGGCCCCGATAGGTATTTGTGATAGCGAGTACAACCCGACCAGGGCTATAGCAGCTGTAAAGAGTAGAACAATGAATTTGTTCCTTATACTAAAACTTATAATTTTTGAAAACATGATTCATAGAAAATGATAGCATTATTAAAATGGAGTTAGGCTTGCTAAAAGGTGTTCAACAAACCCGAAATACTATGAATTATGCGTTTTTGGGCGGTTGGAATGGGTCGTCTCCCCAAATGAGGGAGTAAGACATTTGATAGTGAAAATTCCCTTTGGAGGCCAAAGGAATTTCCGAATAAGAATTAATAAAGTTTTCCTGCCCCAGCACAAAGACCAATGGTTGTGCGCAGGGGGCTTGATGATGTTGAAATGGAAGTTTTTCGTGCTCTTTTTTCTCCTCTTGGTGTTTTTCACTGTGAGAAGCTTTAAGCTCTCCGTAGTGCTTGGATACAAAAACCATAAAGTTATCACCATATTCCTTATTGTGGAATTGGTAGTGCTCCACCAATTGTCCAAGCTCCACCAAATCCTTAAAATGGACGTTGGAGCTCTGAAGCAATAACAGCAGGGATATCCCTATGATAACTATTTTATTCATCCTAACTACGTAAAGTTACGAATATTACGTAGCAGGATCAATAATAGGGCTTAATTTAGAATAAGTCTCATTTTTAAAAACCATGAGCGGCTAGTTGGCCTCGATGGTCGATATTCCATTATCTTTCAAAATAGCATTCACTTTTGGAAGCTCTCTGTCCAATGTGCTGTTCAGTTTGGACATATAACTGTCCAACTCTGCCGTAAGCTCATCAAACACCACATAGGCGGCATCAGTTGGTCTTGCATCCCCATTCTCAATGCTACGTTGCAGCGCATTGAATCTATTGTTCAATTTTATAGGGAAGTTCAATGGGTCTTGTCCCGATTGGTTCTTGGTTTGATAAAGGTCTTCCTCAATCTCTGTAAGGGTTCCCATAAAATCTTCTGAAAGCTTTTTGAACCTTCTGCTGGAAACGCCTTTGCCCAAACTATCCATTTGTTTGCGGACGCTTCTGATCTGAATCACAGCTTCGTTGGCAATGGTAGCTTTGTCGGTTATTTTGGAAGCCAATTCAAACTGTTTTTGAAGGTCTTCCGCAGTGATTCCTTTCAAATTGGGATCCATTTCTATCTCAAATGGATAGCTTTTGATGACTTCTTCACCTACTTTCATTTGAATTGTATAAGTGCCGAGAGGTGCTTTTGGGCCTGTGCTGGCCGATGCCCCCCAAATTATGATGCCATCAAAAGTGGTTGGCCCGGGATACCTTAGGTTCCAGGTAAAGGTATTGATGCCCTTTGCCGTGGTTGGTTTGGTACTGTTCCCTCGACTCCACCAAGATGCATTATCGTCTTTTTCATATTCTGGTTGGTTGCCGCCAAAAGACTCAATTAAATTATTGTCAGCATCAAAAACTGAAAAGGTAACCGTATCCACTTGCTCTTCCAAATAATACTGAAAGTTAGCTTTGTAGATACCTCTAATCGCATCTGTGGGCTTAAAAAGCACATTTTTTTGACTTTTTAAGTCTTCGGAATATTCCCGAAAAGGTTGGATGTCGTCCAAAATCCAAAATCCTCTACCGTGAGAGCCCAAAACCACATCGTTGTCCTTGATCACCAAGTCCCGAATCGGGGTGTCGGGCAAGTTCAATTGAAGCGATTGCCATTCAGCTCCATCATTGATGGAGAAATAAACCCCGTGTTCGGTAGCCAAGAACAATAGACCTTCTCTCTTGTGGTCTTCTCGAATTGCTCTGGCAAAATGTCCATCTTTTATTCCGGTAATGATTTTTGTCCAAGTTTTACCGTAATCATGTGTTTTAAAAACATACGGGGCCCTATCATCTACTTGGTATCTGTTGGCGGCCACATATAAAGTTCCAGGGTTATGGATGGATTCCTCGATGATGCTCACTCGGGAGTATTTTGGAAGGTCTTGGGGAGTAATGTCCTCCCAGTTTTCCCCACCATCTCGTGTGATGTGTATTTTTCCATCATCCGATCCGGCCCAAATGGTATTGATGTCGTGATTGGATGGTGCCAAAGCGAACACGGTGGCATAAATCTCTGGTCCGTTCATGTCCATAGTGATGACACCGCCGGTTTTGCCAAGGGTTTCTGGGTCGGCATAGGTAAGGTCTGGACTTATCTTTTCCCAGGTCTGTCCATCGTTGGTGGTTTTCCAAACGTGTTGGGAACAGGTGTACATTACGTTGGGATCTTTGGGAGCGAACATAATGGGGAAGGTCCATTGCCAGCGCTCAGGAAGCGCACTTGCAGGCTCTCCAGAGAAAAACCGCGGATACACCTGAATGTCACGGGTTTGACCGTTGCTTCTGTCATAACGTGTTAAGAGTGCGCCTTGGCTTCCTGCATAAAAAATATCGGGGTTGGTCGGGCTTTGGGTGATCCAACCGCTTTCGCCACCTCCAACGGCGTAGTACCATTCGGAACTTGGACCTCTCGCTTGCATAAAGTCCCATCCATCGCTGGGCATGGCCAAGGTAGAATTGTCCTGCTGGGCACCTGCCACATGGTAAGGAACGTCACTAGTGGCCATTACATGATAAAATTGCGATGTAGGATAATCCTGCTCGGTCCATGTTTTACCTCCATTAATGCTCACCACGCCCCCACCGTCGTTAGCGTTGATCATCCTGTCGGGATTGTTCGGATCTATCCAAAGATCGTGGTTGTCACTATGGGGAGCAGTTATTCTTTCGTCAAATGTTTTACCTCCATCGGTAGATTTAAAGAAACCAACGTTTAAACCATACACTACATCTTTGTCTTTGGGGTCGGCATAGATTCTGGAGTAGTAAAATGCTCTTTGTCTCAATTTACGTTCGTTATTGGTCAATTCCCAAGTTTTACCCGCATCATCAGAACGAAAAACACCCCCTTCGTTGGCCTCTACAATGGCCCAAACACGGTCGGAGTCCACAGGAGAGACGGTCACGCCTATTTTACCAATGGGACCTTCGGGCATACCTTGGTTTTGCGTAAGGTCTGTCCAAGTTTCTCCACCATCCGTGGATTTCCACAGTTTACTATCGGGGCCACCGCCCCACATTTTCCACGCTTTACGGTACACTTGCCATGTGCTGGCGTAGAGTATATTGGGATTGTTTCGGTCTATTATTAAATCAGCGGCACCTGCTTTGTCGCTTACATAGAGGACTTTTTTCCAAGTTTTGCCACCGTCCACAGATTTAAAAACACCACGTTCTTCGTTTTCGCCATAAGGATGGCCAAGCGCGGCAACGTAAACAATATTTTCATTGGTGGGGTCTACACGAACCCTGGAAATGGCCTGGGTTTCTTCCAGTCCTAGGTGTGTCCAAGTTTTTCCACCATCTGTGGTTTTGTAAACACCATCACCTTGGGTAATGCTTCCTCGCAATTGTGTTTCCCCCATCCCGATATATACCACATCTGGATTGGTTTCGGCTACTGCGACCGCTCCCACGGAAGAGCTTGTTATTTGGCCGTCGGTAACAGACTTCCAAGTGTTTCCACCATCAACGGTTTTCCAAAGACCACCTCCTGTGGCTCCAAAATAATATTCGTTGGGCCTAGAGGGGCTTCCAGCTGCTCCTAAGGATCGACCCCCTCGGTTGGGACCAATGTTCCTCCATTCGAAACCACTGTAAAAACTTGTGTCAATGGTAACGGGGGATGCATTTTGTGCGTAAATAAATAGTGTTGAAAAAAATATGGAAAGCAGTACCCATATCTTTGTTGAGGTTGTTGGTATTCGCATGATGTCAAGGTTGGTTGTGAGTAGTTAGAATAAAGTTACAATTTAATCAAACTTTTTGAATTGGATAAGTAATCCGATCATAGTTCCAAATCATCATAATTGATTCCTGGTGGATTAAAGAGTCCCCATCGGTCCAACGAGTAGTTCCAAGGGTCGAAAGTTTTCACCCATTCTGCAAAAAGAAGCCTAAACCCCTCAATTTCTTTTCGCAACAACTCAAGGTACTCGGAATGCTTGAAACCCCATAATTCCAGTCCCGAACAACCAGTTTGGACTTCACGTGTGACCTTTCTGATAATGGTGGCATTTTCCATACGTATTGCATAAAGATCGCCTCCTTCAGCTCCTGCTATTTTTGGGCAAATAAGCATGGCATCGTTACGTAATTGGTCGGCATGGTGACGCAACAGGCCTAGCTCTGTTTCTTCAAGAGCTGCATACTCCTCTTCATCATTTGCCAACGATGCGATTTTATCTGCTAAATCAAAAATGACCCATCCCTTTTTGTAAATGGGCATCTTTTCAATATCTCGTCTGCCTTTGCCAGGCTCATCATCGTCTTCAAACATGCTTTTTTAGTCGTTTAATTGTTGTAAAATAACCCCATAATCGTGTTGCAAGTCTTCATGAAGCAATAGGGTTTTTTTGTTGATGTACTCCAATTGTCGGTTGTATAAGTTTTTTAGCGTAGTATTTCTGTTGATGGATGGACGAAAGGACTTTAGCTTCCCACAGAAATACAGTAGCAGTTCCACCTCGGTGGCTTTGTTTCCTGAATAGCGAATGTATTTTTTGATGGTCCGCAGTATTTTCCGAACGCTTTTTTTGATATAGAAATAACTATTGATGTTGATGTCGTCAAACATGGCGTCGACCTCTTCCTTTACCGCTTCTATATAGCCTTCTTCGCTTTCGGATTCAAAAAGAAGATAGGTGAGGAGTTCCTTGTTCTCTTTTTTGAACCTTGCCAATCGCAAACAAAGTTGCATGGTCTCTTCCTGGGATTTAAACTTCAGTTCTTTTTTGAGTTGTGCAACCGTAGCAGCTTTCATAATAAACTATCTTAAATAAGAAGCTCCGTTCACATCTATAATCGTTCCTGAAGAATAGGCCGCTTCGGAAGATGCCAAGAACAATATGGCATGGGCTACTTCTTCGGGTTGTGCCATGCGTTTAAAGGGTGATTCGCGGAGCAAGTTTTCGCGCTCGGCAGGGGTTAGGGTCTCTTTGGCCATTTCCGTTTCGGTAAACCCGGGCGCAACAACTCCAACATAAATGTTGTGCGGGGCCAGCTTTTTGGCAAGGGATTGGCTCATGGAATTCAATGCCGCTTTGCTGGCCCCATAAGCTGGTTTGGTAGGCTCTCCGCGAAAAGCACCACGGGAGGAAACGCTCACAATATGTCCGCCCCCTGTTTTCATCATGGCCTTGGCTCCCCAATAACACAAATTGGCCACGGCAAAAAGATTGGTTTCAAAAGTCTTTTCCCAAGCGTTGGTCCAATGTTCAAAATCGACTTTGTCTATTTCGTGAAAAATGGAAATGCCCGCATTGTTCACCAAAATGTCCAGTTGGCCATAGGTTTTTATAAAATCATCGATCAAGGCCTGTGTTTCTGCCTTTTGGGAAATGTCCCTTTTAAAAAGATGGTGCCCTTTCCCTGGCAATTCTACCAGGGTTTGTTGGGCCAC
>Ga0209578_10003648_pt1 | contig 11568 bp, 10 predicted proteins | sample tdAd472_FD_187127 | JGI IMG/M metagenome (GOLD analysis project Ga0209578, IMG submission 187127) | Marine sediment microbial communities from the Atlantic coast under amendment with organic carbon and nitrate - tdAd47.2 (SPAdes)... | ecosystem: Environmental > Aquatic > Marine > Coastal >...
GAAACCGTCCACTACCAGAACCGGAGTGGCGTACGTGCGACCTGCTCTGACTGTCACGTTCCCCGCCCATGGATTCATAAAATCGTCCGCAAAGTTCAGGCATCCAACGAAGTGCTCCACAAACTCCTGGGCACCATCGATACACCCGAAAAGTTTGAGGACAAGCGCTTCTCACTTGCCAAAAACGTTTGGCGGGCGATGAAAAAAACCGACTCCCGCGAGTGCCGCAACTGTCACGCCTGGGATTCGATGAAAGAAGAAAAGCAACAGAAGCGCGCCTGGAAAAACCACCAGTTGGCGCAGGCGGACAATTTGACCTGTATCGACTGCCACAAGGGCATCGCCCACCGCGATGTGAGCGTTCTGCTGCAGGAAGGGGAAGACCCCTACGACGGCCGTCATGACGACCGCCGCCTGCCCTCCAAGGCCGAGGAAGCCCGCAAGAAAGCGGAAGCCGAAGCTGCCGCAAAAGCCGCTCAGGAAGCTGCAGAAAAAGCTGCCGCCGAGGCCGCTGCAAAATCTGCAGCAGCACCTGCCGCCGCCGCTGGCGGTGGCGCGACCGGCGGCCCTGCCGCAATCGCTTGGGACAACGTCCCGGCCAAGGAAATTGCCGTCTTCTATCCGGGCCAGTCTTCCCTCGAGTGGCTCTACAGTTCGGGACACGGCGGTAAGCGCGCCCTGCAAAAACTCGGTGACCGTTGCGTCGAGTGCCATGAAGGCGAGCAGGAAAAGCTGGGCAACAACATCGTCTCCGGTCAGGGCAAAGCGCCCGAGCCGACCCCGATCCCCGGTAAACGCGGCGGATTCAAAGTCGATGTCCGCGCTGCTCATGACGGCGACAAACTCTACATGCGCTTCCAGTGGCCCGACGGCGGTCACGCTCCGGTTCCATTCGCCGACGGCGGCAAGATGGATCCAGAGAACCAGGTGAAACTGGCCGTCATGCTTGATGACAACAAAGTCGAACATGCCGATCACGCCGGCTGCTGGGCGACCTGTCACGACGACGGCCGCTACATGCCGGCTCAGCCCGAAGGCAAGGAGGTGACCAAGTGGGTCAAAGAAGGTAAAGACGGCGGCGATATGGCCTCCGGCGCCTTCATGGATATTTCCCGCTACCTCTCTTCCGGTAAATCTGAATCCGGTTCGATCTTTGCCGAACGTAAGTTCGACGGAGGCCAGGACGTCACCTACACCGGCGGCCTGAAAGACGGCGTCTGGACGGTTTACATGGCCCGTTCGTTGAAAGCCAGCAAGCCCGGCTACGTCGAACTGGCTCCGGGGAACGAGTACACCCTGGGCTTCGCCATCCACGACGACTACTCCTACGCCCGGTTCCACCACGTCTCGCTTGAATACAAGCTGGGCCTGGAAAACCCGGACGCCCAAATCAATGCCGTTAAGGTTGACGCACCTCCTGCCGGTGGATCGGCCGCTGCAGCTCCTGCCGCAGCTCCGAAAGCCGCAGCCTCTTCGGGCGGTGGCGACGCAGGCCCCATTGATTGGGAAAAAGCCAAAGCCAAGGAAATCGCCGTCTTCTACCCGGGTCAGTCTTCCATTGAATGGCTTTACAGCTCCGGACACGGCGGTAAACGAGCCCTCGAAAAGCTCGGCGACCGTTGCGTCGAGTGCCATGAAGGCGAGCAGGAAAAGCTGGGGAACAACATCGTCTCCGGTCAGGGCAAAGCGCCCGAGCCGACCCCGATTCCCGGCAAGCGCGGCGGCTTCAAAGTTGACGTCCGCGCCGCCCATGACGGCAATGACCTCTACATACGCTTCCAATGGCCCGATACGCCGCACGTCCCGGCGCCGATTGGCGAAGGCGGCAAGATGGATCCAGCGAACCAGGTAAAACTGGCCGTCATGCTCGACGACAATAAAGTCGAACATGCCGATCACGCCGGCTGCTGGGCGACCTGCCACGACGACGGCCGCTACATGCCGGCTCAGCCGGAAGGCAAGGAAGTGACCAAGTGGGTCAAAGAAGGTAAAGACGGCGGCGACATGGCCTCCGGCGCCTTCATGGACATCTCCCGCTTCCTCTCTTCGGGCAAATCGGAATCCGGCTCCGTCTTTGCCGAACGTAAGTTCGACGGTGGGCAGGACGTCACCTATACCGGCGGCCTGAAAGACGGCGTTTGGACGGTCTACATGAAGCGTCCGCTAAAGGCTTCCAAACCGGGCTACGTCGAACTGGCTCCGGGGAACGAGTACACCCTGGGCTTTGCAATCCACGACGACTTTTCCTTCGCCCGGTTCCACCACGTCTCGCTCGAATACAAGCTGGGACTGGACAATCCGGACGCGCAGATCAACGCGGAAAAACAATAGTCCGGGCAACCGAAACAACCCCAGGAAGAGCGGCTCCAACGAGCCGCTCTTTTTTTTTGCCGGTTGAACTCAAGCCCTTTACGCACAATACTTTTTAGAGGGCATTAATGAACCAAACACTCGCCTTGAAACACTTATGAGCAATACTGCGACAAACGACAGGAGAGTGACTATGATCGGCAAATTAACGGCAACAGCTCTAGTAATGATCGGGGTCTTCGCCTTCCTGACACCTCCCTCTTTCGCTCAAAACGACCGGGAAACGATCTGCGCAGAAGCCTGGGAGCGCTACAAGACTCTTGAACTTGAGCCGGATTACAAAGCACAACCCGGCGAAGCCGTTGTTCTTCAATACAAGTACAACTTCTGTCCCATGACGCTGACCGTCAAAAAAGGGACGACGGTTCGCTGGATCAACGTTGATTCACGAACCAGCCACAGCGTCTGGCTGAAAGAAAAAGGGGAAGCGGAGTCCGAACGTTTTTTCCCTGAGGAATCGTGGGGCTACGTTGCCGATGAGACTGGAAAATTTCCCTACCTTTGTGGCCCCCACTGGAAGCAAGAAGGCATGACCGGCACATTGATTGTCGAATAGAAACAAAAAGGCCACTTAAACAGTGGCCTTTTTAGCTCCCTACTCTTCTCCGCAGAAAACGCGCAACGCTCCAATATCGGCAATATCGACATCCCGCCGTTGACAGATGACGCCAATCTCGCGAAGACGCGCCATGGCCCTGGAAAGACTTTCCGGCTTCATTCCAACTCGGCTGGCAATTAAGGTTTTGTCAAACGGCAGCTTCACGTGGGCGCTGCCTTCCTGCGCGTCTGTCAAAGAAAGCAGGAAGCTGCCCAAACGTTGTCCCGGCGACTTGAGCTTCAACTCTGAAATCTGACGCAGTAAGCGCCGATGGCGGCGCGACATGGTCGCCAAAATCTTGAACGTCAGATTTGGATTTTCCTGTAATTCACGGAAGAACGGTTCGTTGCTGACCTGCACCAACCGTGACGCTTCAACTATTTCCGCGTTGACTGGAAATCGACCCGAAGCAAACATCGCCGCTTCGGCAAACGTATGATAGGGCTCGATAACCTCAACCACCCCTTGATCACCGTTCTCCATCGCCGTGAAAAGCTTTACCTTGCCTTCCAATACCATAAAGAAACGGTCCGCCTTGTCGCCTTGGCTGAATAATAGCGTATTGCGGGGCAAGCGGCGTACCGTCGCGTTTGACATAAGGCGGGCGACTTCGTCCTTGGACAATTCGCTGAAGGTCGGAGCCTTGCAAACCAGTTCCAGATCTTCTTTGCCAATCAGTTTGGTGCCACTTTGATCCATGGTTATAACCCGTCGGCCTCCTGGCAAAACTCTCGCAGCCGGTCGACATCGCGAATATGCAAAATGTCATGCTCCCCGGTCACGCCAACCTCGCGAAGCTTACCCAGCGCCCGCGAGAGGCTTTCCGGTTTCATGCCCAAACGGTTGGCTAAAAGCTTTTTATCATAAGGCAGCGTGACGTCCGCCTCGCCTTCCTCGGCGTCCGTTAGGCTCAACAAGAAGCTCCCTAAGCGCTGTCCGGTCGTCTTGAGCTTCAACTCGCCCACCTGACGCACGAGAAAGCGCAAGTGAGCCGACATGCTCGCCATCATCGATTTGACCAGCGTGAAATCGTTTCCCAAATGAGAAAGGAAAGGTTCTGCCGAAACCATGACGAACCGTGCGGATTCAACCACCTTCGCCCCGTGCAGGAACTGGCCGCGATCAAAAATCGATGCAATACCGAAGGCTTCCCCCGCCCCCACAAGATCGATTGTGCTTTCCTTGTGTTTGGAGGATTCGACATACAGATCGATGCGACCGTCCAATAAAAAATAGAAACGGTCGGCCTGATCGCCGGGACGGAAGAGTATTTCGCCCCGCTCGCGCGTATCAACCTTCGCCGAAGAAAAAAGATCGGCCAATTCGTCACGCGGCATGCCCCTAAAAAGGACCGCCTGACGAATTTGCTCCAAAATCTCGGGCGAAATACCGCCGGAAACCGTAGCTTCGCTACTCGGTTCTGACACTTGGATGTCCTTAATTACACTGCTCCCAAATTCTTTGGTCAAACTTAAAGAAAGCTTGACCAAGATCAAGAACAAAAGCGTCAGTAAACGAAGAAGCGGCCCTTTTCGTCATTAAAGACGATGACGAAATTTTGCCCCGGTTCCAGTTCAACTTTTTCGGTGTGCTCGTAGTCAAACCCTTCGGTGCGGTCGGTATCGCGCATCTGCACAGTAATTTCGTGATGCCCCGCCGGCACAAAGTCCTTGTTGTAGAACAAGGAAGCGCCGTCTTTTGAAAGACCATCCGGCTGCTTGGTTTCCTCATAGATCGTTTTGCCGTCCACATCGATCTTCAAGGTAACAGGCACCCGTTCGCGGGAACACAGGGTCGAGCGGACCCGTTCTTTAGCCGTCATGCCTTTGGCCTGCTCCTTGGTCAGCGTGCCGCATTTATCCTTCCGCTCGCCGGGATGGCTGAAGCTGACCTTGATCAGGGCATGATTTTCGTCAATCGGGTGGTAGACCGGCGAGTGAGAAAAATATCCGATAAACGCCATGGTGAAGACTGCAAAAACAGCCTGAAACACATAACGGCGGATCACCACGGAATTCGGAATGCTGTCCTTAATACCCTTAGGGAAGTATTTGTCGGCCGTAATTTTATGGACGTCCATTTCGCCCTCCCTCTATTCGCCGGCCGCCGGGGCCGCATCGGCCGATTTGGCCTTTGCCGCCGCATCTTCGGCTTCCCGAGCAGCTTTCGCCGCCTTAAATTCAACCAAGTCGCGCTTGAACTCTTCAAGCTGTCCTGCCGTGTTGTTTTTATCGGTTGGCGCGGCCCAAGAGACACGCACCTGCTCACGGGCGATTCGCGGTCTCAAATACGGGTCGCGATACCCGGTCAAACGCTCCTCGGTCCAATAGACCCCCAAGCGATGGAAGCAATCGCCTTTCCGGCAACCACGCAGGAAGACGCCGTCCGCGCCACATCTGTTCAAAGCGTACTCAATAAATGACGGAGGAATCTGACCAATACAGATTGCACCAATGACACCAACCTCATCGCTTTCATAGGATTGCGCATCCCAACTGAAGTCGCAACCGAACACCAGAACTTTGGTTTCGCCGGTCAACCGCTCGGCTTCGGAATGCATCTTGCGGCGCAGCGCCGTCAATGCAATATCGGCCACGTCGATACCGGTTACCAGTTCTTCGGACTTACGATACGGCGTCGAAGCGGGGCACGATCCGGTACAGATAGCGCAACCGGTGCAGAAGCTCTCTTTAACGACGGCCTCCAAGTCATACCGGCTATCCGGATCGGTTCGTTTTTGCATATTGACCGCACCGAAGGGGCAATCCTCGAAACAGCGGCCACAACCGTTGCAGTTAGGCAAATCGACGACCGCAACAGCATGCGGCTTCCGTGGGATAATCCAGGGAAGAGCGGCAATAAAGCCCGAGGCGCCGACGGCGAGCACCCACAGAATGCCCGGACCAAGGAGATCGAGGAGCGGGTAGCCCGCCATGTAGAACCAGTCCAATCCAACGGCTGTCGGCACTTTGCCAAGGTCAGCCGGTGCGTGGCTGGACACGGGAAACGCCAGCGACAGCAGGAAAATGATCAGAAACGCGCCTAAAGCAATGGGACGCGGCGGGGTCGTTTCCGCGTGGTTCAGCCGCAAAAGGTGAATCCACATCAGGAACAACAAGCCGATCGGCACAAAAATGTGCATGAAAATCAGCAGCGTGAAGAACCGGTCGCCGAGACTGCCTTCTTTTAGGAAGTTGTTGGCAATGGGCTCCGAGAAAATCCCCAACCAATCAAGCCATTCAAACGACGCGATGGCCATGTATTGGGCCAACTCGTCCCATACCAGCCAGTAACCGGTGATGCCTGAGGTAATCAGCATCCAAATCAATGGAACACCGGTAAACCAGGCAAACCATCGGACCCCGTGGTAACGGTCGAGCAAAAATTCGCGTAGCATATGGACGGCCATGAAAATAACCATCGCATCCGACGCGTAGCGGTGCATGGACCGCATGATCCCTGCATGCCACCAATGATCGTTGGTCAACCATTCAACAGATGGATGAGCGTTGTTTACACCCGTATCAAACAGGATATAGATATAAATGCCGCTAAAGCAGACGATCCAATAAAAGAACCATGTCAGCGCCCCCAGGTGATAAATGGGGTTGAAGCGTTGGCCGAAAATGAAATCGAAAATCCCTTCCAGCCAAAGAATGGGTATCCGCATCCCGCGTTTTATGGAAGTCAACAAAGCGTCATCCTCGCTTATTGGGGCACATGCCCTGCCGTCCGAACATTAGTAATTGCGCATTTCTATAGGTCTGCGGCATTTGCCACACCTTGACCATAGTCAACCGGCGTTTTGCAGTTTATTGCGCCTTGCTTTACGGCGTCTCCGCCAGGCGGTGCTGAACACCACCCAAATAGGAACCGCCATCACTGTCGCACCCGCGAACATACTGACAAATATGGAATAATCGAATTCATACTTGTCAGCTTGAACGTTGTAGGTGGTGCAGAACAAGTTGAGACGCTTCCAAAACCCTTCCGGCGTAAAAAATGATTTTTCGGTTTTAAAGATGATCTGCTTCAACGGTTCCATAACGTGGGGAATATCGAACTTATCGCCGTAGACCTGCCGGTAAACGACCTGTTGTTCATTCACCACAGTAACCTGAGCGAGATGATCGAATCCCCTCGGAGACCGAAAGAACATAAACCCCAAATCATCTGCCGCCTGAGCAATTGAAATGAAATCTCCACTTAAAAACCGCCAGTTTTCCCTCCCTGCTCCTTCGCGGTCGGCAAAAATTTTCAACCGTTTGGGGGAATCGAAACGGGTATCGAAGCCGATGGTCAACACCTCAAAATTTTCAGCGCCAAACACCCGGCGGGCTTCATTGACCGCATGGGTCAAACTGGTGGTAATGGTCGGGCAGACGTCGGCGCATTGGGTATAGATGAAGCTGACGATGAGAGGTTTACCGGCAAAATCGGAAAAGCGGACTTTGTTACCGTTGTGATCGGTAAACTCGGCATCCCGGATTTTACGGCCGATGACCCCTTGGCTAAAGGCAACAGCGGCTTCCTCCTCCATTTCCTTGGCCTGCGGGGGCCATGATCTTTTACTCGCATTAGCCTCGATTTCAGCACGCGACGCAGCAGGGGCCGCAAAAACTTGGCCGACATTTGAGACGGCAAGAGCACCCCCCAGAACCAGGGCTATTATTAAAAATCTCTTCATCATGGGCCGGATACTACCTTTTCCCTCACAACGCTGTCATGTCTTCGGTCAATTTTTTGGAATCATTCGCATAGCACAGAAAAAGAAAAAACGCCGTCCTCTTTTTAAAGGACGACGTTTTCTCAAACTCGTATCGAGTGTCAACCGAGCGACGGGAGGGCCAACCGCCCGGTCATAGACCCCTTAGCTCAGGATCCAGATTTCCGACAGATACTTCCAGTTCACGAAGTAGTAGAGAACGAAGCTTGTCAGGAAGACCAGAGCCAGCACAAAGGTACCCGGAACGGCGAGGCCGCCGCCATGACCGTGGCCTTGGATGGCCTCAGCCTGCGGAGCAGCCGGTAGTTCTGCCGGAGCGGCTTTCTTCTTGCCAATAATGGTCAGAACCATCTGCAGGCAGAAGATAGCTCCGGCGAACGATGCGATCACGGCGGAGATGCCGTTCAGCGCCATCAGCAAGTGAGCTGCGGCCGGGTAGTCGTAAGTCAAGGCCGAATCCGCGAAGGTCATATCCCAGTGACGACGGGAAACGCCAAGCGTACCTGCGCCCATCTGGAACAGAGCAATCCCGGAGATGCCGATACCGAAGAGGTACGGCACAAACTTGGCCAGACCCGGCATAGCAAGCTCACGCTGCCACAGGGTCGGAACCAGCCAGTAGGAGATGCCTATGAAGGCAAGCGTCGTACCGCCGGCAACCGTGGCGTGGAAGTGACCCGGAACGTAGATCGTGTTGTGCATGATCAGGTTCAGCTGCTCGGTACCAAGCACAACACCGGAGATGCCGCCGAGGAAGCCGAAGATGACGATCGAGAGGAATACGCCGGAGAAAGCCGGGTGACCCCACGGACATTTACGGAGCCATTCGAACAGACCCTTCGTATAACCTTTGCGGCGCTGAGCCAGTTCGATGGCGCCCGGAACAGTAAGACCGTGGACCATGGAACCGAAGACCGCCAGGTAGAAGGCGTAAGAGGTGTTGAAAATCTTGTACTCGGCGCCCAGTCCCGGCTCCACCAGGAGGTGGTGAGCGGAAGCGAGCTGCAGGAACAGGATGTACATCAGGAACGCCGTACGGCAAACCTTCTCGGAGATCGGACGGGCACCGAACAGAACGGCTGCGCCGGCGTACCAGCAAGCGACCTGAGCGGACACGTTGATCTGCTGCGAGGAGTGACCCATGCCCCACCAGATAACCTTGTAGAGCAGCGAGTCGACGTACGGGATGAACCCAAGCGACCAAAGCAGCGTCGGGATCAGAATGACCGCGCCGGAAGCGATGGTGTAGACCGCGATGATCGCAGCAACCATAGCGCCGAATGTCACCAGCGGGATCGAGCCTTCATAGGTTTTCTCTCTCTTCGCGATCACCAGGGTGCCGAAGAAGATGAAGCAAACGATCAATGCACCGACGGCAAACAGGATCAGAGCCAGATAGAACAGCGGATCGGCCTTCAGAGGAACGTACGAGGTGAACATCACGCTCGATTCGCCCATCAGAACAACCACGTTGCCCAGAGCGGCGCCACCCAACATCAGCCAATAGGAGAGCCAACCGATTTTTGGCGTCGCCACACGGCACTGCAAGAGCACCGAGGAGCAGAAGTAGAGAAGGGCCATTTCAAAGAAGATGATCCAGACCAACAGAATATCCACGCCATGCGCGGTCAGCGCCAGGTAGAAAAGGTCGGCAGGAAGAAGGTGAACCGAAGGCCAGCGCGTAAGAGCGACCAACAGGCCGAAGAAACCACCGACAAGCAGGAAGACAACGCCGGTTACGGCATTCCACTTGATCAGTTTTTCGGCGTCCAGGTCGATTTTGAAGCCGGTTTCGGGGCAGGTACGAAAGTTAGACATCTATCTTGCCTCCCCTTACTTCACGTACAGCTTACCGAGCATGGTGTGATGCCCGATATCGCAGTATTCGTTGCAAACGATGCCATACTCGCCGGCGTCGGTCGGAGTGGCGTTGAAAATCATCTCATAGTACGGGTGTACTTGGATGTTGATGTTAGCCGGTTGAATGGACAGACCGTGCTGAACGTCCATGGAAGAAACATGGATACGGTAGTTCTGGCCTTTTTCCAGCTCAACGATCGGATACCACTCGAACTGACGAGCGAGCAGGTAAACGTCGCCGCCCGCAGGAGGCTTAACGACGGGAATGCCGGTATCGCCTTCTTCGCGGACTTGGTACTTCTCGACGAAGGCGTCGACCTTCGCTTCGTATGCGTCGGGAGTAACCTTATAGGCCTCCGTCGACAGGTTCTGATTACCGACCATGTGCCAGTAGGGCATCATGAAGAACATGATGATCGCCCAAACCAGCGCGATGCCGATCCAGAGCGCTTCCGTCCGCTCGACGGGAGCGTTCCACCAATTTCCTTTAATAGGTACAATTGCCATGGTGTCTAATCCCCCTTACTGGCCAACCGGGATCGAGGCGACCTCGATGATGCCCCAAATGGTGTACAGAACGGAGGGGAACAAAACCCCAAGGAACAACAGCAGGAACGGGTTGTTCAGCAGCTGCTGCATAAACGGCTCAGGACCTTCGCCTGCGCCAGTGTTTTCGGGTTCGGCCATATGATGAACCTCCCACTAATCCCCAAAAAGAACTCAATCACGGCCCTTCCGAGCCGCAATGATTAAATCAAGCGGTATCAGGAGATCAGGGCTGCGCGGATGTGCCCCCCCGGGCGCGGCCGCTAGGAACCCTAATATTCCCCCCGCAAGCTTACACGTCGGCGCGGCCATAAACTCGGCTAAGTATTCCCGCCATCCCCTCTCCGGTACATAACCCACCAAACCGGAGATGCGCGAAAACACACGCACTTCTGCGTAATTACGCACTAGGAAGCCATTTTCGGATTTTTGGCACCTTAACTTTCGTCAAGGTAATGCACCTCAATCCAAGAGATTTCAACGCGTTCGGGATAGTTTACAAAGGTGGAAAATTGGCGCTATGCGGCAAAAACCGAGCGTTTCTCTAGGGAAACCCCGCGCGCACAAAACTGGCAAAGAAAACTTAGCCCTGCGGCGAATTCATGAAATACCCGATCAGCTCGAAAGAAATTCCGCCGAGAACCAACATAATGATGAAAAAGATCACGCTTCTATTTTCGAACCGTTGACCGCGCACCTGCTCGATTCGTTCTAGGATTTGATCGGACAGTAAATAGACCACCAACCCGGCGATCGTAAAATAAACCATAGTTTCCATGACTACGCGCCCTTCCTCAATCCAGGTGTCTGAATTCGTGCAGCGTCCATAGCGCCAGCGTCAGCAGCACGACCGCTCCGGCTTGGTGAGCTGCCGCGATAGAAACAGGGACGACCAGCAAAAGCGTCGAAATCCCGAGGGCGACCTGAATGCAGATCATCACCATCAAGGCATTGGTCACAAACCGCGTCCGCTCATGAAGACCGAACGCACGGGACCGCAGCCAAAACAGGAAAACGAAAACAAACAGGAGTTCCGCCAGAGTCCGGTGATTGAACTGCACCGTAACCGGATGCTCGAAGAAATTGAGATAGACCGGAGACAATTCGTAGGCTTCCACCGGGATCAACCGGTCTTCCATCAACGGGAAGGTATTGTAGAGAAAACCCGCGTCAAGCCCCGCGACAAATCCGCCGGAAACCAAAGTCAAGGCAACCCAAGCGACGGCAATGAAGGCACCACCTCTCAGCCGGTCCGCTCCGCTGATGCCGAAGTCGTGACGCTCCGGATATAGCAGACCGAGCGCCACCCAAAACATATAGCCGTAAATAAGCATCGCGGCGCTAAAATGCGCCGTCAGCCTGTACTGACTGACATCCGGGTTGTCGACCAAACCGGACTTGACCATGAACCAGCCCAAAACACCCTGCAGACCGCCCAAAACAAACATGAAAACCAATTTCGGGGCCA
>Ga0209578_10003668_pt1 | contig 11535 bp, 10 predicted proteins | sample tdAd472_FD_187127 | JGI IMG/M metagenome (GOLD analysis project Ga0209578, IMG submission 187127) | Marine sediment microbial communities from the Atlantic coast under amendment with organic carbon and nitrate - tdAd47.2 (SPAdes)... | ecosystem: Environmental > Aquatic > Marine > Coastal >...
GATTGTGTCCAGGGTCGCCGCGATCTTGCCGTGCAAGATGTCGCTCGCCTCGGTCAACTGGGCCACGAATGCGTCCGAGAACAATTGCTGGCGCTGGGTCGCCAGGTCCAGACCCGCCTCGACCTGGCCGACATTCTCGCCGATGAGGCGGACTTGCTGAACGGTCAGCGGGTTCCCTGCGCCGATGACGCCGGCCAGCATTCCCCGCGTTCGACCGGAATATTCGCTGCCCAGCCAAAGACCGCCACGGGCGACGAACGAAGCCTGCACCGCCGGCGGCATATGCTTGCCGAGTTCGCCTTCGAGATGCACCCGCAGTTCCTGCGAATTGACGATCAAGCGCGTCAGCGTTCCGAACAGAGCGGTCCGCAGCTCGGTCTGGTCGCCTTCCCGCTTGGCCGCAATGGCCTCGTCCCTGCTCCGCCGAAGGCGCGCCAGTTCCTTGGCGCCGTCTTGAATGCGCGTCACCGCCTGGGTCAGATTTCCGAAATCCTTCGCGGATATGATTTCCAGGACTTGCGCCAGGGCGGCGTCGGCGTCCTTGGCCCGATCCCGGATGGCGCCGAGCTGCTTGTCGGACGCACCGGCCGGGTTCCCAAGCACACCGGCGCTGGTTCCGCGCTCAACGGCGTAGGATCCGGCCGCTTTGTATAGAAGGTCGGAGACCCGGTTGATCTCGACCGCCTCTTCCGCTTCCCGGTACAGAAGCGCGGCGGAATAGGACTGATAGGCGGCATAGCCGATCAGCAAGCCGCCCAACACCACTGTCGCCAGTGTCAGTTTCGTGCGAATTTTCATTTTTCCAACCCGATATTCTGCGATCAGACCAAAGTGCCAGGCCCTAAGCGCATCGTTATGTGCGGGAGGCCCCGCTTTGTCGGATAGGATGAGATGGAATCTACAAACAGAAGGTTAATTTGCTCAAAAATTTTGGTACTATAGGACTATTAGTTTTTATGAATAGTGCGCAAAGGAAAAGCCCCATCGTCGCGATGGGGCTTTTTGTGCTTGGCCTTTCGGGAATAGACCTTCTCACTTTTTACTATCGGGTGGCCCAATCGCCAGGCAACCCGTGCTTCCGCGCTCCGCTTTTTCGCGGGCGCGGTTTTCGCTTTCTTCATCTCGTCATCTCCTCATTCCTTGCCCTTCTCGCAGGCCGCACGGTGTTTCGCGGCCAGGTCGACATAATGCGGCGCGGTGTACTCGATCATCCGCGCGTCGCTTTCCCCGGTCTTGCGCATGAACCTGGCCGGCGACCCGGCCCATAATTCGCCCGCACCGACCGTCTTTCCCGGCGTCAGCAGCGCTCCGGCGGCGACCATGCCGCCCTTCTCCACCCGGCAATCGTCCATGACACAGGCCTTCATGCCGATGAACGCCCCGTCCTCCAGCGTGCAGGCATGGATCAGCGCCATATGCCCGATGGAGATGTCGTCGCCTATATAGGTGCCCTGCCCCTTGCTCGAAACATGCACCACGGTGCCGTCCTGCAAATTCGTCCGCGCGCCGATGCGGATTTCGTTCACGTCCCCGCGCAGGACGCAGTTGTACCAGATGCCCGCGCCCGGCCCGATCCAGACATCGCCGATGATGACGGCGCCCGGCGCGATGAAGGCCGTCGGGTCGATGACCGGCCGCTTGCCTTCGTATTCGATGATCCGCGCGCCCGCGGCCAAGGCGTTTTCCATACCCATACTCCTTCGTTCCGGCGTTTCCGCCGCTCATTCTCTTTCCAGCGCCAGCGCGGGCCAACGGGACAGCCAGCCCTTGCGGCGCAACCGATCCTCGAACGCCTTGCGGCAGCGCGCGCTGTCTTCGGCCGGGCGCAGGATGCCGCCCATCAGGTCCGCCAGTCCGAACGGGGCCAGGATCCACAACCCGCCCGCGGCGTCCGCCCGAACGGCGACGGCGGTCGCGGTTTCCGGCCAGCGCCGCATCGCCTCCGCCAGGGTCGGATACGGTTCGTCGCCATGCTTCAGATGCATGCGCGCCTGATTGCGGACCGACCAGGGAACATCCGGCGCCCGCGCGGCCAGCAGGCTTTCCACCTCCGCCTCCCGGTCCTGGCCGGCGTCAGCCTCGTGAATCAGGACATCCACATCCGCCGGACGCGCCGGTTCAAGCCCCTGCAGACTGTCCCAAACCGCATTGCGCACGAAGCCCGCGCCGATCCAGGCGGCCTCGCCGCAAACCTCCCGGACCGTGCCGAGCGCGCCTGCATGCCAGGGCGAGGACAGCAGGACCCGGGTCAGCTTCGTCCGGTCGTCCTCCGGCCGCTCCTCCATCAGTAGACAAGCGGCGTTTCCAGCCCCTTGTCCTCGTCCGCCCCCAGCATGATGTTCAGGTTCTGGACCGCCTGACCGGACGCCCCCTTGCCCAGATTGTCGATCAGGACCATGACGACCGCCTGCTGGCGCGCCGCATGCCCGAAGACATGGATGCGCATGCTGTTGGTGCCGTTCAGGTCCTCCGGATCCAGCCGCGACATGGCGGCCGTTTCCGAAAGATCGGCGACTTCCACATAACGTTCGCCCGCATAATGGGCCTTGAAGACCTGGACCAGATCCGCCGCCGACGGCGTTCCGGGCAGCGCCCAAAGCTGCAGCGGCAGTTGCACCAGCATGCCCTGCCGGTAGCGTCCGACGCTGGGCACGAACAGCGGCTCGCGCCGCAGCCCGCCCCATTGCCGGATTTCCGGCACATGCTTGTGCTCCAGACCGAGGCCGTAGGCCCAGAAGGTGGCGGTGCTGTAATTCGCCGCGCTCTCGTCCTCGAATTCGGCGATCAGCGCCTTGCCGCCGCCGGTATAGCCGGAAATCGCATTGATCGTGACCGGCCAGTCGGCGGGCAGAACGCCTGCCTTGACCAGCGGGTGCAGCATCGCGACGGAAGAAATCGCGTAACAGCCGGGATTGGTGACCCGGGCCGCCTTGGCGATCTCCGCGCGTTGGCCGGGATCGAATTCGGGGAAGCCGTAGGTCCAGCCGGCCGCGGTCCGATGCGCGGAAGACGCATCGATGACCTTCGCGCCGTTGCGTTCGATCAGGGCGACCGCGTCCTTCGCGGCGGCATCCGGCAGGCAGAGGATGGAGACGTCGGCGGTGTTCAACGCGTCGCGGCGCGCATTCTCGTCCTTCCGGTGCTCTTCCGAAAGCTGGATGAATTCCAGGTCGTCGCGCGCTTCCAGCCGGGCCCGGATCTGCAATCCCGTGGTTCCCGCTTCGCCGTCGATGAAGATTTTCGCTGCCATTGCTCTGTTCCCGTACGCGTTTCTTGAAGAGGGCCGGCATCGTCCATCGGACCGTCCAGCCGAAAATAAGGTGGCTCAAAAACAAAAAAGGCGGCCGAAGCGGCCGCCCATAGAAACCATGCCGGCCCGGCTGGGCCTTGTCGGTCCTATCGTCGCGTGCCGCGCGCCGAAACTTGTTCACCCCGTCGAAGCATGATTTCGTCCGTCTTCAATTCAAAAGCCCGCCGGGGCCATTCCCTTCAGGCGGGCGCACTATGATCCGAAGCGGGTCGCCAAGGCAAGTATTTTGCGGGGCGGCGCTTGGAACGAGAGGATGAGCGATGACGGATTTGCAGGACCGGGTCAGAACCGCGCTGGAACATAGCGGCGCGGCTTTCGAGATCATCGAATGCGACCCTTCCCTGGCCGATACCGCGGCGTTCTGCGCCCATTATGGCTACAGTCCCGATATTTCCGCCAACGCCATTCTGGTGAAGACCAAGACCGGCGATCCGAAATTCGCGCTCTGCGTGGTGCTGGCCAATTCGCGCCTGAACGTGAACAGCACGGTGCGAAAGAAATTCCCGGCCCGGAAGGTCTCCTTCGCGTCGCGCGACGAAACCCGGAAAATGACCGGCATGGAGATCGGCGGCGTGACGCCCATCGCCCTGCCGGAGGATCTGCCCCTATGGGTGGATTCGGCGGTGATGGACTGTGAGAAGATCATCCTGGGCGGCGGCGGGCGGGACACCAAGGTCATCGTCGACCCGGCCTATTTCCGCACCACGCCCAGCACCGAAGTGGTGCCGGAACTGGCGACGCCGATCGCCTGAAAATCATCCGTTCCCCGGTTCACGCATCGCGCCGGACGGTTTATCCTGGGCCTCGAGTTCAGTTTCCCGCTAGGCGAGGCGATGCATTCCGCACGGGTCCAGTTCGACAAACCGTTTCGGCACCTGCCGGCCGCCCTGCGCTGCGCCGCTGCGGCGGCGGTGTGGCTCCTGCTCTCGCTCGGCGGCGGCTGGGCCGCGGAAAACCGGCTGGCGCTGGTGATCGGCAATGGGGGCTATGAAGACGCAAGGCTGAACAACCCGGTCAACGATGCCAAGCTGATCGCGGACAATCTGGAAAGCCTGGGATTCCGCGTCTTCCGCCATGCGGACCTCGATCAACGCGGGCTGCGCCGCGCCGTCTCCGATTTTGGGCTGGCGGTCGAGGAAGCCGGCGAACAAACGGTCAGCCTGGTCTACTACGCCGGCCATGGCGTTCAGATCGAGGGCGAAAACTATCTGGTCCCCGTCGGCGCGCAGATCCGGCATGAGCGCGATGTCCCGATCGAAGCCGTTTCCGCGAACGATATCCTGAACTCACTGGGGCATGCCCGGACCAGGTTGAACATCGTCGTTCTGGATGCCTGCCGGAACAATCCCTATGCGCGCAGTTTCCGATCCGGTACGCGCGGACTGGCGCGGATGGATGCACCGCAGGGCACGCTGCTGGCTTACTCGACCTCTCCCGGCGCCACCGCCTCGGACGGCGACGGCCGGAACAGCCCCTACGCCCTGTCGCTGGCCAGAGCGATGAATCAGCCGGGCCTTTCCATCGAAGAGGTTTTCAAACGCACCCGGATCGCCGTGATGGAACGCACGAACGATGACCAGGTGCCGTGGGAGAGTTCGAGCCTCACCGGCTATTTCACCTTCATGGAAGGCGAAGGCGAAAACGTCCCGGGACAGGGCGGCGCGCCGATACAGGCCGGGGCGCCGATGGATGACGAGATCGTTTTCTGGACCTCCATCGCCACATCCGACGACCCCGCCCTGTTTGAAAGCTATTTGACCCAATATCCCAGCGGACGGTTCCGGACCATCGCCGAAGCCCGCATCGCCGCGCTGGAAACGGCGCCGCAGGAGTCGGCTGCCGCATATCCCGGCGCCGCGCCGATTGGGCGGCTCGCCTTCGCACAGGGAGAATTCAAGCCCGCGGAGGTTTCGGGCCAGACCGAATGCGGGCGCATATCCTTCCGCCCCGTCCGGTTTACGGACCCCGCCGAGGGCAATGGGCGCTGGTCCCATCCCGAGGCCAGCGGCAATATCCAGTTTCGGGTTGAGGACGGCGGCGTCAGCGCCCGGTTGAGCGGGCCGCTGATCGTCAACGCTTCGGACAAGGTCGAGGTCGACGGCGACGACCTGCTGGTGTCGTTCGCGGTGACCTATACCGGCGGGCGCTGCAACCTGGCCTTCCGGATGGTCGATGTCATCGCCCGTTAGGAGGCGATATTGGACCAGACCCGCTCGTGGATCGTGTAGGCCACGGTCTGCACCAGCGGTTCGACGATGCCGATACCGAGCGCGATGCGCCAGTCGCCGGACAGCAGATAGGCCACCGTCACCGCGACCACCAGGTGCATGGAACTGTAACTGGCGGTTTTGGCGATCTGGCGCGTCAATGACGGTCCCACGGAGCGGTTCAAATATGTTATTGCGGCTGACATCGTGTTCGATCCTTGCGTCACTGTAATTGCGACTTATTCGCATTTAAGATAATGCGTTCCCAGATTATGTCAAGAATGGACCTGCTGTTATGCCGGTAAGTGCCCCTTCCTTTTTCAGCCCCGCACGTTAATCTTTAGCCGTGGTTTTTTGACCAAACCCTCACCTCACATCAAATCCTAAGGGAGTTGGCTATGCCGGCATTGGACGATCCAGCCATGTCATCCGGGAAGTTCGGAATTGGGCAAAACGTGCCCCGAAAAGAAGACCCCACCCTGCTGACCGGGCATGGAAAATATACGGACGACTTGAATCTGGATGGGCAGCTTTACGCCTATGTCTTCCGTTCGCCCTATGCCCACGCGATCATCAACAATGTCGACGTTTCCGCCGCCCTGGACAGCCCGGGCGTCCATATGGTCGTCACCGGCAAGGATCTGGTCGAGGCGGGTTACGGCACGCCCCCCTGCATCGTGCCGCTGAAGAACCCGGACGGCAGCGACATGATCAAGACGCCGTGGATGGCGCTTCCCGCCGACCGCATCCGCTATGCCGGCGAAGCGGTCGCCATGGTGGTTGCCGACACCTATGTTCAGGCCAAGGACGCCGCCGAACTGATCGACCTGGATGTCGAGGTCCTGCCGGCCGTCGTCGACATGGAAAAGGCCGCCGCGCCGGGGACGGAGCAGATTTGGCCGGACCTGACGCCCAACAACACCGCCGTCCATTGGGAAGGCGGCAAGAAGGAGGAGACCGAGAAAGCCTTCGCCAAGGCCGCCCATGTCTCCAAGATGCGCCTCAACAACAACCGCTTGATCGTCGCCCCGATCGAGCCGCGCTGCAGCATCGCGGACTACGATTCGGAAGAAGACCGGTATGTCTTCCACTCCTGCTCCCAAGGCGTGTTCGGCCTGCGCAACAACCTGGCCCAGCATGTCCTGAAGGTCGATCCGGAGAAGCTGCGGGTGCTGACCTACAATGTCGGCGGCTCCTTCGGCATGAAGATCTACGTCTATCCGGAATACCTGCCGCTGCTGCACGCCGCGAAGGCGCTGCGCCGGCCGGTGAAATGGACGGATGAGCGCAGCGGGTCCTTCATGAGCGACCTGCACGGCCGCGCCATGAAGTTCGATGCCGAAATCGCGCTGGACGAAGACCATAATTTCACCGGCGTCCGGGTGAAGGTCATCGGCGATCTGGGGGCCTATATCTCCTTCGTCGGCCCGATGATGGCCAGCCTGAACATCCTGCGGAACGGTATCGGCGCCTACAAGACGCCGACCATGTTCGTCGAATCCGACCTCGTCCTGACGAACAAGACGCCTGTCGCCGCCTATCGCGGCGCCGGACGGCCCGACGGCAACTACATCATGGAAAACCTGATCGATCAGGCGGCCCGCGACCTGGGCGTCGACAAGGTCGAACTGCGCCGCAAGAACCTGGTGCCGGGCAGCATGATGCCCTTCACCGCGGGGAACGGCGAAAAGATCGACAGCGGCGACTTCCTGGACACGCTGGAGAAAGCGGTCGAGGCGGGCGACGTCGCCGGTTTCGCGGCGCGCCGCAAGGAAAGCGAATCCCGCGGCAAACTGCGCGGCCTGGGCGTCAGTTCCTTCTGCGAAGTGACCGCCACGCCGGGCAAGGAAATGGGCGGCGTGCGGTTCGACGATGACGGCGGCGTCACCGTCGTCACGGGTACGCTGGATTACGGCCAGGGCCATGCGGGCACCTTCGCGCAGATCCTGGTCGACCTGCTCGGCATTCCCTTCGACAAGGTCCGCCTGCTGCAGGGCGACAGCGACCAGCTTCTGGCCGGCGGCGGCAGCGGCGGATCCCGCTCCGTGATGTCGACCGGCAGCGCGCTGGTCGTCTGCTCCGAGCAGATCATCGAGAAGGGCAAGAAGCTTGCCGGCCACCTGTTCGAAACCGCGGCCGCGGATATCGAATTCAATGCGGGCAAGTTCTCCGTTGTCGGCACCGACCGCGAAATCGGCATCATCGAACTGGACAAGGAATCCAAGAAGATGAGCAACTTGCCGGCCGATCTTGATCCGGGACTTACGGTGGAACTGGTCAACGACCTGCCGGACCCCGCCTATCCGAACGGCTGCCATGTCTGCGAGGTTGAGATCGATCCGGAAACCGGAATGGTCACCTTGGACCGCTACATGACCGTGAACGATTTCGGCGTGCTGGTGAACCCGATGCTGGTCGAAGGCCAGGCCCAGGGCGGCGTCGTCCAGGGGATCGGCCAGGTCCTGTGGGAAGAAGCCGTGTATGACGATGACGGCCAGCTGCTGTCCGGATCCTTCATGGATTACGCGATGCCGCGCGCCAACGACCTGCCCGATATCGGCTTCATCTCCAACCCCTCGCCCGCGCGGACCAATTCGCTCGGCGTGAAGGGCTGCGGCGAAGGCGGCACGGGCGGCTCGCTGCCCGCGACCTCCTGCGCGGTTCAGGACGCCCTGGCGTCCGCCGGGGTCGGCCCGATCGAAATACCGGCCACGCCGGAGAAGGTCTGGCGGGCGCTTAACGCCTAGGTTTGACGACGAAGGCGCTCCGCCGGGCGATTGGCCCGGTGGAGCCCTTCAATTTTCCCAAAGCGGCCCTGCTCCGGGGCCGTTTTTTTGTGCGACAATACAGCCAATTCAGTTCTATCCTTCCTGCTTCGCGCCCGGGCCGTCGGAATCCTGGGGGCCGTTTTCTATGGGAGTCTTCCGATGAATGTCATGACCATGCCGACAGACGGCGGCACCAACTCGCTCGAACAGTATTGGATGCCGTTCACGGCGAACCGGGATTTCAAGGCCTCTCCGCGCCTGATCACGAAGAGCGAGGGGATGTATCTGTGGAATCACCAGGGCGGCAAGCTGATCGACGGGTCGTCGGGGCTGTTCAATGTCGCCGCCGGTCACGGGCGCAAGGAAATCGCCGACGCGGTCTACGCCCAGATGATGCAGAACGACTACACCGCGCCCTTCCAGCTGAACCATCCGTCGGCCTTCGCGCTGGCCTCGAAGTTGAGCGCGATCCTGCCGGAACCCTTCAACCACGTCTTCTTCACCAATTCCGGTTCCGAATCCATCGATACCGCGCTGAAGATCGCCATGGCCTATCACCGGGCGAAGGGCGAAGGCCACCGCATCCGCTTCGTCTCGCGCGAACGCGCCTATCACGGCGTCAATATGGGCGGCGTCTCGCTGTCCGGCATGGTCCGCAACCGTGAGACCTTCCCGGCCGTGATGCCGAACATCGTCACCATCCGCCACACCTGGGACGCGGCGGCCTGTTTCACCAAGGGCCAGGCCGAGCGCGGCGCGGAACTGGCCGACGATCTGCAGCGCCATTGCGAAACCTATGGCGGCGGCACCATCGCCGCGGTCTTCGTCGAGCCGGTCGCCGGCTCCACCGGCACGCTGGTCCCGCCGAAGGGCTATCTGCAGCGGCTGCGCGAAATCTGCGACAAGCACGGCATCCTGCTGGTCTTCGATGAGGTCATCACCGGTTTCGGCCGCCTGGGCCATCCCTTCGCCGCCGACGCCTTCGACGTGATGCCCGACATCATCACCATGGCGAAGGCGCTGACCAACGGCGCGATCCCGATGGGCGCGGTCGCGGTGCGCGACGAGATCTACGAGACCGTCACCGAGGCGGCCCCGGAAGACGCGATCGAATTCTTCCACGGCTATACCTATTCCGGTCACCCGGCGGCCTGCGCGGCCGGCCTGGCGACGCTGAAGATCTACGAGGACGAAGGCCTGTTCGAACGCGCCGCGGGGCTCAGCGACTACTTCCTCGACGCGATCTGGTCCCTGAAGGACCTTTCCATCGTCAAGGATCTGCGCGGCATGGGCCTGATGGCCGGCGTCGAGCTGTTCCCGATCGAAGGCAAGCCCGGCATCCGCGGCAACAACCTGCAGAAGGCTCTGTTCCACAACGGCTGCCACGTCAAATGGACCGGCGACACCGCCATCGTCGCCCCCAGCCTGATCGCGGAAAAGAGCCATATCGACGAAATCGTCGGCTGCATCCGCAAGACGCTGGAAGCGATCTAACCCGCTTTCCGACGCGAAACGAAAAGGCCCGCCAACCGGCGGGCCTTTTTCGTTTGAGCCTGAATCCGACTTCCGCCTATTCACCCCAATTGGCGATCACGGCATCGGCTTCGAACTCGACAAGCCATTCCGGATTCACAAATCGATCAACGGCCATGATCGTATCGACAGGGCGCGCGTCTTGAAAATATTCCTTTCGGACATCGATCGCCGCTTTCCAATCGTCGATATTTGTCAGGATGACGCGCGTCCGGACCACATCTTCAAGCCCAGACCCCGCCTGTTCGAGCGCCGCCTTGATGATCTCGAGGCATTGCCGTGCCTGGACCGCCACATCCCCAACGCCAACAGTCCTGCCGTCCGGACCGACCGGAGCCGTGCCGCCGATGGAAATGAAGGGACCAACCCGGACAGCGCGGCTGAATCCGACTATTTTCTCCATTGGATTTCCGTTGGAAATCAATTCTCGATCGAATTTCACGGATGGTCCTCCAACTCTTTGAAGCTGAAGTATCGCACGAAATACATGTGAATCATACGTGCCGGCCATTCGTTGAGAATTCGAATGTCCGTCGCTTCCATACCTTCCGACGTTGCCCCCCTACTCTTCCAACAGGTGCTCGTAGCGCTTGTCGGTCAGCGTCTTCAGGAAGGCGACCAGGGCGTCGATGCGCTTGGCGTCAAGCGCCGGGCCGTGTTCCAGCTCCTTCAGGGACAGCGTGCCCTGGACCTCCGGCGGGCCCCAGGGGTCGCCGGTTTCGGGGTTGATCTGACCGGACGCCTTCCTGGTGTTGTACTTGTTGTAGAAGACGACGGTCGTGCGCAGATCCTTGAAGACGCCGTTATGCATATAGGGGCCGGTGACGGCCACGTTGCGCAGGGTCGGCACCTTGAATTTTCCGGCCTGCGCCGGGTCGTCGACCGCGGGATTGTCCAGCAGGCCCCGGTCGATGAAATCCGTCCCCTTGCCGTTCACGCTGCGCGCCTCCGCATTCACCGGAATGCCGATATTGTGGTAGCGGTAATTCGTGAACGTCTCCCGCGTGGAAACCTGAGATGTCTGCAACTGATGGCACTGGTTGCAGTTGGTGAACTGCTGGGAGAAGAAGAGCACCCGGCCCAGTTCCTCCTGCGCCGTCAGTTTCGCCTCCCCCTTCAGGAACCGGTCGTATTTGGACTCGAAGGGCGAAAAAACGGCCGTCTCCTCGAAAGCGGCAATGCTTTCCGCCATGGCGGCATAGGCGGTCTCCGCATCGTCCAGGATGCCCGCACTATAGAGCGCCTCGAAACTCGCCAGATAGACCGGGCTTTCCTTAAGCCGGGCCACGACCGACGCCTTGTCCGGCATGCCCATCTCGACCGGGTTCAGCGGCGGGCCGGCCGCCTGCCCTTTCAAGTCCGGCTCCCGCCCGTCCAGGAACTGGCCGCCGGCGTAGAAGCCTTCCGCATTCTTGTGGAACACCGGCGAAAACCGGGCATAACCGGCCGTCGGCGTATTCCGGTCGCCGAGCGAAACACCGTCATCGCCGAGGGAAACGGCGCGCCCGACCTCCGTCTCGCGCGGGTCGGTGAAGGCGCGCTCGGGATCATGGCAGGTCGCGCAGGCCTGGGTCCGGTTCCACGACAGGTTGGTGTCGAAAAACAACGAACGTCCCAAGGCCTCCTTGCTGTCGAAGGAGGGACGATCCTGCGACAGGGCGGGCGTCCCGATGAGGAAAGATAGAAGCGCTATCGCAAGCCACTGCAGAACGGTCCT
>Ga0209578_10003669_pt1 | contig 11531 bp, 10 predicted proteins | sample tdAd472_FD_187127 | JGI IMG/M metagenome (GOLD analysis project Ga0209578, IMG submission 187127) | Marine sediment microbial communities from the Atlantic coast under amendment with organic carbon and nitrate - tdAd47.2 (SPAdes)... | ecosystem: Environmental > Aquatic > Marine > Coastal >...
CGATGCTGTGCTTGTCTCGAAGCAGCTCGGGCTGACACTCACGCAGCGGACCGGCGGCGTGCCGCTGGCGGGCGTCCCCCACCACCAGCTCGAGAATTATCTCCGCAAGCTCGTGGCGCTGGGTCACCGCGTGGCAATCGCCGATCAGATCCAGGACCCCAGCGAGGCCAAGGGCGTGGTCGAGCGGGCGGTGACGCAGGTCGTGACGCCCGGCACGCTGGTCGATGATGCGCTGCTGGACGGCTCAGCGGTCAACCGCGTGGCGGCGATCGTGTTCACGGAATCCGGCGACGACTCGCCCGCGTCGATCGCGGTGGCGGAGCTTTCGACGGGCGAGCTGACGCTGTTGGATGCACGGGCCGACAATCTCGCCGACGAGTTGGCGTCTCGCGCGATCAGTGAGTTGGTGTACGCCGAGTCGGGCTCGGGCGGGCCGCCGATCAGGACGCAGCGGGTGCTGGACCGTCTGGAGATCGCCGGCACGGGTCGGCCCGCGTGGCACTTTCGGCGAGACGAGTCGGCGCAGGCGGTATTGGAGCAATACGGCGTGACGACGCTGTCGGGCTTTGGGCTCGAGGCCGACGACCCCGCGGTGGCGGCTGCCGGGGCGCTGATCCGGTATCTGCGCCAGACGCAGGCGATCGGTGACGAGGGTGTGGCGGCCAGACCCGGCGTCGCAGGTGCGCCAACACTGGCGCACCTGCGTCCTCCAAAGCGAGAAGAGCCCAGCGGCCGATGCGTCGTCGATGCGGTCAGCTTGCGTGCTCTCGAGATCGAACGCACGATCCGTGATGGCAGCACGAAGGGATCTGTCGTCGGGCTGTTTCTTGGGGCCGTCGGATCGGGCGGCTGCCGAACCGCGATGGGACGCAGGCTCGTCCGCGACTGGCTCTGCCGACCGACCGCCGATCTTGATGAGATCACCAGCAGGCACGACCGCGTGGCGGCTCTGGTCAGCGATCGGCGATTGGCCGACGAGGTGGGTGAGGCGCTGGAACCCATCCAGGACGTGGCGCGCATCGCTGGGAGACTGGCGCTCGGGCGGGCCTCGCCTCGGGATGTCGTCGGGATCGGGCGCTCTGTTGGGATCATCGAGCGTTTAATGGAACTGACCGAGACGACGCCCGCTTTCCGTGCCCAGCACGCGGAGCTGAGCGCGATCGGTGCCGAGCTTCGGCCGCTGGCAGAGCGGATCGCCAAGGAATGTGTCGACGAGCCGCCGGCGCTGTTGCGGGATGGCGGTGTGTTCCGCAGCGGGGTTGATCAGCGCCTCGACGAGACGCGCACGCTCCAGACAGATGCGGCCAGCTGGCTGGCGGGGTATCAGGCCAAGGTGGCGACCGAGCTGGATTTGCCGGGCATCAAGGTCGGGTACAACAAGGTCTTTGGGTACTACATCGAGCTGACGGCTGTGCAGGCTGCCACGGCTGGCGATCGGCTGGCGCAGCACGCACTGACGCGCAAGCAGACACTTAAGAACGCCGAGCGGTACATCACGCCCGAGCTCAAGGAGTTCGAAGACAAGGTGATGCGTGCCGAGTCGGTGGCGCTGGACATCGAGCGGGAGCTGTTCACGAAGCTCATTAAGCTGCTGACGGATCATCTGGGTGCATTGGCCGCATTTGCGCGCACGGTAGCCCAGCTCGATGTGTTGGCTGCGTTCGCCGACCGCGCGACGCGGCGCGGCTGGAACAGGCCCGAGATGACACAGGACCGGGCCATCACGATCGCCGAGGGTCGCCACCCGGTGCTCGAAGAGGCACTCGAGCAGGACTTCGTGCCAAACGGGCTTGAACTCGGCGGCCCATCGGCGGCTTTGGCACTCATCACGGGCCCCAACATGGCGGGCAAAAGCACGTTTATCCGCCAGGTCGCGCTTATCACACTTCTGGCGCACGCTGGGAGCTTCGTGCCCGCGCAGTCGGCGACGATCGGTGTGACGGACCGGATCTTTACGCGCGTGGGCGCCGACGATGCCCTGCACCGGGGCCAGTCGACGTTCATGGTCGAGATGATCGAGACGGCAAACATCCTCAATCACGCCACGCCGAGATCGCTGGTGATTCTTGACGAGATCGGACGCGGCACGTCGACGCTCGACGGCCTGAGCCTGGCGTGGGCGATCGTCGAAACGCTCACCGATCGCGGGCCGAGGACGCTGTTTGCCACGCACTACCACGAGCTGACGGATCTGGAATCACAACTCGAGGGGAAAGTGCGGAACCTGCACGTGGCGGTGCGCGAGTGGACGGGCGACGGCGGGCAGGCGGAGATCGTGTTTCTGCACCAGATCGAGCCGGGACGCAGCGAGCAATCGTTCGGCATCCACGTGGCGCGGCTTGCGGGCGTGCCAGCGGGCGTGACCACGCGGGCCAAGGAGATCCTCGGATCGCTCGCGGTTCATCACGGCTCGCCCCCGCCGGCGGGCGCCAAGGCGAGGCAAGAGCCTCCGGCGCAGATGTCGCTCTTTACCGAGTTCGTGCCCCACCCGGCGGTCGATCGCCTCCGCGAGATCAAGATCGAGGAGCTGAGCCCGATGCAGGCGTTCGATGAGCTGCGCCGACTCGCTGGCGCGGCCCGCGATGGAATCGAATAGCCTGATTTCCGAATCAGAGTGACAGTCACCAGGCGGGGGAATTCAGGTATGCGAAACGAGAAGGTGCTGCTCGAGGCACAGTTTGACAGCGCGGTGCGGTACTACGTGATCTCGATCGCGATCGTGCTGGCGATCACGGTCGTGGGCATCCCGCTGATGCTGATTTTTTTGCCGCTCGTTTATATTCTGCGCACGATCGAGTACAAGCACATCGAGTGCACACTGCTTGAGCGTTCGCTCCGCGTCAAGCGGGGTGTACTCAACAAGACCGAGAAGACCGTGCCCTTGGACAAGATCACGGACCTTGGCATCACACAAGGCCCGATCATGCGGCTGTGCGGCGTGGAGGCGATCAGCATCGAGACCGCGGGCCAGAGCTCGGGCATGGGCTCGGCATTGGTGATGCTCGTTGGTGTGCGCGACGCCAAGGCATTCCGCGATGCGGTGCTGGAGCAGCGTGATCTGCTGAGCGATGGCAAGCCCGCCAAACGCGAGGCCGAAGCGGTCGAGCGGGAAGTCGGTTCGACCGAGATTCTGCGCGAGATCCGGGACACGCTGGTCAGGATTGAAGGCAAGCTGGGTACGAATCAGTAAACAATTCTTGTATACAGTGCAGTTCTTTCGGTGTGGCACGAAATAAGCGTGTCGCTCACGCCGTCTACGATGTGACCTTGGTTGTATCGATTCACACCCGAAGGAGCTGACGCATGGCGCTGAATGACTACATCACACTCGGCCGCAGCGGCCTGCGGGTCAGCCCGTTCTGTCTCGGGGCCATGACCTTCGGTGAGGACTGGGGCTTTGGCTCTTCCGTTGAGGACTCGGTTCAGATCCTCGACGCCTACATCGCCAAGGGCGGCAACTTCATCGACACGGCCAATATCTACACCAAGGGCCATTCCGAGAAAATCATCGGCGACCACGTCGGCAAGGACGCCGGCAAGCGGGACCGCCTGGTCATCGCGACCAAGTTCCTGAGCAACATGTACGTGGGCGACCCGAACGGCGGCGGCGCGCACCGCAAGGGCATCATGGCGGCGTGCGAGCAGTCGCTTCGTCGGCTGCAGACGGACTATATCGATCTCTACTGGATGCACTTCTGGGATCACCTGACGCCGATCGACGAGACGATGCGCGCGATCGATGACCTCGTCACGCAGGGCAAGATCCGGTACTTCGGGATCAGCGATACCCCGGCGTGGAAGTGCGCCCAGGCGCAGTACGAGGCGATCTTCAAGAACTGGACGCCGGCGGTGGCGCTGCAGATCGAGTATTCGCTGGCCGAGCGCACAGTCGAGAACGAGCTGATCCCGATGGCGCAGGAGCTCGGGATGGGCGTGACGCCCTGGTCACCGCTGAAGAGCGGCGTTCTGACGGGTAAGTACACACGGGCAAACACGGACACGGTCGACCCCATGCGTGGCGACTGGGTGAAGGCGAATCTCACCGAGCGGAACATGGACATCGTCGATGTGCTCGTATCGGTGGCCGAGGAACTGGGACGAGCGCCGGCCGAGGTGGCGCTGGCGTGGGTGCAGTCGCGGCCAGGCGTGGCAAGCACGATTATCGGCGCTCGCACGATGGAGCAGCTCGAGAAAAACATCAAGGCGCTCGAGGTCACTATCCCGGCGGAGCTGACCGCCAAGCTCGACGAGGCCAGCGCGATCCAGCCAACCTTCCCGCAATCGTTCCTGCCTCACGTCAAGGACAATGTCCACGGCGGGACCACGATCAACGGCGTCCCAACCGAGCCCTCTCCGCTGTGCCCGCAGAACGATGGTGAGCGCTGGTGAGTCGCAACGCAAACACATGCCTCTCGCCCGCTTTTTTGCGCGAGAAGTTCGAGGCCGGCCAGAACTACGAGGACTATCTCGCATCAGGCTCTGCCCAACACCGCGCGGGATGGGATCGGCTCCGCGGGCTGATCGAACTTTCGGCCGGCGAGCGCGGGCTGCTCGGCTCGTTTGAACGCCGATTGAATGTTGTGATTTCCAGCGGGGTTTGGTGCGGCGACTGCGCTCAGCAGATGCCGGTGATCGATCACATCGAGCGTGCCGCGGGCGGAAAAGTGGTCTGCCGATTCCTGGACCGGGACGAGCACGCGGATCTTGCTGAGCGGGTGATGCTCTGCGGCGGGCTGCGCGTGCCGGTGGTTCTGATTCTGAATGAGGATTTCGATCTGCTGGTCTTAGCCGGGGATCGGTCACTCTCGCGGTACAGAGCGATGGCTGCTCGGCAGCTCGGGCCGTCGTGCCCGGTGCCGGGCGCGGATCTGCCGGCCGACGAGATCCGGGCGATGACCGCCGACTGGGTTGCCAGCTTCGAGCACGCCCACCTGATGGCCCGCATGAGCACAAAGCTCCGGATGCGATACCGGGACTGAGCTCGTTGGGTGAGTGCCTGGATTCCTCGATCAGATGTGGGAATCCCGGATGCAAAAATCCCGGATGCGGAAATCCAGGAGATGTGAAGACCGGCGGTGATCGTGGCCGATGTACTCCAAAAGGAGTCCACACATGTTCAACTCGATCTTCACATTGGCGCAGCAGGGCGGCGGGAATGCGGCAGCCGGGGCGGCGGCCGGAATCGTGGCGTTGCTGTTTGTACTCATCTATATCGCACTGATCGTGCTCGTGATCGCGGGCATGTGGAAGACGTTCTCCAAGGCGGGTCAGCCCGGCTGGGCCGCGATTGTGCCGATTCTGAACATCTATTTTCTGATCAAGATCGCCGGCCGGCCTGGCTGGTGGATCATTCTCATGCTGATCCCGATCGTGAGCCTCGTCATCTCGATCATCGTGATGAGCGATATCTCCAAGTCGTTTGGCCGGGGGATCGGGACCACTCTGGGGCTGATCTTCCTGAGCCCGATCTTCTTCTGCATCCTTGGCTTTGGAAGTGCGCAGTATCAGGGCCCTTCTGCGGCTGTGAACTGATCCGCATTGGCACGCCAGCCGACCGCGACCCTGCCTGATCCGGCCTTCGTGGCATTCCCGGGTGTGTGCCCGGCGTGCGCGTACGACCTGGCGGGGGCCGAGAAACTCAAGCGTTGCCCCGAGTGCGGCCTGGTGATCGCTGTGGGTTCGCCTTGCCTGGCGATCGGCTGTGTGCCCAAGCACAAAGCCGGGCCGGTGTGGAGGCGGCTCGTGTGGATCGCCATCATGCTTGTGCTCGTGATCCTCTCACAGACCTGGTTCTACATTGTGACGTGGCAGCCCTGGCTGCTCGGCGTGTTGCTGCTTGGCTGCATCGTGGCGGCGACATTGATGATCATGACGGGCACCTCGGTCGCCACGAGCACCGAGAAGGTGCTCTTTACACCCTCGGGCATGATCCGATCGGTCTGGGGGGAGAGTCAGTCAACCTTCCATCCGTGGGACGGGACCGAACGGTGCCGGTGCAAGGGCATCGGTGTTGCCTGGCAGCGGCTCTGGATTCTCGATGACTCGAATCGTGTGATCTTTGATTGCGGGTTTCGGTGCCGAACCGAGTCGCTCTCGGCCGTCGCCGCAGCGGCCGAGCGGTACGCGCGGGGGGAGGAACCCGACCGCGCCGAGTTTGCGGGTCTGATCGAGGACCGGATGCAGCCCGGGACGTAAGGAGCCGTGTACCATCGCAGCGTGGCCAAGTTACCTGCGAGGAAAGTACCGGGAAAGAAGCTCAGCGCGGCTCAGGTCGCCGAGGACCAGCGTCTGGGCGCCTACGCGCAGCAGCTCCAAGGCGAGGGGCGGCTGACCGAGTCGGCGCAGATCCTCGAGGATCTGCTCAAGCGGCACCCGGCTGAGCCGAGCATCATTTTCAATCTCGGGCTCTGCCGGATGGGGCAGCTCAACCATGCCGAGGCGCGCAAGCTGATGGAGCGGGCGTGCACCTTCCCGCAGGTGCCAGCCGACACGCACGCGCTCCTGGCGGTGTGCTGCCTGGCGCTCCAGGACATCGCGGCCGCCGAGCGTGAGGTGGACACGGCGCTTGCCAAGGACCCCAGTTCGGTGCGCGCGATCCGGGTGAAGGCGGACCTTCTGAATATCGCGGGCAGGCCCGCCGAGGGAGCGGATCTCATCAGGCCGCTGGTCGATAAGGATCTGTCTGAAGGCCAGAACGTGGCGACGTTTGCCAAGTGCTGCCGGGCGTGCGATCGTCGGGCCGAGGCGCTCGAGGTGCTCGAACGCGCAGAGAAGACCGAGTCGAGCAATCCCGAGGGCCGGGCTTCGATTCTGTACGAATTGGCTGCTGAGTACGAGAAGCTCGGGCGGTATGACGAGGCCTGGGCCGCCGGCGCCGAGGCAAATGCGCTCCGCCCCTCGCACCACACGATCGAGAACTGGCAGCGGTGGATCGACCAGCGGATCGAGGCGTTCAGCGCCGAGCGGATGGCGAGCCTGCCCCGCTCACGGCGGGACGGGACCGGGATGGTGTTTATCGTGGGCATGCCACGCTCGGGCACGACGCTGGTCGAGCAGATCATCGCGAGCCACCCGGACGCGGTGGGCATCGGCGAGCGGCAGATCATCTCGGCTGCGGCCCGCGAAATGACCATGATCCGATCGGCGGAGGAAACTCAGATTCAGAGGCTGGACACGTTCAGCCCGGCGGGTATCGATCGAGTAGCACGGGGCACACTGGCGGAGCTCAAGGCGGCCGGCGGGGATTCGCCGGTGATCGTCGACAAGCTGATGCAGAACTTTCTGCACGCGGGCGTGATCGAGCTGCTCCTGCCCGGGGCGAAGATCATCCACTGCGTGCGCGATCCTCGGGACACGTGCGTGTCGTGCTTCTTTCAGCACTTCCCCGGGCCGGAGAACCAGGCGTACTCGCGGAGTCTGGAGACCCTGGCGCATTATTACCGGCAGTACCAGCGGATCGTGGAGCACTGGAAGTCGGTGCTGAAGACACCGATTCTGGATGTTCGGTACGAGGACATCGTGGCCGACAAGCGGGGTCAGGCCGAGCGGATGATCGAGTTTGTCGGGCTGGACTGGGACGAGGCGTGCCTGGCCTCGCACGCCAGCGGCCGAACCGTGGTGACGCTCAGCGTGGACCAGGTCCGAAAGCCCATGTACACATCCTCGATGGGCCGGTGGCAGCGGTTTGAGGGACATCTTGGTCCGATACTAGGTCTTGCCACGTAAACCTACCTAGCTTTACCATACTTTTCCCGTACTTTTCGACACAGGCGGCATACCAATCATGTCCCGGATCCTTTTTGATTGCATGGCCTCCCTGATTGAGGTACGCTGATTTCAACCGGCCGTCATGGGCCCGGTACGAGCAGGAAGACGAGAGACCTTCCGCATGACATCGCGTTTCTACGTTGGCATTCGTCAGCGCGCGCTGCACGCGAGGACTCCCGTCGCACATATATGCGATCAGACTCATGAGCTGATCTCAAGATTTTGGGAGTAGAGACATGACAAAGATGATTCTTGCTGCTGCTGGTATTGCTGTTGCATCGTCGGCCTCGGCTGACCTGACCAACGCAACGCACACCAACCTGCTGAGCCCCGAGCACTACTCGATCACCGCGACCCCCATCGGTGGTCCGGATATCGCTGGTGTCTTCGGCACGGCTTACTCGAACATGGACACCGGCCCCAACGGCTACCAGGCTTTCGCACCCGCTGGCGGCGCGATCGGCTTTGATGATTACGACTCGATCGGCAGCACAGGCACGACGATCGATGTCTCGACGTTCCGCTTTGTCGGCGGTGTTGACACCGCTGGCGGCGTTGCATTCTTCGAGTTCTACGACACCACCAGCGCTTTCGTTGACTCGTTCGGCGTGGCTCTGACCAACCCCGGTAACTTCATCTACACCATCACGATCAACAGCTACCCCGGCGGCGTTGTCGTCCCCGAGGCGGGCCTCCTTCAGATGGTTGTCGACGACGCCGGCGCTTTCGGCCCCGCAACGCTCGGCCAGTTCTTCCTCGGTGACGCAGGCGCCACCGTTGGCTCGTCCGACATCAACGTCGGCGGCGCAACCGGCTTCGATCACAACTTCGAGATCAACGGCGATTACGTCCCCGCACCCGCGACCGCAGCCCTGCTCGGCCTGGGTGGCCTGGCCGCGACCCGTCGTCGCCGCTAATCCCGTATAGCCTTTCAGTACTGTGTACTTTCGCGCACCCCCGTCATTCATTTGGCGGGGGTGTTCTTGTATGTGAGCATGACCAGAAACCGGCTTCCGGATATCCAAATCTCACTTGACGTCTTTCTCTGTCTATGGACGCCCCCCGTACGAATGCTTGCCGTACGGGATACCCCGCCGGCCTCGGGGCTGGGTTCTTCCTTATGCTACAGGCATGCTGGTTCAGATGATCGGCCATATATAATTTTTCTTTGATTGCCCATTGTTTTCTATTGCGTCTGGTTTGTGGAGAGATATGATCTAGCTACCGGCCGTCATGGGTCCGGCACGAGCAGGAAGACGAGAGACCTTCCCAGATACATCACGTTCCTTTCGTCGGCGTGTGCCTACGCGCGCTGTATCCGAAAGCTCTCGGAACTCATTTGGGACCGGACATGAACTCCGGCCTCTAGATTGGGAATTGAGACATGAACAAGACTCTTTTGACCGTTGCCGGGCTCGCCCTGGCATCACCGGCCTTTGCCGACCTGGCCTCGGGCCCTCAGACAAACCTGTTGAGCCCCGACCAGTACTCGATCACCGCAACACCCATCGGTGCTCCGGACATCGCCGGTGTTTTCGGTACGGCGTACTCGAACATGGCCGCTGCCGCCGGCTACCAGGCGTTCTCCGCCGCGACCGGTGCGATCGGCTTCGATGATTACGACTCGATCGGCGCACCCGCCACGAGCATCGACCTCTCGACGTTCCGCTTTGTTGGCGGCGTCCAGCAGGCCGCCGGCACCATGTTCTTCGACTTCTTTGACACCAACAGCAACTTTGTTGACTCGTTCGGTGTGACACTGACCAACCCGGGTAACTTCATCTACACCATCACGATCAACACCTACCCCGGCGGCGTGGTCATTCCCGAAGCCGGTTTGCTCCAGGTCACCGTGGGTGCCGGCTTCACCGGTCAGTGGTTCCTCAATGCAGACGCCCCCACCATCGGCACCAGCAACTCGGCTATCGGTGGCGCCGCGGGAGGCCTGCAGCACAAGTTCGAACTCAACGGCGACTATGTCGTTCCCGCACCGGCATCCGTGGCCCTGCTCGGCCTCGGCGGTCTGGCCGCGATCCGTCGCCGCCGCTGATACCAAGTCAGCAATCAAATATGTCTTTACTCACGCCCCCGTCGAAGCAAGCGACGGGGGCGTTCTTTGTTTTTCGTCATTACGCAGCAAAACAAAGCCCACCCCGGCGGGCCTGCGAGGAACCACCGGGGCGGGCAAAACAATGAACGAATTTGTCAACGATCAGCGGCGGCGGCGGGACGCGACGAAGCCGGCAAAGCCCAGAAGCGAAGCCGAGGCGGGAGCCGGGATGGCGAATCGGATTTCGAAAACGTCCGAGTCGCCGTAACCCGTCGAACCCATATCCACGACCTGGAACTGCACGCTCCACTCCTCTTTCGAGGGGTCGAACGAGGGCACGTCGGTGTTGAGGAACCAGAACGGGTGCGTGTCGAATTCGTCGCCGGCACCGAAGGCGAAGGTGTCTCCACTGCCGAGCGCGGGCACGTCGAAGAAGGGGTTGTAGACCTGCATCTCGAGGTCGCTCGTGCCGACGAGCCGGAAGTGGATGTCGGCCCCGGCGCCGAGCTTGAAGAAGCCCTCGTCCGGCTCGTCCTCTTCGAGTGCTGTGAATCCGGGCGCGTCAGAGATGTAGCCGTTGAGACCCGAGCCCGAGAAGAGTTCCTCGAACTCGAACGTCTCGTCCAGATCCATCTCGATATCGAGCTTGCCCGTCGCGTCGACGCCGACGACGCCGTCTTCGCCGTGGTGGTGAGGCTGTGCGATGGCGATCGTCGTCATCGAACCCAGGATCGCTGTCATCAAAGCTTGCTTTCTCATCTCTCTATCTCTCCTCTGCGGGGTATGAACGAATGCCGCTGAAGCTCAGCAGCCTGCATTGAAGTTGGAAACCCATGCGCTGAAGTCGGCGGGCGAGCACGCGCCGTCGCTGTTCTGATCGCACGCGGGGCTCATGGCGTTGAACGCCGCGACCCACGCGCTGAAGTCTGCGGGCGTGACCGAGCCGTCGCCGTTGACGTCCGCGAGGCAGACCGTGCCCGGGCAGCCGAAGGCGGCCTCGGCAAACGCGTAAGCCTCGTCGAACTCAGTCATCGATGCCCCCTCGGAAATGACAAGCCAGAAGGGCTCGCTCGGGGCGTAGCTTGCTGTGTTCGCCTGAAGCTCGAGATGCAAGAGGTACACGCCGTCGCTGGCGGTGCCCGTCGCGGGCGAGCCATCGAGCTCGAGGCGGAACGCGTAGTGCGTGTGCCACTCGCCGTTGGATGTGCCGACGAAGATGCCCTCAAGCGGCATGGCGGGGTCGGTGTCGGGCGTCGAGATCCCCGGCGCGGGTCCGAAGGAGATGCGCACCTTCTCGGGCGGGATCGTGTCGAAGTCGGAGCCGTCCCACTTGCGCAGAGCCGCGCCGATGAAGTAGGCGAGTTCGGTGCCGCTGGCGAACGTGCCCGTATCGGAGTCGAATCCGGGATCGGTCGTGCGGGCCTGCGATTCGAGCGCCACCCCGAACACGCACTGTTGCTCGGTGATCGTGCCCATGCCGTCGGTCGCAGTGCCAATGGTCAGTACGCCATCATTGACACCCACGGCGATATCGCCCTCGTGGATCTGTGCCCCGGCGTGCGTGGCCCCAACTGCCGCAAGCCATGCGATGCTGTAGCGAGCTTTCATGTCTTTCCTCTCTTTCACTTGGCAACTCTCGGGAAGAATCTGTTCGTGTAGTAATCCGAGTACACGCGCTCAAAGTCAGTGGTCTCGGCGTGCCCGTCGAGGTAGC
>Ga0209578_10003671_pt1 | contig 11527 bp, 12 predicted proteins | sample tdAd472_FD_187127 | JGI IMG/M metagenome (GOLD analysis project Ga0209578, IMG submission 187127) | Marine sediment microbial communities from the Atlantic coast under amendment with organic carbon and nitrate - tdAd47.2 (SPAdes)... | ecosystem: Environmental > Aquatic > Marine > Coastal >...
CACCAATGCTCTCAATGAAGCGGGCCTGAGCGCCGAACTGCACCTCATCGACCAACTCGACAATCTGGCGCACATCGCCGGCGATGTCGTCTTCCCCGCGCTCCACGGCCGGTGGGGCGAGGGCGGCCCGTTGCAGGACATCCTCGAACGTGACGGCCGGCCCTACGTCGGTTGTGGGCCAAGTGCGGCCCGCATCTGCATGGACAAGATCGCTGCCAAACTCGAGGCCGCCAGGCTCGGCATCCGCACCCCCGAGGCGTGTCTCTTCAATCACAACGACCGCGTGGCGATGTTGCCCCCCTTGGTCATGAAACCGGCGCTCGAAGGCTCGAGTGTGGGCCTCTCTATCTGCATGACGCCGAGCGATGTCGAGCGGGCCGTCGCATTCGCCCGTCAGGATCTCATCAACCATCCGGGCCAGGTGACGATGGTCGAGAAGATGATCAAGGGCTGCGAGGTCTCTTCGCCGCTCATCGAGAAAGACGGCAAGCTCGTCGCCCTGCCCCTCATCAAGATCGCCCCCGCCAAGGGTGTGTACGACTACGAGGCCAAGTACAAGCGCGACGACACGGTTTATACAGTCGAGCCCGCGGATATCGACGCCGCTCCGATCCAGGCCGACACACTGAAGCTCGCTAATGCCATCGGTGTGCGTCATCTCTGCCGGGCGGATTACATCATCGACGAGTCGGGCCGGCACTGGCTGCTTGAGATCAACACGATGCCGGGGTTTACCTCGCACTCGCTGGTGCCACAGGCGGCCCTCAAGACGGGGATGCCGATGCACGAATTGTGCGCCCATCTCGTGCAAGAGGCCCTGGCGGGCGCAAAAGGGCGATCCGGGGCGCTGCATTCAAGCCAATCGCCTCGCTGACCCGACCCATATCTGCATATGGCCAAGAAACGCAGAAAGCCCCCGACCGCCCGGGAACGCCTCACCGAGTGGGTGTACGACCACATCACCGCCAATGTCATCGGCATCGTGGTGACCGGCGTGGTGCTCGCCGTCGGGATGAGTGTGGGGATCAGCGCAGCCGACACCCGGGCCGCCGAGATCGCAGCCGACGGCCCGCCGACGGTCCGCATCCACTGGCCCGACGCCATTTCAGGTGGGCAGAATGTCAGCTGGCCGCCACAATCCGTCCAGCGGGACCTGCTCGATGACGCCTACGAGATCGTGGGCGAGCACCCGGGCGCGTTCTCGGCTCGCACGCTCGACGAGCTCGGCGTCTGGCTGACCCGCACGGGCTGGGTGAGCCGAATCGACGCAATCAACAGGCTCGACGAGGGCGTGATCGAGATCGACGCCCGCTGGCGCTCACCGGGCGCGGTGGTGCGTGAAGAAGCGCACGATTACCTCATCGCGACCGACGGCAAGCGGCTCAAGGCCAGCTGGCGGGCGGACTTCTCGCCCTTCCCGGTGATCCTGGGCGCCAAAGACGCCAAGCCGCTGGCGGTCGTGCCCGGTCAGAAGTGGGAGAACGAATCCATCCAGGCGGGGCTTGAGCTGTTGAACCTGCTCCACGAGCATCTGCCCGGCTCGCGCGGCGCCGATCAGATCCGCGGCATCGATGTCTCGCAGTTCCCGCGCTTCCGCCGGCTCATCATCATGACCGACGCGGGCAACCGAATCATCTGGGGACGCATGCCAAGCGACCCCGTACCGGACGCGATCAGCACCGAGGGCAAGCTTCGGCAGCTGGGGTATCTGCGTCAGCATCCCGACTTTGGGCGTCGCATCGACGCGGGCCGCAAGCTCATCGATGTGAGTTCGGGGCCGATCCTGGTGGAAGACACGCCCTAGGCATCCCAAGATTCCAAGAGTGGACAAGCAAGGCCCCAATTTGCCGCAGGGCCCCGATCAGCCGGGGCATCGGCATGCTGTGCGCGAGTGGGTCGAGCACATCGGGCTGGTGGCTCCCAAGGATTCGCCCGATCGGTGGGCCCATCGTCGCGGCGAGCCGCGCGGCTTTGCGGTCCTGTGGATGATCTTCCTACTCGTTTCAACGCTCTTGGTCTTTATGACCCTGGGCGACCCCGTCCGAGTGACAGCCGAGGGCTACCGCGAGGGGGCTCGCAGGCTGATCACCGTGATTTCGATCGGGATCACGGTTCTGTGGCCCATGCTCAGGCTCTGCCAGATCAGCGCGATCGCCGGCGGGCCGACCGTGGTCGCCAAGGACCTGATCATCCTGCTCGTACCGTTGCAGGCGGTGCTCTGGCCTCAGGCGATCATCACGGGCTGGTCCGTCACCTCGGTGGCGGCCACGGCGGTGGTGATCGTTTCCTGGGCGTTGATCGTGGGGGCGATGCTCGCTGTCGCCCTCGGGCCGGGGCGGCTGGTGCGGACGTTTGAGGGGCCTTTGGAAGCGGACATGGGTGTTCGGCCGGGATTGGAACGGACGCTCTGGATGATCTCGATTCTGTCGATTGTCGCGGCCGGGCCGTTGATCCTGCTGTGTTTGCAGTCGATCGGGCGGGGCACCTCGGACGATCTGGAACTCCTGCTTCGGATGGCCTCGCCTCTGACGGCTCCCTGGGAGATTCTGAGCGACCGGATCTGGACGGGCAGGCACGCGGTGGTGGCGCCTTCGCACTGGCGGGCGACGTGGATGACCGCCTGTGTGGCGGTGTCCTCGTGGATACTGGTCGCCATCTGGCGGTCCACCACACGTGGGGGAGTGGCATCCCGAGCGGATTCAGCCTAGATTGACCGCTGCGGACCCGTTTTTTGCGGGTCCGTTCCTATGGATACGGAGATCTTCAGGCCATGGAACTCATCACACACGACGAGAAGATCCAGCTCGAGAAGCGTCTGAACGACTTGCGCGTGAACCGACCTCGGATCTCTGAGCGCATCGCGGAGGCCAGGGCGCTGGGTGATCTCAAGGAGAATTCCGAGTACCACGCGGCCCGTGAGCAGCAGGGTATGGAAGAGGCCGAGATCCGCAGGCTCGAAGAGAAGCTCCAACACGCCCAGGTGATCGATTCAGCCAAGCAGGCTGCGGATGTCGTGTTCATCGGTTCGATCGTGCGTCTCAAGGATCTCAAGCGTGGCGACGACGACACCTACCGCCTCGTCGGTGAGCTTTCGGGCAACGCGATGAGCGAGCACGTGGAAGTGTCGGTGAATTCGCCGATGGGCCAGGCCCTGCTCAAATCGCGCGTGGGCGAGGTGGTCCGCGTCGATGCGCCACGGGGCGTCAAGCAGTTCGAGATCATCGAACTGCTGTAAAGATCGCGGAAAAAGCGGCCACGCCAGCTGCTCGATCTGCTACCAAATTCAACAGAAGATCGCAGATCAGCCTTAGGAATTTGGCCTTTGCTGCATGCTCGGATCGGACTTGGTTGCCGGCTTCTGGCCCTCGCCCTGCTTGGGTTGTGGGGTCGGTTGTCCAAAGCGCCCGGACTTTGAGTTGTACAAGGCGGCTTCCAGTGAGAGCGTCTCGGCTTCGTTCGGAGGTAAATCGCCCATCAGTGGCCTCCCTTCGAGAATTGACTGGCACCGAGTGGCACCCGATCAACTTGGCCCAGCCTACCAGAAAATAACACGATCTGCAAACTTATCAGACCAGATGCGTACAGAACATTGTCCTTGCACGCCGATGTAAGTTAGTCTATACTTACGAACAGATAGGCACCTTCAAGGAGGATCTGTCATGAACAAGCTTGCTTCGATCGCGGTCATCGCTCTTGCCGCCTCGGCCGGGAGCGCCAGTGCCGACATCCGATTCCACGTGGGCCTCGGCTCATCGCTCGGGTTCTGTGGCTCGGGGATCGGGTTTTCGACCGGGATATCGATCGGCAGTTCCTGGGGCCATTACCGGCCCGCGTACCGCTACAACGACTGCGGCTCCTCGTGGGGCGGCTACACGGGCTGGTACGCCCCTTCGTGGCACTCGTACCGGCATTACACGCCGAGGCGGTACCACCGCGGATATGACCGGCATCGCTGGCACAACCGTGACTATCGCCGCGGGCATGACCGCGGGTGGTGTGAAGTGGATCTCGGCGAGCCCTTGCCGGCGGCGGTGACGGTGGCTTCGACCCACGATCGCCCGGTGAATCGCACGCCCGAGGTCAAGGACACGGTCGAGGTCACTGATCGCTTGGCACAGGCTTGGGAGCTGCTCGAAGAGGGCGAAGCCAAGCGGGCGCAGGGCTTCTTTGCCATGGCGGCCTCGAAGTCTCCCGATGATGCGGTCGCCAAGCTCGGCTTTGCGCTGGCCTCGGCCGAGATGGACGACACGTCGCGGGCCGAGTGGTCGGCGAGGCGCGCGCTGGCGGTCGATGCGGGCGAACTGGCGGAGTTGACGCTCGATGAGAAGGCGAGCATCGCGCTTGCCGATCTGCTGGATACCTGGCAGGCCGACGGGCTCGATTTTGTGGCCGATCTCGAGGCAGCGATGCCGGGTGTGATCACCCAGCCGACGCGAGAAGTCGCGTTTGTTGAACCCGAGAATCTCGAGGACTGAGACTGCTCTGAGATGTGATGGTCGGAGGCGGACTGGCGATCCGGAAGCCCGGTTGGTATTGTTGTTCAAACAGTGAATAGCTGCCGACCGAGCGGTGTTGGCTGTAGGATCAGGTCCTACGTCGGAGGCCGGGCTTCCGACTTTTTCACTCAGGAGTTTCCAATGAAGACGAAGTCTCTGGTTCTGGCAGCGGTAGGTTCGGCGGCTCTTGGCGGCGGGATGATCGGGTTCAGCTCGAACCCGAACGCAGCGGATCTGGCGGTGTTCGAGGTGAGCCGGGCCGATGCGTACGCCGTGGACGCCACGCACTCGTCGGTCGTGTTCAAAATCGGGTACATGGGCGTTACGAATTTCTACGGCACGTTCGAACAGGTCGGTGGCGAGTACGCGATCGATCTGGAGAACCCGAGTAGCAGCTCGCTCGATATCGCTGTCAAGGCCGAGAGCGTCGACTCGAACAACGACGGGCGCGACAAGCACCTGCGCGGCGCGGACTTCTTCAGCGTCAAAGAATTCCCAGAGATCCGATTTGTCGGCACGGGTTTCGAGTCGGCCGGCGAGAACAGGGTCAAGGTGACGGGCGATCTGTCTTTCCACGGCGTGACGCGCGAGGAGACGACCGTGCTCGAGTGGATCGGCGATCGTGCCGACCCGCGCGGCGGGCACCGTTCGGGCTGGGAAGCGGTCATCGAGATCAACCGCTCGGACTACGGCGTGAACTACGGCATCGAGAACGGTGCGCTCGGCGACAAGACCACGATTACCGTGGCGATCACCGGCATGCAAAAGTAAACAGACCGACTAAGACTGCGATCGCACACTCGCGCAAGGGGATCAGCCGTGACACAGGAACAGCTCCGCGACGGCCTCCTGGGCATCGCGGCGCCGGGCGCGATCGGTGCGCTGGGCGCGTTTGCCGGGTTCTGGATTTCGTCGTACATGACGAGGCGTGACGAGCACTCAACGAAGGCCCGGCGGCTCGAACGTCTGGGCCCAGCACTCGGGTTTGGAATCGCGTATGTGCTCGTGCTTTGGGCGATCGTTGGTTTGCCGGCGCAGTGGGGCTTGCGCGCGATCTCGGCGTCGCACATGCAGTTCCTGCTGGCGCTGCTCGGGCTTGTGCTCGTCGGTGCCGAGGCCTTGTCGCTCAGGGCGACGAAGCAACCGATGATCCGTTGGGCGGGTCGGCTTGTGCTGGTCGGGCTGGTGATCTGGCTTCAGCTCGGCTCGGCGCGTCGGCATCAGTGGGACGCGGGGGTGGAGTCGATCGCGTGGACCGCGGGTTTCGGGCTCTGGCTTGTGCTGGCGTTTGGGGCGATGGATTTGCTGCACCGCAAGGCGAACGCGGCACCAGCGGGCTTCTCGATGGCGGCGGTGCCGATGTTCGCGCTGCCGGCGATATTTGATTCGGGCGCCAGCGCGCAGTGGCAGATTGCGATCGGCGTTGGGATGGCGCTCACGGGTATGGCGGTGGTCGGGTTGCTGCTCAGGGGCCGATCGCTCGGTTCACCCGTGGGCACGCTGTTTGTGCTCTGGCTCAGCGGCGTGATTGTCGTGGGGCATTTCTACAGCGAGATGCCGCTGTGGCACGCGGGCGTGCTGGGGGCGATGCCGTTCTTGCTCGTGCTGCCGGAACTCAAAGGCAAGCTCAACTGGAAAGCGAGATTGGCTGTGCGGATTGCGCTCGTTGCGATCGCGGGCGGGGTGATCTCGTTCAAAGCGGCGCCGGTGTTCGTCAAAAGCTTCACGGGTGGCGGCGCGAGCGAGCTTGATTTCTATAAGTGATCGATGCACTGCTTGTCGAAGACGGACAAACCGCGGCACCCTTAGTGGGTTACTGTCCGGGCAGGAACTGTGAGGGCGTGTTGCCGTAGACCTCTTCGGCCGAGCGTGTGCCCGAAACATCGACGGTCGCATCGCCGATCAGGTAGAGCCCGATGAGCCAGTTGCCCACGAGGTAGGGGTCGATCTTGAGCTTGCCGACGATGCGGCCCTCGACGGCGAACTTCTGGGCCTGCGTGGCGGGTGTTGAGAGCGCGACCTCGATGGCGTCGTAGGGTGTGGGCGGGACGCCGATGCAGCAGCCGTCCCACTGGTTGAGCATGACGAGGCACTCGGTGGGCTCGGGCGAGGCGAGCGGGAACTGCAGGTAGCCGGCGATGGAGATGTACTTGCCATCAAAGAACGCGAAGTGCTCGGGGATGTCCTTCTTGCCCTCCCGCGGGCTGTAGGCCTGGCGGATGGTGACGAGGAAATCCCAGGGGAGGATGTATGGGGCTTCCTTGGTGCCTTTGCCGGTGATGGTGAACGCATCGCCGACCAGAACTTTGCCGTCCTCGGTTTCGGTGATCGAAAGATTGACAACGGCGGGTGCTTCTTCGGTGGAGGCTTCTTCTGGGATTGTTTCTGTCGCGGCTTCGTCGGTGCTCTCGGCGAGTGCATCCCAGCCGGTGACGGCTTCATCGACGTTCTCTGTCGCAGCCTCGGTCGAAGCGTCGCTGACATTTGTTGCTGCAGCATCTGCTTCTTCGGTCGCCTCGGCGATGTCCTCGGCGGTCAGGTCGACGATGGTCAACTCGTCGGCTTCGACGATCTCAGCTTCAGCGGATTCTTCGTCAGCGACTTCCGAGGCGATTTCGGAGACCGTGTCCTCGACGATCGGGGCTTCGGCTTCGTCCGTATCGGCCAGTGCGGGGGCATCCTCGATCAATTCCTCGGCGGTGTCGCGCACGATTTCGCTAGGAGCCGTCTGGGCGGGAGAGGCTTGGGTGCTGGATTCGCTCGAGGCGGGCGCGTCCTGAGTTTGGGTCGCCGGTGCCGCGGTTTGCAGCGCGGGCGTGGGTGTGGGCGAGTCGTTCTCTGAGAAGACTAGAAAGCCTGTGCCGGCGATGATGACGATGAGCACGATCCAGAAAATGCGCACGGGCGGGGCTCCTTTCAGGAGTGAACCTGTCTCGTATGGTACGCGTTTGTACCCGCGAGCGGTTCGACGGATTCAGTCGGTCGGGCGAAGGTTTCGCGCGACCGAGGTCCGGTAGGCGGCAGCGGCGGGGATCAGGCCCGCAAGGGCTGCCAGGGCGATCGAGGCGACGAGCACGACAAACGTGATCTGTGGGTCAAAGACGGGTTCGACGACGAGGCCGAGTTTCTCTTTGAGCACGGACGCGACGATGCGAGTGCCGATGAAGGCGACCGTGTAGCCGGCGATGCCTCCGATGATGCCGATGATTGCGGACTCGGTGACGACGAGCCCGAAGACGCGGGGCCTGCTGCAGCCGAGGACGCGCAGGACTGCGATCTGTCGACGGCGCTGCTCCATCGAGTTGTAAAGCGCGAGCATGATCGAGATCGCGCTTGCGAGCATGACGATTGCAGCCATGGCGATGAGGATCTGGTCGATGTTGCCGACGATGCGGAAGAGCGATTGGATCTCTTCGCTGGGCTGGGCGACGGTGATGGAAGGGTCTGCCCGGAGCTGCGCGCCGACGGTGGGCAAAAGTGAACTGATGTTCGAGTCGCCGCGCGTGGGCAGGCGGACCAGAATACCGGTGATGAGCTTGTCCGCGTCGGTGAGGTCAGCTTCTGTGGGTTTGCCGGCGTCGGGGTTGTCGGCTTTGCGCCGGTCATGCGCGTGGATGATCCAGGAGCTGGTCAGGTCGGTAAAGAGCGAGCGGTCGTGGCTGGCGCCGGTGGGTTCGAGGATGCCCACGACGGTGTAGAGGAAGTCGCGGTGGATGTGCGCTTCCTCACCCATGCCATGAGTGAGGGCGAGTTCATCGCCGACGTTAACGTTGGATTCGCGAGCGGCCCGTGCGCCGACAACGACCTCGAACGGCGCCTCGAAGATGCGGCCCTCGGCGAGCGACCAGCCGAGTTCTGCTGAGCCGGGTTTGAAGTCGGGGTTCGGGCTGAACTTGGTGAAGAACTCAGGCGTGGTGGCCAGAACAGGCAGGCCCATGTACTGGTCGCCGAGCTGGGTGGGGATGGCATACTCGGCAGGGAAGCTATTTGTGAGCTGGTTGAATTTGGAGGGAGTGATCGGGCGCGCCGGGGCGTTGGCGTAGAAGATGCCGTTGAGCACAGAGACGAGTGGCGACGAGTCGGCTGTGATGAGCAGGTGCATGTTGCCCGAGCCACGTTCGAATGCTCGGCGACCTGAGTCGCGCATCGAGAGCAGCGTGAGCATGAGGCCCACGGCGATGGCGACGGTAATGACAGTCGTCACCGTGGAGAAGAGCCGGCTCGACATGCTGCGCCGGATGATGGTCCAGTCGGTCATGGCCATTTGGGTGCGTCCTTGGAAACGAAGTATGAATCAGGCGGTGACGAGCTGGTCGAGTGACTCGCGGCGAGTGAAGCGGTCGGCCATTGATGGATCGTGGCTGGTGCAGAGCAGGGCGGCCCCGACCTTCTGGCACGTCGATTGGATCAGATCCATCGCGGCCCCGGCGTTCTCGGGGTCGAGGCTTGCGGTGGGCTCATCGGCCAGCACCAGAGCCGGGCTCGTGGCGACGGCCCGCGCGACAGCGACGCGCTGCATCTGCCCGATCGAGAAGTCGGCCACATCGCGCTCGGGCATTGGAATTCCCACGATCTTGAGCAATTCGAGGGCTCGGGCGTCGTGCTCTTTGCGGGGCACATCGGAGAACATGAGCGATGCGAGCACGTTCTCTTTGGCAGAGAACCCACGGAGCAAGTTGAAGTTCTGGAAGATCATCCCGATCTTTGAGCCGCGGTAGAGGTCGCGTTTGGCGCCACTGAATGCGTGGATGTCCTGGCCGTGAACGCGGACGATGCCTTGATCGGGGTCGATCAGCCCGGCGACGATCTGCAGGAGCGTGCTCTTGCCGCGACCGGATGCGCCGGTCAGCAGTGCCTGTTCGCCGGGTTTGAGTGCGAGCGATCGGACATCGACGATCCAGGGCGCGTTCGGCGCGGCCCCCGGGTATCGGAATTTGAGGTCGCGTAATTCGAGGGCCGGCGTTTGGTCACTCATGGTGAAGGAGTGTAGGGGGCCGACTCATCGTGCTCTCACTCGCCTTGAATGCGAAACGTCACCGGATTCAGTTGCCACCGCCGCGATTGCCACCGCCGGGTCGTTGGCCGCCCGGGCCGCCGCGCATCGCATTGCCCATGCGCTGGCGAAAGGCCATCATGAGTCCCATGCGTTGGCCGTCGCCGTTCTGGAATCCTGATTCCATACGGCTGACCATCTGCTGCTGGCGGTCGGCCTGGCTTGGTCGATTTTCTTCGCCCTCGCCTTCGGGGCGCTCGCCGTCGCGTTCGCGTTGTTGGCCTTCTGGCGGACGACGATTCGCCCAGCGTTCACGCATCTGGGCGGCCCACTCTTCGAAGGTGACATCTCCTCGCGCGATCTCGCGCATGGAGGTGTCCATCTGCTCCATCATCACCTGGCGCATCGCGTCGCGGCTTTCCTCGTCGCGGAACAGATCTCGACGATCCTCGGCGGGTACATCTTCCATAAGTCGCGAGGCCTCGGCGAAGTACTGCTTTTTGCGGTCGGTGCTCAGTCGGTCGACCCGGCCCGAGTTGATCACCGCGACGGCTTCGCTGGCGGTCTTGGGCAAACGCACCGGGCGGTTGTCCCAGGCGAAGTAGGCGCCCGCGCCCAGGGCGCAGACTGCAAGCAGCGTCGCGACCGAACCGACGGCGACTTTGCGGGCCTTGGTCCAATCGGCGTCGACGGCCTTGCGCTTCTCGCCGAACTCGATGCCATCGAGGAGTGATTTGCTCATCGTCTGCTCCGTGGGTGCTTAGCGCCCGGGCTGGGTGGGGCCGTCCTGATCATATTTGCCGACGTGCCCATCTCCGAAGAGAAGATTGCGTGTGTCGTGGAAGAAATCGACCGGGACGAGGCGGCCGTCCTGAGTCTCGTAGGTGTTGCCATCGAAATCGTGCGCGATGGGGATCCGCACCGGCTGCATGTTGAGGCGGGTATAGAAGAAAGAGTCCTCGAGTTTCTGCCCGCCGAGCGCGGAGATGTACATGTACGAGGATTTGCCGAGCTCTTCCCGGCCGTTGTCGGCGGTGTAGGTGACGTTGTAGACCGATTTGTCGCCCGGGCAGCGCCAGGCCTTGGAATCGATCTCGAAGTAGTTATCGAGCGATTGATTGAATGAGGTTGGCCACGAGCCGTCGTCGTTAAGAAAGTTGAGCCAAGGCCGTGGCATGTAGGTGCCCACGGGCATGATCTCTTTGAAATCGCCCTTGTAGAGCTCGACCGCCTGGCCCACACCGCGCAGGTTGGCGGCGCAGGCGGTGCGTCTGCCGGCATCCATGACCCTGGGCAGAGCGGGCAGCAGGAGCGCGAGCAGAACCGCGATGATCGAGATCACCACGAGAAGTTCGATGAGTGAGAAGGCTTTTCGTTGCACGCTGGCAGAACGCCGGTGGGAGCTTGGCATTGCCAACAAATCGGTAGATCGGGACAGACCGGGTGAATCAAGGCGAAATCGTGGGGCCAATCTGGTTATTCGACTGCCAGAGCGTCCTGGAGCAGCTTGATCGCCTCGGCGGGGTGGAATCCCGGAGCAGAGACGAAGTGGTGTTCCTTAAGGACGATCACCCTGTCGTTTTTGACCGCCCGCAGCGCGTTCCAGCCGGGGAATCTGGCGAGCATCTCAAGCTGCTGGTCGGCTGCCATGTGGGAGATCAGCACGATCACATCGGGATCGGAGGCGAGCGCCGATTCGACACTGAAGGGAGAGAAGCCACGAAAGAGCTTGCTTTCTTCGCCCGCGTTAACGAGTTCACCGCCGACGAGGGAGATGACGTCGCCGAGGTAGGTCTCGGGCATGAAGGCGAAAAACGCGCCGGGGGCGCCGAAGAGGGCGTAGACACGTGTGGTCGATTTGGGTGTGCTTGCGAGCAGTTCGGTGATGCTCTCGTCGAGACGCGAGGCGATGGAGTCGGCTTCTTCGGCGTGGCCGGTGATCGTGCCGAGCAGGCGGATTTCTGCGAGCAGATCGTCAAAGCTTGTCGGATCGAGGACGGCCACGGGCGTGCCGACGGCCTTCTCGATTGTGTCCACA
>Ga0209578_10003675_pt1 | contig 11521 bp, 10 predicted proteins | sample tdAd472_FD_187127 | JGI IMG/M metagenome (GOLD analysis project Ga0209578, IMG submission 187127) | Marine sediment microbial communities from the Atlantic coast under amendment with organic carbon and nitrate - tdAd47.2 (SPAdes)... | ecosystem: Environmental > Aquatic > Marine > Coastal >...
TGCCTGACTGATTAGCGACACTCTTTCCACAGTCTTAAAGTCGTGTGTTTTTGCCAGTCCGATTCGCACGCCATACCTGGAATAAGCGCTGTAAGTAATATAGTGCTCGCCGGCAATGGAACAGATTCGCGGGTCCTCGACACCGTATTCCTCGTGGATTGCGAATTCGCTTTCGGTGGACGGCACTATGAACGGCTTGGGATCCGCCTTGAATTTGTAGCCGTCATCGCTGCGCGCGATTCCAATAATCGATCGTCCGTTGCGTAGGTGCGAGCGGAACAGCAGAATGTATTCGCCATTAAACTTGGTTGCCCCTGCGTTGTGAACCGTCTCCACAGGGTAGGGGATGTCGTGCTTGGTGAGGATCGGGTTGCCCTCATACCGCGTCACCAATGGTTCATTGATCATCACGTGGTTCCCCGTTCAATATCTCCTGGTAAACGCGAGCATAGTCGCGTGCCATGCGCGTGCTGGAAAAGTGCCGTTCAACATCGTCGCGGCAGCTGGATCTGTCAATTGTTTCAATGGCAGCCACCGCGTTTATCGCACCTTCAATGTCCTCAACAATATATCCTGTTTCCGCATCACGTATGATTTCCGGCATGGAACCACGGTTAAATGCAATGACCGGTGTCCCGCAGGCCATGGATTCAATCAGGCTCAATCCAAAAGGCTCATCAAAGCTGATCAGATGCAATAGCGCCAGCGCGTGGCCCAACACGTCCGCTCTTTGGTCGGGCCCCACAGAACCGACGTATTCCACAGTCGTGCCGTCAATATGCGGTTCCACCTGGTTTGCGAAGTAGTCCTGGTCCTGAATGATGCCTGCGATCACAAGCTTAATTCCGGCGCGCTGTGCTACTTGAATTGCTTCGTACACGCCCTTGTGCGGATGGATGCGACCAAAGAACAGGAGGTACTCACCTTTGGCTCCGGAAAATGGGAATTGTGCAACATCAATGCCGTGATGGATGGTGGCTATGTAATCGAGTTCGGGAGACTTATCTGACTCGCTGATCGCCACATAGTGGCTGCGAGCATTGTATTTCTTGTAGACGGGTATGATCTTCGGTGAAGAAAATCCGTGAATGGTTGTCACCACCGGGACCTCAACCAGTCCGGAGTACGTTAGTGGTAGAAAGTCGAAATTATTGTGAATGATGTCGAATTCGTCGGCACGCTCGAAGATCTCGGAAATGTGCAGGCACTCAGCGACCTTTGGATCAATGGCGCTGTCCTCCGAATACGGATGTGGGCATACGGCGACCAATTGACCGCTGGTATGCGAATCTCCAGTGGCAAAAAGTGTCACGTCCATGCCCATTCGAACCAGCTCTTCGGTGAGAAGGCTGACCACCGACTCCCACGGCCCGTAATGGAGAGGGGGGGTGCGCCATGAAATGGGGCTAAGGACTGCTATACGCATGGGCATGCTCGAAACCCGCGATTCTCAATAGTTTGAAGTCTGATGCAAGCTTCTGGCGGCTGTCATGACTATAATCCGTCCTGTTTGAATCCGGGTCACCGAGCCATCATCATCGTTGGTTACCTTACATCAATAAGCGGTCATTAATGAGAATTAAAGAGCAACGCAAGCAACTGGTCCAACGGCGCCCAACTTTGTTGAACGCCGAGAGCGCGCGCGTCATAACGCGGCCACATATTCCAGGTGACAGCGCGCGGATCAAAGTCCTGATTGATCGAGTATCAAAACTCGGCGACGAAGATGTACAGCACCTGCTGGAGGCAGTAATGCAGGACTTCTCAGGGCGTCACCGGAATTTCAGAGAAGCGCTGCAGCGAAACTTTAGTCGTATTTCAGAGCACGTCCCGAAGCGAATCTCTTTGTCGTTCGAGCAGCAACTATTGCTTGGCGCCTACTTTACCGCTGAGTATTCAGTTGAAGCAGCTGCGCTCTTTAATCCCTCTATCGTTCCTCACCCTGACCAGAAAGGCGTAGGCAAGGGATCGCAACGGTTCGTCATGAGCTTCCGGGCAACAGGTGAAGGCCATGTGTCGTCGATTGAATTTCGGAGCGGGATGATTGACGAAAACCACGACATTTATTTCGATCCAATCAGCCAGTACGTGGCCACGCCTGAGATGCATAAAGATCCTGTCTATCATCGTCTTCATTTTCGACGAAAACTTGAAGAGATGGGAACACATGACCGAATCACGAATAAATTGTTGGAAGGGCTGGGCGAAACATTTACGTTTCGTGAGTTGGAAAATCAAATTAGGGAGCTCCGCTCGACGAAATTTCGACTAAGGGATAAAAACTACGCGATTGATACGGTGTTGTGGCTGGCTCGGTCCAATTACGAAGTGGTATTCGGGCCTGATGAACAGATATCTGAGAGAGTGATCTTCCCGGTGTCGGAAAACGAGAGCTCAGGCATCGAGGACGCCCGATTCGTGCGTTTCCAGGATGATGATCAATCGATCACGTACTACGCCACGTATACGGCATATAACGGTTTCGCCATACTGCCGCAGATTCTCGAGACGTCGGACTTCCTGACATTCAAGATGCACACGATCGCCGGCAATGCTGCACAAAACAAGGGCATGGCGTTATTTCCGAGAAAGATCAACGGCAAGTTTGCAATGTTGTCCCGCCAGGATGGCGTCAATAACTACATCATGTTTTCGGACAGCCTTCGTTTTTGGAACGAGGCGGAACTCCTGCAGGAGCCTGTTCATCCGTTGGAATATGTTCAGGTAGGCAATTGCGGTTCGCCGGTGGAGACGTCTGCAGGGTGGCTTGCGCTTTTCCATGGTGTCGGACCGATGCGCCGGTACAGCGTCTGGGCCGAGCTGTTGGACCTTGACGATCCCTCGCAGGTCGTCGGTCGTTTAAATGACCCGATATTAACTCCCGATGAACATGAGCGAGACGGCTATGTGCCCAACGTGGTCTACACCTGTGGAAGCATGATTCACGGGGATACGTTGATTATTCCCTACGGCATTGCCGACCAAAGATGCAGAGTTGCTACTGTCTCCGTATCGGAGCTGTTATCGCGGCTCAAAGCCAGTTGAGTAGCCCTTAGGCCGCATCAGGCTGTGCCACCGGGTGCTTACCTGTGTCTGATTCCACACTGTGATTGTGACTCGCTGTTAGTCCTCGCAGACTATAAATGGCGAGCAAGGAGCAGAGGTAGGACAGCGTCGATTCCGCGCCCTGATTCTCATTGACACCGTTGCGCATCAGGCCGTCGCGGCAGCCGCCGCCGGCATGGTCGTATAGTTGGATTTGTTGATCATTCTTCCCCAGGTACCAGTTAAAGCAAGTGGATGCCAACTGATTCCATTCCTCACGCTGTGTGCATTCATACGCTTCTATGCTGGCACCGATCATGGCAGCTGCTTCAAGAGGCTGTTGATCGTATTGCGCTTTGCTACCGGATTTCGGAAACCAGCCCTGATTGCCAACCGGTGCGAACCAACCTCCGGACGGGTCGATCTGGATGTCTCTAAGCCACTCGAGAATGTCGATACCGAGGGCCACAATGTCATTGTCCCCGGTAACACGACCACAGGCCATCAGAGCTTCGGGCAGGCGCGCGTTGTCATAGTTCAGCTCGGCTTCGTGCCATTGCCAGTCTTTGCTGGCGAACTGGCGGAAACGAGCCTGAAGTCGGGCGCCCAGCGTTTTCGCCAGCTCACGTACCTGCTGATCGCCTTCGTGCCTGCGGAGGTACGCCTGCATTCCAAGAATAGGGAATGCGATAGCGCGGGAATCCGAAAAGTTCTCCAGCGCTGGTAGCGCGTCGTTAAATATCTTCGTGGCGAGCGCGACTTGCCCAGAACTATGCCCCCAGCCAACCATGATACCCAGGGCCCATAGTGCGCGTCCGTGAGAGTCCTCCGAGCCAACGGCTTCTAGCCACTTGCGCTCGTAAGACATGAAATTTCGAAATCGTCCAGTCTCTGGATCGAATGCGTCATCCAGAAAACTGAGATAGATCGACGACAATTCCGTCAACGAGGTATCGGTCCTATTCAGGTCATGCGCCCTGACAGTTACGATAAGCGCGCGCGCATTGTCGTCGACACAGTACCCGTGGGCCCGGTTGGGAACGGTGAACCTGGCGTGCTGGAGCATGCCAGTGTCATCCGTCATAAGGCGGAGGTGATTTAGATTAATTTGCGGCAGGCGCTGATCGCGCTTACCCAGCGTATCCAATGCCGGGAGATCGCGCGAGCGAGCATATGGTGACCTGACCTGGGAAAACAGAGCCAGATAATGGCGGCCCATTTCCTTCATTACCATCGGCCGTGAATAATCATAGGCGGCCCGACGAATCATGAGGCGCTCCTCCGGAAATTCCAGGAGTTGATTAATCTGCTGCGCCAAAGCTTTGGAATCTCTGAAGGGTACGAGCCTGCCGCGCCCATCGGCCAGCATTTCCTGAGCGTGCCAATAGGGGGTGGACACGACCGCTTTGCCTGCACCGACCGCATAGGCCAGTGTGCCGGATACAACCTGAGCCTCGTTCAAGTATGGGGTAACGTAAATATCGGCAGCCCGAATGATCTCAATCAATTCGTCGCGTTCCAGGAACCGATCATGAAACACGATGTTGTCGCCAACGCCCAGTTCCTTTGCTCGATGATGCAGACTCAGACGGTAGTCCTCGCCACTTTCGGCTCTGCAATGCGGATGCGTGGCGCCAACCACAAAATAGAGTACGTCCGGATGTAAGGCGACAATATCCGGCAAGGCATCAATCATGAATTCGATACCTTTGCCAGGTGAGAGCAGGCCAAACGTCAATATTATAGTCTTGTCGTCTGCCCCGAGCCTGCTTTTGCAAGAATCTGATTCCAGAAACGGAACATCGAGAACTCCGTGATGAATGAGAGCTATTTTCTTCTCTGGAACCTGGTATATCTCGCGAAGAAAATCGGCGGCGTGTTCACTCATGACCACCAAGCTGACAGAGAGCTCCGATAATCGGACGATGATCTTCTTCTCCTCTGCCGAAGGTTCTCTCAAAACTGTGTGCAGGGTCGTAAATAGAGGACTCTTCAAATTTTTAGCGAGTTCGATAATGAAGCTGCCGCGTTGGCCGCCGAATATTCCGAATTCGTGTTGCAGACAAATTACCGCTGGATTCCGCAGGTTCAGGAATTCCGCGGCGCGACGGTATTCGTTCAGTTGATCCTGGCTAATCTGCAGTTTGACTGTGTCCGGGTACTGGTAGCCCTCACGCCGATCGTTCATGGCCACGATGCTGCAATCAATATTCGGATCGTTATCGACGATCGCTGTGGCAAGATCAGCCGTAAATGTGGCGATACCGCATTGTCTCGGCAGGTACGAGCCGATCAGAGCGACTGATTTTGGAGGTGACGGCATGCTGAGATCTTCCCGACTCTCCATTCGTAAGCAATTAGCCTGAGTAGGAATTCTAACACGTGACCGCCTGGGCCGAGTTTCCTGAGTATAATTTACTGGTTCTTGAGCAAGAGTTACCGTCCTCGGCAATGTGCCGTGAATTCTAACGAGACAATGTACCGCTCAAGAGTGAAGATCGAACGTGTTTCCGAGCAGCTCGACCGCTCCGAGGTCTCCGAATTGGTGAGGCGCGTCTGGCGGAGCTTTCAGAACAAACACCCGGATCTCGCCATGATCGCCAAGAACAACTAAGACGCGGTCAAGTACCTTATTTCCGCTGAGCGTGATCTCGAAATGAAGCGGCGGCGCTTTTTAAACCCTCGCCGGTGCCGGCCATTATGCAGGACGAAGCTGATGTGGGGAGCGCCCGTTTCGTAATGAGCCTGAGGGCAACCGGTGAAGGACATTTTTCTTCGGCTGTCTTCCGTCGTGGTGTGATCGATCACGATAATCGAATACGGATTGAGCCTGTCAGTCACCAGAGCCGTCGGCTTCAAGTCGTTGAGAATCGAGAATTCGAGAAACCAACTTTCCAGACGCGACTCATCGAGATAGGGGCAATCGGAACATTTGCCGATGAAGTCCTGCACCACCTGGGTAACGCCTTCAACTTCGTCGAGCTCAAATTGGCGATTGATGCTGTGTGACAGTCACATGGATTTGCCCTGTCGCATTCCGAGACCGTCGACAAGATGATCGCTTTCTTTCGAGCGAACTACGATCTTCATATTCCAGATCTCGACGATCCATCGGAGTTCGTGATCTTCCCGAATTCGGACGCTGAGAGTCACGGGATCGACAGCAGGGGTTACAAGTTCGATTTGAGTATCTAAGGGTCAGACCCACAATTGGGACTGACCCCCAAAATCTTAATTGACCATTTCTCTGACCGGCACGAGATCCTGTTGCTCTTCGTCAGTGAACAGCCGCGATTTCGTTACGAAGCGCACGCCGAGTGGTATCTCAAGAGAGAAGCTCGCACCGCGACCGGCTGTGACATCAATTGTCAGGTGGGTATCCTGCCAATACTGGAACTGGCTCCTGGAAATGTAGAAGCGACAATCATGGATTTCTCCAATCTGAATGTCACTGGCACCAACCCGAAATTCACCGTCCTGGAAGCACATGGGCGACGAACCATCGCAGCAACCGCCGCTTTGATGGAACATCAATGGCCCATGTGCCTCCCGCAACTGGTCGATGACCCGTCGGGCTTCGTCCGTAACATCCACACGCGCGTACATATCTATGCTCAGAAGAAGCCCATCGCGTTCTTGTCATACGACGTCAGGATATTCTTGGTGTGACGATAGTGATCGAGCATCATCTTGTGGTTTTCGCGACCGATGCCCGACTGCTTATAGCCGCCAAATGACGCGTGCGCCGGATACAGGTGATAGCAATTCACCCATACGCGTCCAGCCTGGATACCATCAGCGAACTCGTGGACCTGGTGAATGTCCCGTGACCAGACTCCCGAACCCAGGCCATAAAGAGTGTCATTGGCGATATCCATGGCTTCGTCCTCGTCCTTGAAGGTCGTAACGCTAACCACCGGGCCAAAGATTTCTTCCTGGAAAACTCGCATTTTATTGTTGCCCAGAAAGACGGTCGGCTCGATATAGTAACCGTCCGGAAATTCAGCGATGTGGGCAGGGTTGCCGCCGGCCAGCACCTCGGCGCCTTCCTCGCGGCCGATATCCAGGTAATTGCGAATCTTCTCGAACTGATCGTTCGACGCCTGTGCACCCATCATCGTCGACGTGTCCAGGGGACTGCCCATCTTGATCGCCGCAACGCGTTCCAGCGCTCGTTCCATGAACCTGTCGTAAATGGACTCCTGGATGAGGGCCCTTGACGGACAGGTACACACCTCGCCCTGGTTCAGCGCGAACATCACGAACCCTTCAATTGCCTTGTCGAAGAACGCGTCGTCCTTCGCGGCGACACTATCAAAAAAGATGTTCGGCGATTTTCCGCCCAGTTCAAGAGTGACAGGAATAATGTTCTCGGAGGCGTACTGCATGATCAATCGCCCTGTCGTGGTTTCGCCGGTAAATGCGATCTTTCCGATCCTCGGCGAGCTGGCGAGTGGCTTGCCGGCTTCCGGACCGAACCCATTGACAATATTGAGTACACCCGGCGGCAACAGGTCGTCTATGAGCTCTGCGAGCACGAGAATGGACGCCGGGGTCTGTTCAGCCGGCTTCAAGACCACGCAATTGCCAGCGGCCAGTGCGGGCGCCAGCTTCCAGGTCGCCATCAATATCGGGAAGTTCCACGGAATGATCTGACCCACGACGCCCAGCGGCTCGTGAACCTCCATCGTCACCGTGTTGGCGTCGATATTGCTAACCTCGCCGGCCTCGGCCCGGATAACGGCGGCGAAATAACGGAAGTGATCGACAGCCAGAGGCAGGTCGGCTGCCATCGTCTCGCGAATACTCTTGCCGTTATCCCAGGTTTCCACCGTCGCCAGCTTCTCGAGGTTTTCTTCGATGCGGTCGGCGATTTTCATCAGGATCAAACTGCGATTGGTGACCGAGGTTCTCCCCCAGGCCGGCGCTGCCTCGTGCGCCGCGTCGAGCGCGAGCTCGATATCCGCCGCTTGCGATCGCGGGATCATGGTCATCGGCTTGCCGTTGACCGGCGAAATGTCTTCAAAATACTCGCCGTCCGCTGGCGCGACCCACTGACCTCCAATGTAATTGTCATACTTCTGTTTTAAACCGTAGTTAGGTTCGCTAAGTGGTTGTACGCTACTCATTGTCTGTCTCCTCCACGATTTTTCGGTGCCGCACGACGGCGGTAGCCGGCACCGGTAACTTCATCAAAGTGCACTTACCACTTATCCTCCACCTGTTCTTCGAATGCAAATCCGGTCGAGCGCATCTCGTTCGGCAGTTCAACGAGCGTCACGAAGTCGCGCGCAAGCCTCAGATATTTCGTCGAGGATTGCTCGCTCGTCGATCGTCGTCGGCGTCGTACAGGGATCGCCATCCGCAATCCGGCGCATCGCCCGCGCGGTATCTTGCCGGAAGATCTCCACCGCCCAACAAAGCGCTGCATGGAAATGGCCGTATTTGGCCGAAAGCAGCCTCTCAGATTGTCCCAATTCACCGCATTTGAATGACCGCGATGCACTCGAAAGCAGCCGTTCATCGGGATGTATACTGAGAGGCCGCTACTGACCCAATGCAGACGTCTCGATGTATTCGGCCGAGAACCCGGCTCAATCGACTCAGGTCTATATCCACCATTAACGCTTCACGTTTCTGGAGAATCTGATGCGCAAATTCACCACAGGTTTAGCCCTAATATTCATTTTTTTTCCTACAGTTGCGCTGTCGGACGACTATGAGGTACTACGAAACTTCAAGACAGTTCTGTGGCCACAAGCCTACCGAACGCAGGATGTCGGATTGCTGGATCGGTTGCTACACGATAGTTTCGAAATGATCGACGACGAGGGTAATCGGTCAACCAAGCAAGAGGAGTTGGAATATATTAGGAACAACCAGTGGGACCCGGGAAGCTTCGAGTATCGGATCGAAAGACTGCAGATTTATCAGGGGTCATTTGCGGTTATAGACGGTACTGGCGTTGCAGAGACTTACACCTATAAATCGAGTAATTTTCTTGTGAAAGAGGACGGCGTCTGGCGAGCTATCGCGTCGCATGTTTCTGGGTTTCGGCCTGTTGGCGACACGGGAAGTTAAACACGAACATATTCACTACCAGGCTCCTCTACGGCTGCTATTGGCCGTTAGCGGACCTTCGATTTGCCTGGTATCTGATTGATTGAACGTCCGCTTTGGTCGATCGCAGTATGATCCGGCGTATCCAGGTTACGAAATTTCTAGCCAATGTTTGGCATCATCCTGGTTAGCGAAAAACTGGATCGGGCCACCGCGGTTGAACACCACGGTTTCGAGGAACTCCTCATCCGCATCTGATGCGTCATGCGATTCCACCATCGCTATTTGCAGGCGAGTTCCAGCGATTCGTTCGCCGAGGTCGTAGAGATCCAGTGTCGAAAGATTAACATTCGTTTTTGGTCCGAGAAGCAGCACTTTCCGGCAGTCGACTTCGTCACAAAAAGCTGACATTTCTGCTAGAAACTCTGGCATCTCGTCAAAGACAACCTCGTAGTCGGGAAGGCGTTCAACCAGTACATAACCAGGTTGATGCGATATTCGGTATTTCGAGTTACCCATATTGAAGATTCAACTACATGGTGTGAAATGTACGTGATATGTGTGACGCGTCGTGCTTGCCGGCGAGAATTGATTGCTCTGCGAACAATGTACTATCCAAAATGTATCAGCACTTTAACAGTTCGGTGACTCACCGGACTCGACTTGGTCTTGCAGCTTGATAGTGGTCGCTTCTGGGCGTTAGCTGCCCTTCAAAATGGCAGCATCTGGGTGGATTGAATGTCCGCTGTGGGTGAAAGCAAACATTTGGATATGGGCATCCTGGGAATCGCCATCGAACAACCGCTTGATTCTCAGGAGCCTTCCCTACGAACTGAGCGGTCTGGCGCTCGACAAATCGGCGCAGCCGCTAGCCCGCAAGGTCGACAAAGTCCTAAGGCTGTTGCGAGTCAATCTCTCCGGTACCACAAACAAACTCCGCCGCGTCTTTGATGGACTGCACGTTTATTGCGGCTTGGTATTGCGCTTCGTGGCCGGCAGCGTGCATGGCCTTCTTGATCATGCCTTCCAGGTTCGGTCGCTTGCCTTCAGGCTCACTGGCCTTACCGATTCCACCGCCGAATTCGATGATCGTCTCGATTCCGCCACCAAATGCCGTCACCAGGTTCGCATGCCACATTACCGGGTGGAATAACTGGAAGAACAGACGTGCCCTGATGTCTACCGGGTCGGATTCATGGTAGCCGCCCGTAAAATTGGATAGCACGCGAGTTTCAGACGGCTCGAAACTAACCGCATCCAGGTCTGACTGATAATGTTGTGCAGCCTTGACCATGTAATACGTGTGAAAGGCGCCCTCGGTTTTCAATCGAAACGCTCGCTTTCTCGGGTATTGTTCTTTGACGTCCCGCTCCACCGATGCCAGGTCTTCACTTCGACCGCCAATGACCGTCTGTTCAGGCAGGTTGAGGCCGGCAATCGCACAACGGTGGCGCTCGGCAAAAGGTCGAATGGTATCGAGATCCATCGGGAAGGCGCTCATCTCACCTTCGCCATGGGTACCCATAAGCTCTCCTCGTTTCTGCACCAGTTTCAGTGCGCTTTCAAAACTGAGGGCCTTGGCGGCAACAAGTGCTGAGTACTCGCCGAGACTGTGCCCGGCGGCCATGGCAGGGTTCAGGCGATCATCCGTCAAGTCTCTGAAGACTTCGAGGCAAGCGATGGAATGGGTAAGGAGGGCAGGTTGGGTAAACCGGGTCTTGTTGAGCTGGTCTTCCGGGTCATGCATGGAAAGCTCGGCAATATCGTAACCAAGAACATCACTGGCCTGCGCATAAACTTTCTTGGCGACAGCATATTCGTGACAAATGTCGCCACCCATACCCCGATACTGAGACCCCTGCCCGGGGAAGACGAATAGAATGTTTTGTTCGCTAGTTAGCATGGCTCTCGTACCTGGAATATTTAAGAAGGCAAAGAATAGATACCGGCCTCGGCGAAATCAAACTCACGAATTGATCAAACCGATGCCAGTTTTTCGAAGGCTACACGTAATTCTGGCGGAGCCTGGACGAGTTCGATCAACACACCTTCACCGCTGATCGGAAACTCGTCGTTCGCTTTGGGATGAACGAAACAAATATCGAAACCGGATGCTCCCTTGCGGATGCCTCCAGGTGCAAAACGAACACCGCGGGTCTGTAGCCACGCCACCGCCACCTCCAGATCGTCGATCCACAAGCCCACGTGATTGAGTGGCGGATGCTGCACTGTGGGTTTCTTGTCGGGGTCGAGCGGCTGCATCAGATCAACTTCCACCTTGAGAGGCCCGGAGCCAACGACCGCAATGTCTTCATCGACATTTTCCGATTCGCTTTGGAACGAGCCAACCAGCTTGAGACCCAGCGTATCCACCCATAATGTGCGCAGGCGGTTTTTGTCGAGGCCGCTCACAGCG
>Ga0209578_10003676_pt1 | contig 11521 bp, 10 predicted proteins | sample tdAd472_FD_187127 | JGI IMG/M metagenome (GOLD analysis project Ga0209578, IMG submission 187127) | Marine sediment microbial communities from the Atlantic coast under amendment with organic carbon and nitrate - tdAd47.2 (SPAdes)... | ecosystem: Environmental > Aquatic > Marine > Coastal >...
ATCGGCAATATTGCCGCGCCTTTTAAACGTCTGTTGATCCCCCTCGGGCTATCGTGCTTCGATGGCCTTGTGGGGCTCCGGGGTGAAGGCGGCGGCGCCGCTCCCGGATAAGGGCAAATTAGGTACTTGCGGCGCGTGTTTCGTATCCGCGAGTTGTGAGGTTGAGGAGCGTTTATGACCAAGCCGACCGGCACCGATTCCAAGAACACTCTTTATTGTTCGTTCTGCGGAAAAAGCCAGCACGAGGTTCGCAAACTGATTGCGGGACCCACCGTGTTCATCTGCGATGAGTGCGTTGAGTTGTGCATGGAAATCATCCGCGAGGAGAACAAGACAAATCTCTCCAAGACGCGTGAAGGTGTTCCAACCCCGCAGGATATTCATAAAACGCTCGATGACTATGTGATCGGCCAGGACCAAGCGAAGCGCGTTTTGTCGGTGGCAGTGCACAATCACTACAAGCGTCTCAATCACGCGGCGAAGACCGGCGGTGATGTTGAGCTTGCCAAGTCAAATATTCTTCTGATCGGCCCCACAGGGTGCGGCAAGACGCTGCTTGCGCAGACGCTCGCCCGTATCCTCGATGTGCCGTTCACAATGGCGGACGCCACCACGCTTACCGAAGCCGGCTATGTGGGCGAAGACGTTGAGAACATTATTCTCAAGTTGCTCCAATCTGCCGATTACAATGTGGATCGCGCTCAGCGCGGCATTGTCTACATCGATGAAGTAGACAAGATCAGCCGCAAGTCCGACAACCCGTCGATCACGCGGGATGTTTCGGGCGAAGGCGTGCAGCAGGCGCTTTTGAAAATCATGGAAGGCACGGTTGCAAGCGTTCCGCCCCAAGGGGGCCGTAAGCATCCGCAGCAAGAATTCCTACAAGTTGACACCACCAACATTCTGTTTATTTGCGGCGGTGCTTTCGCGGGTCTTGATCGGATCATTTCCAAGCGCGGCAAAGGCAGTTCGATCGGATTTGGTGCCGACGTGCGTTCGCCCGACGATCGGAAAACGGGCGATGTGCTTTTGGAGCTTGAGCCTGAAGATCTTTTGAAGTTCGGCCTTATTCCTGAGTTCGTTGGCCGCCTGCCGGTGCTGGCGACGCTTATGGATCTTGATGAAGGCGCGTTGATGGAAATCCTGACCAAGCCGAAAAACGCTTTGGTCAAGCAATACGAGCTCTTGTTCGACATGGAGAACATCCAACTCACGTTCTCCGATGATGCGCTTTCGGCAGTGGCCCGCAAGGCCATCGAGCGGAAAACGGGGGCCCGTGGCCTGCGTTCCATTCTTGAGGCGATCTTGCTCGACACCATGTTCGAGCTGCCGGGCCTTGAAGGCGTTGAAGAAGTGGTGATCAACGGCGAGGTTGTGGAAGGCCGCGCGCGGCCCTTGTACATCTACGCGGATCGCCAGGAAGAAACCCCGGCCACTACGGCCTAAACGGGCGAAATCCTCAAGAATCGAAGCTGAAATCTGGCTTTCCCTGTCAAGACTTGAAAGGGCGGGCCGGATCTCCACATCATAAAAGATCGCCTTGCCGCGCACCTGCGGGAGGTTTTCCGTTACGGTGGTGCCCTATTTCCTCCTCAAAACCCGAGGAAACTGCGCTGTCTACTCGAGAATCCCGTTAGGGATTTTGGGTGATTTGAGGCGCGCGGGCACCCCTGAGGGCCTAAACCTGACGGGCATGCCCCGTCGCCAGACAGGACTCGAGAATTATATGAGTGAAGAGAATACCACCGAACCCGAAGCCTTTGAGCCGCAAGATAGCTATCCCGTCTTGCCGCTGCGCGACATTGTGGTTTTCCCCCACATGGTCGTGCCCCTTTTTGTGGGGCGCGAGAAATCTGTACGCGCACTCGAAGACGTCATGGTGGATGATAAGAAAATTCTGCTTGCGACCCAGAAAGACAAAGAAGCCGACGATCCGGCGTCTGAAGACATTTACGAAGTTGGCACCATCGCCAATGTTGTGCAGCTTCTTAAATTGCCCGACGGCACTGTAAAAGTGCTCGTCGAGGGCGGCCCGCGCGCAAAGATCACCGAGTACTTGCCGAACGATAGTTTCTTCCAGGCGAGGGCGGACGTGATCGACGAAAACGGCGAAGTATCGAACGAGCTTGAAGCACTGGCGCGCTCGGTGATTAGCCACTTTGAACAATACGTCAAACTCAACAAGCGCATTCAGCCTGACGTGCTTGCGGCGGTTAGCCAGATCGAAGACCCTTCGAAGCTGGCGGATACCATCGCGTCGCACCTGGCGATCAAGATCTCCGAAAAGCAGGAGCTTCTTGAAACGCTCGACCTCACCCAGCGGCTTGAGAAGATCTACGCCCACATGGAAGGCGAAATTTCGGTCCTTCAGGTGGAAAAGCGAATCCGCGGCCGTGTTAAGCGCCAGATGGAAAAGACCCAGCGCGAATATTATTTGAACGAACAGCTCAAAGCTATTCAGCGCGAGCTGGGCGATGCGGACGAAAGCCGCGACGAGCTTGCCGAGCTTGAAGAGAAGGTCGAGAAGACCAAGCTCTCAAAAGAAGCTCGCGAAAAAGTCGACGCGGAGATGAAAAAGCTCAAACAGATGAGCCCTATGTCCGCCGAAGCGACGGTTGTGCGCAATTACCTCGATTGGATTGTTGCGTTGCCGTGGGGCAAAAAGTCCCGCATCAAAAAAGACCTCAAACGCGCCCAAGAGATTCTCGACGAGGATCATTACGGCCTTGATAAGGTCAAAGAACGGATTGTCGAATATCTTGCTGTGCAGCAGCGCACAAACAAGATGAAGGGTCCGATCCTTTGCCTTGTTGGCCCTCCGGGCGTGGGCAAGACCTCGCTTGGCAAATCGATCGCGCGTTCAACGGGTCGCGAGTTTGTGCGCCTCAGCCTTGGCGGGGTGCGCGATGAAGCTGAGATCCGCGGCCACCGCCGCACATATATTGGATCGATGCCGGGCAAGATCATCCAATCGCTCAAGAAGGCAAAGCATAACAATCCGCTTTTCCTGCTCGATGAGATCGACAAGCTGGGCGCCGATTTCCGCGGCGATCCTTCGTCTGCGCTTCTTGAGGTTTTGGATCCCGAACAGAACAATTCGTTCAACGACCACTACCTTGAAGTGGACTATGACCTTTCCAATGTCATGTTCATTACGACGGCAAACACGTTGCGGATGCCGCAGCCGCTGATGGACCGGATGGAAATCATTCGCATCCCTGGGTACACCGAGGATGAAAAGATCGAGATCGCCAAGCGCCACCTTGTTCCCAAGCAGGCGAAAAGCCACGCGCTTTCCAAGAAAGAATGGACGATCTCGGACGATGCGATCCGCGAGCTCATCCGCACCTATACGCGCGAAGCTGGCGTGCGGAACCTTGAGCGTGAGATTGCGAACCTCGCGCGGAAGGCGGTCAAGGAAATCCAGATGACGGGGAAAAAATCCCTACACATCACGGCAGATAATATTGAAGAGTTTGCGGGCGTGCCGCGTTTCCGCTTTGGCCGCGCAGAAGAAGACGATCAGGTTGGTGTGACAACCGGCCTTGCCTGGACCGAGGTTGGCGGCGAGACGCTGGCCATCGAGGCGGTGATGCTGCCCGGTAAAGGCCGGATGCAAACCACCGGTAAGCTCGGCGATGTTATGAAAGAATCCATCGATGCCGCACGGTCGTTTGTGCGTGCGCAAAGCATTAGCTTCGGCATCAAGCCGACCATGTTTGAAACCAAGGACATTCACGTGCACGTACCCGAAGGTGCGACACCAAAGGATGGCCCCTCAGCTGGTGTTGCCATGGCGACATCTATTGTATCAGTGCTGACCCAGGTGCCGGTGCGCGCTGATTTGGCGATGACCGGTGAGATCACATTGCGGGGCAGGGTGCTCGCCATCGGCGGGCTTAAGGAAAAACTGCTCGCCGCCCTCCGCGCCGGCATCAAGACCGTCTTGATCCCCGAGGAAAACGTCAAAGACCTGGCGGATATCCCAGATAACGTCAAAGATGCGCTTGAGATTATCCCGGTACGGACGGTTAGTGAGGTGCTTGAGAACGCCCTGACCGAAAAACTCGAACCCATCGAGTGGGACGAGGATGCAGCAGTGGCCAGTACGGAAGGCTCGGACGAGAGCAAAGACGAGGGCCCCGGCGCCGTCATCACCCACTAAAAAGTCGCTGATTTTAGCCGAATCACCCCGCCGGAATTTGACCTCCGGCGGGGTCTTTTTCGCGCTGCACACAAGAAATGGCATCAAAAAAGGGACATTTTACCCCCATAAACGGCGGAATCCTGCGGAATTCGCCTTTCGCAAGGGGCAGAAGACGGCTAGACTCCGGGCTTCATTGACCCTTCCCAACGACGAAGTTTAGGGGGACCCCGTGAATAAGAATGAACTCATCGCAAAAATCGCCGACGATACGGACCTGTCAAAAGCTGACGCAACCCGGGCCGTCGACGCTGTGTTTGATACGATTACCGCTCAACTAAGCGTTGAGTCGGAAGTACGCCTTGTGGGCTTTGGCACGTTTTCCGTGTCCCATCGGAAGGCCACAGAGGGCCGTAATCCGCGTACCGGCGAAAAAATCCAAATCCCAGCCTCAAAGCAGCCGAAATTTAAGGCCGGCAAGCAGCTGAAAGACTCTGTGAACCGCTAAGAGGCACGGGGGCTTTCAGTCCCTCACGCGTTATGATAGGTACCGCCCGGTTTCGCGCCGGGCGGTTTCCTTTTGCCTCGGACGAAAAGGGCGGTTAGCTCAGCTGGAAGAGCTTTCGGTTTACATCCGAACGGTCGCAGGTTCGAGCCCTGCACCGCCCACCATATTTTCTGACAATCCGCCTTGGGTATGCGCCTTATCGCGCTTCCGCTAGCGCATCGAACTGGGCCAGCAGTTCTTTGCCGCCAGCGTCGAGGAGTTTCGGCTCCAGCGTGGCGCGGCTGCGTTTGGCATTTTCATCAAACACCGTTGTGGCGTGCCAAGTGACCACCTTCTCCCAGAAGGGATCGATTATGTCTTGGCCTTTGATGCGGCCGCCGTCCACGGTCTTGAAAGTGTAGCTGCGCATTTCCGAGATTGCGGTCTGCAAGTAAGCCACGTGAATGCCTTCGTCGATGCGGATGCGCTCGACCATCTGGGCGGCCTCTTCGCACTCGGCGTCTTTGCCGGGAAAAGTATCAGGGTGGCGGAAGACAGCGCAGCTAAACGCGAAAAACGCTTCGGCGCGCACTTCGATCATCAAGACATTGGCGAGCAGAGATAAAAGCTCGCCATAGGCGGGCTCGAGTTGAGGGAAGGGCGGTCCTTCATCAGGCCGCGCGATGCTCTCAGGTATCTCGCACATGGGATAGGCATCAGGGCCATAGACGAGATCGCGCGCCGCGAACCACATGGCATCGTGGGCGCCGAGGGCGGGGATTTCCGGATCGCCGCCTTCATCCGCGCCGTGAGCGTAAAGCAGCCCTTCGTGGAGGTGCCCGGTGCAGGTCTCGCTCACGTCTTCTTCGATAGTGTCCTGCCAACGGGGCGGGGCAAATTCGCACAGCGCCCGCCCGCGCGCCTCAATGACGCCGGTGATGGTGAGCGCATTCCAGAACGACTGGCCAATGCCGTTTTTTTGCAAAAGGATTTGCTGCTCAAGATTAGGATAATTGCCGCGGCGGAGAAGCTCTTGGCTCGCATCGATTAGAGGCCAGCCGCCTGCTGTGAGCCGCTTGGCCCAGGCAGTCACCGCCGGCCAGCGATTGAGTGTCTTGGGAGAATGATAGGCGCCATCCGCCGTATATCCGCCGTGGAGCTGGTATCCCGCTGCCTCATGGGGGCTCGCATAAGGGTGATCGGCCAGCAATTCCTCGCGGGAATAGGCAAGTGCGGTCATCGCGGGTCTCCCAAATGGCGTCCGCAATCAGCTTCCAAAGTCCCTGACAGCTTGTCAACTTTGGGCCGGGCGGCAATGGCCCACCCGCGCTGAGCCCTTGTTCACCGCGCTTCACAAGATCGCTTGACAGGGAAGGGCCGCTCCACTATTCCCAGCCGTCCCTTCTGCACTGAAGTGCGGATATGGGCACCCATCGCGGGGGTGTAGCTCAGTTGGTTAGAGTGCCGGCCTGTCACGCCGGAGGTCGCGGGTTCGAGTCCCGTCACTCCCGCCATTTTCCTCTCAAGTATTGTCAGTTGGATCGCCTTTCGCGGCGGCAACTTTGACGCGGGGATTTCCCCAATTTTTGCGTTGCGAAGCGCTTCGAACAGGCATAGGTTCCGGCCCGCGTAAAGGGCAGGGCGGCCTCGCGCGCAAGGGGCTTAGCGCGGCCCATCGACAGCCAGCCGAGGCGCGCTAGATCCTCATCCTGAGGGGGGCCAATCGGCCCGCCGATTTCACAAGATGTCCGGGTTGCCTCGGGCCCGCCCCGCGAGGAATACCTTAGAGGTCGCGCACATGCCGGAAATCTTGATGGAATATCTGCCGATTTTGATCTTCCTCGGCATCGCCCTTGGTCTCGGCATTGTTCTTATGGGTCTGCCGTTTCTTGTGGCGCCCAATAATCCGGAACCGGAGAAAATTTCCGCTTACGAGTGCGGCTTTAACGCCTTCGATGACGCGCGCATGAAATTCGACGTGCGGTTTTATCTCGTGGCGATCCTTTTCATCATTTTCGATCTTGAAGTGGCGTTCCTCTTTCCCTGGGCGGTGGTCTTTAACGACCTCATTGAAGGGACAGGGTTTCCAGCCCTCGCGTCACTCGGATTGCTTTCCATGATTGTGTTCCTGCTCGTTTTAACCATCGGGTTCATCTACGAGTGGAAGAAGGGGGCCCTCGAATGGGAGTAGAAAAAACCCCAGCCTTAAGTGGTGCACGCACAGGTGTTGAAGGCGGCGCGGCTGTTGCCAATGATGATCCGTTCTACGTCCAAGTGAACCGACAGCTTGCTGACAAAGGCTTTCTTGTGGCGTCCGCCGATCAAGTGATCAATTGGGCGCGCACCGGCTCGCTGATGTGGATGACGTTTGGTCTCGCCTGCTGCGCTGTTGAAATGATGCAAGCCTCTATGCCGCGCTATGATGTGGAACGTTTTGGCTTTGCACCGCGCGGCTCGCCCCGCCAATCGGACGTGATGATTGTTGCGGGCACGCTGACCAACAAGATGGCACCGGCGCTCCGCAAAGTTTACGACCAGATGCCCGAACCTCGTTATGTGATCTCGATGGGATCGTGCGCCAATGGCGGCGGCTATTACCATTACTCATATTCTGTTGTGCGCGGCTGCGATCGCATCGTCCCCGTGGACATTTATGTGCCGGGCTGCCCGCCCACAGCGGAAGCGCTGGTTTACGGCATTCTTCTTTTGCAAAAGAAGATCCGCCGCACCGGAACGATTGAGCGGTAGGGGCGGCACATGAACGACAGCGGACTTATCGATCTTGGCGAGCACATTTCTTCGGAGATGGAGCAGGTGGTGCTGGACGCGCTCATCTCCAATGGGGAGCTGACGCTGACCGCCCATTCGGAACACATCCACCAGTTGATGGAGTTCCTGCGCGATGATCCGACCTGCCGTTTTTCGATCCTGATCGATATTTGCGGCGTTGATTACCCGGGACGGTCGAAGCGCTTTGATGTGGTCTATCACCTTCTCTCGCTCCACCAGAACCACCGCGTGCGCGTGAAAGTGCGTACCGATGAACTGACCTCGGTGCCCTCGATCTGCGATGTTTTCAAAGTGGCAAATTGGTTTGAGCGCGAAGCCTTTGACATGTACGGCATCCGCTTTGACGGCCACCCGGACATGCGGCGCCTGCTTACAGATTACGGTTTCTCGGGCCATCCTTTGCGCAAGGACTTCCCGCTCACCGGCCATATGGAGCTTCGCTACGACGATGATGTGAAGCGCTGCGTTTATGAGCCCGTGAAACTAACGCAAGAATTTCGCAACTTCGATTTCCTCTCGCCGTGGGAAGGGCCTGATTACGGCACTCCCGCCGCCGAGAAGACGGAGGGAAGCGAATGAGCGAGCTTCAAACCGCCGACGACCGCAAGTTCACCATCAACTTTGGCCCCCAGCATCCGGCAGCCCACGGCGTGTTGCGGCTCATCATGGAGCTTGACGGGGAGATCGTTGAACGGCTCGACCCGCACATTGGCCTGCTCCATCGCGGCACTGAAAAGCTGATCGAACACAAGACCTACACTCAGGCGATCCCTTATTTCGATCGGCTTGATTATGTGGGCACCATGAACCAGGAGCATGGTTTCTGCCTCACGGTGGAAAAGCTGCTCGGCATCGAAGCGCCGCGCCGCGCGCAGTTCATCCGGGTTCTCTATTGCGAGATCGGCCGCATCCTTAATCACATCCTCAATGTGACGACCCAGGCGCTCGACGTGGGCGCGCTCACGCCGCCCTTGTGGGGTTTTGAAGAGCGCGAAAAGCTGATGGTGTTTTACGAGCGCGTTTGCGGCGCGCGACTGCATGCGGCGTATTACCGCGTGGGCGGTGTGCATCAGGACCTGCCGGATGGCCTCGCCGATGACATTATGGAATGGACGGAGACCTTTCCCAAGGTGATGGACGATCTCCACAATCTCATTACCGACAACCGCATTTTCAAGCAGCGCAATGTGGACATCGGCGTTATCGATCAAGAACAAGCGCTCGATTGGGGCATGTCCGGCGTGATGTTGCGCTCTACGGGCCTTGCATGGGACCTGCGCAAATCGCAACCCTATGAGTGCTACAACGAGCTCGACTTCGACATTCCCATCGGCAAGAACGGCGATTGCTGGGACCGTTACCTCATGCGCATGGAAGAAATGGTTCAGTCGCTTTCGCTCATGCGCCAGTGCATTGAGATGATGCCCGAGGGCGAAGTGATGATTGATGATTACAAAGTCACACCGCCGCGCCGGGGCGAGATGAAGCGCTCTATGGAAGGGCTCATCCACCACTTTAAGATGTTCACCGAGGGCTTCAAAGTGCCCGAGGGTGAGGCTTATGCGGCCGTCGAAGCGCCCAAGGGTGAGTTCGGTGTCTATCTGATCGCTGATGGAACGAACAAGCCCTATCGCTGCAAGATACGCGCGCCGGGCTTTGCGCACCTTCATGCGCTCGATGAGATGAGCCGGGGGCATTTGCTCGCGGATGTGAGCGCCATTATCGGTACGCTCGATGTGGTGTTTGGCGAGATCGACAGGTAGGGATAGTCAGAGTACGAATTATGGTTGCACGTCGTTTGAGCCCCAATCAGCCTGACAGCTTCGCATTCTCCGCGGAGAATGAAGCCTGGGCGCAAAAAGAAATCGCGAAATTTCCCGAAGGCCGCGAAGCCTCGGCGGTGATATCGCTTTTGTGGCGAGCGCAGGAACAAGAAGGCTGGCTGTCAAAGCCTGCCATTGACGCGATTGCGGCAAAGCTCGGGATGCCTGAGATCCGCGTGCTGGAAGTGGCGACGTTCTACACCATGTTTAACCTTGCGCCGGTGGGCGAGCACTTCGTCCAGCTCTGCGGCACCACGCCCTGCATGTTGCGGGGGTCGGATGAGCTTAAAGAGATTTGCCGCGACAAAATTGGCGCGCCGGGCAAAATCACCACCGATGGCAAGTTTTCGTGGATGGAAGTTGAATGCCTTGGTGCCTGCTGTAACGCGCCCATGGTTCAGATCGGCAAAGACTATTACGAGGACCTGACGCCCGAGAGTTTTGCGAAATTGCTTGATGATCTCAAAGCAGGCAACCCGGTCAAGCCCGGTTCCCAATCAGGCCGCGTAACGAGCGAGCCAGCGAACGGCATTACCACTCTCAAAGAGGTGAGGGAGTGATGCTCGAAGATAAAGATCGCATCTTCACCAACCTCTATGGGCTGCACGATTGGCGCCTTGAATCCGCCAAGAAACGCGGCGCGTGGGACGGCACGCGCAAGCTCCTCGAAATGGGCCATGAGGGCGTTGTGGAAGGCGTCAAAGAATCCGGCCTGCGCGGGCGCGGCGGCGCGGGCTTTCCCACGGGGCTCAAGTGGTCGTTCATGCCCAAGGAAGTGGGCGACCGGCCGCATTATTTGGTCGTGAATGCCGACGAGAGCGAGCCCGGCACCTGCAAGGACAGAGAGATCATGCGGAACGATCCGCATCTCTTTATCGAAGGCTGCGTTGTGGCCGCGTTCTCCATGCGCGCCCATGCTGTCTATATTTATATTCGCGGCGAATACATCCGCGAGCGCGAACGCCTGCAGGCCGCCATTGACGAGGCGTATGAAGCAAACCTTATCGGCAAAAACAATGTGCATGAATGGGATTGCGATGTGTACATCGCCCACGGCGCGGGCGCTTATATTTGCGGTGAGGAAACCGCGCTGCTTGAAAGCCTCGAAGGCAAGAAAGGCCAGCCGCGGTTAAAGCCGCCGTTCCCGGCGAACGTAGGTCTTTATGGTTGCCCGACCACTGTGAACAATGTTGAGAGCATTGCCGTTGCGCCCACCATCTTGCGGCGCGGGTCGGGGTGGTTCTCGGGGCTTGGGCGTCCCAACAACACAGGCACGAAGCTTTTCTGCATTTCAGGACATGTGGAAACGCCCTGTAATGTGGAAGAGGAAATGGGCATTTCCTTCCGCGAGCTGATCGATCGTCATTGCGGCGGCGTGCGCGGCGGTTGGGACAATCTGCTGGCGGTTATTCCGGGCGGCTCAAGCGTGCCGTGCCTGCCGGCAAGTCTCTGCGAAGACATGCCCATGGATTTCGATACGCTGCGCGATCTGCAAAGCGGCCTTGGCACGGCGGCGGTGATCGTGATGGATAAATCCACCGACATCATTCGCGCCATCGCAAGGCTTTCCTATTTCTATAAGCACGAAAGCTGCGGCCAGTGCACGCCGTGCCGCGAAGGAACGGGCTGGATGTGGCGCGTCTTGGAACGCATGGCGCGGGGCGAAAGCTCATACGCTGAAATCGACAAGCTGCTAGATGTTTCAAAAGAAATCGAAGGCCACACCATCTGCGCCCTGGGCGACGCGGCCGCATGGCCGGTGCAAGGGCTTATCAGGCACTTCCGCCACGTTATTGAAGAACGCATCGACGACTTTGCCCGTCGCTCTGCCACGGCGGCGGAGTAGGGGCATGACCGATCTCGTTAAAGTCATTGTCGACGGCCAAGTGATAGAAGTGCCGCGCAACTGGTCCGTCATGCAGGCGTGCGAAGCCGCGGGCGCCGAGATCCCGCGCTTCTGTTATCACGAGCGCCTTTCTGTCGCCGGCAACTGCCGCATGTGCCTGGTGGAATGGGTGGGCGCGCCAAAGCCACAAGCATCCTGCGCGCTGGGCGTTGCGGACCTGCGCCCCGACCGTGACGGCACGCCGCCCAAGATCAGCACCACTTCGGAAGTCGTCAAAAAGGCGCGCGAAGGGGTGATGGAGTTCTTGCTCATCAACCACCCGCTCGATTGCCCGATTTGCGATCAGGGCGGGGAGTGCGATCTGCAAGACCAGGCCATGGCTTATGGCGCGGATCGCTCGCGCTTTGAAGAAAACAAACGCGCGGTTGAAG
>Ga0209578_10003677_pt1 | contig 11521 bp, 9 predicted proteins | sample tdAd472_FD_187127 | JGI IMG/M metagenome (GOLD analysis project Ga0209578, IMG submission 187127) | Marine sediment microbial communities from the Atlantic coast under amendment with organic carbon and nitrate - tdAd47.2 (SPAdes)... | ecosystem: Environmental > Aquatic > Marine > Coastal >...
TGACGGAGCACGATACCCAGGCATTACAAGTACATCCTCCGCGCCATAAACAGTCCGCATCACCGTACTGCCAACAGGATTAACAATGTCATAATGGCGAGTATGTAACAACTTCCCTGTATAGTTCCATGATCCGTTACCTTGCAAAATCTTATTTTCCATAACCGTGCTTTTCCCTGACGATTTCGGGTCAGAAACAAAGCGTAAGGAGTTGCCGGTTAAATCATACGTCGGAATGCCAGCCCACCCCTCTGAATGGAAAACACCATTTGGCGCGAGTACGTCTATAGTTTCTATTTCTCTCGGCACATTAGCAATAGTTTCAAGTGTAATTTCTTGAATATACGTCACTGCCCCAGCGATAGTGATACTCCAATCTACACCTGTAATATCTTCAAGGAATTTACGAGAAAGGTCAGTATCAACAACAGATCCGAAATCTGTCCCTACTACCGTAACAGTTCCACCAACAGTCCACGACTGCCCGCTATCCAAAGTGAATGTAGCAACATTGACACCATTCGTAGACCAAGACCCACTTGCAGCACCCCCATTATCTGTCACTGTTAATTGATTTGGATCTATGCGGATGCCAACTCCACCCGTAACTGTCATGCTGAGGCTTACATTTGTTTGTACATCTGATGCACCATCAACAGGCGAATAGACAGGAGTAACGCGGGCAGTCGTTACTGGTCCGAGCCCTTCAGATGGATTGTCGGGATTGTCTATTGCAGGTTCAGCAGACGCAATAACCGACCTGGCTAACGGCAAAGCTGCATCTATTGCTGCTTCATCGAATGTCGGGTCGTCAGATATAACAATCAGATCCCAATCCAGCGTAGCACCATCCATTTCCCTGGTGGCAATATTAAATGTATGTTCGCCAGCGCTCAATGAATACCCTGTCGGCACAGATCCTGTTGCCGTTCCTACTGGGCGCGTCTCCCAAGTGCTAGAAGCAAGTACCTTTGCAAACTGACTCTGATTTACCCAATTCTGATCGAATGAAAAATGTGCAGTCCGATTGCCAGCACTCGCATATCCCCTGGCATGGATATACCAATTCCCCGTCGCGCTAAGATTAATTGGGATTTCTGCGTTAGCGCCTTCAGGATACGGATTGAGATTAACAAACCCGCCTGACTCGAATGAAGGATGTCCTATTGAATTGGTTAATGCACCAGCATCTGTAGGAGTATCGGCAGCTGGGATGGCAGCAGCACTATATGTCTCACCGTAAAGTGACCCTGGCGTATATGTCCAACCAGTCATATCAGAATCAAGTACAATTACTTGTCTAACACCCCCTTGTGTGTAATCCTCTAAAGCGGTTCCGGCAGTTGTTCCTGATCCCGTTAGATAGACAAGTATTGAATTACGTAAACCTATCGCTGGCGCTCCTAACGCATCACCTGCTTCGCTGCCATCATCAATAAACACCTCAAACATGTTGTTCTCAGTGAGCGATTGATCGGTGAGAGTAATATTTACTGTATCTGTTTGCGGATCAGATCCAACAGTGAATGTAACCGCTGCTGTAACCAATGCTGTAACCTGACTGGTCCCGTCGGTTGTCCACGACCTTGTGCTAATTGTGCAGCTTTTCTCATCACTATCCGATCTGTCAGTCAGCGTGAGACTAACTGCAAGTACTCCGCCACCAACATCTTCAGCAACTGTATATGCAGGGGTCCCCGTTTCTGTGAATTCTATCGTCCCCGTAAGGCTGACAGCCGCTGCTGTGGTATGGGATTGGGACACGACCTCATAAGTATTCCCATGATTGTCGAAAACATTGGCTTGCAGGATGTACTCTGTACCTGGGACAAGGCCCGTCAGTGTTCCACTCGCAGCACCAACAGACAATACCGCCAATGTGTTTGTATTGACCAACTCAGTTAGTGCCGTGTTTATTCCGCTGGCGGAATCACTGGCGGTTATCGTCCAAGCTATCTCGGTATCTGCATTTGCACCATCTAACAAAGCAAGCAAACCGGAAGGAGCTATTGTATCCCGAGGAGTGACAACAATCCCTCTGAACCCATCCTGCCGAAGCTTCTCAACTATCCCGTTAGTCTCATCCCACTGGTAGAAATACAACTCACCAGTCGCCCATGTAACCATGTCATAGGTGCTTGGGGCTGAACCTGACGTGAACCCAGTTGGAGGAGTAGATCCGACGCTATCATCAGTTGGCGTTGTGTCATCATCTTTGACGATAATCCAAGCGTCACCAGTGTACATAGAGACAAGGACATTGGCCGTTAGGGTGTTATCCAGGATAGTGACATTCCAGAACGCTGACGTTGGATCTGGAACGGTGCCGGTTTCAAGTGCTCCTACCCTATCAGCAATCTCTTTTACAGCCCCTACCTCTGCAACAGTATTGGATACCTGAGTCCTGGTATACGCTACTGGGGTATTCTCTCCATCATCACCAGCGAATAGGCCCTCTTTGGTAAGGTCATCACCAGCAGTAGGATCTGCATCGTAAACCGCTTTAATCTTCTTGGACATTACAACAATATCTCCTGACCATCACCCCAAAGTATCCACTCACCATCTCCCCACACCCAATAGCTGTCATAACTCAATGAGTCGCCATCTCCGCAATGCACAACCAGTCCCCCTGTATCATATTGAGGGGCAAAGATACCTAAAAGTCGTACGTCAGCATGTACACCTTTAACTGAAGATGATGCATTGATGCCGGTTGGCTTTGTGGCTGCGTTAATGCCTTTCATTGATCTTTTAAGTTCACTGTTAGAGTCTGGTCTTGTGTAAGATCAGTAGCTGACAACTCAGCAGCTGCATAAGTGATCCTGCATGTCAGTGGATAAGGCGTTCCATTCGACCCAGAACTACCCACAAAGTAAGCAATATTCCCTACCATCCCAGTCTCTCCTTCTTCTGTTAAATCTGAAGGAATGGCCCAAGTAGCAGAAGCAATCGTTACCGTAAGTCCAGGGCCGTTAGGAGTCGTTAGCGCTTGTTTATCAACCCATGGACCCCAATCAATGTAGGTATACCATTTGTTATCAGCATCGCGTGTGATTGTAAGTGACATCAGTTCCACCCATATCCTGTCAACACTGCTATTAACTGTCCTATGGACCCAGTTTCTACATATCTTAATGCAAATGTCTTTGCATCTACCGGGACTTTTGCTGTACTCATAGCCGTAATTCCATTTGCCCCTGTTGTTGCTGTAATGTCTGTGAAGAAAATCAGATTGTCTAAACCTGCCGCCTGTGATCCAACCCCATCCCTTGCATAAACCTCAATACCTGCATTAACGCCTGTTACAGTCACGCTGCCAAATATTTTTATTTCGACCCAATCAATATCATCCGGCAAAGCATCAAGCGATGAAAAATCATTATCCGCTGTCCCTGTTGGGCCGACAGTTTCCCAATCAGAATCTGCAAGACTATTAATAGCAAACGCAGTATCATCGATATTTGAGTTGCCATTGCTATTATTGACAAATACCCCATCTGTCTCTCTTTCAGGGTTCTGCAAAAGAAACCGACTACCATCACAGACAACGGTATATATCCCATTAAGCGATATATCGCCCGCCCTTGGGTCTGCAATGCTATTCGTTAGCACATCCAGGGCACCAAGACCATCAACGTCTAATGTAACGCCATCACCACTACACGTATCATCCGCTAGGAACCTGAAGACTTGGCCTGCGGCATAGGCTGTAAGGGTAGGGGTTAGGGTCATTTCTATGGCATCGGCTGTGCCTGTCACTGTTCCCTGATAGACAAAGCTACCATCTTGGACCTGACCAACATTAGGTGCATCTGTCGCCAATGTGCCATCCGCTACAGCCTTTAGTTGGTTGCTCCCAAGGTCTATATCACCAGTGGCAGCATTCTCGCCGTTCTTGGCTAAGCAGGCATTAATCCCCGCTGTAACATCAGCTGTGTAAGAATTCTGATCGGCCACATCTATCGTGGTGCCACCTACTGCTGGGGATACTGTGGTAACTATTCTGTTAAATGTTCCTGATGCATTCCAGGCCATTACTGATTCTCCTGTCTACCTGATTGGAATAATGACTGCACGACCAAATCCCTATTCTTGAATGCGTCACTTCCGCTGATAATAGCTTTCTCTTTCGGGTTTGCTTCTTTCATGATTTTCGCCCATTCAGGACCGCTTAGTTGACGATCAGCCATATACTTGGTTGTCTTTTCTGTTGCCGACCCTTTCAACCTTGCCATGATATTCCTGATAATCATCATTTTTGATGAAAGCATCCCTGGCAGTTCAATAGGGCTAAGAGCGGATTCCATTACTTCCCCCATCCTTCCATAGCCCTTCTTCCCTTTCGCCGCGATTATCGAATCACGGTTAATCTCGTTTCTTATCTGTGCCAAAATCTGCTGTTGTGGAGGATCTAATGCCTGCTCTAAAGTTTTATATCTAGGCTCACCAATTGAATTCTTTATGGTTAGTCGTGCATTTTCTGTTGCATTGATAAATTTACTAATGCCTTCTACATCTCCCTTAATCGGACTAATCTTCTCCACAAGGTATTCACCCAGATCCATCTGATTAATTGGCCTGCTCATTTCCCTGTATTTAATATCAGCTTGTTTGTAAAGTGGGACTGAATCTATCAGGTCCGTCTTTATGCCTTGAAGCTCCTTCTTTATGAAAGTATTCTTTTGATTCGCCATAGTGGTCTTTAACCCCTCTATGGTCGAGATTACTTCTTGCGCCTTGGATCTAGGGACTTTTCCATCATAAAGACCATTCTTTAATGACTCCATCTCCTTCAGGAGTCGCTTATTCCCTGGGTTCCCAACGATAAGAGCATCTATCTTGTCAATGACCGGCATTATGTCTACAGGAGTAGTGCTCTCCCTTGCGGCAGTATACATCGGGTCTGTAGTGTTTTTCCTTGCCTTGATAGCTATGGTCTTTTCTCTTGGGCTACGGGCAATCCCTTCTTGAAGCGCGTTTACTCGACCAATCCTTTGATCTTCCATCCTAAGTTCATGCGCTTCCGGCTTTCTTCTCTGCATTGGACGATCTAATGCTGCAAACTGCGGACGTGTTATAGGAGGGGAAGGTGGCCCCATATTCCCAGGACCTAAGCGACCACCACCAAGCCCTGCTTGTATAGCTGTCGGCTGGTTTCCTGGGATAAGTTGCGGCTGGGCTTCCATGTTCTTGATTATCTCTGGTGCGCGAGGACCAGCAAGTTCATTAAGTGCCTTCCCACTTCTGAGCCTATGCTTTGGAAGCAGGTTGGCAATAGCTTCAGTTGTAGCCGCTTTTGCGCTTTGAGGTATGACTTTGCCAGCTAGACGATAGGGGGCTTGTGCTCCTGCAACCGCCATATTCACAGGGTCCATTGCTGCCGCTACGCTTCGCACGCCTTGACTGACTTTCCCTGCTTTAGGCACTACTGACAGTGCCCCGCCAGCGCCAGTCCCAAGCAAAGAAACGTCTAGCAATGTGCTAATAGGCTCTTCTTTAAATGTCTTTTTAGCCTTGTCCCACGAGCCATAACGATCCTTGTAAATATCAGCAACAGCTTCCGCCGTTTGCTCTAGGCCGCTCTCTTTGGAATACTTGCCAACGGCTGTTAGATCATCATCTTCAGGCCTTTCTATCCCAATGGCTCTGCCTAGTTTCTCAGCCCCACCGAAAGCAGCTTCCCCCATAGTATTAATGGTCTGGGCTGGATGGGTAATGGCATGAACCATCTGTTTGCCTACCTTGTAAGCGTCAGACGGGGCATTCTTCGCTGTTTCAGTGAAATAACCGTCTTCCTTTTCAGGAGCCGCTTTTGCCCCCTGAGTTGCCTTCCATTCCTGATACTCCTGCTCCTCTTTCCAAGCTTGATATTCCGCCTCTTCACTCATTGCCCGCGTTCCTGCTCAAGCCTCTTTCTGAACCTTGCTTCTTTCTCTGCCGTCATCCCAGTTTGGGTTTTTGTGTTGTCCACAAATTTACCTGGAGACACCTCTTCATATTTGGCAAACGCTCTGGAGAATTCTTCCACTTTCGCTTGGCGCTTCGCTGGTGAAATTTTATCATTCCCAACCATACCGGCCATGTCTTTGTATAGGTTCACGTCATGGTCGCTTTGTGGACCTTCAAACCTTGGGGGTTTGGATGCCAACTGAGCGCCTATTGTCTTCAACCTCTCGGCAGGGATTGATCCAGGGACATCAACACCAACAATATTACCAAGGCCGTCTAATATAGCCCCTACCCAGCTTCCAGTTGGCTTATCTGTGCCTACACCGGCTAATAATTCTTCAACCCGAACGACCTGTTCAGTTATCCCCTGTGCATTAAATGCTCTGGCCTGTTCTGACTCTGCCTGCGCTTTGTCAGCCGCTTCCTGTGCTTGGGTTTGAGGTAGGACGCCTATCCGCCCCTGCTTGGCAGCTTCAACAGCACTGGCTGTCGCTGGATCTGTTACAAGTTCCGCCCCACCAGTGCCTAGCTGCTTAGCTCTGTTCTGGCTGTATAAAGCCCTCGGAGTGGATTTAGGGCTAAATAATGTGCCTCCACCTTCGCCAGAAAGTAACCTCGGTTGTGCATTCGGATCTCTCATGTCCTGTGCGTATGTGCGGCCAAACTCATCCTCTAAGATTTTAGAGTATCCCCCCCGCCCTCGACCACCATAAGCCTGAGCATTGACCATAGCTTTAGCTATATCATTGCCTCGGAGGTAAGGGTTTGTCCCAAGTTCTGTAGCCGCCCCTAAATAGTCAGGATCTTTCATGGCGGGGTTTATTTCTACATAGTTTTCAGGCTCTGGAGTAAGCGCCGCTGTAACTTTATCCATGCCTTCTTGACGTCTAGTATCAAACTGCTCACTAAGCGCCTTCTCCTGCTCATCGGCCTTCTTAGCACTTTGCCTAGCTATCAGGGCCTTGCCTATCTGTTCAGCGGCTGTACCCCAGCTATAAGGGACAGCCTGAGTGGGCCCTACACGACCCCCACGGACGAATTGAGTACCGCCGGGCGTGTTCATAGCCTGAGAAAGAAGAGCCTGATTAATGGCCCTACGACGCTGTATGGCGTCCCACTCAGAATTTAGGGGTGTACCTGCATAACGATTAGCCATTAGCTTATCATCCCGTAATCAACAGCCATATATCCATCTTCATCTGTATGAACAGCTTCTGGTATGACCTTAATGACGTCCTGAGCCATTACACCTACCTGCCTATCACCACCCCAGATATAGTCAAAGGCGTATATCGGTAGCCCCATCAAGCTAGTCCCCAACCGTTTCAAGTTCTTCTTCAATCTCCTGTCTGACGCAAATATTGCCGCAGCACCAAGTCCAGCCATCCCGCTAGCCAGGGTGTTTTGTTGAGCTGTTTCTGCATTATACCCAGCCATGTCATAAGCGCCCTGCTGCGTTGCGGCCTGTGAATAATTCGGGCCTCCAGTAAATTGCTGCTGACCGTAAGGCTGGAACTGAGGCATGTTGACCTGTGATCCAGTTCTGAATGCCGACATTTCATTGATCGGGGTTTGACGGCCTAACAAAGCCTCTTGAATATCCTGCCTTCGAGTATCAAGACCTGTGGTAAATCCTGCCATGCCCTCTTGGTTCGCCATGGTGCGTCCCTGCATCTGTGACTGATACGCAGCCATTGCCTCATCAGCAGTCATGCCCCTAGATTGCATCGCAGTCAGGAAGTTATTCATCCCTTCCTGAGACTCCATTCCTCGACCTGCAAGGGCAGATTGATAACCCATACCTGCCATCTGTTCGGCAGATATCTCGGCCTGCTGTCTGGCATCAGTCTGCTTGCGGTCTAGCTGTTCCATTTCTCTGTTATAGGCGTCACTTCCTACTGGAATACCTTGAGCGATTAACTGTGAATTTTTGAATGCCTTGTCCCTTCCAATGTCAGTATTAACCCTCGACATCATGGAATCCATGACATTCTGACGATGCTCCCCATATTGCGGCATATCGCCTTCAGGACCCTGGAATCCAGGCATTCGTCCGCCAGGGCCTTGATATCCAGGCATTGGTCCTGTCGCGCCTTGATAGGTTGGGGCTTGGCCTTCGATGGAGAAAGGCGTATCAAAGATGCCCTGCATCTGCTCGATACCCTGCTCACCAAGACCAGCAAGGCCCTGATCCATACGCTGCTGGGCATCAAATGTCTTTTGTGCCTCTGGGTTCAACGTCGTTCTGGCGACCCATTTAGTAGCTCCTGGGACCTGTTGATCCGGGTGCTGGGACCACGTTCTCGACCCTTCAGGACCATATTCATCAACACGATTAGCGAGAGTTTGGTATTTGGCCATCTCCAAATCTCCAGCAGCGGTCTTTTCTGCTGCACCTGCGTAATCAGGCGGAGGTGGCTGCTTATTGCTGCCAAATACTGCATCTACTGGATTACCCATTACGATTCCTCTTTAGCCACTTGCAGTCGGCTTTCCGCATTTCATATAACACTGAATCTACTCCTGGAGCATGCCCATTACTAATATGAGCAAGGTCTTTAAATCCTAACCGATTAGCAAGGTTAATTGCCTTAACATTGTCTTCACCTATAACGAGAATTGCCGTTAGTCTGTCAGCAGTAATAAATGCGAACGTGAAGACTTCGTTTATAAAGGTATAATCTCTAAACCCAATTGGATTAAAGACATTTATGTGCATCTGTACACTGCCTGCCGTCCAAGAATCCAGAATACAAATAATATAAAGCTTCCCTTCGTCAGACTCGGCAGCAAGCCCTCTGGAAGATGCTGTTTTTACATAATTTGGGATGTGTTTGTAATGCTCATCAGTAACACCGACAATCCTCATAGAATGCCGCCACGCTCATACACGTAATCACAGGAAACCCACCTGACGAAATGTTCTGAGGTTTCAACCCTTATCCCGCCAGAAGCACTGTACCCAACGTTGGTATTAGGTGAACTCCATTGCCTTACAACTTGAAGGGCGTTCGACCAAAGCGCTGTACCCCATATGGCTGTACCCCATAATGCGGATACTGGAGCTGTGTAGGTGCTTGTTCCAGTGATAGCGTTATCACTAAAATCTATGTCTAGCCCTGCGTAGTAGGTTATTGACCCATTAACTCTCAAAAGTGGACGGAAGAAATTGAATCTCTTCTGTTGTGATGTATTGCCAAAATAACTGAATGCTGTCTTTCCAAGCGCGATGATGTCTGAACCGCTGTCACTCCTTCCTGTCCATGCCTTCCTTACCCCTGAGTCATAACCGTAATACAGTTCCTTATTGTACTCGGCAAAACACGATCCGTTCCATGAATCGAACTCACCCCATGCCTTTGTGATCGTATTCATGACGTACTGCTTAGACTCCCCGCCCTCAACAACAGGGATATTAAAAATAAGAGCGTCTTCAGTTGGGAATAGCGTCCCCTCCCATCCAGCGTTTTCACCGTATGATTTTGATGCTTCACCGAATGCAGGGGATATTTTATCAGTAAGGGCGAACGTTGGGTCTACAGTCGCTGACTGCAATGCACTTGATATCGGGAGGGCTCCATCTTGAACAATGGCGATTAAATCGCCACCATATTTAACAAAACTCCTCCGGCCTAACGGTTTACCAATGAAATACACCCCAGCAAGAACCCAGTCAGCCGCTGTTGATGGGTCTGTCCCTCTATATACAATAACCTCCCCTTCAGAAGTCATCAGGACAAGAGAGTCATCAGGACCATCACCTGCATCAAACGACCACGTAGCAGACCACATCAAGTAACCACCACGATTACAAAACGAGGAAAGGTCGAATTCTGTCAATGCCCCACCAGCAGCCCCAGAAGACAGATACCAGAAGGATAGCGAATCATTCTCAAGGAAGATAAGCCTTCCCTTATATTCGTTCACATGGACAATTTCTGTTGACGCCAGCCCGGTCAGTGCAGGACTAGTTCCAGAATCAACAGGGAGCCAAGTGGTTCCTTCCCAATAAAGTGGCTTATCAACACCATTGACCATGATTAGCCAGTTATCTGTCGCAGTGCCGAAATTTATCGTCTGCCAATGACCATCCGTTACCGTAGTCGATTGGGCTGTTGCCGTTCCTGAACCCGAAACATCGTAAACGTCTGTATCAGAGACAGCGAACATCGAACTGCTGCCATCCATTTCATTATAGACAGCAAGTGTCTTCACTAGCCCTGTGATGCCCGTAGCGTAATCTTCACGGCCACCCCTTATCCTGACATCAGATGCAGTAGGAAACCAGTTACGCAGCATCACAGCATCCGTCGGAGGCATGTTGGCTAGTGCATCCCTGGCGTTCCACCCACCTATCGGAGCTGGTGCGCTGAACACATCAACAATCTGTGCTCTAGGCGCTTTGGTGCGTATTGCTTGTCTCACAAGTCCCAATTACCTTGGTTGACTACGATTTTAGGAGAGGGGTTCCGTGCTGGCCTATCTTGATATAGCACACTCTGTAACCCTTGCCTTGAGAGTGCATCAGCAACCATCTTTTCATAGGTTCTGAAGTCTTCAGCATATTCAAACCCCTTCTCTTTCTTCCACCTCCACCTTAATCCCATCTGAATAATGGGTTCAGGGAGGGCTATGGTGTCTGAATCAGATGTAAAATACTGCTTTTCATTCTGACCAATCCAATTCCAGGTAACATACTCAAATGCCCATGTATTCCCTGCTACAGGCGTGGGGGTGACGAGTAAATCGTTACCCCTTACCCTTGCCCTATATCTTGGAGAAGTCGTCGAGAACCCCTTCTCCGCCTGCCAATCTACCCCGTCTACAACGATAACAGGAAGGTTTTCAGTCCTGTCCCACATCGTATCATTCTTGATATATCTGAACCCTTCATCGGCAATATCAGCAATACACCCTTGAGACTCTTGAGCGATGGTCGTATGGACTGCCTCTACTGTCAGTACCTGCCAACTACCACGACCAGACAGGTCATTCCCCTCTTCTTCAAGAAGAGCGTAAACCTGTGCAACCTGGGCATCTGACGTACCGATCACAGTAGTAGGAACTGTAATATTAGTCCTACGGCAGAATCTCTGAATGGTAGTTAGCAGTGACATAGGTTATTCCTGTAGTTTCTTCAGAATGGTTTCATCTTTCATTCGATGGTGAGGGAATTCGCCAAATTTAGCTTTGTACGCGCTTTTAATATCCTGGATATCAAACTCTTCCAGTAGGGCAATATCGGCATCAGTCGCTAACTCTGTTGTGATGGGGTCCATTTCCCCATCCTGTGCGTCCATGCGAATCTCAAACCGCTTAATCTGCTCTTGAAGGGATTCAATGGTCCCCTCCAGTTGCTTGTTCTGGTTTTTTAGCTGGGTGACTTCTTCAGTCAATGGGCCGTGATCTTTGGCCGCTTGGAGCCACGCTTTGGCTTTGTTCTTAAGCTCGTTAGAGCCCATACCTAGACGCCGCATAGCTTCGTCATTTGCTTGAGCAAGGTCTTCAATCGTCCGACAGCCTGCATTAATCAGGTTCTGGCACTGAGCGGGAGAGATTGAACTCCAGT
>Ga0209578_10003678_pt1 | contig 11519 bp, 8 predicted proteins | sample tdAd472_FD_187127 | JGI IMG/M metagenome (GOLD analysis project Ga0209578, IMG submission 187127) | Marine sediment microbial communities from the Atlantic coast under amendment with organic carbon and nitrate - tdAd47.2 (SPAdes)... | ecosystem: Environmental > Aquatic > Marine > Coastal >...
ACGTCGAAATCGTGCGCTCCGACGAGTACGACAAGAACGTGACACTCGACGTCCGCTTCTTCCATCTCCGCGAGTTCTGTAACACGCTGCCGCCGGGCGTGAAGTTCGACGAGGGCAAAAGCTCGAAGCTGATCACCGGCAAGAATACGAAGGGGCACATCGTCCTGACCGCCGATGCAAACGCCGCTCCGGTCGACCGCCAGCTGGTCCCCGTGACCGCCAACGTCTCGCTGAACTTCGTGATGAAGACAACCTTCTCCGCCGACCCACTGTGGGTATCGGTCGTCCCGAAGGAATGAGGCGTCTGGCGATGCTGGCTTCCTGCTGACAGTCGGCACAACGTGGCATCGATAGCAGATGGCATCAGCAACAGAAAGACGCTCTTCGACAGAATTCGGCGACTCGCCAGAAGGCAGGCATCTCTCGGGTCGACGCGTGAGCCGCATCTGTCTGCGTGACGACTCGCATGCCGTTGAGGTCCAGCGTTTGGAGTGCGTGGCAGATCCCATCGGTGGGACGCGTCCAGCACGAACGAGTCCTTGATCCATATCTTCAGCACACTCGTCGCCACAGAAGTGCTGGTCCCAGTGACGAGAATTTCCAGCAGTGGCATAGTCCCGCTTCGTCACGATTGTTGTTCAGCGTTGGCGAACAGCGACACAGTGGACGCAATCTATTCGGATGATGTAACGTCTGGCCAGCAGATCGAAACTGCGGCGGAGCGTGGCACTCGGACGAAACCTGACGTCGCTTTCACGTGGTCCATGTCGTATCCGAATGTGGCTTTCGGGCTTCGTTGCAGACCTCAGGGGCACTCCTATAATCCGGGCCGGACCTTTGACGAGGACTGATCGAGGGCGGCGAACGGCTGTTCTCGAATCAGTCCAGGCAGGGGATTCAGGCCGTCTGGCAGGTCGCTGGCTGCTTTGTCGCTCGAAGCGGTCGATGTCCCGACCCTGCCTCTCACCCGCGGATCGGCACCTTGAAAGTGAAGGAGCCAGCCTTGAACTGGTTGCGCACCGCCCTGTCTTCTTCCGTCGGGAAGAAGTTTCTGATGGCGATTACCGGCCTGCTGTTGTGCGGCTTTCTGCTGACACACCTCGCTGGAAATCTGCTGCTCTTCGCCGGGCCTCAGAAATACAACGACTACGCTCACGCCCTGCACGCCAACGAAGGGCTGCTGATGGTCGCGGAGACGGGCCTGTTCGCCCTCTTCGCGCTGCATATCTATCTGGCGTTCTCGCTGTCCGCTCAGAACCGCATGGCTCGCGGTCGAGGCTACCTGGAATCGAAGGCCAAGGGCGAAGGTGACGGCGTCGGCTTCGGTCGCCCGGATACCTGGATGCTGATTTCCGGTGTCGTGATTCTGATCTACCTGGTAGTCCACGTTACCGACTTCAAACTGGAAGCCCGCGTCGGCGAACTTGCCGAGCAGTCAACGCCGTACGGCAAAGCGATCGCTCTGCTGAACGACCCGCTGACGCTGGTGATCTACCTCGGCGGGCAGATCATCCTGGGCTTCCACCTGCTGCACGGTGTGATGAGTGCCTTCCAGTCACTCGGCGTCAGCCATCCGAAATACCAGCGAGCTTTGAAGTATGCCTGCGTGCTCTTCTCGCTGGTGACCGCCGCCGGGTTCTGTGCGATCACAGTCTGGGGATTCGGACAGTCCCTGGACGCCGCACCGTCCACTCAAATCGAACAGCCTGCTCACTAAGGAGCGTTCTCAGATGGCCAGAGTTGCAGACACTCCGCTCGACGGCCGCATTCCGAGCGGGCCGATCAGCGAGAAGTGGGATAACCGCAAGTTCGACATGAAACTTGTGGCTCCGAATAACAAGCGAAAGTACGACGTCATCGTCGTCGGCACCGGGCTGGCGGGATCGTCCGCCGCCGCGTCGCTCGCCGAGATGGGCTACAACGTTAAGGCGTTCTGCTATCAGGATTCGGCTCGCCGAGCCCACAGCATTGCGGCTCAGGGCGGCATCAACGCCGCGAAGAACTATCCGAACGATGGCGACAGCGTTCATCGTCTGTTTTACGACACGGTCAAAGGCGGCGACTATCGAGCCCGCGAAGCCAACGTTTACCGGCTCTCACAGGTCAGCGGCAGCATCATCGACCAGTGTGTCGCTCAGGGCGTCCCGTTCGCCCGCGAGTACGGCGGCCTGCTGGCCAACCGCACGTTCGGCGGTGCTCAGGTTTCGCGAACGTTCTACGCCAAAGGTCAGACCGGTCAGCAGCTTCTGCTCGGTGCATACTCTGCTCTGATGAGGCAGGTCGGCGCTGGCAAGGTCAAGATGTTCCCGCGTCAGGAAATGATGGACCTGATCGTCGTCGATGGTGTCGCCAAAGGCATCGTCTGCCGCGACATGGTCACCGGCAAGCTGACCGCTCACACCGCTCACGCCGTGCTGCTCTGCACTGGTGGTTACGGCAACGTCTTCTACCTGTCGACGAACGCCAAAGGCTGCAACGTCACGGCTGCCTGGCGGTGCCACAAACGCGGAGCCTACTTCGCAAACCCGTGCTACACGCAGATTCATCCCACATGCATCCCGGTCAGCGGCAGCTATCAGTCGAAGCTGACGCTGATGAGCGAGAGCCTCCGCAACGACGGTCGTGTCTGGGTGCCGAAGTCTGCCGACGATAAGCGGGCTCCGGGCGAGATTCCCGAAGACGATCGCGACTACTATCTGGAACGTCGCTACCCGGCCTTCGGAAACATGGTTCCGCGCGACGTTGCTTCGCGAGCCGCCAAGGAACGTTGCGATGCCGGCTTCGGTGTCGGGACGACCGGCCAGGCCGTCTATCTCGACTTCAAACAGGCGATCGCCCGCGATGGCGAAGACGTCATCCGCGCAAAGTACGGCAACCTCTTTCACATGTATCAGAAGATTACGGACGAGAACCCGTACTCCGTTCCGATGCAGATTTACCCAGCCGTGCACTACACGATGGGCGGACTGTGGGTCGACTACAACCTGCAGAGCACGGTCCCTGGCCTGTTCGTGCTTGGCGAAGCGAACTTCTCTGATCACGGAGCCAACCGCCTGGGGGCAAGTGCTCTGATGCAGGGTCTGGCGGACGGCTACTTCGTCGTGCCGTACACGGTCGGCGACCATCTGGCGAAAGGCGGTCAGGACCGAGTGTCGGACGACCACCCCGCCGTTCAGGAAGCTCTCGCCAACGTGCAGGGTCGCACCGACAAGCTGCTGGGCATCAAAGGCACGCGGTCGGTCGACAGCATTCACCGCGAACTCGGCCAGATCATGTGGAACAAGTGCGGCATGGCCCGCAACGCTCAGGGACTGGCGGAAGCCGCCGAGGAGATCCGGGCGCTGCGCGATGTCTTCTGGAACGACGTCAAGGTTATGGGCCAGGGGGAAGCTCTGAACCAGAACCTCGAACACGCGGGTCGGCTGTCCGATTTTCTGGAGTTCGCCGAGCTGTTCGCGATCGACGCGCTGCATCGCGAAGAGTCGTGCGGCGGCCACTTCCGGGAAGAGCATCAGACGGAAGACAACGAAGCCCGACGCGACGACGACAATTTCTGTTACGCGGCGGGTTGGGAATTTCAGGGCGTCGGCGAGGAGCCGGTGCTGCATAAAGAACCGCTGGAATTCAACGAAGTGCCCCTCACCACCAGGAGTTACAAATAATGAGCAGTGCGGGAATGAATCTCACGCTGAAGGTGTGGCGGCAGGCGGGCCCCGATGCAAAGGGTGAATTCCGCACTTACAACCTGCCGAACGTCTCCGAGCACATGTCGTTTCTGGAAATGCTGGACGTCCTGAACGAGCGGCTGATCCAGATGGGCGAAGAACCCGTCGCCTTCGATCACGACTGCCGCGAAGGCATCTGCGGGATGTGCAGCCTGATGATCAACGGTCAGGCTCACGGCCCGGACAAAGAGACAACGACCTGCCAGCTGCACATGCGGCGTTTTCGCGACGGCGACACGATCGTCATCGAGCCGTGGCGGGCGAAGGCCTTCCCGGTCCTGCGTGACCTGGTTGTCGACCGGGCACCGCTGGACCGCATCATGTCGAAGGGCGGCTTTGTCTCGGTTAACACCGGGAACGCTCAGGACGCCAACTGCCTGCCCGTGCCGAAACGTGACCAGGAAAAGTCGATGGACGCCGCCGCCTGCATCGGCTGCGGAGCCTGCGTCGCTGCCTGCAAGAACGCCTCGGCCATGCTGTTCGTCAGTGCCAAAGTCAGCCAGCTCGCACTGCTGCCGCAAGGCAAGCCCGAACGCAGTCGCCGAGTGCTCAACATGGTCGCCCAGATGGACGAAGAAGGCTTCGGCTCCTGCACGAACACCAGCGAATGCGAAGCCGCCTGCCCGATGGGCATCTCGGTGACGAACATCGCGAGACTCAACCGCGAATACCTGCGAGCCACACTCTGCAGCGAAGAGACGGTCTAACGACGCAGATCGCAGCTTGTCCCCATAGTCCGTGTGCCACTGGCTCTGCCAGTGCCCGTCTGTGATGATGCTCAGACTTCAAGTCTGCATCTCAGAAACGGGCTCGTCATGGCACATCGGAAGACGATTCGTCACTGCCACGAACCGGGACACTTTCACGAGTTCACGTTCTCGTGTTTCGGTCGGAAACGTCTGCTGACCAACGACGACTGGCGGGAAAAGCTGGCTCGCAGTCTTGATGCAGCCAATGCCGACCTGAGATTTCGGCTGGTGGCATTCGTCTTTATGCCCGAGCACGTCCACCTGCTGACGTTCCCGCTGGACGAGAAGCCCGACTTCGGGTCCTACCTTGCCCGGATCAAGCAGCCATTCTCAAAACAGGTCAAGCAGCTTCTGGTTGAGCACAACTCCCGTCTGCTCGGCCAGTTGACAGTTCAGGAACGGCCTGGCAAGACGTGCTTCCGGTTCTGGCAGGAGGGACCGGGATTCGACCGGAACATCTTCTCGCAAGAAGCCATCACCGGGTCGATCAACTACATCCACGAGAATCCAGTGAAACGTGGTCTTTGCCAGAAGGCCGTCGACTGGAAGTGGTCGTCAGCCCGCTACTACCTCAACGATCCGCCGAAGCAGCAGGAAACAGTCCTGCCATTCGTTCATGGTCTCCCAGATGGAACTTTGAGCTGACGAAGGAACGAGCACTGGCAGAGCCAGTGGCACACGGACAATGTGGTGCAAGCCGTAGCGATCCCTCAGTGTTTCCTGTCGGACTATTCTGTTATTCGGCCTTCGCGGCTATCGGACTACGGCGATCACTGCGACGGCGACGTGTCGGGCACCGGCGGATCTCAGGGCTCGGGACATTTCGTTGGCGGTGGAGCCGGTCGTCAGGATGTCGTCGACGACCAGGATGCGTTTGCCGGCGACTCGTCGGAGAGAGCCGACTCGGAAGGCTCGGTCCAGATTCTTCAAACGCATTGCGCGGCTGAGGCTGGACTGGTCGGCGGTGTGTCGAACTTTGCGGACCAGGCCGTCGCGCAGGGGGATTCGCAGGTGCTTTGACAAGCGATCGGCGATGGTCAGGGCGGAATGGTGCGGCCTTGTGAACCAGTGCAGCCAGTGTTGAGGCACCGGAACGATCACGTCGGCGTTGATGGCCTGCAGTCGCTCACGTTGTTCGCAGAACAGCAGGTCGCCGAGTGCCGCGGCGAGTGGTTCGGAGCCTCGGTTCTTACTGCGGATGCAGGCCGTCCGCAGTTCGTCATCATACGTGCCGATCCTGATGACCTCTTTGTAACGCTGCCGTTTCGGGCGGCAGATGACGCAGCCTTTTCTCGTATCGGGCGAGTGTGGCCCGACGGGCCGACCGCAGCGGCAACAGGCGTCGCGTGTGTCTTTGAGAAATGAGCCGACGCAGTCGTTGCATAGCCGGACGGAGTCGCGGTCGAAGTCCTGCGAGTCCGACGGTTGGTGATACTCGCCGCAGAAGGCGCACACAGGTGGGAGGACGAGATCGACGAACGGTCCGACGATCTGTCCCGCAGCGCGCCGGACCTTTCGCATGGCGGCCGCTGGTGAAGTTCTGGCCGGTTGCGTCGATGTCTGGCCCGCATCGATCACGATGGATTCCTCAGCTTGCTGCCGGGACGACGGCGTCTTCCGGCAGTGTGCGGATACTCTCGGCAATGATCTCGGGCATCGAGACATTTTCGGCCTGACCGTCGTAGTTCAGCAGGACTCGATGCTGCAGCACTTCCGGAGCGAAGTGGCGGATGTCCTCAAAAGCGACGTGTGCCCGGCCTTCGCTGAGGGCTCGCACACGAGCGGCCTTAATCAGCGACTGAGCCGCTCGAGGACTCGCGCCCCAGCGGACGAACTCGCGGACCGGGCCGGCGGCGAATTCGCTTTCGGGGTGCGTCGAGAGGACCAGCCGGACGGCGAAGTCGCGAATCGGATCGGCAACGACAACGCTGTCGAGAATCGAACGCAGCTTCAGGATTCGCTCGGCGTTGAACAGGTGCGGCAGTTCGATCGGCTGCTTGAGAATCGTACGGCTGACGACGTCGTTCAGTTCGTCCCGGCTGAGAAACGGCACGACGACCTTGAACATGAAACGGTCTAGTTGCGCTTCGGGCAGCGGGAACGTGCCTTCCTGCTCGATCGGATTCTGCGTCGCCATGACAAAGAACGGCTGTTCGAGCCGTCGGACAAAGCCGCCGACGGTCACCGTCCCTTCCTGCATCGTTTCCAGCAGAGCGGACTGTGTCTTCGGCGTTGCCCGGTTGATTTCGTCGGCGAGCAGCAACTGCGTGAAGATTGGACCTTCGCGGAATTCGAGCTGATAGCGGCCCTGATCGTCGGTGGTCATCACGTTGGTGCCGACGATGTCCGCCGGCATCAGATCCGGCGTGAACTGGATGCGTCGGAATTCGAGGTCAAGGACCTGCGAAAACGCTTTGACGAGTTCCGTCTTGCCAAGTCCGGGCACGCCTTCGAGCAGCACATTGCCGCCGCAGAACAATGCGGTCAGAGTCGCCTCGACAACTCGATTCTGGCCGACGATGACCTTGCCGACCTCGGCGCGAATCTCGGCGAATGCGTCACGGAATTCCTGGGCTTCAGCTTCCAGCACAGTCGTGTCTGTCATGCGAGGGGTGTCTGTCATCAGTGGGTCCTGTTCTGGTGAGTTGAGTCTTCAAGCTTGCTGCAAGGCGAGACTGTCTGCTTCGATCTCGATTCGAGAAACGCGAAAGCCCGCCGCATTGACGTCGGCAATCGCCGTCCGCATTGCTTCGTCCAGTGACGTGGCCTGGCGTTCGATATCCAGAAACGTCCGACCGTTTGCAGTGATCAGTGTGCCGTCCTTGCAACGACCGTAAAGAGCATCAGCGTCTTTCTCGCTGACATCGAGCTGGTCAAGAACGAGTCGGAATTCAAACGACTCCATGATCTGGTCCTCTCCTTAATGATCACACTGCTCGACAGCCCTGCAAATTCGGCGAGCGTGGCTCTCGGAATCTGCGGGTGTTGAATGCACGCGAATGATGTGTCCATTGCGATCGTGTTGTGGGCAGAATAGTTGCCCGAAAATGTGGGCTTTTCCTCGCGCTTTCACGAACGTCCACCCTTGCCGCTCGGCGAATTGAATTGAATTGCTTTGCGAATGTGCTTGCTGGGATGTTTCGCCATCAGACTGGCAGGCCCGTTCTTACGACGTCAATTCTCCAGAACTTCGCTGAGGCTTCAGCTTGGAACACCCCAGCTCAGTCGTTTGTGTCTTCTTCCTGTCGTTTTCGTTTCATTTCCAGAAGCTTTGACGTTGTCGTGCCTTCTGACTGTGCCGGGGCTGCCGGCTTTTGCTGCGGCGCTTCAGCTGCTGGTTTCGCGGTTGGTGTCGAGCCGGCCGTTCGAGCTGCGGTTGGTCGCGTTGTTGTTCGACGTTCGGGTTTCGCCGTCTCCATTCGTGAGGTGACTTCCTGCTTGCGCTGCAGCAGCGTGCTCATTGTTGCCGTGGCCGGGCCTGCATCCGGCTTGCGGCGCAGAGCGGCCAGGATTGCTTTCGGTGAGATCTGGATTCGCCGCATCGCGACATCGACGGGAACCAGAATCGCCAGGCCGATCAGGAACCAGTCGAAGATCGGGTTCGAGCTTTCTTTCGGATCACGGCGACCGAACACGGCCTCGGCCGGCGTCGTTGTTTCGAGCAGTTCGCCATCGGTGCGATTGCGGATCTCTTCCAGCGCGATCGGGTTCGAGCGGAAGCGCAGATACTCGGGCGAGTACGGAACGATGAAGCCGCCGGTGACGGTTTCGTCACGACCGTCGCCGGCTCCGCGAACGATGACCTGGTACCGACCCTGCCCCCACAGAGGCAGCCGCGCCTGATAACGTCGCGGTGTGACCTGTCGCAGCGTGATCGTCTCCGAGCGGTCGTCGGGGCCGCTGACAATCGCGGCCAGTTCGAGGAACGATTCATTCGGACTGAAATCCTCGACCATCAGAATGCCGTCGCCGCCGGACGCGTACGTCCAGAGCCGCAACTGGCTCGGCGAGCGGACGCGCGAGATGTTGGTAATGAGCTGTTTGATCAGCGGCTGATACTGCTGCCACTTCAGCCAGTCGCGGCCCCAGCGAGTTGACAGGTCGGACGTGAATGCCGCGGTCGCTCCCAGGCCGTATCGCCACTTGGCGAGGATCGGGTCGTTTTCCTCTTCGTCCGGTTCGTCGCCGATCGGCGTCTGCAGGACGGGCTCGGCGCCACTTTTCAGCGACGTCAGCACGTAACCCTGCAAGGGGGCCATCGATTCAACTCCCTTCATGATCGGCGACAGAATGCCCTGCTCGGGAATGACTTCTTTTTCCTGAATCATGACGCGTTTCAGCGTCTTGGCTTCCTTGATGAAAATTGACGGCAGGCGATTGGGGTCAGACGGGAAGTAGTACCGACCGCCGGTAGCCTCGGCGATCTGCCGCATCAGACCGACGTCCTGGCCACCGTGAGGAAAGATCGACACGGTGGAGATTGTGATTTTGTTATCCCGGAAAGCTTTCAACACGCCCGGTGCCGGCGCGCCCGGGTCACCATCAGAAATGATGATGACATGCTTCGCGGCAGCGTCGCTGGCTTTCAGCTCGTCGAGCGCCATGTTCATTGTGGGGGCGAAGCTGGGCATGTCGCCGATCGAGGCACCGTTGATCTTCGGCACCATCCACTCGAACTCGGAAACCGGCGTCAGCTTGAAGAGCCACTCTTCGACACCGCCATCGAAAACGAGCACGCCAACTTCGTCCTGTTCGGACAGAACTTTGATGGCCTGGATGGTGATCTTCTTGCCCCAGGTGTTGCCTTCGGGGAACTCGCAGGTGTGCAGAATGATGGCCAGCGCGCCCTTCGGCAGAACCTTCTTCTGTGAAACATCCATCGAAACAGGCAGTGCCTTTTCGATCTGTGTGCGCCGATAGCCGCCCGGCCCGAACGCGTTGGGGCCGCCGACCATCAGGAATCCCGTACCAAGATCGCGCACGGAATCGTGCATCGCTTCGAGCTGCGCCTCGTCGAACACGTCGGCTGGCGTGTTCACCCAGACGACGCAGTCGTACGGCATGAGTGACAGCGGGTCGTGAGGGAATTCGTAAGCGTTGCGGACTTCGACGGCTCGTTCGGTCGCGTCAAGGGCCTCGACCAGAGGTTGCCACTCCTCGTCGGATCCCGCCGGGTCGGTCACAACGAGAATGCGACCTTCGCCTTCAACGAACAGGAAGCTGAGTACCGTGTTATTCTGCCGAAGGTTGTCCTGTCCGCGGGGGACGTCAATCGTTGCCTGATACTCGTAGTAGCCGGCCTCGCCGACTCGGATCGGCACCGAGAACCGATTCTTGCCAGCGGTGAACTCGACCGGCGCTTCCCGCATGAGCTGCCCGTTTTCACGCAGCGTCAGCGTGCCGGTGCCGTCCTGCAGAGCGGACACGACAACCGACGCTTCGTAGTCCTCGCCAAGCTTCACGTACTGCGGAAGTTCGAGGCGTTCGATCCAGACCTCGCGGTCGTACTGATATTCGACCGGAAGCACATCAACGGCGATGCCGCGGGATTTCAGTTCGTCGAGCTGCCGGTTGAGGCTGCCGCCTGTCGCCGTGCCGTCACTGATCAACACGATGCGGCCACGGTTCTCGGCCGGCAGCATGGCAGCGGCCAGCGAGAGTGACTGTTCGATATTTGTCGCGTCGCGCTGCACCTGCGAAGCGACGACGCCTTCGAACGGAAACACTTTTCGCGGGGGCAGCTCGACTGCCGCCGTCCCTCCGAAAACGATGAGGCCCGCTTCGTCGTTCTCCGGCTTTTCCGAAACCTGCTTCGCGACGAATTCAAGAGCTTCATCGACGGACGCATCGCCGATTGAATCGGAAACGTCGAGCGCGTACACGACAGAGACGACGTCACGAGTCCGGACGGCGCGCGGTTCGGCGAGCACCATGATCAGCGCTCCGGCAAACAGCAGCCGCACAAACAGCGATACGTTCCCTCGGAAACGCGACAGGCCAGCCCGGCCTGCCAGATGGATCCACCACAGCCAGCCGGTCAGGACTGTCAGCCAGAACGCGGCGGGACGTTCAAACAGCAGAACGTGCTGGCGTTCGAGACCCAGGCAGGTTGCGGCGAAAACGATCAGAAACAGAATCAGCGGAGTCGCGGAACGCCAGCTCACCGTCTGTCGCGGTTGTGGAAACAGCGTTCGGATCAGCCGCTTGAAATTCACGGTACCAGCTCCACCAGTCGACGATTGCCCGTATCGCAGACGATGACTCGCCCATCCGCCGCGACGGCGATGCCCCACGGCGTCGAGAATTGTCCGCTGCCTCCGCCCGATGATCCAAACACGCCGAGAGTCTGCCCTTCGACTGTCATTTTCGTCACGCGATTGCCACCGTACTCGACCACCCACAGGTTCCCGCCAGCATCCTGGGCGAGATCGTAGGGGTACTGTACCGCCGGTCGATTATCAGGCGCACCCGCAATCCGCACAAATTCGCCCGAGTCGCGGAACACCTGCACGCGGTTATTGATCGCGTCGACGACGTACAGAAAACCGTCCTGCCAGACGATGCCGCTGGGCCGCTGAAACTCGCCGTCGTTGATGCCGAACTCGCCGAACTCCAGCAGCCAGTTGCCGTCGACATCGAACTTCTGCACGCGATCGTTCCCGCCATACTCGGCCACGTAATAGTTGCCATGTGGGTCCTGCGTGATCGCGATCGGGTACTCAAACTGGCCCGGGCCGTCGCCTCGCTCGCCGCGCATGGCGACCACGTTGCCCTCTGCGTCGAAGATGACCACGCGATGATAGTGTGTGTCGGCCACCACGATGCGGCCATCGAGAAACCGCCAGACGCCCTCGGGCTTGCCGACGCTGTATTCCGGCATGAACCACTTGCGGAGTAGCTTGCCGTGTTGATCAAAAACGAGCACACGACCGGCGTCATCGAGCACGTAGAGCGTGCCGTCGCTGTCGAACGTGGCGCCGCGCGGGGCCGGAATCTTCGGTCCTTCCGGCGGCATCGACAGCGAGCGAACGAGTCCGAATTCGAG
>Ga0209578_10003679_pt1 | contig 11509 bp, 9 predicted proteins | sample tdAd472_FD_187127 | JGI IMG/M metagenome (GOLD analysis project Ga0209578, IMG submission 187127) | Marine sediment microbial communities from the Atlantic coast under amendment with organic carbon and nitrate - tdAd47.2 (SPAdes)... | ecosystem: Environmental > Aquatic > Marine > Coastal >...
ATCATCTGCTCGTGCTGAATAAAGCGCCCGGCATCATCGTGCACCCGGCGCGGACGGAGCTCGACGGGACGCTGATCAACGCGCTCGCCTGGCACTTTGCCAACACGTCGAGCGGGAGCTTGTCGGAGGTTGGCAAGGACTTGGCAAGGCCGGGCGTGGTGCATCGGCTCGATCGCGACACGAGCGGGTGCATCGTCTTTGCGAAGGACGAGGAAACGCACTGGAAGCTGGGTTCGCAGTTCGAGAAGCGGACGGTGGACAAGCGGTACCTGGCGGTGGTGCAGGGCTGGGTGGAGCCGGAGGCGATGGTGATCGATCGTCCGATCGGGCCGCACCCCTCGAAGGTGAAGGGCTACCGCGAGAAGATGGTGGTCCGTCACGATGATCTTGGCAAGCCGAGCGTGACGATCTGCCGGGTGCGCGAGCGGTACCGGATCCATGACCGGGTGGTGGGGGATCAGCAGTTTTCACTGGTTGAATTGGAACTGAAGACAGGGCGGACGCATCAGATTCGTGTGCACATGACGGATGCGGGTTGGCCGATCGTGGGCGATGACATGTACGGCGGGCGGGCGTTCCTCGATGGCGATGAGGCGATCGTGAGTCGTCAGTGCTTGCATGCGGCGCTTCTGGCGCTTGAGCACCCCAAGACGGGCGAGGCGATGGTGTTCGTGGCGCCGCCGAGGGATGACATGCTGAGCCTGATTTCGTACCTGCGCAAGGCGGGCGAGGTGGACCGGGTGCACGTGAATTCGACGGTCCCGATGGTGCGGCTCGGGCTTGGCTGGCCCGGATCGGGCGAGGCGCCAGGGGCACAGGCGGGCTGAACTTGGGTTTTGGTGCTGTTTCTGTGTGTCCGCGGGGCGAGCTAGGATGGTGGGATGTCCGCGCCGCTGCCGGGTGGGTGTGCGTTGAAGTGTGGACAGGGTTCAATCGAGGGGAAACTGATGAAACGCACGCTGACAATGGGCGCAGCCGCGCTCGCGCTGAGTTTGCTGCCGATGGTTGGGTGTTCGTCGACCGAGAAGCCGACGTACGGGACGACGCTGTACGAGGGCTTTGGGAATTACGAGCGCCCGATCACGACGGAGTCAGCCGAGGCGCAGGCTTTGTTCGATCAGGGCATGCAGTTGCTGTACGGGTTCAACCATGACGAGGCGATCCGTTCGTTCAGGGCTGCTGCTGCGGAGGACCCGTCTGCGGCGATGCCGTGGTGGGGGGTGGCGTACGCCAACGGGATCAACATCAACGACCCGGCGATGAATGAGATGCGCTCGTCGTCGGCTCGCGAGGCTGCGGACAACGCGCTGGCGCGGATGGGCTCGGCGAGTCCTGTCGAGCAGGCGATGATCCGCGCGGTGAGCGCTCGGTACGAGTGGCCCGCGCCGGAGGATCGTTCACATCTGGATCAGGCGTACGCGGCGGAGATGCAGAAGGTGTACGAGCAGTTCCCGGGCGATCCCGATGTGGGGGCGCTGTACGCCGAGAGTCTGATGAATCTCCAGCCGTGGGATCTGTGGACGAATGATGGCCAGCCCAAGGGGCGGACGACGGAGATTGTCGAGGTGCTCGAGTGGGTGATGGCGAGCTACCCGAATCATCCGGGCGCGAACCACTTTTATATTCACACGGTCGAGGCTTCCAGCTCGCCCGAGCGCGCGGTGGTGTCGGCGGATCGGCTGACGAAGCTCGTGCCGGGCTCGGGACATCTGGTGCACATGCCCTCGCATATTTATGTGCGGGTGGGGCGGTACGAGGATGCGGCCCGCTCGAACGAGGCGGCGATCGCTGCGGACCGGGCGTACTTTGCGGTCGCGCCGCCACCGGCGATGTACGCGATGTACTACGGGCACAACCTGCACTTTCTGGCGTACGCGTCGATGATGAGCGGCAACTACGAGACGGCGATGGGGGCGGCCCGTTCGCTTGAAGCGGAGATCCCCGAGGATGCGCTGCGTGCGTACGCGGGGCTGATCGAGGGCATCATGCCCACGAACTTCCATGTGATGGTCCGGTTCGGCAAGTGGGACGAGATTTTGCGCGAGCCGGCGTACGAGGATTGGCGTCTGGTGTCGATCGCGGTGCGTCACTACGCGCGGGCGATCGCGTACTCGGCCAAGGGCATGCCGGACGAGGCGCGGAGCGAGATCGCGTTGTTTGACGAGGCGGCTGCGGCGATCCCGGAAGAGTGGTACGTGTTCCAGAACCGCGTGGATACGGTCCTGCCGATTGCGAAGCTGATGGTCGAGGGCGAGACGCTCTGGCGTGAGGGCAAGCGTGACGAGTCGTACGCGAAGCTGCGCGAGGCGATCGAGCTTGAGGACAAGCTTGTGTACGACGAGCCGCCGGCGTGGATGCTGCCGGTCAGGCATGCGCTGGGTGCGCTGCTCATCGCGGGCGGCGAATTCGCTGAGGCTGAAAGCGTGTACCGAGCCGATCTGGTAAAGAACCCGAACAACGGCTGGGCGCTGACGGGCATGCAGCAGGCGCTGTTTGGTCAGGGCGACGCGGCGGACGCGATGGCGCTCAACGGGGCGATCGATCAGGCGTTCGCAGGTGCGGATGTGAAGCCGACGAGTTCGTGCTATTGCGAGCCTGGACAGGGCAAGTAAACCGAATCATGACGAGCCCCTCGCTTGCAAGAGGGGCTCGTTTTTTGCGCTTAGCGTCGGTCGAGGATCCCGAAGCGGATGATGGCCCAGACGGCGTGGAGGCCGTCGGAGAAGCCGATTTTTTTGCCCTCGGCGGCGGTGCGGCCGTGGTAGCTGATTGGGACCTCATAGATGCGGAGCCTCCGGCGTGAGAGGCGCATGGTGAGTTCGACCTCGATCTCGAAGCGGTTGCTGACGAGGGGCATGTTCTTGAGGACGTCGGCGCGGACGGCCTTGTAGCAGGTTTCCATGTCGGTGAGGCTGAGGTCACTGAACATGTTGCACAAGAGCGTGAGCAGGCGGTTGGCCTGGGCGTGCCAGAAGCGGTGGACCTGTCGGCGCCTACCGGTGAGAAAGCGTGAGCCGAAGACCACGTCGGCCTCGCCCGAGAGGATCGGTGCGAGGAGCTTTGGGTAGTCCTCGGGGTCGTATTCGAGGTCGGCGTCCTGGATGAGGGCGATGTCGCCGGTCATGGCTGCGATCGCGCTGCGGATGGCGGCACCTTTGCCCTTGCCGGTGTCGTGGTGGATGACGCGGATGTTGGAATGTTCGCTTGCGAGTTGTGTGAGCAGGTCGCCCGAGCCGTCGGTGGAGCCGTCGTTGACGCAGACGAGCTCGATGTCGAGTTCGATGGGAGACTGGAGGACGCGGCGGATGATCTCGCGGAGTGTGCGGGCCTCGTTGCGCACGGGCATGAGGACGCTGAGCGTCTTGTACGCGCCGCTTGGGTTGGATGGCGGTGCGATTTCCAATGGCTTCCTTTACGCGATTTGATGGGTGGCGGGACGCCGCCCCCACCCAATGCAAGACAAGGTTAGCCGATGCGTTCCTGACCGTTCATATAGGGGCGGAGAGCTTCGGGGATGGTGACCGAGCCGCCCTCGTTCTGGTGCATTTCGAGGAGTGGGATGAGGAAGCGGGGGCTGGCCAGGACGGTGTTGTTGAGCGAGTGGCAGAAGACGGTCTGGCCTTGGCCGCCCTCGCCTCCTGCGCGGTAGCGGGTGTTGAGGCGTCGGCACTGGAAGTCGTAGAGGCGGCTTGCCGAGTGGGTTTCGCCCCAGTCGCCTGTGGTGGAGCCGTCGTCATTGACGTCGCCTCTGCCGGGCATCCAGCACTCGATGTCGATCATGTCGGCGTTTTTGACACCCAGGTCCCCCGTGCAGCACTGGAGCAGTCGGTAGGGCAGCTCGAGGCGCTGGAGGAGCGTTTCGACGAAGCCGAGCATTTTCTTGTGCCAGTCGCGCGACTCGGCCTCGTCGGCGCGGGTGATGATGACCTGCTCGACCTTGTCGAAGCTGTGGATGCGGTAGAGGCCCGCGGTGTCCTTGCCCGCGGCGCCGGCCTCGCGGCGGAAGCAGGGACTGACGGTGACGTATTTGAGGGGCAGGTCGGCTTCGTCGAGGATCTCGCCCTGGTGGATGCCCATGAGTCCGACTTCGCCCGTGCCGGTGAGGTACATGTCGTGCCCGCCGCCGCGCGCGGATTCTTCGATGTGGTAGGACTGGTCCTTGCCGTGGGGGAAGAAGCCGGTGCCGAGCATGGCTTCTTCGCGGACGAGAACGGGGACGGAGCGGGGCGCGAAGCCGTTCTCGTTGACCATGTAGTCGAATGCGAAGCGGAGGACGGCCTGGTGGAGGCGCATGCCGTCGCCTTTGAGGATGTAGTTGCGTGTGCCGGCGATCTTGACGCCACGCTCGAAGTCGACAAGATCGAGATCGTGCACGAGCTGGATGTGGGTCTTGGGGGCGAAGCCTTTGTTGGCTTCGAAGGTTTTGGTGCGGTCCCACCAGGTGGGCTCCCAGTGGGAGACGGGGACGTTGTCCTCGGCACCCTTGCCGCGCGGGACGTCATGGTCGGCGGGCTGGGGGACTTCCAGGAGGAGTGCGTCGAGCTCGGGGGTGAGCTTGATGATGGATTCTTCGAGGGTCTGGATCTCGGCTTTGAGCGTTGCGGGCTTGGATTTGAGCTCGGCGATCTCGGCTTCGAGAGCGGCTTTGTCATCGCCCGAGGCGGATTTGAGCTTGCCGGCGAGCTGGCCGATCTTGGGGCCGGACTCCTTGGCGATCTTTTTCTGCTCGGCCCGGAGTGTTTCCTGGCGGGTCATGAGCTCCCGCCGCTGGGTGTCCAGTGCGAGGATGCGGTCGATATCGACCTGCATCTGCTTGTCGGCGGCTCCCTGCTTGAAGCGGGTGGGGTCGTCACGGAGGGCTTTGAGGTCGATCATGGGCGATGGTAGATTCGGTGTGCTTCTGGGGCGAAAGGGTGTTGAGTCCGGGAACAAAATCCCCGATAACCCGTCTAACGGAGCATGACGAAAATGACCGACGCCAGCCCGAAGGACTCGACGACCGCCATCTGCCGCCTGCGCCATCTGACCGGGCGGCGGCGGCCCGTGCCGATGGGGACCGAGCCGATCACGCTTGGCAGGCACCCGGACAACACCATCCGTCTCAAGGACGATCGGTGCAGCCGATTCCACAGCGTGATGGAGCCCAACAAAGATGGCATCTGGGAGATCCGGGATCTTGGCAGCCGAAACGGGACGAAGGTCAACGGCAAGCGGGTCGAGCAGGCCGAGCTCTATCAGGGCGATGTGATCCGCATCGGCAGCGAGGAGTTTATGGTCGAGGTGGCGACGGAGGGCGAGCCGACGGAGTCCCCGATCGAGACGGAGATGCCTCGCTGGACGAAGGAGATGCTCTCGGTCATCCAGGCGGCTGCGGGCACCGAGCCGGCGTCGATGACGCTGACGCTGATGGATGCCAACGGGCGAACGACCAACGCGCTGGCGGGTGAGGGTGATGGCTCGCTGGCGACGAAGCTGCTCTTGCTCGTGGCCAGCTCGACGCACGCGACGGATATTCACATCGAGCCCAGGCCCAACCAGCACACGGTGCGTATCCGCGTGGACGGGCAGATGGTGTGGGTGACGGACTTGCCGACGAAGGTTGGCAAGCTGGTGACGAATCTGGTGCGCACGGCGTGCAACTCGATGGAGACGTCCAAGGACGCGATCATCGACGGGCACTTCTCGGTGACGATCAAGCAGGGCCAGCAGAGCCGGGGCCGCGTGGACTACCGCGTGTCGGTGACGCCCTCGGTCAATGGGTCGAAGCTCGTGCTGCGTGTGCTGGATTTGTCGAACGTGCCGCGGAGTATCGATGACATCGGGATGCCCACGTTCATGCTCGACCGGGTGCGCCGGGTGTGCGAGCAGGATTCGGGGTTGCTCTTGGTGTGCGGCCCGACGGGCTCGGGCAAGACGACGACGCTCTACAACGCGGTGCGCGAGGTCGACCGCGAGGTGCGCAACGTCGTGACGATCGAAGACCCGGTCGAGTACGAACTCGAGGGTGTCACGCAGATGCCCATCGATGATTCGAGGGGCAACACGTTCCATGCGCTGCTGCGGTCCGTGCTTCGGCAGGACCCGGACGTGATTCTGGTGGGCGAGATCCGCGACCCAGAGACGGCCCGCGTGGCGATGCAGGCCTCGATGACGGGGCATCTGGTGTTCTCGACGATCCACGCCAAGGACACGATCTCGAGCGTGTTTCGGCTGCTGGATCTCGGGCTTGAGCCGTATTTGGTCGCCAACAGCATGCAGCTTGTCTTGGCGCAGCGGCTGGTGCGTGTGCTCTGCGAGCGCTGCAAGCGGGCGCACGGCGTGACGCCCGCCGAGTCGACGAAGATGGGCCGGTTCCTCGGCGGCGTGACGGAGCTCTATGTCTCGACGGGGTGCCCGGCGTGCCTGCGGACGGGCTTTGCGGGTCGGCGGGCGATCTTCGAATTGCTCGACTTCAACGATCAGCTGCGCGATGTGATCCTTGAGAATCCGACGATCGCTTCGATGAAAAGAATCATCGAGCAGGGCGTGTTTACGACACTCGAGCAGTCCGGCTGGCGGATGGCGGCCGAGGGGCTGACGACGCTGGGCGAGATCGACCGGGTCGCGGGCTCAGCGTGATCGGCGGCGCAGCGCGACGATCGCTGTTATTGCGATGAGTGATGTAGCTGGTGTGGGCGCCAGAATAACGGTGTCGTTGTGAATGTACACCGGGTGTGTGCCTACATCTGAGTAGTCAAAGCTGGTTGGAATTGGATCTGCGGCGTACGCGCCGGACAGGCTTGATAGGAGAATGAGGGGTGTAAATGTGCCCGTTCCGAAAGAGCCGTTGTACACAGTTGTGAAGTTGTAGATGATGATCGGGTTGCTGTCGTCCGGACCACCCGTACCCCAAAGAATATCTAGCGCAGGGTTGGATCCTCCTGCACCTGTGATTGTGTCTCCTGAAGCAATGCCGGGGTTCGATAGCAGTAGACTGTCGGAAAAGGATGGGGTAAAGGCGTGATCTGTGATCTGCAGTCCGTCGAGGCCGACGAATGACAGGTCAAACGTAATAGTTTCGACGACTACGGCGATCTCGTCTTGGGGTTCGATGAGCTCGGCCCAGATCTGCCAGTTGACGCTGTCGCCCGGCGCGATGACGTGCTCGTCGGCGGTGATGTAGAGGTTGAGGTGGGGCTCTGCGGCGGCGGAGGTCGCAGAGATGATTGTTGCGAGCGCGAATGTCGGGTACTTCATGAGATCAGTGTAAATCGCAAGGCCGGGTTTCCCAAGCGATTTTGCAAGGATTCACAATCTCATGTCCCTCCAAGCGGGGAATGTTGCGCGCCAGTCGTAGAGGGTCTTGGGGTCGATCTCGACGCTGAGCGTGCCGGGCTGATCGGTGAGTTCGCCGAGGATGTCGCCCTTGGGGCTGATGGCGATGGACCCGCCCGAGTAGGGAAGGTGGGGGTCCGAGCCCGTGCGGTTGACAGCAAGGACGAAGGCTTGGTTCTCGATGGCCCGGGCGATCGAGAGGGCGCGCCAGTGGTGCTGACGTGGGCTGGGCCAGTTGGCGCCGTAGGCGAAGATCTGAGCGCCCAGTTTGAGTCCCCGGCGGAAGAGCTCGGGGAAGCGCAGGTCGTAGCAGATGGCGGGGCAGACGGTCAGGTCGTTCCACTGGTAGGTGAGGACTTCTTGGCCGGCGGCGAAGAATTCGGGTTCGCGGCCGAAGGTGAACGGGTGGATCTTGCGGTACTCGCAGAGGAGATGTTCATTCGGGGCGGCGACGGTGGCGCAGTTGAAGGCCTTGTCGCAGTCACAGGGGCGGATGGTTCGGCTGCCCTGGATCGTGACGCCAAGGTCGTCGGCGAGGGCGAGAAGGAAACGGAGCGTGCGGTCTTCGGAATCGGCGTTTTTTTCGGTGCGGAAGCTGAAGCCCGTGTCGAAGAGCTCGGGCAGGAGGACAAAATCTCCCGGGTCGGGGTCGGCTTGGTCGAGGGCTCTTTCGACGAGGCGGAAGTTGGCCTCGTGGTCTTCCCAGACAAGGTCGAGTTGCAGGAGGTGGGCTCGCATCGTGGCACGATAGCAGGGGGCTGGCTCGGTCGGCTCGGCGCTACGATTGGGCCGGAGAAACACGTGTCACCAGCATCGAACAACCAGCCAAGGCTCGTCCTGGCGAGCCAGAGCCCCAGGCGTCGGCAGCTGCTGACCGAGGCGGGGTATGCGTTTACGGTGCCCGGCCGGCTCGTGGATGACGGCCGCCTGAACTCGGGGGCGGTTTCGCCGGGCGACTGGGTGATGGCTCTGGCGTACCTGAAGGCTGCGGGCGCCTCGGGCGGCATCGAGCCTGGTTCGGTGGTGCTGGGCGCGGACACGATCTGTGTGTCGACCGATGGGGCGAGTGACGAATTGATCGGTCAGCCGCGGGATGCCGAGCACGCCGAGGCGATTTTGCGTTCGTTCATCGGCCGCGAGCACGCGGTCGTGACGGGCGTGGCGCTGCTGAGTCCGGACACGGGCGAGCGAGAGCTGATGCTTGATGAAGCGGCCGTGACGTGGGGCGAGGTGAGCGATTCTGAGATCGCGTCGTACATCGACACGGGCCTCTGGCGAGGCAAGGCCGGGGCGTACAACCTGCGCGAGCGTCTGGAGGCGGGCTGGGCGATCGAGTACGAGGGCGATCCGACCTCGATCATGGGCTTGCCGATGGATCTCTTGAATGTGAAGCTGCCGGCGTGGGGTATCGAGCCGGGTGTGGCGGCGTGATTCTGGCGGCGACGGGTCCGGCTTTGCCGCTGTGGATCGTGGCACCACCCTGCGCGATCCTGATGCTGATTCTGGCGGGTTATGTGATGGCGCTTCGCGAGGCGGATGTGCCCGAGACGCGTCGGCGGATCCGCACGATGGGGAGCATCACGATGATGCTGACCCAGCCGTTGATTGTGTATCTGTTTGCGATCGCCACGCCAGCCGGTGCTCGGACGTTCATGCTGACGTGGGCGCTGCTGCTCGGCCTGCTGGGGATTCTGATCGTGCTCGCGTTGCTGGATGTGGTGAACAACATGCGGATCAGCGCCAATGCGCGGCAGGAGTTTCGCAGCGAATTGCGGAGTCTTGAGGAAGACGTCCGCCGGGCGCTCGCCGAGGCCGAGGCAGAGAAGGCGACCAAAGAGGATGACAAGCCACAGTTGCGGCTGACCGATGGCGATGAGCCCGAGGCACGCTCGTGAGGGGCGGGCTGGCGCATCTGCTTTTGTCGCCCGTGAGCGGGCTGTACAAGCGTGAGATCACGCGGCGCAACGCGAAGTTTGATCGGGGCGAGGGCGTGGTGACGCTCGATCGGCCGGTCATCAGCATCGGGAATCTGTCTGTGGGGGGCACGGGCAAGTCGCCGACGGTGGCGATGGTGGTGCGCACGCTGCGCGAGGCGGGTCACTGGCCCGCTGTCGCGATGCGGGGGTACGGCGCGAAGAAAACCGAGCACGGCTCATCGGACGAGGCCGACGAATACAGGGCGCTCTTTGATGATCTTCCGATCGTCGCCCAGCCCAACCGGACGCTCGGGCTGATCGAGATGTTCGGCACGGAGGCGGGCGATCTCGTGGACTCGATCGTCTTGGACGACGGTTTTCAGCACCGCAAGATCGCAAGGCAACTCGACGTGGTGCTGGTCGATTGCACACGGAGCCCGATCGAGGATGCGCTGCTTCCGGCCGGCCGATTACGCGAGCCGATGGAGTCGCTCCAGCGGGCGGATGCGGTGATCCTGACGCATGCGGAGTCGGTGAGCGATGCGGAGATCGAGCAGATCCTCCGCGCGGTGCTCGAGGTGAAGCGCGAGTTGTTGATCGCGGTGAGCGAGCACGCGTGGGACGGGCTGGACGTGACGGGCATTGATGAGCCCGTGCCGGTGGAATGGCTGGCGGATAAGCGTGTGGTTGGTGTGTGCGCGATCGGGAATCCCGGGCCGTTCTTTGCCACACTTGGGGCGAAGTCGGCGGGGGTGGTGCAGGAGATCAGGCTTGGCGATCACGATCCGTACCGCAAGGCGACGGTCGATCGTGTGATCTCGGCGGCATCGGATGCCGACGCGATCGTGTGCACGGCCAAAGATTGGAGCAAACTGCGGCATGTTGCACCGGATCGCTGGCCTTCGCCGGTGGTCAGGCCAAGGCTGGGGCTCTTTCTGCGGACGGGCGGGCCTGAACTGGCCGATGTGATCACTCGGACGGCCAAGGCGGGGGTGGAATAAACTCGCACCATGACTTCACTGATCGAAGCTATTTCAAGGCTCGGACACTTCAGGGCGCTCGTGGTGGGCGATCTGATGCTCGACGAGCTTCTCTACGGCAACGCGGACCGGCTCAGCAACGATGCGCCGGTGCCCGTGCTGCACGTCAAACGCACCGAGCATCGCCCGGGCGGGGCGGCCAACGTCTGCCTGAATCTCATCGCCATGGGCGGCGAGGTTTCTGTGTTTGGTGTCACCGGCGATGACGACGAGGGTCGGCGGCTGCGCGAGGCGCTCGAGCGCGAGGGCGTCGGGTGCGGCGGGCTTGTGACCGATGGCACGCGCCCCACAACAGTGAAGCGGTCGTTGATCGGTCTGGCGCAGCACCGGCATCCGCAAAAGATGTTCCGTGTGGATTACGAGTCGTGCGGGCCGCTGGATGAAGAGCCGATGGCTGTCCTGCTGGCGGCTTTCGACGCGGCGCTGACGGATGCGGATGTGGTGTGCATCGAGGATTACAACAAGGGTGTTTGCTCGGAGGCGTTGTGTCAGGAAGTGATCAGCCGGGCAAGGGCGGCTGGCAAGGCGGTTCTGGTCGATCCGGCCTCGATCGCGGATTACACGAAGTACCGCGGCGCGACGTGCATCACGCCCAACAGGACCGAGGCCGAGAAGGCGACGGGTTTGAAGGCGGACACGCCCGAGGCGAACATCGAGATCGCGAGCTCGCTGATGAGCGCACTGGATCTGGAGTCGGTGGTCGTGACGCTCGATCGTCACGGGGCGCTGTTGCTTGAGCGGGGCGAGGAGCCGGTGACGGTGCCGACGGTTGCCAGGCAGGTGTACGACGTCACCGGGGCGGGCGACATGGTGCTTGCCGGGCTTGCTGCGAGCATCGGTTGCGGGCTGGATTGGCTGAACGCGGTGGCCGTTGCCAACGTGGCGGCGGGGCTTGAGGTCGAGATTTTCGGTGTCGAGCCGATCCCCTTGGCGCGGATCCGTCACGAGGTGCTCAAGCAATCGGGCAAGCTGCAGGGCAAGCTGCGATCGGCCGAGCAGGCCCGGCTCGAGGCCGACGTTGTGCGCAAGACGGGCGGCAAGGTCGTCTTTACCAACGGGTGCTTCGACATCATCCACGCCGGTCACATCGCGATGCTGGAGAAGTCGGCTTCGCACGGCGCGATGCTGATCGTCGGGCTGAATGACGATGCCTCGGTTGAACGCCTCAAGGGGCCGACGAGACCTGTCAATACGCTTGAAGATCGTGCGCGTGTGTTGGGCGCAGTGGGGTGCGTCGAT
>Ga0209578_10003686_pt1 | contig 11496 bp, 9 predicted proteins | sample tdAd472_FD_187127 | JGI IMG/M metagenome (GOLD analysis project Ga0209578, IMG submission 187127) | Marine sediment microbial communities from the Atlantic coast under amendment with organic carbon and nitrate - tdAd47.2 (SPAdes)... | ecosystem: Environmental > Aquatic > Marine > Coastal >...
TCCCGGAGTCGCTGCGGATAACTTCTATCGCACGGGCAACCTGCTAGCCGACGTTGACCATGAGACTGGAGAGGTTCGCCGCGTCATCCGCGGCACCGGCGCCAGTCTTGAGGCGTTCGACGAGAATCCCTATACGGGGCGTCGATTGACCGGCTGGCGGTTGCCTCGGTTCGATGAGGTTCGCGATACCGTCCTGCGCGGAGCGGCGCTGTTTCCCGGCGCGCGGCTCCAAGGATGGGACGTCGGCGTCGGTCCCGACGGCCCCATGGTCATTGAAGCGAACTACGGCGCCTCGTTTCGTCTTCCCCAACACGCAACCGGGGTCGGGTTGGCGACTCCCGCATTTCGCGAGTACCTTCGTCGCGCCGAAGCGATCAATGACCAGCGCCGCCCGGCATGGCCCATTTCATGGAACCGCCGGGAATCCATCTGGCGCCTCGAAGGCGTCTGGCATCTAGCGCAGTCCTTGCTGACTAGGTGAACAAGAGATTTCGAAAGAAGGGTGGACGGGCGCTCATTGGGGTGTGGGGTTGGGGTTTGGGGTCGAGCGCCCGCCCGAGTGGGGTTTGTCTGTATTGGATAGACGAAAATCCCCTCTGAAAAGTTAGGCGCACCTTAGAGAAAAAGATTACCCCTAGTACCGTTGACAACGGCCAGGCTCGCCCCGATAATCGAACAGAAGGCGAATATAGGGGAAACAGGGAGCGAATCGAAGCCATGTCCAACACCGCAACAACCAGCAATATTCACGTCGGCCCTGCCGGCTGGTCCTATCGCGATTGGAACGGCGTCGTTTACCCCAATCACCGCCCGGCGGGCTTTCACGAGGCCGAATTCCTGGCTAAGTACTTCTCTGTCATAGAGATCAACTCATCTTTCTACCGGCCCACCCGTCCGGAGCTGGCCCGCGTTTGGGCCCGTCGTCTCTCGCAATCGCCCAACTTCCGCTTCACCGCCAAGCTCTACCGTGGCTTTACGCACGAGGGATGCCTCGATCGTCAGTCGGTTCGCGAGTATTCGGAGGGGCTCGAGCCGCTCATCGACGCCGGACTCCTCGGCTGCGTGCTGATGCAGTTCCCATGGTCCTTCCGTATGAACGACGAGAACCTGCGCTACGTGGTTCGGTTGGCGGAGACGTTCGGCCGGTTTCCGCTCGTCGCTGAGTTCCGCCATGCGAGCTGGAACGCCCGCACCGCTCTGCAGGCTCTCGCCGATCACGGAGTCGGATTCTGCAACATCGACCAGCCTCGCCTCAACCAGTGCCTCGGGCCGACCTCACACGTCACCTCTCCTATCGGGTACGTGCGCTTCCACGGACGCAACGCCGCGGAATGGTTCCAGTCCGAGGCGTCCCCCGGCCGCCCCTCCGTCGCGGCTCGCTACGACTATCTCTACAGCAAACGCCAGATCGAGCAGTGGCGCCCGCGCATCCAAAAAATCGCCGAAGATGCGGAGGTCGTCTACGTCGTCAATAACAACCACTTCCAAGGGAAAGCGGTGGTGAACGCTCTTCAGACGATCGCGGCGCTCGAAGAAGGCCCGGTGGAGACTCCAGAGACGCTGCTCGACCATTACCCGGAACTCAACGAGATCGCCAGCAACCTGCCTCCGCAGCGCTCTCTGTTCTTCGACCTCGCGCGGCGCATGCCGCCTGTTCGTCAGGCTGCTCCCCTCCCGCGCTTGGCCGTTGCCGCCGCCTACGCCCGCGCCTGAAACCGTACCGCCAGCCGCCAACCAATCAGAGCCGCCGCGACGTTCAACAACGCATCGCTCCACTGCGGGCTGCGCGAGGGAGCTAGGAATTGCAGCGCCTCGCTGGCGGCGCTGAATACGACAGTCCACAGCACCATCTCCAGCATGGATCGGGCCGCCGTCGACCTTGCTAAGAACCCCAGCACGAAGAAGAGCCCGACGTGATAGCCCTTCTGCATCAGGTAGCGCAACACCTCCTCGGGACCTTCCGGCTGCGGCCCAAACAGCCACAGCGCGACGCCGTCCGCCAGCCTTCCGGCTAGCCCGGTTTGTGAAAAAACCACGAACGCGAGCCAGGCTCGGAATACCCACACCGGGATCAATATCGGGATCAATACTAGTACCGCCCCGTGTTCTTCCCGCGCTCCATCCCCGGGGGGCGCGATTGCGATTTGCCGTGCGGCGAGCCGCCCGCCGCTTCCGGATCATGTTCTTCCAGCCAGGCGCGCAACGGCACGTCGCCCGGCCTCGGGTCATAGACCCCGTTGGCCGAAAGCCCGTCGCCCAAGACCTGCCGCCGGACCGGATCCATCCCGGCGTAGAGATGCTCGACAGTCATCGCGTCTTTCGGTTTGAGCCAACGATAGCTGTATCCGTACCAGATCACTTTCCGGGTCCGGTCGGAGGTGTTGGCGCTGCGCGAGTGCCAGATGCGTCGGTCGATGATGACGGCTGACCCCGGGGGGACGCACAACGGTTCGGCCCCTTCCGGGTTTGAATGGCCGTCCTGTGGAACGTCGATCTGGTTCTGCAGATGCGAACCGGGAACGACCAGAGTGTTCCCGGAGTCCGGGGAGCGCACATCGCTCAGATAGAAACCGATCTTCAGCGACAGCCGGGGGCGCGGATCACTCTCGATCTCGTCGTTCACGCGCATACTGTCTTGGTGCCAAGCGACCGACCAGTTCTGCGCCGCCACGTTCTCCGGCGGCGTCACGTCGAGGTGCGAATGGTAGAGGTAGATGTTCCACCCCAAGATGCCCCACACCTTCGGGAACGTAGTCGGCCAATCGACTAGATCCGCCAACGCCTGATCCTCTTGGATGACGTTGTTCTTCGACATCAACTTCCCGGCCAACTCCGGCGTCCGCTCCCTCGCGTCCACCCGATCGAGAACCTCGATCAACCGCTGATTGGTTTCGGGATCGAGTGCGTTCTCTATGACCAAATAGCCGTTCTTCTGGAAGAAATCCCGCTCCTCGGCGGTCAACCGATTCTTCGCGCAACTAGGGTCCACAACCGTTCTCCTCGTGATCGTCCAGGCTACTACAGGGACGGTACGATTCTCGAAACGTGGAGTCGAAGCGACTGCATGCTGCCCGTGTGCAGATTCCCCGTAGCGGTGGCTGAGGCACGCTCCACGCTCAGCCCAAGAGCGGATCATCGGCTACGGTTTCGTCGCAACCAGGCGGACGATCTCGGTCTCCCTGCGGCCATACCAGTCGGCTCGATCCCGCACAACCTCGTAGCGGACGATTCGTAGCGCATCGAACTTCTTCAGCATCCCGTTCCGGCCGACGTAGTCCGCAGCGGCTTCCATCACCACGGCGCCGCCCGGCTTCAGGGACGCGAGCACTGTTTCGACTGGCGACAAAGGCATCGCCCAACTAAAGACGATCAGGTCGAACCGCTCGCGGCCGAACTCGAACTCGTCGTCACGTACGGCGGACACATGGAGCGTCAGGCCCAACTCGCGCGCCCGTTTTCCCGCCAGCGCTACGGCCGCATCGGCAGGGTCGAAGCCCCAGACCTCCCACCCGAGTTGCGCCAGGTAGATCGAGTTGCGGCCCTCGCCCATCGAATAGTCGAGAGCGACGCCTGTGTCAAGGTCCTGCACTACCTCCATCAGGAACGCATTCGGAGCCCGGTTGAAGTGCGATTCCTCCGATGTGTAGACGCGGTTCCAGTAGTCGACCTCAAGCCCCGCACGATTGTCGCGGATCAACCCTAGACGACGACCGATCTCCTTTGACCCGATCCCGTCGGCCGCGAGTGCGTCGGCGTACTCCTTCAGAAGCTGGTCGTTGGTTGCCGATGGATTGGCAGCCCGAATATTGGGAATAAGGACATCTCGATTCTCCGGATAGAAATCGAACTCCGGCTCTTGGCCGAGCAGAACGGCGCCAAAGCACAACACCCAGATCGAGATGGCGCAGCGCGACATGACCGTCCTAGACGCAGACCGCTCTTGCTGCGTTTCTCGGACTGTCGACGGCGCTAGAAGCGCAGTCCAACCACGTCGAGGTCGTAGTCGGTGTAGCTGTGGTATTTCCCACAGAGCCATAACAGTAGCGTTTCCTTCGACTCCCGTCGAGGAACGATTGGCCGTAAGTTGTCGGCCGTCGAGTCGGCGGTTAAGGGTTCCCAGGTCCACGTCGCGCCTCGGTCGACAGTCGTCCCTCGAAAGATCTCGTAGTGTCTTTCGCCGTCTGCCGCGCTGATCAGCGGCGCTCCGGTCGTTGGGTCGGCGTCGGTCGAGATGTACAGCACGTCTGGGTCTTGCGGGTCGAGCGCGGCCAGCCCGGCGTAGTCGTCCTCGCCCTGGTAGAGCCGGGTCCCGGCATGGGCCGCCTCGTGGACGTTCCAGCGCTCGCCGTTCCATCGCGCGTAGTAGTAGCGCAGGTCCTGGCCGCCGTCCGTCGCCCCTCGATTGCCGCGTTCCGGCGCGCCGTCGCGCTGGACGGAGAACACGGTGTAGGGGCGCCCCTCGTCGTCCAGGTGGAGGTCGATCGTCCAGGCGACGTGCTCCGCGTCGCCGGTGAACACCGGCGTCAAGTCTGCCGGCGAGGGCGCATCGTCGTCCTCGCCGACCAGCGGCCCGATCTCCGTACCGTCGCTCGCGTGGATTCGGCCGTCGCGGATGAAGCCGTGATAGATGCTGTTGTCGTAAGCGCGCGGATGGTCTTCGGTCGTGACGAAGTGGATCGTGTCCTCGTCGTTCGATGCGTACTTCACGTACGGCCTTCCGCCGTCGATGCCGGTATGTTTCGGGTCGCCTGAAGGCGTCGGCCAGTAGAGCATGCGTCCGCCGTACTGGAAGGTCTCGCCCGCATCGTCCGAAACCATATAGTGCGGATTGTTGCCGCCCTCGTCCCCCCGCCCGTTGCGATGGAAGTTGTAGATCCGCCCGTCTTCAGCCGACAGGCGGAAGAGATTCGCGTAGCTGATGGAGCCGCCGACGTTGGCCTTTCGCGTCTCGCTCCAGGCGGCGACGTCGCCGGGGCCCTCGGTGACGCGCCAGTACATCGCCTCCCGATCCGCTTCCGTTTGGTTGCCGCCGTGGGTCATGAAGACGGCGAGGATGCGGCCGTCGATTAGTTCCAACAGCGCCGGAACGTCGTGGTCGTCGCTTTGGAACCTCGCTGCAAGCGTGAATGTCTCTAGCGCACCGCTGTGGAGGTCGTAGGCCGTCGCTTGCACGTCGCCCCGGTCGGTTCCATCCCGGGTCGTGCCGGCGACGGTACCGAAGATGAGCTGCCCGTCAACGACGATCGCTCGCTCGTCTTGGTACCAGCACCAGCCGCCGTTCTTCTTGAGCAGCAGGGGTTCTGCCACGGTGGTGTCAATCGTTGTTGACCCGTTCGAGCACGAGGCCAGTAGGGAGCATCCGAGGAGAGCAGCGCCGAGCAAGCAACGTGACTTCATCTCAACTCCAATCTTAGGCCTCCGTGTCAAAGCCGAATTGCTATCCTCATCCCGCTATGCAATCCAGCCGCCGCCGATTCCTCCAAGCCGCCGCCGCTCCTGTGCTCGCCCCGCTTGCGCACGGCGCCCCGACGGCTCGCATCACGTCGGTGGACGCTTACCCGGTTGATATCTGGGGGCGCACCACGCAAGGCAAGCTGCCCAAGTTCGACGGTCCGGACGACGTGCAGCGTTGGCGCTACTCCGGTCCTTACGCGCAGCTCGCCTCGGCGCTGATGGTGGTCGTCAAGACAGACCAGGGCGTGGTCGGCTACGGCATGGGTGGAGGCGGCGCCGCCGGTGCGCAGATCGTCGAAGGTCACCTGCGCAACCTGCTCGTCGGAATGAACCCCCTCGATGTAGAACGTCTGTGGGATCAGATGTACAGCTCCGGCCAGATGTACGGCCGCCGGGGCGTTTTCGTCATGGCGCTTTCGGGCGTCGACAACGCCCTCTGGGACGCCGCCGGAAAACTCATGGAGCAGCCCGTCTATCGACTGCTGGGTGGGCGAACGAAAGAGAAGGCCGAGGTCTACATGACCAACCCCGACCCGCAGGTTGCGCTGGACCTCGAGGTCCAGAATCTGAAGATCGCCATTCGCGACGGCGTCCATGAAGGCGAAGCCGGTGCTGAGCGCACCCACAAGATCCTGCGCGAAGCACGCAAGGCGATTGGCCCCAACCGCCGTCTAATGATCGACTGTGGCCTACGCTGGAACGACGTCCCCTATTCCAAGCGCATGGCCCGTCGGCTTGAAGACGTGGACCTCTATTTCATCGAGGAGCCGCTTTCTCCGGACAACGTGTTGGGCTACGCGGAGCTCGTTCGCGAAGTGGAAGGAACGCGGATCGCCTCCGGTGAGCACGAGTACACGCAGTACGGGTTCGGGATGCTCTTCCACCACAACGCCGTCGAGGTGGTCCAACCCGACGTAACTTGGTGCGGCGGCGTCACGTCCTGCAGGAAGGTCGCCGCGATGTCTCAAGCGCGCGGCCTGACCTTCATCCCCCACCGCGGCGGCAGCCTCTACGGACTGCCGCTCGTGCTCTCGTCCACCAACTGCCCGATGGCGGAGAGCTTCGGCACCGGCGACTCCGCCAGCGACCTCATGCTCGCCATGAGCGCCCGCTTCGAGAAGGGCTATTACTACCCGAGCGAGAAGCCGGGCTTCGGCACGGAAGTCACCGAGGACCTGATCCTCAAGCACCGCCGCTAGACTTCGCGCCTACAGCAGCGACGGCTTCCCGCGTCCCGGCGGCGGCTCCAGCGTCGGCCGGATCTGGACCCGCACCTTCTTTGAAAAATCCACTTGCGTCGAGCCCTTCTCCGCGGTGTTGCGGATCCTCAAGATGCCGCCGCGTTCCGCCGTCACCAACTTCCAGTCGCCCTTCTGAACCCGCAAATTGTAGCCGCGTCCCTCCTTCAATCCGATCATGTAGACCGTCGGAAAGACCGCCGCCTCCGACTCGCGTATCTCCACGTCCATCTTCGTGTTCATCTGCGGGAGCACGACCGTCACGCCGGGAAACAGCAGCGGCGCTTGCTTGTCCGCCGCGCTGACCTCCATTTGTTCGCCGCCTGCATTGAGCCGCAGGCGCTCGTCCCAGTAGCCAAGCCACAAGTCGCCCTCTTCCCAACCCTGACGCGCAAAGATTCGCCCGCGCACTGGGTCGTGCCCGACGAGCAATCCCGACGACGGACTCAGTCCCGGCAGGTAGGGATTGATCCACAAGAACTCGTACAGCGCGCCCGTCAACCCGGTGAGCGTCAAGGAGTCGTTCCGCAGCCACCCCTGCAGGAACTGGAACGGTCGTGCGTTCGAGTCGTAGGCGACCAGCATCATCTCGGCGATCCGACCGAGCATCGCTTCCCGTTCCGGGGCGTCCGTCTCCGGGAGCACGCGCAGCCGCACGCGGCCCTCGTCGGTCTCCATGGTTTGATCGGTGTACTGGAGGATTCTCACGTCCGGCAACGATCGGAAAACCAGCGGCACGTCCTGCCACAGGTCTCGCTCCAGGTTCCGGCGCACCGCGTGCGAGATCTCCAACAGAGCGATCAGATCTTCGCCGTGGTCAGTTAGTTCGCCCGCGGCAAGCAGCGGCACGAGATCTTCCTTCCACTGCTTTTGAAGGAACGAGCCGATCGCCGGCTCGGCCCCCTCCCAGTCTCCAGCCAACGCGACGGAGGCCAGCAGCGCGTCGCGCACGCGTCCCAACTCCGTCCCCGCCAGCTGCGCTTGCAACTCCGCCTGGGCGCCCATCGCCGCGGCCAGTGTCGCGCGCTCCTCGTCGTTCAGCAGGTCGTAGCACCAGTCGAAGACCAAAGCCGCCTGTCTTAAGACGCCCGGTTCGCCCAGCGTGCCGGCTTGCGCCCGCAAGAGCATCTGCTCCACGGCTCGCCGTCCGCGCTGCTCGTCCTGCGCCACGCGAAAAGCCAAGGCCTGCGCCACGGCCGCCTCGGGCATCGGCGCCTCCGCCGCCAGTAAGTCCGCCAGACGCAACCAGCGAGGGGTCTCCCGCTCCACGCCGCGTACCAGCCGCTTCAGCCGAGCCGGTTCGAGGAACAGACGCGGGTGCTCGGTGTAGACGCGGAATTCCGCCTGCGCGCTGAGAGTCGCGGTCGCCGCGATCAGTCCCAGCAGCAACAGAGCGATCTGTCGGGCGATCATGCCCTCATTCTAGGTCGCCGCTCTCTTCCGCGGCGTCGGGCGGCGTCAGCACGCTCCATTGGCCGTCAGCCAACTCTAGAGCCTTGCGTGCCAACCACGCGCCCTCGCGGGAGAGTTCAAACCCGGATTCCACCAGCGAGGGCTCTTTCCAGGGCGGAGTCTCCTCGTGGGCATACTCTCCCACAATGAACACCGGCGTTCCGTGCTCTCTCACCTGCCACCCGCGTTCATCCAGAGACCAGGTCCGGCCCCATTCATAGAGCCAAACCGCGTCCCGCTCGAGCAGGCGTACGCAACCGTGACTGGCGGGTCCGCCGGGCAAGGCGTACTGATGGAAGGAGTGTCCCGTTTCGTTGGAAAAGTTGAAGTACCAGGGCAGATACCAGGCCCTGTTGACCGAGCTTCGATGCCCTTTCGACTTCCAATTCAGGTTGAACAACCCAGCGGGCGTCGGAGATTTCTCGGCGCCGGTGGAGACAGGCCCCCAGCGCACCAATCGGCCGCTCTCATAGGCGGCGAAGGCTTGCAGGGGCTGATGGACCAAGATCACCTGCGGAAGCTCACGTGCCCAGTCGAGGCGTTCCGGCAGGGGGGCGTAGTGGTTTTCATTCTCCAACCACTCGCTGGGGGTCACGACTCGATCTTGCTCGTAAAGCCTCTCTCGGTCGCAGCGGTTCAGTTTTTCCAGTAGCTCTAACTGGTCCGGGGCGAATGAACAATCGACTTGCTCGCGGTCGTCAGGCAACGGGGACAACTCATAGCGAATCGGCTCCCGCGCGGCCGCGGCCGCGGCCAGAGCCAATGGTAGAAACCAAATCCACTTCTTCATCGAGCGCCCTCCCGTTGCAGACTTTCGTCATCGTGTAAGCAAGTCGACGGCCAGACCGCCAAACAAGCAGTTTTCTCCCTGTTCTATTGGACGAGAACCGCCTTTGGACGGTTCCGAGACGACGGGCGCCTGTGTAAGAAATTCCGAAACGTGTCCTGGAGCGCTAGATGTCGAGGACCCGCCCGGAGTCCGCGGCTTCCCGGGAGCGCAGCACGATGCGAGTCACCTGAAACAGCTCTTGCTGCGTCAGCAAGGGCGTCCCGCCGGTATGCACGGCGCTGAGGAAATCAGCGAACAGGTCGTGTCGGTCCGCCGAGGGCGGCAACTCATGCGGCGCCTCGTCGTCGGTCATCAGATAGACTTTGCCGTCCCGATACTCGATCACGCCCTTGGACCCGGCAATGCGAATCCGATCGTCGCCATGGTCGCCGGCTGCTTTCGGACGAAGATAGTCCAGCCGAACCGTCGCCGTGCCGCCGTTGTCGAGGAGATAGCTGATCGCCGCCGTGTTCTCCATTTCCCGCGTTTGAGGGAACCCTACATGGCCGTGGAACGCCGAGGTGCGGACCATGTCCCGTCCCGAGATGAATCGCAGCAGGTCGACCGTGTGGCAAGCGATGTAAGGGATGGTGCCGCCGAACGTTTCCCGTTCCTTCATCCACTCCGGCCGATCTCCGAGCTGATAGGATTTCTGACCGGAGAGTTGGATCGGCTCGCCGATCACGCCGCTTCGGACGGCTGCGCGCATGGCGGTAAACGCCGGATCGAAGCGCATCGGCAGAAGCATGGTCAGCGGCGTTCCGGTCCGTTTCGCCGTCTCTTCAACGCCCTCCATTTCGACGATCGAGATGCCCATCGGCTTTTCGGCCGCCGTGGGGATCTTGCGCTCCAGGCACTCGGTGACGCTCTCCACCCGCCGCCAATTCTGGTCGCAGATGCAAACCGCATCCAACTCCTCGGAGTCCAGCAGCGCACGGTAGTCGCCGTATTCCTTGGCCTTGGCAAGCGCCTTATTGCCCTTCGCGCGCATCCGGTCGCGGTCGGTCTCAGCGGCATACGCGGTGATGCGTACCTGCGGATGCTTGCCTGCCACGCGCGTGGCCTCCGCCGTGTGTCCGTCGAGTCCGATCAAGCCCACCCGAACGTTATCCGGCAACTCGGCCCTGAGCGACCCCGCAGCCAACGCCGCCCCTCCCGCGGCCATCAGTAAATCGCGGCGTTTCCATTCCTTCGGCATGTCGCTGATTGTACTCCTGCAGCCCCGGATATACTCGTTCCGTGCTCAGCCTCACCCGTCGTTCCTTCCTGGGCGCGCCCCTCGCGGTTCCTGCATTCGCGCAGCGCTCGAAGCGCCCGAACATTCTGTTTGCGATATCCGACGACCAGTCTTTCGCCCACACCGGCGCGTCGGGCGATCTCACCGTGCGCACTCCCGTCTTCGATCGGGTGGCGCGCGAAGGTGTTCGCTTCTCCCACGCCTATTGCAGTTCGCCGTCTTGTACTCCCTCGCGCAGCACTATACTGACCGGACAGCATTGCTTTCGCCTTGGTCAGGCCGCCAATCTCTGGAGTTCGCTCGACGCTCGTCACGCCGTCTACCCCGACTTGCTGGAAAAATCCGGCTACCACGTCGGCTACTCGCGCAAGGGGTGGGGGCCGGGCGACGCGACAGCGCTCGGCCGCACCCGCAATCCGGCGGGCGACCGCTATGCGGACTTTGAGACCTTTTACTCCGAGAAGGAACGCGGCAAGCCGTTCTGCTTCTGGTTCGGCTCGACCGACCCCCATCGATCGTACGAACGCGGTTCCGGGCTGCGTAGCGGGCTCCGGCTCGACGACGTCCGCGTTCCGGCATTCCTGCCGGACGCGCCCGAAATTCGCTCCGACCTGCTCGACTACTACGCGGAAATTGAGCGATTCGACTCCGACCTCGGCGACATCCTGGCGTATCTAGAGGAGCATGACGAACTCGACAACACCCTCGTGGTCGTTACCTCCGACAACGGGATGCCCTTCCCCCGGGCAAAGACGCATCTCTACGATTACGGCGCCCGACTCCCGCTCGCCGTCCGCTGGCCCAAGCGCATTCCCGGCGGCCGCGTGGCGGACGACTTCATCAGCTTCGCGGACTTCGCTCCTACCATTCTGGAGGCTGCTGGTCTGCCTTCGCTGCCGGAGGCGACCGGCCGTAGCTTCTTGGATCTGCTGGAGACGAACCGGCAGGGCCGCATCGATCCCACGCGCGATCACGTCGTCCTGGCTCGGGAGCGACATACGACTCGGCGCGCCGGCAGAGTCGGCTACCCCATGCGCGCCATCCGCACTTGGGAGCACCTCTACATTCGCAATCTAGAGTCCGAGCGCTTGCCCGGCGGAGACCCTCCGGTATTCGGCGATTGCGACGGGAGCCCGACCAAGGACTACCTGTTGGCGCGCCGGAACTTGCCTGACGGGAAGAAGTACTTCGAGCTGGCCTTCGGCAAGCGGCCGACGGAGGAACTGTACGACCACGCCTACGCGACCGACCAGACGCAGAACGTCGCGCCGCAGGCCAAGTACTCC
>Ga0209578_10003690_pt1 | contig 11491 bp, 7 predicted proteins | sample tdAd472_FD_187127 | JGI IMG/M metagenome (GOLD analysis project Ga0209578, IMG submission 187127) | Marine sediment microbial communities from the Atlantic coast under amendment with organic carbon and nitrate - tdAd47.2 (SPAdes)... | ecosystem: Environmental > Aquatic > Marine > Coastal >...
ATCGCCATCGCCGCGTCGACGAGCGCGGCCACGTCGACGTCCGAGGTGACGGCGATCTCGATGAGCACCTCGCCGTCGCGATTCGTGCGCGCCGACACCTGCCGCAGCCCCGCCCCGCTCGACGCGAACGTCGGCAGCTGCAGGCGCGACGCCTCGGCCGCGAGCGCGTCGAACACCGCCGGCAGCGGCGCCTGCTCGACGAGGCATCCCGACAGATCCGCCAGCCCGGCCCCGCGCCGCGCACGCGCCCCGAGCACCACGCCGTCGCCGTCACGCCATGCGAGCCGATGCGATCGGTTGCGCCAGCCCGTCGCCGCGCCGGCCCGCTGCACGGCGTTCGGCAGCACCGACGCGTCCAACCCGTGCGCTGCCCACGCCGCTCGCACCCGCGCCAGGCCAGCGCTGCCCTGCGCCGCCTCCGTGAGGTGCAGCCACGGGCACCCGCCGCACGCCCCATCGGCGAGGTCCGAGCGGGGGCATGGGACGGCACGGCGTGCGGCCCCGGGCGCCACCACGGCGTCGAGCCGCGCGAACGCCTCGGGCCGGTGCGGGCTGACGTGCTCGATCGTGGTCTGCACCGTGTCACCGGGCGCAGCGCCGTGCACGTGCACCTCGATCGCGCCGTCCGATCCCACGCCGGCGCCGCGCGCGGTCACGCGTTCGATCGTCAGGGTTCGCTGGTCGCCGACAGTCAGGGGCATGGATCCTCCGCGGGCGCCCACTCTGGCGCGGCGCTCGCCCCGTGACCACCCCCGTGCCACACTTCGCCGCGCAACGGCCCGCGCCCGCCGCCCCGAGACCCGCCATGAACGACGTCGCCCCGCGCATGATCCGCAAGACGAGCCCTGTCGACGGACGCCTGCTCGTCGAGATCCCGATGGCCTCGCCGGGTGAGGTCGACGACGCGGTGGCCGCCGCGCGCGCGGCGTGGCCTGCGTGGCGTGCGCTCTCGGTGCGCGGCCGGCTGCGGCGGCTCGACCGGGTCGCCGAGCTCGTGAAGGCGAACGGCGAAGCGTGGGCTGCGCGGATTGCCGACGACACGGGCAAGCCCCTCGTCGACACGCTCATGACCGAGCTCATGATGGTGCCGCTCTTTCTGCGCTGGTACCGCCGCCACGCGCCCCGCATCCTGCGTCGCCGCCGCGCGCGCACGCCGATCATCCTCTGGCCCCGCCGCGGCTGGATCGAGCACGACCCGATGGGCGTCATCGCCGTGATCTCGCCGTGGAACTTCCCGTTCAATCTGTCCGTCGTGCCGATGCTCAGCGCGCTGATCGCAGGCAACGCCGTCGTGCTGAAGCCGTCCGAGGTCACCCCGATCACGGGTGAGGTCATCCGCGAGCTCTTCGACGCCGCCGGGCTGCCGCCCGGGCTCGTGCAGGTCGTGCAGGGCGATGGGCAGACCGGCGCGGCGCTGTGCGAGGCCGACGTCGACAAGATCTTCTTCACCGGGTCGGTCGAGACCGGCCGCAAGGTGATGGCCGCCGCCGCTCGCAAGCCGATCCCCGTGGAGCTCGAGCTCGGTGGCAAGGACGCCTTCATCGTCTGCCACGACGCCCACCTCGAACGCGCCGCGAAGGCCGCGGTCTGGGGCGCGCTCGTGAACGCCGGGCAGATGTGCACGTCCGTCGAGCGGATCCTCGTCGTGGACGGCGTCTACGATCGTTTCGTCGAGCTTCTTCGCGACGAGATCGCAAAGGTCACGGTCGGCCCCCCCGAGGCCCACGCGGACATGGGCCCGCTGATCCTCGACCGGCAGGAGCGCACGATCCGGGCGCACCTCGACGACGCCCGCGATCGCGGTGCGCACCTCGAGTTCTTCGACGCCCCCGACGGCGGCCAGTTTCACCCGGCGGTGCTCGTCACCGGCGTCACCACCGACATGCGCATCTGGACCGAAGAGACCTTCGGGCCGGTCGTGCCCGTGATGCGCGTCGCGGACGAAGACGAGGCCGTGCGGCACGCCAACGACCACGTCTTCGGGCTCACCGGATCGGTGTGGACCCGCGACGTCCGACGGGGGCGTGCCCTCGCGTCGCGGATCGAGGCCGGGCAGGTGAACGTGAACGAGGTGGTCGTGTCCGTCGGCGATCCGTCGCTGCCCTTCGGCGGCGTGAAGCACAGCGGCATCGGGCGGTACCACGGCGACGACGGGCTGCTCGGCTTCACGCACACCCGCGCCGTGCTCGCGTCCGGCGGTCGCGGACGCACCGAGCCGTTCTGGTTCCCGTACGCCGACAAGTACGACGACATGCGGTCGCTCTTTCATCACCTGCTGGACGGACGCCTCGTCGCTGCGCTACGCGACCAGCTCCGCCTGACGCGAGACCCCTGACCCGGCGCATCCGTGAGCGAGACGACGATCGATCCGACCGACCCCAACCCGCTCTTCATCGGGATCGCCGGCGGCACCGGCAGCGGCAAGACCACCGTCGCGCGCGCGATCTCCGCGGCGCTCGGCGACGACCACTGCGCCGTGATCGACCACGACGCCTACTACCGGGACCTCGCCCACGTGCCCTTCGAGCAGCGGGTGAAGGTGAACTTCGATCACCCCGAGGCGCTCGAGAACGAGCTGCTCGCGAGGGACCTCGATCGGCTGCGCGGCGGCGAGACGATCGCCAAGCCGGTGTACGACTTCTCGCAGCACATCCGCTCGACCGAGACCGTCGCCATCGCACCGCGCCCGGTGATCGTCGTCGAGGGCATCCTCGTGCTCGCCGTCCCGAGCCTGCGCAAGCGACTCGACGTGAAGATCTTCGTCGACACGGACTCCGACGTCCGGCTCATGCGCCGCATCCGCCGCGACATGCGCGAGCGCGGGCGCGACTTCGACGACATCCGCCACCAGTACTACGGTACGGTGCGCCCGATGCACCTGCAGTTCGTCGAGCCGAGCCGCCGGCACGCCGACCTGATCATCCCCGAGGGCGGCGACAACCGGGTCGCCATCGGCATGGTCGTCCGGTCGCTCTTCGGCATGCTGAAAGGCCTGCCGTCCGAGTGAACGACAGGCCCTGCATGCGCGACGCCCTGCGAGGTGCAGCGGGTCAGTAGATGCGCATGATCCAGACGACACTCATGTTCGTCGGGCGCGTCTCGACGCCTTCCAGGCGGAACCGGATCGCGTCGTCGGACCGGTAGTACCCCATCCAGTCCACGTAGTTGCCGTCGTCGTCGAGGGTGCGGACGCAGTTGTCGCCACAGCCGTCGTCGTCGTCGTGGATGTTGATCTGGTAGAAGTTGTTCGCCTGGTCGGTCTCGAAGATCCCGCTCGTGGTGCTGCCGCGCAGGAACCGCCCGCCGGCCGAGTCGCCGCTCGCCGAGATCGTCGTGCCATTCAGGTTCGGCGTGACCCGCCCCGCCATCGGACCGGACGTGATCGTCGAGCCGTTGCACAGCTGCCAGCCCGCGGGCAGCGACGGCACGCCACCGAGGTTCGGGTGCCACGCGAGGATGCTGCCCACCGGCGGGATCACGTTCGGGTTCACGCGCACCTGAGCGGTCGCGTACTGGTCGAACACGGTGATCGAGTTGTCGTAGTTCTGCACCCGCGTCACGCCGCGGTCGTCGACGCGGCACTGCCACGTCGAGCCCGTCCAGTACGAGTAGTAGCCCGACGAGCACGTCGCCGCGGTGGTGCTCACCGTGCGGGTCGTGCCCGAGGCCGACACCGTGATGCCGTTGCCAGCGTTGACGGCGGTCACGCCACCGACGTCGGCGCGGCACTCCCACGAGTTGCCGTCCCAGTACGAGTACTGCCCGCTGGTGCACGTGCGCGCGACGATCGACACGGTGCGCGCGGCGCCCGCCCCCGACACGGCGATGCCGTTGCCGGCGGTCACCGTCGTGAGGCCTTCCCGGTCCGTCTCGCACGCCCAGCCGGTGCCCGTCCACCGCGAGAAGCGGGCCCCGGTGCAGGCGCTGGCGTTGATCGAGATCGTCGATCCGGACACCGCGATGCCGCTGCCCGCCCCCAACGCCGTGATGCCGCGCTGGTCGACGCCGCAGCGCCACTCGGACCCGTCCCATCGCGAGAACTCGGACGCCCCACAGGCCGGGGCCGCGATGCGCAGGCCGTCCGGGCCGAGCACGATGCCCGCGTCGGTCTCGATCGATGTGATGCCCTCCCGGTCCGTCGCGCAGGCCCACGCCGAGCCCGTCCAGTACGAGAACTGGTTGGCGGCGCACGTCGGCGCGTCGATCCCGACCTCGCCGGCGGCGATCTCGATGCCGTCGCCTGCCGTCACGGTGGTCGAGTCCGCCACGCAGCCGAAGGCCGAGCCCGTCCAGGTGAGGTACTGCCCGGCCGCGCAGGTCGACGCCGCGACCGACACGCGGTTGCCCACGACGCCGATGCCCGAGCCCGCCACGAGCGAGGTGATGCCGGTCGCGTCCGTGCGGCAGACCCAGCCCCCCGGCGTCCACGCCGAGTACTGGTTCGCCGCGCAGGGCACGGCGTCGATCGCGATCGTGCCGCCGGTGACCGAGACGCCCGCGCCCCCGACGAGACCGTCGGACGCGGCGGCGTCACAGACCCACGCTGCGCCGGACCAGACCCACGCGTCGCCGGCTTCGCAGCCGACGGTGCTGAGGCCGATCTCGCCCGTGCCGATCGACAGGATGAGCGGCGGCGCTGCGGTGTACGTCGTGTCGTCGTCGCCGTCGGCGAGGCTCGCCGGCACCCCGGAGATCCCCGCCCACGGCACGCCGCCCGCGCGACGCGCCCACGCCGCGTACGGCACGGTCATCAGCCCCATGCGCGGCGAGAGCGTCTCGCCAGCAACGGTGACCTCGAGGTAGACCATCGGGCCGTCCTCGAAGCGCGACAGATCGAGCGCCCCGACCGAGCCGAGGTGGGCCACGAAGTGACCGTCGTCGACCGAGAGCGGCTCGTGCAGCTCGTCGAACCAGGCCACACCGCCGGACGGCACGCCGTACAGCGCGAATCGAACCGGGAGCTCACCGTCGATGGGCTGACCGAGGTCGTCGGTCAGGTACCCCTGAACGGGTACCTGCGTCGGCTGCGCGAACGCGGCGGACGAAAGACAGACAAGGGCGACCACGAGGGATGCGACGTACGTCGGACGCATGGCATCTCGCGACTGATGGAGGGGACGGACCCTGCCCGTCTTTCAGGCATCGGCGGGACGGTACGCGGGTCCAGAACCGCAAACAACAGAATTCGACCAGCCACGATTACAAACGTTCCATCGGATTGCGCGGCAGGCATTGCAACGACGAAGATGCACGAGCGAAGGATGCGAAGTCCCATTCTATGACAACCCCTTACAACCCTTGAACGACTCGAACGGGACGTGCCACGCCACGGATCGCCCCCACGATTCGCGCACGAACCTAACAAAGCAACCTCACCCGCCGAACGATCGCGTGACGAGCGGGTGACAGCGGGGGACGCGGCCTCGGATCACGCCGTCTGCAACGTGACCGCAGGCGTCGACGCCCGGGGCGCTCACCCGGGCCGCGCGACCGCGGTGCGCTACTGCGTGCGCCCGCTCCAGATCACGCGCCCTTCGGCGTCGATGTGGACCTCGTACGTCGCCATCGGGCGCTCTTCGAAGTATCCCGTCCGCCCGTTCAACCAGTTGCGGGTGAGCACGAGGCGCACGCCGTCGATCTCGCCGGCATACTGCTGCGCGAAGAGCTCCAGAATCGGCAACGGGTTCAGCAGGGCGCCGCCGTCCTTCATCTGCAGCATGTAGTCGAACATGAGCTGGTTGTACTCGTCCGGCTCCCGCCACGGCAGACGACGGCCCTGCAGATCCGTTGTGTCGGCGCTCATCTGCGGGACGGCGGTCGTGTACATCGCCCAGCCGCCCATCTTCCACGGGTTGAAGTGGTGCCGGACGTTGAGCGCACGGTGGATCGCGGGCCACGCCATGAAGAGCGCGACGAACGCGAAGAGCAGCACGCGCCGAACCCGCTGCAGCGGACGGTCGATCCCGGCCGACGCAGATCCCTCCGACCTGCTCGACGCGGACGCCGGGCCGGCGCGCCCTTCGTGGGGCTCTGGGGTCGTCGAGGTCAAATCGGCGGCGGGGGCAGCACGGTGTCGCGGAACATCCGCCAGAACACGTAGAGGCTCAGCACGAAGGTCTGCACCACGTGGTACGAGCGACCGGGGATGCGAGGCAGCATCGGGATCAGCACGGCCATCATGAACGAGCTGAACACGAGCTCCTGCGAGAGCACGGCGATGAAGCCGAACACTGCGAGGATCACCGGCACGGCCCAGCGGCGCGTGACCCGCACGATGACCGCGACGGGCAGCACGAGCTCGAGGATCCAGACCGCGTTCGACATCGCAACCCACAGCGGGCTGCGTATGAGGTACGGCCCATCACCGGGCTCCGTCCCCAGCGCGATGAGGCGCTCGAGCTCGGCGGGCGTCGTCATCCACGAGAGCAGCCACGTCGTCTTCGGCGAGTTGGCCATCAGGTACGCGAGGTACGCGCCGTTCGTATATCCGCCGTACGCCAGCTTCTGAAACGCCGACGCGAAGATCGCGGTGAGCGCCATCCAGCGACACGCCCCGAGCACCGCGCGGCGGTTGCGGTGGGTCTCGATCCCGACGAGCAGCAGCACCAGGAAGAGCGACACCTCGAGCCAGCCATGGTTCGGCGCGCGCGGCAGGTCCCGCAGGTGAACGAACACAGCGATCCCGAGCGCCAGCGCGTACCCGAGGGTCCGTCGCCCCCACAGCCAGAGGGCGAAGGCGCAGCCCATGAACAGGTGGTACGGCGGGACGATGTACTCGCCCGCGATGAACACCCCCGACCGCGACGACGAGTGCACCTCGAAGATCGCGGTGATGAAGATGGCGAGCACCATCCACTCGGCGCGTTCTTCGACGACGGCGTCGTCGTGATCGACCGGCACGTCGAAGAAGCCGTCGACGAACCCGAGGATCCGCTCGCCGAGCGATCGCGCCGGCTCCGCCTGCGTCAACGCGGGACCTGCGTGTACGGGATCAGCCCGGGGTTGAAGCAGATCCCGGTCGCCGTCCGTGCGACGACCGCGCCGCCCAGCTGGGCCTCGATCGCGTCGGGGGTGAGGCCCTCGGTGGCGAGCTCGGCCAGCGCGCGGCAGTCGACGTGCAGCAGGTACTCGTCCTGCGTCGCCAGCGGCCACGGCACAGCCTGGTTGTCGGGCGTCGTGGTCAGCACGCAGCCCTCGTACCCGAGGCAGGCGGTGTGCGACGCCGAGTAGTCGGCGGGCATGGTCAGCGTGCGGCCGGACGAGTCGGTCGCGCTCATGAAGCGTTCGGTGAACTCGAGGCGCGCCCACTGGGCACCATCACCGGCCGGTTCCCACACCGTGCCGGGTAGCGCGCGCGCGCCGGTCGGCGGCGTCGCGGCGTCTGCACCGCCGTCGACTGCAGCCGCCGTCGCACCGGATCCATCCGCAGGCGGCGCGGTCGACGGGTCAACCGCAGCCGGGTCGGCGACCTCATCCGGTGCCTGCGACGCGCTGCCCTCGACGGCGGCGGTCTCGGCCGGCGCCGGCGGGGCCTCGATCGGGGGCGTATTGCAACCGATGGCGGTCGCGGAGGCGATCGCGATGACGGCGATCGAGACGAAGCGATGGCTCATGGCGCGTCCGGGTCCTCGTCCTCGGGGCAGTCGAGATTCTCGGCCCCGGGAGTACCACGATTCACGCCATCGTACAGAACCGTCGCCGCACACCAGTTGGTCGGGTCCGCGTTCTCGTCGCCGTCTTCGTTGCCGTTGTTCAGCTGGGCGGCCACGCCGGGGCCGAACGGCCACGTCGCGTCCCACTCGATGCGATCGAGCTGTCGGCCGTCGATGCCCATCGTGAGGGTGCCCGCCCCGCCCGGCAGCGCGAAGGCCGTCTCGGAGCCCCAGACGTGGTCGACGGACAGCCCGCCGGCCACGGCCTCGGTCGACCCGAGGACCACGTGCCCCTCGGCCGGGATCGTCACGTCGGCGTCGATCGTGAACGTCGCGCCGGACCCGGCGATGGTGAACGTCAGGCCCTCGAGCGACTGGGCGCCGCTGGTGACGTTGAACAGCTCGATCCACTGCCCGCCAGACTCCGGGAACACCATCAGCTCGGTAAGGATCACCATCTCGGGGTACAGCCCCTCGACGCAGGCGCCCTCGAAGCAGCCGAGGCCGTCGACGAAGCAGTCCTCGTCCTCTTCGTCGTAGGTGCACTCACCGGTCGTCGAGTCGCACTCCGGCAGCGTGTACGTCACGGCGTACCGGCCTTCGAAGCAGTCGTTCGGCAGGTCGGGGCAGACGACGTCGTCGCAGCGGTCGCCTTCGACGCACGCGCCCTCGTCGCAGTATCCGGGCAGCAGCGTGCAGTCGATCGCCTCTTCGACGACCGAGCATTCGCCACGCAGGCACTCGGTGCCGAACACGATGAGCGATTCGACCGGGGCGTCGACGCCATCGCCGCAGATCGGATCCGGCGCGTCCGGGCAGACGACGTCGATCTCGCACGGGTCGACGACGCAGGCGTCGCCGATGCACACCAGGTCGTCGTCGGCGCAGTCCGACTCGGTCCAGTCGTAGCTGCAGAACTCGTCGTCGCCGCAGAGCCCCGGCGAGACGTACTCGCGCAGCAGGTCCGTGCCCGAGATGCAGAGGGTCGCCGGTGGGTCGGTGCAGCCGCCGGCGCACGGGATGATGCACGCGCCGTCTTCGCAGGCGAGCCCGTCGTCGGCGCAGTCCCGATCGACGGTCTCGTACACGCAGGTGCCCTCGAAGCACTCGCCGTCGGCGAGCCACGTCGACGCCACCGTGCCGGTGCAGTACGGCTCCGGCGGGCTGTCGCAGGTGATGCCGTCGCACGAGAGGTTCGGCACGCAGGACCCGAGCTCGCAGACGAGCCCGCCCTCGCAGGGCGTCAGCGTCGCCGCGTACGTGCAGACCTCGTCGGCGCAGGTGCCGATGTCGGCCCACGTGCGGGCGGTGGTGCCATCCGCGCAGTCGGTCGGCGGCGGCGCGTCGCAGAGGATGTCGTCGCACGGGTCCCCGATGACGCACTCACCATCCACACACGTGCCGCCCAGCTCGACGGTGCAGTCCTCGACGGTCTCGTCGTACGTGCAGACGCCGCGCTCGCAGACGCCGGGCGCGACGCCGACGAGGCGGAAGTCCCCGTCACAACGCGAACCCGGCGTGTCGCAGGTGATGCGGTCGCACGGGTCCACGACGCACGCGCCGTCGAGGCAGATCTGCCCCGACGCAGCGCAGTCCGTCACGTCGACCGGGTACGTGCAGTCCCCCGTCAGGTCGTCGCAGGTGCCGGCGGTCGAGGTGAGCAGGATGTCGCCCTCGCAGGTCGGCGCCGGGACCTCGTCGCAGGTGACGCCGGTGCACAGCGGCACGCAGGCGCCGTCGAGGCACTGCAGGCCCTCGTCGGCGCAGACGCGCTCGCTCGTCCGGTATTCGCACGTGCCACGCTCGCAGACACCGGGCAGCGCGTACGACGTCAGCACACCTTCGTCGCAGGTCGACGCGGGGACCTCGTCACACACCACGCCCTCACAGGGGTCTTCGACGCAGGCGCCGTCGATGCAGACGAGCCCGTCGAGGGCGCAGTTCGTCGTCTCGCGGTCGTACCGGCACAGGCCGGTGGCGAGGCTGCACGTGCCGGCGTCGGCGCTGACCACCGCGATCGACCCTTCGCAGGCCGGGCGGGGCGGCACGTCGCACAGGACGCCGTAGCAGATGTCGCGACAGGCGCCGTCGAGGCAGGTCTCGCCCAGCTCGGTGCAGTCGACCGTGCGCTCGGCGTACTGGCAGGATCCATCGAGACACAGCCCCTCGCCGAACGGGGTCGAGGCGACGTTGCCGTCGCACGTCCCCGCAGGCGGCGTGTCGCAGACGAGCGTGTCGCACGGGTCTTCGACGCAGGCCCCGTCGACGCAGACGAGCCCGTCGAGGGCGCAGTTCGTCCGGGTGATCGCGTACGCGCACTCCGTGGTGTCCGGGTCGCAGACGCCGGCGGCGGCGAAGGCAAGCGCCGTCGTGTCGTCGCAGCGGTCCGCAGGCGGCTCCTCGCAGGTGACGCCGTAGCACGCGTCGCGGCACGCCCCGTCGATGCAGGTCTCGCCGAGGGCCGCGCAGTCGGTGGCGAACTCCGTGTACTGGCAGCGCCCGTCGTCGCCGCAGACGCCGGGGCCGAGCGACGTCACGAGGAACGACGCATCGGCGCAGCGCGGCGCCGGCGGGGCGTCGCAGGCGTCGACGCCTTCGCACGGGTCCACGCAGGCCCCCTCGGCGCAGACGAGCCCTTCGGCGATGCAGCTCTCACGGCGCTCGGACCACTCGCAGCGCCCACCGAGGCACGCGCCATCGACGAACGACACGGCGACGCCGTCTTCGCAGCGCCCGACCGGCGGCTCGTCGCACGTCACGTCGGCGCACGGGTCGGCGACGCAGCGGCCAGCGACACAGCTCATGCCATCGTCTGCACAGTCCGTCTCGATGAACGGGTAGTCGCAGGCGCCGTCCGCGCAGGTGCCGTTGACCTCGTACTCGCGCAGCACCGTGCCGACGCAGCGCGGCTCCGGACCGGCATCGCACACGACATCGTGGCAGGGCCCGGCGACGCAGGCGCCCTCGACGCAGGTCTGCCCACGCACGGCGCAGTCGGTGCGGGTGACGTCCCAGTGGCACGTCCCCTCCAGGCACGCCCCGTTGTGCGACGCGACCGCGATGTCGCCTTCACAGCCGGGGGACGGATCGTCGCATTCGGTGTCGCAGGCGATGGGCACGCACGCAGCGTCCTCGCACGCCTCGCCGCGGGCGGCGCAGTCGGTGGTCTCGGACGTGTACTCGCAGGTGCCGGCGACGCAGGTGCCCGCCGCGTCCCAGAGGACCCGCTGCCCGCCGTCGCAGGCGTCCGCCGGCGGGGCGTCGCACACGACGCCGGCGCAGGGGTCGACGCAGGCGCCGTCCTCGCACACCTCGCCGCGGGCGGCGCAGTCGTCCGTCTCGTCGTCGAACGCGCACGTGCCGTCCTCGCACCGACCGTTCACCTGCGTGACCACCCGGTCCCCGTCGCACGTCGGCGCGCTCGGCTCGCAGGTCACGCCGTCGCACGGGTCGGTCGCCTCGATGCACGCGCCCGCATCGCAGCCGAGCTCGCAGGTCGTCGTCGACTGGACCTCGTGCTGACAGGTGCCGTCTTCGCACGAGCCGTTCGGGGCGTATCGGATGAGCAGGTCGTCGGCGCACACCGGCGCGGGCGGCACGACGCAGTCCGACGCACAGGCCGGATCGCCCGCACCGGATCCACCGGAACAGGCGGCCAGAACGCAGCCGACGATCATCGCCGCTGCGAACTTCCAGGAGGTTGAGGTCACGCAGGACTCCGGACGTCGCGCCCAGTGGGACGCGACCGATGCGAGGTCAGTAGATGCGCATGATCCAGACGACGCTCATGTTCGTCGGGCGCGTCTCGACGCCTTCGAGTCGGTACCGCACGGCGTCGT
>Ga0209578_10003694_pt1 | contig 11487 bp, 8 predicted proteins | sample tdAd472_FD_187127 | JGI IMG/M metagenome (GOLD analysis project Ga0209578, IMG submission 187127) | Marine sediment microbial communities from the Atlantic coast under amendment with organic carbon and nitrate - tdAd47.2 (SPAdes)... | ecosystem: Environmental > Aquatic > Marine > Coastal >...
TTCGCGTTTGCAGCCCTTGCAGCTCAAACAGAGATCCAGCGTCTCAATCGTGTCCGGGTCGTTCCAATCGGGTGCCTTACCAGTCGCCTGACCCGAGAGCGCTATGCGCAGCGCGTTAGCCCTGCCGCGCGTTGTGTGGCGCTCGTCTTTGAGCGCCATGTATGACGGGCACATCGTGCCACCGACCTGCTTGCGGCAGACCCCCGCGCCGTTGCACTGCTCGACCGCGTGCCCGAGGCTCTCTTGATCTTCGAACGTATAGAACGTCTCGACCTCAGGGATCGAAACCTGCCTGCCCTCGGGCTCGATCCGCGTGTGCGCTACGATCGATTCGATCGGCCCCGGCTCAACGATGTTGCCCGGATTGAGCAGATTCTCCGGGTCGAACAACGCCTTGACCTCGCGAAAAGCGTTCATCAGTTCCGGGCCGAAGTGGCGTTCGAGCAGAGGCCCGCGGGCCTTGCCGTCGCCGTGCTCGCCCGACATCACGCCGCCGAGCCTGCCAGCCAGATCCGCCGTCTCCCTGGCGATCTCGATCATCGCTTTCTTGTCGTGCTCATCACGCAGATCGAGCAAAGGCCTGACGTGCAGCACCCCCACCGATGCGTGCGCGTAGAACGCTGCCCGTGTCCCAAACCGCTCGACAATCGCCCGCAGCTCACGAACGAACTCACCGAGCCGTTCGACGGGCACGACGTTGTCCTCAATAAATCCCAGCGGCTTGCGGTCCCCGGGAATCGAGTGCAAGAGCGGCTCGCCCGCCTGCCTCAGCCGAAGCGCCCGCGAGATCGTTTCAGGCGTTGTGTAGAGCTCGGCAACGGCACTGGGCACGAGCGATCGGATCTGGGCGAGCTTCGCATCGAATGCCGCAGAATTGTCCGACTCGAACTCGGCATACAGCACCGCCATCAACTGGCCCGAGGTTGGCCTTGGCAGATATTCGACCGCCTCCCGGTGCTCAAGATTTGCAAGGGCCGTCTGCACGATCATGTCGTCGAGCAATTCAACCGCACTCGGCGAGAGCTTGAGCAGCGTTGCCACGCTCTCAATCGCCTCATCCAGAGTCGAGAATGCCAGTACGCACAGACCGCGGTATTTGGGAATCGGATGGAGCAAGAGTTTGGCCGAGAACGTCAGCGCCAGCGTACCCTCCGAGCCGCAGAGCAGCTTGGCGAGGTTGATGGATTTCATCGGATCGCCCGAACGGATTTGCTCCAGGATCATGTCGAGGCCGTAGCCCGCGTTCCGCCGGAGTGTCTTTGGGAACCGCTCGCGGATCAGTCGTTCATGCCTTCGAACAACGTCAACAACACCTTCGGTGATCCGCCGAGCGACCGGATCGCGCAGGGCCGCCCCTTCTTCAAACAACACGCGCGTGCCGCCGGCCAGCAGCGCATCGACAGCGACAATGTTCTCCGAAGTTCGGCCGTACTTGACGGACCTCGTGCCGGCCGCGTTGTTGCCGATGCACCCGCCCACCGTCGCCTGTCGCACCGTCGCCGGATCGGGCGCAAAGAAAAGCCCCGTCTCGACGAGCGCCCGATTGAGCATGTCCACCGTGATGCCCGCATCGACAACGCACGTCCGTTTTACCGCATCGATATCGCGGATCGCATCGCAGCAGGCCGAGAGGTCGAGCACCACCGCCTCGCTCGTGCACTGCCCGGCAAGGCTCGTCCCCCCACCCCGCGGCAGGACCGGGATCCCGTGCCCCGCGCAATACGCCAGCGCCCGCTGGGCGTCCTCGATCGAGCTCGGCACCACCACGCCCAGAGGCTCAACCTGATAGATCGAGGCGTCCGTCGCGTACAACTGCCGATCGTGTCGTCCGAATCGGACCTGGCCCGAAACCGCCCCCGCCAGCCCCTCGGCGATCTCGTGCCGCCGCTGCCGGAGCGATTCGTACTGATCGGGTGTAAACGCGGGAAGGCTTGCCATGGCTGAAACGATCCTATCGGCTCACCGAAAGTGCCGACATGCGAACCGATCCAGCCGATGTACAGTCCAAGAGCACGTACGAACCCCCTTTGGAGCCCGTCATGCAGCTTCGCACCGCCTCACTCGTCCTCGCCGTCGGCCTCGCCTTCCCATCGCTGGCCCAGAACGACCCCGAGGCCCAGCTTCCCGTCACCGCTGTCACGCTCTACCGCTCGGGAGTGGGCTCCTTTGAACGCTCGGGCACGGTCACCGGCGACACCTCCATCAGCCTCTCCTTCGAGGCCGACCAGATCAACGACATCCTCAAATCCCTCGTCGTCCTCGACCTCGACGGCGGCCGGATCGGGGGCGTCAGCTACTCCTCAGACGAGCCCATCGGCCGCAGGCTTGAAGCATTGGGCCTCACGGATCCGAGCCAGCTCACGCTCGGCATTCTTCTCGGTGAGTTCCAGGGGGCACGCATCGCGCTGACCACCACCGACAGCGAGATCGAAGGCCGCATCCTCGGCGTCGAGCAATACCAATCCCGCGAAGATGACCAGGTCATCCAGCGCCGCCGCCTGAGTGTCATGACGAGCGAAGGACTCATCAGCGTCGAAGAAACCGACATCCGTCGCGTCAAACTGCTCGACGCCTCGCTCCAGGCAGACCTCAACGAACTCCTCGAAGCCCTCGGCACACAGCGCACCGCCCAATCCCGTTCGGTCGAGATCGATCTGGTCGGCCAAGGCCAGCGTGAGATCCTTGCCGCTTATGTCCAGGAAACGCCCATCTGGAAAACCAGCTACCGCCTCGTCCTGCCCGAGAAGGCCGGCGACAAGCTCCACATCGAGGGCTGGGCGATCGTCGAGAACACCACCGACCACGACTGGGAAGAGATCTCGCTCTCACTCGTGGCCGGTCAGCCGGTGGGGTTCCAGATGGATCTCGCCGAGCCGCTGTATATCTCGCGTCCAACACTGCCCGTGCCAGTCGAACTCGCTGCGGCACCGAAGAGCTTTGACCGCGGCATCGCAACCGGCGGGCAATCTCCGTTTGATGGAAGTACGGACGAAAGCGAAGCAATGGCCCCTCGCGGCAGATCGCAAAACAGTCTCGCTTTACACGGCATCACCGGGGACACGATGACCCGCAGCGCCCCGTCTCGTGATGCCTTCGGCGCAGAAATGTCCAAATCCACCGCCGCCCTCGCCTCGGGCGCTGAAGAGGGCGAGGTCTTCTTCTTCAAGCTCGACAACCCCGTCACCGTCGGCAAGCGCGAGTCCGCGATGCTGCCCATCATCACGGGCGACATCGAAGGCCGACGCGTCAGCATCTTCTCCCCCTCCACGCAGGGCGAACACCCCTACCGCGGCGTCGAGGTCACCAACTCCACCAAGCTCAAGCTCATGCCCGGGCCGCTGGCTGTCTTTGATGGCTCCGTCTTTGCGGGCGATGCCCAGATCGGGCACGTCGGGCAGGGCGAACGCCGCATGCTCGCCTACGCCGTCGATCTCGACGTCGATGCCAACCGCACCAATAGCCAGACCCACACCATCCGCAAGCTCCGTATCCACGACGGCACGATCATCCAAACGACCACGGTCAAGAACGAGTACGCCGTCGAACTCACCAACCACGACCAGAGCCGCGAACGCCTCGTGGTCATCGAGACCCCCCGCTACACCAACTGGGATCTCAAGTCGGACGCCAAGCCCTACGAGACAACCGACGATCTGTACCGCTTCGAGGTGAAGGTCGAATCCGGCAAATCAAAGAAGCTCTCGGTCGTGCAGGAGCAGGTGCAGGACTCACGCATGGGCCTGACCTCGATGACGCTCGAGACGCTGCTCGTGTATCAACGGCAGGGCGCGGTCTCGCAGGCTGTCATCGATGCGTACAAGGGCTACGCGGAGCGCAAGGCGAAGGTCGAGGACATCCAGAAGAAGATCGCAACCAACGACGCGGACACGCGGCGTATCGCCGACGATCAGCAGCGGATCCGCAACCTGCTCCAGGCGATCAACCGTCAGGATGCGCTCTACGCCCGGTACATGCGGCAACTCGAAGAGCACGAGAACTCGCTCGACGAACTCCGCGCCAGCCGCAGCAAGCTCGCAGCAGAACTTTCGCAGGCCCAGGAATCGCTTGATCTTTACGTGCGAACGCTTCGGGTCGATTGAGAACTGCTCTTCGAATCAGTCGCCGCCGCTACTCGGATCACTGCGGTCCGTGATATCCCATGGCGTGGCGTTGATGTTGCCAGCAGCGCTCACGCGGACGTTGTACCACGGCCGGAGATAGTTGTTTACACCTCGATCGGGTAAAGTGCGATTGCCCGGCATGCCGCTGTCTGTCTCGTTCACAAAGATATTGTCGCGGATGTTTTTATCGTTCGTCGTCGAAACCAATCCAGTGCGATCGGGATCAGGACGAGTGGAAAACTCTACAGAACCGTCGACGTACCCAATATTCCCGCCCCATGACTTAGTCGGGTCGTAGAAATCGAGTGTGTTTGAGAGCGTCCCATTCGACCCGATGCCCGTCGTGCTGATCTGCCACTCATCATCATTGAGTGAGTAGACCGTACCGCGATTGCTAAACACCGCCGTCGAAGAAGCCGCATCGCTCCGCCAGAGACCTCGCCTCGCGCCGAACGGCGGCATGTTGGCGTACGAGTTGTTGCCCTTGTCAGAAACACGCCCCTTGCCCGTGCCCGTCACGCCGCCCGCATTCTCGCGAGGCACGCCGGCCAGCCCCGGGTCCCAGGCCGCGAACTCTGGTTTCTCGGCCTGTGTCGGCGATTCCTTCATGTAGCCCTCGTACACCTCGACCTGATCGTTCGTCTCCACCGGGCTAATGAGGTCCTCGGTTGAGATCGCATCTTCCCAGACCAGCAGGCTCATGATGTTGCCCGTGTTGTCCTTCTCCTGCGGGTTGTCGACATCGACGGTGGAGTTGGAGATGTCGATCTGGCTCGGGATCGGGAACGAACCGTCGTTGTTGCCGGCCTGGATCGATGAGCCCTGCAGCACCGAGCGGATCTGGGCCGAGTCCTTGGCCCGGCGAGCCGTGTCCCGGGCCTTGCCCAGCGTGGGTACGAGGATCCCGATCAGGAGCGCGATGATCGCGATGACCACCAGGAGTTCCACGAGTGAGAATGCACGGCCCAGCTTGCCTGACATGATCGATCTCCCCGAAAGGTGCTACCTGAGCATACGCGAGGCCGGCACTGGCTGTTGCTCAAACCGAGGATCTGAAAAAGAAGAAAGGCCCCGAGCCGAAGCCCGGGGCCTTGTGAGAAATCAGAGATTCAGCAGGTCCGAATCAGTCCTGCCAAGCGGTGGCACCACTGACGGTGTTGGCCGTGCCGGACACGGTCACTTCACCGATCATCTTGAGGAACGCGTTGCGCTGATCAAGATCGCCATCACCATTAGAGGTAGACGTCAGGTCGAGCGCTCCTGTGGTGGTGCTGGGCGAGGCGGTTCCGATAGGATCGCCGTCTTCGTCAGATTCCGAAACGAAGAGGTTGTCGTTGCGAGTGAAGGGGTCACCATTGCCTTGATTGATCGAGAGGGTGATGTTCTCGGGATCAGGGCGCTGCTCGAAGGAAACGTGGTTGTCGTTGTAGGCGATGTTACCTTCCCAGGTCGTTTTGCCGCCGTGGATCAGCAGGGTGTTCGAGCCGAGACCGAACGGATCGGAAGTCGAGGTGCCCGTAAGCTGCCAGATGAGATCGGCACCGGTTGAGCCGTTGGCTTCCTCCCACATCGGGCCACGGTTGCCAATAACGGCTTCCGAAGACTTGAAGGTGCTGCCCCACTGGCCGAGACGACGCAGGTAAGGCGGTGTGTGGGCGTACGACATATTGGCAGTGCCAACGATCGAATTGGTGATATCTGCTCCCTCTTCCTCAAGAGGGGTACCACGGAACTTGGGGTCCCAGAGAGCACGCTCGGGATCGGCCGCTCCCTCAGGCTCCTCGACTTCGTAGTTCTCGTACACAATGACGGTCGCGGCGTTCGACTCGGCCGGGCTGACCATCAGTTCTGCCGTAACGAAGCCTTCGCTGATCATCGGTGAGAAGATGTTGCCGGTAATGTCTTTCGCTGCACCAACCAGCGAGTCGATCGTCGCGTCTGCGCGGTCGATCTTGCTGGGCAGCATGTAGTTGTCATCGTTGTTGCCGGCCCAAGTCACCATACTCTGCTGAATACCACGGACCTGGGTGGCGTCACGGAGCTGACGGGCCGAGGCGCGTGCCTTGCCGAGCGCCGGCAGCAGGATGCCGATCAGCAGCGCGATGATGGCGATAACCACCAAGAGCTCGATCAGCGTGAATGCACGATTCATGCGGGTTTTCATTGTCCAATACTCCAAACAGTGGCTGCACTTTGCAGCCTGACAATCAGGGCTGATACCCAATCGGGCTCAGCTTCTCGAACCGTGAAGAAGGCACACCCTCATCACACCCGCGTCCGCGAGACATTGCAAACACTGCAACACCCCACGCGGGATTTTCGAGTTGTCGGTGGAGAACTGGGACCAACTGACTGGTCATCATCGGCGGAAATCCGCCAGCATGAGGGCATCGAAAATCGTCCGATCAGCCCCAATCCTGCACCCGCTCTGAACGTTCAGCGAGCAATCTACTGTCCGCACGGCCCACTCTCATGGTTGCGGCTCTTGTGTGAGTTTAGGATAGTCCCGATATTCGTGCAACCCCCAGACCACCGACACCCCATAAACAAGGGAATGCCCTCCCATGCCACCCCCCCAGATTCACTCCAAGGCCCGGGTCGAGTCGGTCCTGGCCGATCTCGGCCTGAGCCTGCCGACCCCGGCCAAGCCCGTGGCCGCGTATATCCCGACCCGGCGTGCAGGAGATCTGATCTACGTCTCGGGCCAGATCCCGGTTGTCGAGGGCAAGCTCCTCGCCGAGGGGCTCGTCCCCACGCAGGTCACCGAGGAAGAGGCGCAGCAATGCGCTCGGCGGTGCATCCTCAACGCCTTGGCTGCCGTCTTGGCCGAGATTAAGAGCGACGAGGGTATCGCCATGATCGTACGGATCGGGTGCTTCGTCGCGTGCACTCCCGACTTTACAATGCATCCCAAGATCGCCAACGGCGCCAGCGAGCTTCTTGTTCAGATCCTCGGTGACGAGGGACGCCATGCCCGCGCGGCGGTCGGCTGCCCGAGTTTGCCCCTCAACGCACCGGTCGAGATCGAGATGATTGCACAGGTCGCCAAGATCGACCCAACGGCTTAGCCGAAGGCCTTGTTGTAGTCCTCGAGGAACTTCTTCAGACCGACATCCGTCAGCGGGTGCTTGAGGAGCTGGCGGATCACGCTCATCGGCACGGTCGCCACATCCGCGCCCGACAGAGCGCAATGGACCATGTGCAGCGGGTGACGGATCGAGGCCGCCAGGATCTTGGTGTCGAACCCGTAGTTGTCATAGATCGTTCGGATCTGCCCGATCAGTTCCATGCCGTCCTGACTGATGTCGTCGAGCCGACCGATGAACGGGCTGACGAGGTACGCCCCGGCCTTGGCAACCAGCATCGCCTGCATCGACTGGAAACAAAGCGTCATGTTCGTGCGGTGCCCCTGATCGCTCAGGGCCTTGCACGCCTTGAGGCCATCGATCGTCGTGGGCAGCTTGATCACGATGTTCTCTGCGATCTTGGCGTGCTTGAGTCCCTCTTCGACCATCGCCTTGTGCTCGGTCGAGATCACCTCGGCCGAAACCGGACCCGAGACAACTTTGCAGATCTCTTCGAGGCGTTTGGCGTAATCCACACCTTCCTTGGCGATCAGCGAGGGATTCGTCGTGACGCCGTCGAGCACGCCAAGGTCGTTGGCTTCGCGGATCTCGTCGATGTTGGCGGTGTCGATGTACAGCTCCACGGCGAATCTCCTGGTATGCGGTAGTTGTTGGCCCTTAATCTGCCTCAAATGCTTTACAGCAGCCGGACTCTAGCCCTCATCATTCGGGAGCATGCCCTTCAGATCCTTGCGGAGGATCTTGCCGACGGGGTTGCGGGGCAATGTCTCTACAACGTGTATCTCACGGGGGCACTTGTAGCCCGCGAGCCTTTCTCGGCACCAGACCCGGAGCTCGTCGGCCTCGACATTCATCCCCTCATTGGGTTCCACGAACCCGACGATCACCTCACCGCGCACATCGTCCCGCACGCCGATCACGCCCGACGCTCCGACGGCCGGGTGCTGGTTGAGCACCTCCTCAACCTCTCTGGGAAAGACGTTCTCCCCCCCCACGATGATCATTTCCTTGAGGCGGCCGGTGATGAAGAGGTACCCCTCTTCATCGATCCTGGCGATGTCGCCGGTGCGCATGTAGCCCTGCGCATCGATGGTTCGCTCGGTCTCTTCCTTGCGGAGGTAATACCCCGCCATCAGGTTCGGCCCGCGGAGTCGCAATTCGCCCTCCTCATTGGGTGGGAGTTCCTCTTCGGTCTTCGGGTCAACGATGCGCTGCTCCATGCAGGGCAGAGGCTTGCCGACCGAATGGCGCTTGCGTGAATCGGGCATGCTCACGTTCGTCGCCGGCGAGAGCTCGGTCATCCCGAAACCCTCGCAGATCTCCACGCCGAACTTCTCGCGGAACCTCTCGAACGTCGCATCGGGCAACGGCTCGGCGCCCGAGACCATCAGCCGCATCGATGCGAAGTCCTCGGGCTTGCCGCCCTTGGCGTTGATGAGAGCGCCGTACATCGAAGGTATTCCGATGAACACCGTGGCCTGATGCTCCTTTGCCAGCGCAAAGATCTTGCCCGGATTGAACCGGGCGGTGTACACCACCTTGGCGCCGATGGTCAGGGGCGTCAGTGTCAGTTGCGTCACACCGAAGCAGTGGAATTGCGGGAGCACACCGAGGAAGACCTCATTGGGTGTCGCCCGCATGCCACGAGCACCCTGCTGGATATTGGCGACCAGGTTGCCGTGGGTCAGCATGACGCCCTTGGGCTTGCCGGTGGTGCCGCTGGTGTAGATGAGCGATGCAAGCTGATCGTCATCAGCCAGCGCCGGCCAGCGGAGTTCGGGGACCGCCTTGAAATCGATGTCCTCGATCAGGGACAGGCTCTTGACGGTTGGACGCCTGCCTACTGCATCCAGTAGCGGCCCTGCGGTCAGGACAAAGTCCGTGCCGCAGTGATCGATGACGTAGTCCAGCTCCTCCGGCTTGAGGAGGTAGTTGAGTGGCACGACTGTCCGCCCGAGCATCCACCCGGCCAGGGCTGCGATGGGGAAGGCGGCGCTCGTGGGCAGCATGAGCCCGACCTTGTCGGTGCTGCACCGGCGTTCGATCTCGGAGGCCACGTGAAACGAGGCGACCAGAATCTCGGCCCCGGTGTAGGACCGGCGGTCATCGACCATCATGGTCTTGCGGGCGTTTCGAAGCAGCGACCGGAAAATCGGCCAATGGACGCTCATAGAGGCTCCCCACGCCGCCCGGCCGAGATCGGCGTCAGGCGATAGACTGAAGATTGTTGGCGCGTTCGATGTGGGTCCGATGTGGAGAGCATGAAAGCCATGCAACCTCGATTTTCGCTTGCTTTCCCGACCATCGCCCTCTTGGCCCTCGTGCTCGGAGGGTGCCATACATCGCGTTCTGTTCACGCGACGGGCAATCCGTCCTACATCAGTCTCTACCGGGCCCGAGCCTATACCGAGGCGTACGAGGCTGCCAAAGCCGTCCCCACCACGCCCCATGGAAGCGAACGCCTGATCGCGGGCATGTCCCTGGCTGCACTCGGGAAACACGACGAGGCCAAGAGCTGGCTCAAGCCGCTAACGAACTCGCCTGACAAGAACATCCGCGGCCGAGCCGAGGCCACTTTGGGGCTGGTCTTTGCCGAGGAAGAGAAGCATTCCGAGGCTGCCCGCATGCTGCAATCCGCCTCAGAAGACCTGGCGGGTCCGATGAAGGGCTGGGCGGCCCATTACGGCGCTCAAGAATTCGGCTTTGCGGGCGACAACATGAGAGCCGACCGCATGCGCACGGTCGCGGAACTCCGCGGCCCATCCGACCTCCCCGCAGCCGACGACGGCCAGTTTACGGTCCAACTCGGCTCGTTCTCGTCCCGTTCCCGTGCGCAATCTCGCGTCCGCGCGACCACCCCCGCTGCCCAGCAGGCGGGCCTTGATATCCCCCGAGTTGAGCTCACGATCGCCAACAACCGCCCGCTGTACGCGGTCCGGGTCGGGCGATTCGGCAACTCCACCGAGGCAAAGCAGGCGTCACAGCGTTTCTCGGGCGATACAGCTGTCATTCGCACGAACTGAACCCAAATTGGAACCGGCCGGGCTTTCGAGCGTCACACTGGGGTAATCTGTCCCTTTGCGGAGGCTCCCGATGTCTATGTGCCGACTCACTGTCCTGCTCGCACTGTTCCTCATCGCTGGCTTGAGCTCCGGTTTGAGCGTTGGGCAGGATGAGCCGCAGCCCGAGCCTGCCGAGCAACCAATCGATTCTTCAGATGCTCCGCCGCTTGGCCCGCTTGTCGAAGCTGAGCAAGAGATCCGCCAGATCTTCGCCAAGTTCTTCAAGCGCACCCGCAACCCGAAAATGCACGCCCGGGGCTGGGATGAACTGGCCCGGCACATGCACGACCCGCGTATGTACGACCTGCTTTTCGAGCTTTTCGAGGACAAGCCCTTTGCGATGCAACAGGACCTCGTCGAGCTGTTCGTTGAACAGGCGACCGATGACGCCGACGTGGGGATCGCCTGGGCGGCGGTCTTCAACGAAGATGAGCGTCTGCGGAAATGGGCCGCCGGCCGCCTGGTCGAACGCGTGGGCGAGAATGAGCCCTCGCACCGCATCCAGCGCGTCCTTGAGCTTGGGCTGATGAGTGGCAAGGACGACCCGGCGGTCGCATCGTCCAGCCTTGTGCGCCAATTCGGGCTCACCAAGGCGATCCCGTATCTCATTCAGGCGCAGGCCGAGCCGAGGCGTCGCAACGTACGCAAGGGCGCGATCGCGCAGATCGTGGTCGGCACGCAGCAGGCGTTCGTGGCGAATCTGACACCCGTGGTCGCCAACAACGCCGTCGGGTATCAGCCGACGATCGGGATCGTTTCCAGCGGCGTGGTGTTGCGTGTGATGGATGCCGTTGTCTGGGCCTATCGCACCGAGGTGCACAGCGACCTCGTCTCGCTCTCGTCGGATGCATGGGGGCAATCCACAGCCGACATGGGCTATGACCAGAAGGCGTGGTTCGACTGGTACGAGACCGAGTTCAAGCCCACGCTCGCCGACGGCTCAGGCGGGGGCTGAATTCTGCCCGAGTCAGTCACCCGATCGCGATCACCGAAGCCATCGCGTGTGTCCCGGTGTGTGAGAGCGAGATCAGCATCTCCGTAATACCGAGTTCTTGCGCCAGTTCCTGCGCTCTTCCGGCGAGCTTGACCGATGGTGCGCCGCTCGGGGCGAGGATGACTTCGACATCGGTCCACGCGATGCCGTCGGCCCAGCCCGTACCGAGAGACTTAAGCGCGGCTTCCTTTGCCGCAAATCGTGCGGCGAAGCGTTCGACGTCT
>Ga0209578_10003698_pt1 | contig 11471 bp, 10 predicted proteins | sample tdAd472_FD_187127 | JGI IMG/M metagenome (GOLD analysis project Ga0209578, IMG submission 187127) | Marine sediment microbial communities from the Atlantic coast under amendment with organic carbon and nitrate - tdAd47.2 (SPAdes)... | ecosystem: Environmental > Aquatic > Marine > Coastal >...
ATATAGACCCATTTCTTGACGTCAGCTTACCTGGGGCGTCCAAGGGCGCGTAGCTCAGTGGTAGAGCACCTCGGTGACATCGAGGGGGTCGTAAGTTCAATCCTTACCGCGCCCACCATTCATTTCCATACGGTGAAAGCAGTGATCAGGCCAGCTTTCGGGCCCTTTCGCAAAGAAGCAAATTTGATTAGATTGTCACGGTTATCCTTCTCCGGCATTGGAGGGGGAGCCGAGGGAGATACGAAATGAGAATTCTTTATGCAATTGCGGCGCTAGCGACGGCCGCGACTTTAACGACGCCTGCTTTTGCTGGCTGGGTATCTGAGGACTGGTACGTCAGCATCGGAGCTGGCGTGGCTATTCCTGAAGATATGGATACCAGTAACGTAATCAATCCGGCGGCGAGCGAAGAACTCAGTTTTGATACTGGCTACAGCATCGTGGGCGCGATCGGCGATAGTTCGCCGCGGTTTATCCGTTCAGAGCTTGAAGTTGGTTACCGCTCGTTTGACGCAGATCAGCTGACCGATGGTACCAATACTTTTGGCCCCTTCAACATGGATGGCGATGCTGAAGTGTGGAACGTCGGGTGGAATGGCTATTATGACTTTGAATTGGAATCGATGATCCAACCCTATGTCGGCGTCGGCGTCGGTGCGGCATATTTCAGCGTTGATGTGAATAATGCCAGCACACCGGCCGCCAATGTTTGGTCCGCCGAAGATTGGGGCTTTTATTATCAAGGCATCATAGGCGCTTCGGCCGAAGTTGGACCGAAGCATCGATTGTTTATCGAGTACCGATACTTTTCAACAATGGGTGTGAATGCTGAATCAAATTTCGGCGCATTCACTCCTGACACGAACGACGATCAATTCCGTAGCCATTCTATTATGGCTGGCTTTCGTATCTCGTTCTAAGCGGATCAAAATGGTGTTCCTTTAGCGAGCAGAATTCTGCTAGAGGAACACCATGACCGACAAAATCACCATCGTTGAAGTGGGTCCGCGCGACGGGCTGCAAAATGAAAAGCAGCCCATTGACGTGGCGACCAAGATCGAGCTTGTGGACCGCCTTGCGGCCTGCGGGCTTGGCTTTGTTGAGGCGGGCAGCTTTGTGTCCCCCAAATGGGTGCCGCAGATGGCGGGCTCGGCTGAAGTCATGGCCGGGATTAAACGCCGTCCGGGTACGGAATACCCGGTGCTGACCCCCAACATGAAAGGCTATGAAGCGGCCAAAGAAGCAGGCGCCGAAATCGTCGCTGTGTTTGGCGCGGCGTCCGAAAGCTTTTCCCAAAAAAACATCAACTGCTCCATCGCCGAAAGCATTGAACGGTTCCTGCCGGTGATTAATGCCGCCAAAGCTGATGGCAAACCCGTGCGGGCCTATGTCTCTTGTGTGCTCGGCTGTCCCTATGAGGGCGAGGTGGCGTTAAGCGAAGTAGTGCGCGTTTCTGCCGCCCTTTATGACGCTGGCTGTTATGAGATTTCTCTGGGCGATACCATCGGAGTGGGCACGCCGGGAAAAGCGCGCGCCATGTTTAAGGCGGTGGCGGAAGCTGTGCCTGCGTCTGCGCTGGCATGTCATTTTCACGATACCTATGGCCAGGCATTAGCGAATGTCTTTGCCTGCATCGAAGAAGGCGCCCGCGTGGTGGACGCTTCTATCTCAGGCCTGGGCGGCTGCCCTTATGCGAAGGGCGCAACGGGCAATGTGGCGACAGAGGACGTGGTCTTCATGCTTGAAGGCATGGGGCTCAACACCGGCACTGACCTTGAAGCGCTGATGGATACCAGCCGCTGGATTTCAGCCAAGCTCGGCCGCGAGGTCGGCTCCAAAGTCACCCGCGCACGTGACCCCGCAAGTTCCGGGTAGCGGCAACCACCACAGACATGGCATGCATGCGCTTGCGAGCATTGCATTGTCGCTCTTGCTGTAGAATATGCCCGCTATTCGACCTAAAGGCCCCGCCATGACCGACAATTTCAAATTAGAACACGCAGCAGCTTTTAAGCGCGCTTATGAACGGGCCGTGGCCTATCGCGAGAAAAGCGATGAGCTGCCGCCGCGCCCCACGGCAAAGCTGGCCGATCTGCGTGCGGCCTTTGATGTGGGATTGCCCGAGGCGGGGCGCGATCCGATCGCCATTATCGATACATTGGCTGACGCGGCGGAGCAGGGTTTGATCGGCATCACGAGCCCGCATTTTTTTGGTTGGGTCATGGGGGCCTCGCACCCGGTGGCAACGGCGGCGGAATTTATGACCGCGGCCTGGGGCCAAAACGCCGGCATCTATCAAACCTCACCGGCAAATGCTGTGGCGGAGGAAGTGTCGGCGAACTGGCTGCTCGAACTGCTTGATCTTCCGCGTGAAAGCTCCATCGGTTTTTCCACCGGTGCGACCATGGCAAGCTTCATCTGCCTTTCCGCCGCGCGCACAGATGTTTTGTGCCGCACCGGCTGGGACCTTGAGGAAAATGGGCTTACCAGTGCACCGGAAGTGCGCGTGTTTCTCAGCGAGCAGGCCCATGCCACCATTCATTCGGGGCTCAGGTATCTGGGCTTTGGGGAAAAGCAAAAAGTGTTTATTGCGGCGGACGATCAATGCCGCATGCTTGCAAGCGATCTGGCGGAAAAATTGCCGCTTTATGACGGACCCAAGATCATCATTTCCCAGGCGGGGCAGATCAATTCCGGAGCCTTTGATGATTTTTCCGCGATCTGCGAGCTGGCCCGCGATCATGAAGCCTGGCATCACTTAGATGGGGCGTTCGGTCTTTGGGTGCGGGCGGTGCCCGATCTGGCGCATTTCTGTGAAGCGGCTGATCAAGCCGATTCTTGGTCCGTAGACGGACATAAGTGGTTGCAAGTCCCTTATGATTCTGGGTTTGCCATTGTGAAAAACCCAACCGCGCACATGCGCGCCATGGATACCTCAGCAAGCTATATCGCCGCCGGGCCTGATGACGGACGCAGCCCTTCGCAATTTGGGCCCGAACTTTCGCGCCGCGCGCGCGGGTTTGCAGTCTGGGCCACGATCCAGGCATTGGGGCGCACCGGCGTTCAGGAAATGGTGTCTCGTCACGTGAAATGCGCGCAGCACCTTGCAGACTTTGTCCGCAAGGAACCTGGCATCCGTATACTGAATGATGTGGTGATCAACCAAGTGGCAATCGCATTTGGGGACGTGGACGAACCGCTTGAAGTGCGCAACGCCTATGCCCCTGCTGTGGTTGAGGAAATCCGGCGCGAGAATACCTCATACGTGGGCGGGGCAATTTGGAAGGATGAGCAGATCCTGCGGGTTTCTGTTATTTCGCGCACCACCGATCTCGATGATGTGGAGCAGCTTGGCAACTCGATCCTCCGCGCTTGGGCCAAAGTGCGCGGCTAATACCAATTCACCTGTCCCGTCAGACAAAACCGCAGCCTTAAATTGCCATAGGCGACGCATTTGCACGTCTTGTGCGTTAGCGCCGTCCTTCCCACATTTTCTATGAGCCTCAATGCCGCCTACGTGCGGGTTCTCGCACCACGGGTGGAGGCACAAAAAAACTCGCGTGGCCCTAAAAGCGCCCTGATCAGCGGGTATAAGGATAGGTAAGTCGTCATGGCGCCACAAAAAGCAAAGGAGATATCGGGATGAGGAAATATCAGGGACAAAAGGTCCTCTATTTCAACTACCCCGCTATGTTCCAAGCCGACCCTCTGCGGTGGCTCTTCTATCTTGTTCTTGTCTTCGCGCTTGGTGCCGGGCTTGTGCTCTATGCCATGTGGTGGTTCCAAGTTTACGGCAAACGCCTGGTTCTGACCGACGACGAAGCGGTCTACGTCAAAGGCGTATTCAATACCTCGACCACGGAAATTCGCCTTGCAGATATTCGTTCCGTGGAGGTGGACCAATCCTTTTGGGATAAGATTATGAACATCGGTACGGTGCGGATCGCCTCGGCCGGATCCGACGGCTGGGAGATTGAAATTGACGGTCTACCCAGCCCCAGCAACGTCCGCCGTATCATCAATGAAGGCCGTCACGGCAGTTCATCTGACGATTAGGGGCAGCATCCCTTCGACATTGGTCATTGTTTCAGCAGCGCTCTCTGTGGCAAACAGGGGCGGCTGCCCTCGCACCCATGCGCGGCGGCGAATGTTGATGACAAGGGCAGGGGGCGCGGATCGTTGGCCAAAGGACACATCTTCATAGGTATTCCGACTGCGGATCAATCGATCTCCACCGGCACGGCCAAATCCATCTACCGATTGACCCTTGCGCTTCAGAAGATTGAGATAAACACGTCCCTCTTCTTTGCCGAAAGCGCAGACATTATCGAGAACCGCAACATCCTTGCGGCCTACTTTTTGGAATCAGATGCCTCGCATCTTCTTTGTATCGACAGCGATATTAGCTTTGAGCCACAGGTAATTGGCGATTTTATCAACCTCAAAAAACCATTCGTAGGGGCGGCCTATCCCAAACGTAAGATCGACATGCACTTGTTTGCTGAGATTTACGCGGCATTGGACGGCATGAACGACCCTGATGAGCGTTATAAGGCAGCCCAAGCGCGGGCCTCGCAATTCCCCTTTGCCGCAAAGCCCGGCTCACCTGTAAAAAATGGCTTTGTCCTCGCAAACGGTATTCCCGCCGGGCTGATGATGACCGAACGGAGTGTTTTCACGAACATGATCGAGAACAAGGAAAAGGCGCAGCTCGAACAACTGGGCTCAACGCCGCTCTGGTCAAAGGGCGGGCACCACGGCTTCTTCGACCGAGTTTGGGTTCCAAAGAATAAGTACTGGCTCTCGGAAGATCTGAGCTTTTGCCATCGCTGGGCAAAACTATTGGGCGAAGAGATTTTTGCCTACATCGGCCCTGGCGTCACCCACCACGGCAACATGGCCTATGATGCCAACTATCTCGACTACGCCAAAAACCGGGTAGCGCTGGAAGAAGTTGAAAAGCTGCGATCAAAAAAGACGGGCTCTGAGAAGCAACTCAAAAAACCAGTGCCAGGAAACAGTGATTCGAAAAAGCCCAAAAAGCGGGTCAAAAAGCCGTCGAAATAGGCGGTCATTGATGCTGCAACGCAACAAATTGGCGTCGCTACCGCCCATTTTGAGGCCTGTGGATGACAAACTGTCGTAACCGGGCAACATCCCGCACCCCTTTCGGGGCGGCTTATGTCGATTTGGGGCTGTTTTCAGCAGCTTTCTTGCTATCCTGATCAGGAATTATTCGGGGGCCGCCATCATACCTATGTCGGCATCAGGGAGGCATATGATGAATCTGCGTAATACACTTACGGCTTCAGCGGCCGCGGTCGCATTGATGGCGGGCTCGTCCGCTCAAGCTGGCGATTATTACTTCAGCCTATTTGGCGGGATTTCTACGTTCGATGATGAGATCGAATTTCAGCAATCACAATCGAACTCGCTCAATCTCGGCAGCCACTATGTGAGCCGGGTGACGCTGGCGGGTGGCCCATTGCCGGCGTTCACGCTTAAGACCGTTGTTCCGACGTTGACGTTTATCTATACATATACTGGTTATACGGGCCCCTATTCTTCCATTGCAGTGGGGACTCTTACCCCAACCGTTACCTTTGTTCCATTTTCGACGACACGGAATGTGGGCAACTACAAAATTGTTGGCAGTCGCTTTGACGCGACGTCATTGGCACATAATTCTAATTTCAATTGGCAGGACGATTTTGGAACAGGCTTTGTCGTGGGCGCGGCATTTGGCGCCGAAATTACCGAAGGCTGGCGCGCGGAATTGGAACTTGCTTATCGCAAGGCCGATGTGGATTCCGGTGGCCGTTATGCTGGCGACATCAACGGCAAAATCTATCAAAACATCAGCTTTCCCTATGCCACCAATTATGTCTATCGGGCCTACAATTACTTTAACGGCGGGCTCTATACGGTCACAGGCGCCTTCACCAACACCTTTGTGACGATCACAGGTCTGCCCGTTAGTACTGGAACTGCCTCAACAAGTGTCTTGGCGGCCGTGATACCCGGGTATGGCCCGATCCCTTATGCATCACTCACCTTCCCGAATGCCGCGACGTTTGGCGGCAACTTCAGCAGCGATGGTGAGGCACAAGTTTGGTCGTTGATGGCGAACCTTTGGTATGACTTCGACTTTATGGGTCTCAATCCAGACGGCATTAACACCTTCTTCGGTGGCGGCGTTGGGGTTGCTCAGCTGGATCTGGAATACAACGCCTCCATGGGCACCTATTTCGGCGGCACCATCGGTTACGGCCTTGATGACAGCGGTATTGGCTTTGCTTATCAGCTCGGCGCCGGCATCGGCTTTGACATGGGCAACGGTATGATGTTGTCGGCTCAGTATCGCTGGTTCGGCACATCCGATATCGACTTGGGCGCCACCGACATGCGGGTGGAAAGCCACAACGCGCTCATCGGTCTGCAAATACCGCTCGGCAATTTGTCGATGTAAGCGGCCAACATTTCAAATCTTTCAAAAGGGGTCGCGGGGTTTAGCCGCGGCCCTTTTTTTATGGCGCTATGGCGTGAACGGTTTTTGAGGGTCCTGGGAAAGCTCATCTTCCACATATGATTTTAACCGCGCTGCCACCTCGGTTGGATCGCCTTCAAGGAGGTGAGGCTCGATCACTGGACCAAAGGTCATGTGGAAGAGATAGTTCTTCTTGTTCAGCAGCTCATTAAACAGTGTCATGTCGCGCAGTTCCGGGCTGGTCAAATGAAAGAAGTAGTAAAGCAGGGAGTTACGGCCCTTCATATAAAGCGGCAGGACAGGCGTATTATTGCGCCGCGCCAGATTGACCGTGGTGCCATACCAATCCTGTTCCCGCAGACCTTGCCAGCTGGGCAGGGCCAGCCGCCCGGATGGAAACATGATAATTGCACTGTCTTCCTTAAAGGCGCGCACCATGCGCCGGATCATCTCGCGCATCTTTGCCGGGGTGCGCGTCGCTTCAACCCATTCCACGGGGATGATCATCTCTTCAAGTCTGGGATTGATTCGGATGGCGTCACGATTGGCGAAAAAACACATGTCAGGGCGCACAGGCTTCAAAGCGTCATAGACCGCCACACCATCGGCAATCCCCGTGGGATGATTAGCCGTTAGCATGAAGCGGCCCGTGGGCGGGATGTTCTCTGTGCCTGTCACATTTAAACGCACGTTCAGCAGTTGGCTTACAAAAGCCATCACCTCAGCTGCGTCTTTGTCGGCGATGGCATCAGCCATTTCGATTGCCGTGTCATATTTTAGTAGAGGGTAGATCAACCGTTTGATCAGCGCCCAGGTGCGGGGCCGCTTCAAGAGGTGGCGCGCGCGTTCCTCGATCAACACGTCCACAATATGCTTGTCATTCTGCGATAGGGCGGATGGCTCGGTCATGGCGGGCGTTGCCCCTGTCAATTCGCTGTTCATGGGCGTGATGATTTCCTATGAACCGGGGCAGGATCAAGGCCCATTTGAGCCTCAATGATGACAGTTGGAATTAGTCCATTTGCCTTTTTTTACCGATTGCCGTCCAATCTCTGTGCAATTCCTGGTGAAAGACCTGTCCCATGTCCCTTGCGCTCAAACCGCATAAACCCGTTTCCGAAGGCGCCTTAATCCGCATCATTGCGCCGGCGAACTTTGTGAGCGAAGCCGACATTGTGCATGGGTCCCTGATGCTCAAGCACCAGAAGTTCAAGGTCGAGCCGTGCCCCCATATGTTTGACCGCGCGGGCCAGTTTGCCGGTTCTGATGAACTTCGCGCGCGCAGCCTTAAAGAAGCCTTCACTGATCCTGCGGTCGACGCCATCATTTGCGCCCGGGGCGGTTACGGCAGCCCACGCATTCTTGATCTGATTGACTGGGCAGAGATTGCCAAGCACCCCAAACCCTTTATTGGCTACAGCGACATTACGGCGATCCTCAACACCTTGGTGTTTAGGTGCGGCATGCCCGCGTTTCACGGGCCGATGCTAAGCGATCTTCACGATGAAAAGCCGGCTGACGAACAAACATTGCGCGGCCTATTAGAGGCCTTGCACGGGACCTATGGGGATTGGCCGATGCTTTGCAATACTGCTGAGGTCCTTGCCCAAGGGGACGTGATCGCTCCCATGGTGGGCGGCAATCTGACGGTGCTGGCAAGCCTGGCGGGGACATCCACAGAATTCTCCGCAGACGGAGCGATCCTGCTTCTCGAAGATGTTTGTGAATACATTTATCGCCTTGATCGCGCCCTGGTGCAGATGCGCCGCGCCGGCATGCTGGATGGCGTCAAAGGCGTGATCATTTCCGATCTCATAGAAGTCGAAGATGGCAATGTGCCCTTTGGCAAGACGGCTCACGAGATGGTCCTCAGCCATTTTCCCGGCGTGCCGGTGGTGGCGGGCCTGCCTGCTGGGCATGGGCCGCGCAAGGCGACCTTGCCTTTTGGTATTCCGGTTCGCCTGAAGGCCGATGACGAGGGCGCATCGCTTGAATATCTTGGGGGCTTACTCGAAGCTGCTATCGATGCGGCACGCGCGCAAAGTGCCAACAACACAGCAAAATAATCATTGCGTTCCAGGCGAGGTTGATCGCGTTGGGGGGAATCCAGCGAAGGGAATGCGTGAGGATTTAGAAGCGGCCGGTCAGTGAAAGTGACAGGGTGGATTCATCGCGGCGCAGCAATCCTTCTTGTCCGTCATAGCTTTCATAGCTGTAATTCACCGAACCCGAAACAAATGGCATGAAGCGATATTCGGCGTTCAATGCGGCGCCTTCGCCGGTGAAATCAGGCCCTTCAGCTGCATTGTTTTCGGCGGCAAGACGCCGGGTCCCGCGCGCGCTGACGGCAAAGCGAGGTGTAATCGCATAGGTCACGCCGCCAGAAAATTCGTCTTCAAATACGGGCGTTCCGGAAAAGAGCGTAGGATCTGCTGCAGCGCGTGCATAAGACGTGGAAAGCTGTAGCCGGTCCGTGACGTTCCAATTGATGGTAGCTTCCCCAACCGGTTCATCCACTGGGCCACCGCCCAGTTCGGCATGACCGTAGGTGGAAATGCGCTCATCTGCGGCATCGGGATTGAGGGTTACGCGGCCCAATTCCACTTCGCCCGTAATCCCGGCAAAGCCGTTCAGGGTGAAGCCCAAGGCAAGGTCTTCCTGATTTACAGGCTGTTGGGGTTGTTGGGCAGATTGCTCGGCCCGCCATTCGCCCGTGAGGGCTGGATTGACCCAGTAGCGGCTGGTGGTTTCCTGGGCATGCGCGATCACGCTGCCAAAGGCAACGAGAGCTACAAATCCAGTAAAAAGGCCGCCCATCAGGCGCATAATCTTTGTCCAACCTGTCAAATAGGTCCCCGCAACGAGGTTTTCGCGCAGAGTCCAACTCCCTTAGTATAGGTACGATAAGGCCAATTGATAGTTAAATGGCGTTCATCTGGACCAAGTCGCCTTGGGATCGTTGCTCGTCTGCATCACCTGAATCGTAAGGAAATCGGGCGATTCCCACGTTTATCCACACTTGGGGATAAGTCGCCTCGCCAAGTTCTTTTTGCGGTGCAGCGTAGATGTGACTATTCTACCCTCAGGCCCTTTTATTTCGAGCACCCCCTATGGAAATCGATGAAACGACCTCGGCCCCGTCCGAGGGCACGCCCGTGCAGTCCGAATCCAAGCGTATTTCGGACACCATCGCCGAGCGGGTTGCGATGGAGAAGCGGCGCAAATTCGCGTTTCGGCTTTTGTTTGTGTGTCTGATCTGCCTTGGCATGGGCCACACCATTATGTTTGCCAACCTGCCGCCGCTGGCCCGCCAGCTCGGTATATCCGAATCGCTGACCAGCGCGGTCTTCTCGCTGTCCGCAGGCATCTGGGTCTTCATGAGCCCCTTTTGGGGGCGGCGCTCCGAATTTATGGGCCGCCGTCCGGTGATCCTGATCGGACTCGGGGGCTATGCCATATCAACGGTCCTGCTCGCCACCATACTTTGGGCGGGGCTCGCGGGCTTTATTGCCCTCAGTATCGTCTTCCCCTTGATGATCGCGTCGCGAACCGTCTATGGGACGCTTGGCCCTGGCGCCATGGCGGCCGCCCAAGCCTATGTGGCGGACCGCACGTCGCGCCTTGACCGGACCAAGGAACTTGCCGGCATCGCCGCGGCCTTCGGTCTTGGCATGGTCATCGGCCCCGGTGTGGGCGGCATCATTGCCAGCCTCTTTGGTCTTACTGCGCCATTTTATTTTGTTGCCGGGCTGGCGATGTTTAGCGGGTTTGCAGTGTGGCGCTACTTGCCGGAAAAAACGCCGCCGCGGAAACGCGAGGAAACGCCGCGCATCAATCCGCTCGACGCGCGCTTCCGTCCGTTCGTTCTGGCAAGTTTCATCGCCGGCATTGCGGGCGCTATTCCCATTCAAACCGTTAGCTTTTTCATGATCGACAAGCTGTCGCTCAATTTGGAGGCGGGCGGTGAACACGGCGCCGAACCGGGTTTTGTTGGCTTGACGGTCCTTGCCATGTCAACGCTGTTTGCGCAGCTCGTCATCGTGCAGCGTGTTTCCATGACGGCCCGGCAAATGGTTTTTGCAGGGTGCGGATCCATGTTTATCGGCGCATCTTTTTTCGCGCTTTCGTTGAATTTCAGCACACTGATCTTTGGGCTCGTATTGATTGGCCTGGGGCTGGGGCTTTCGCGCCCCGGTATTATGGGGGCGGCATCGCTGGCGGCGGGGCGTGCCGAACAAGGGGCGGTTACCGGGCTGGTGGGCGGCATGGGCGCAGCAAGCTTTATTGTGATCCCATTTCTGATGCAGGGTCTTTACACCCGCGATCCCTCATACATGTTTATCGTCATGATGGTGATGGCGGTGCTGGTGGCATTGATCGTGGGATTAGACCCGGCTTTCAAACGCGCGGCGTTTGAGTTTGATGATGAAACCCCGCCGCTTGATGTTTGAACGGGGGTTTAGTCCGCGGCGCGAAGTTGTTCTAGCAATACCGCCGAAGCATATCCATCTTGCGGCAGGCCTTGTGTGCCTTGAAAGGCGCGAACCGCACTTTGCGTCCGCGCGCCGACGATGCCATCGGCGGGGCCGGGGTTAAAGCCTTCGGCGGCCAGCAATCTTTGCAATTCAAAACGCTCATCTCGGGTTAAGGGGCGTGCATCTCGCGGCCAGGTGCTGACAAAGGGCTCGGCCCCGCGCAAGCGATCCGACAGGTGCGCAATGCCAAGGGCGTAAGCGGTTGAGTTGTTGTAACGCATAATGACCGCGAAATTATCGCGGATCAGAAAGGCAGGACCCGCTGCGCCGCCAGGCACGATGATTGAGGCAAGCTCGTTGGTGGCCGCCAAAGGCGAGCCGTCAGCATTGATCACCCCCAGCGCGCGCCATTGGCTCATGGTCTGCACATTTCCCCGGCCGGTTGTTACAAAGGCGAACCCGTCAGGCAGGATAACCTCTCCGCCCCAGGTCTGGCTGGCGTTCCAGCC
>Ga0209578_10003700_pt1 | contig 11469 bp, 9 predicted proteins | sample tdAd472_FD_187127 | JGI IMG/M metagenome (GOLD analysis project Ga0209578, IMG submission 187127) | Marine sediment microbial communities from the Atlantic coast under amendment with organic carbon and nitrate - tdAd47.2 (SPAdes)... | ecosystem: Environmental > Aquatic > Marine > Coastal >...
AGCGTGGCCACGAAGCACATGCCGTCGCCCACTTCGTCAATCGGCTGGTTTTCTGCATGTTTGCGGAGGATGTGCGCCTGCTCCCGGATCACATGTTCACAAAGATGTTGAAGGCCAGCATCAAGTCACCGGCGCGCTTCGAGCAGAACGCAAGCAAACTCTTCGCTGCTATGCACAAAGGCGGCGACCTCGATTTCACACCTATCGAATGGTTCAACGGTGGGCTGTTCGATGATGACAGCGCTTTTCCGCTGGAGCGCGAAGATATCGACAATCTCATCGTCGCGGCTGAGCTCGACTGGTCGGAGATCGATCCTTCAATCCTTGGAACGCTCTTTGAGCGTGGGCTCGACCCGGACAAGCGCAGCCAGCTGGGCGCGCATTACACCGATCGCGACAAGATCATGCAGATTGTCGAACCTGTTATCATCCGCCCGTTGATGGCCGAATGGAAAGCGGTCCGGGAAAAGATCGAGGAGGCGATTTCCAAGGCTGAAAAGGCGACAGGGCGCGCGAAAACGCGGGCCGAGAGTGACGCCAAGCGTCTGCAGGCCGAATGGCACGAGCGGTTGCGCAATTTCCGCGTGCTCGATCCCGCCTGCGGATCGGGCAATTTTCTCTACCTGTCGCTGCTGGCGCTCAAGGATATCGAGCATCGCACGAACCTTGAGGCCGAGGCGCTGTCACCGGCCCTTGCCGCGCGCTTCCCGTCGAGCGGGCCGGAAAACGTGATGGGGATCGAGCTTAATCCTTACGCAGCGGAACTGGCGCGGGTCTCTGTCTGGATCGGCGAAATCCAGTGGATGCGCCGGAATGGCTTTGAGGCGGCAAAGAACCCGATCCTGAAGCCGCTCGCCAATATCGAGAACCGTGATGCCGTGCTGGTGACAGACCAGCATGGAAATCCGGTGCTAGATGACGAGGGCAAGCCGCAGCGGGCGAAGTGGCCGGAGGCCAATGTGGTGGTGGGGAACCCGCCATTTCTGGGCAACAAGAAGATGATCTCTGAACTGGGCGAGGACTACACAGTTGCCCTGCGCAAGGCCTGGCCGAAAGTCCCCGGCGGAGCAGACCTTGTCTGCTATTGGTTTGCCGGTGCTTGGGATCGGATGGTTGCTGGCAAGCTAGAAAGGGCTGGCCTGGTTTCGACAAATTCGATCCGCGGAGGCCAGAATCGTGATGTTCTCAAGCCGATTGTTGAACGTGGCCGCATTTTCGAAGCGTGGAGCGATGAGGAATGGACAGTTGATGGAGCGGCGGTCCGGGTTTCTCTAGTCAGCTTCGATCCCTCCAAATCATCAACGGCAATTCTTAATGGCTCTGAAGTTGAGGAGATCCTTTCCGACTTGACTTCGCGGCAGGGTGCTGTTGACCTTACTAGAGCAACTTCGCTTGGTTCCAGTTCAGGTGTTGCATACCAAGGGACAATCAAGACCGGGCCTTTTGAGGTATCAGGGAACTTAGCTCGCGACTGGATTGCATTGCCTTCAAACCCAAATGGGCAAAAAAACGATAAGGTGCTTCGTCCTTGGTCGAATGGTCAAGACATCACCAAAAGACCATCGGGTCAGTGGATCATCGACTTCGGTACCAAGATGTCGGAGGCCGATGCTGCTTTGTTCGAGCGCCCTTACTCGTATTTGCGCGAGGCGATCGACAAAGAGAATGAAGAACGCAAAGCTAAGGGCAAGCCGCTACTTCGCGGAAGAGAATTGCGAGCATTGGATGGATGGTGGCTTCATCAGCGGTCGCGACCCGAAATGCGAAAAGCGCTCGAAGGTTTTGACAGGTTTATATTAACACCTCGGGTATCAAAGTACCGCCTGTTTGTTTGGGCCGATAGAAGCGTTTTGGCTGACTCTGCTATCATAGCCATAGCCCGCGATGACGATACCACCTTCGGTATTTTGCAGGGCCGCTTTCACGAGATCTGGTCGCTACGCATGGGGACTTTCCTCGGTAAAGGTAATGATCCTCGCTATACCCCTTCCACCACCTTCGAGACTTTCCCATTCCCCGAAGGCCTGACCCCGAACATCCCCGCCGAAGACTTTGCCGACGACCCGCGCGCGCAGGCGATTGCGGCAGCGGCGGCGCGGCTCAATGAACTCCGCGAGAACTGGCTCAATCCGCCTGATCTGGTCGATCGCGTGCCCGAAGTTGTGGAAGGCTATCCCGACCGCATCCTGCCAAAGGACGAAGCCGCCGCGAAGGAGCTGAAGAAGCGCACCCTCACCAACCTCTACAATGCTCGCCCCGCGTGGCTCGACCACGCCCACCGCGCGCTCGATGAGGCGGTTGCCGAAGCCTACGGCTGGGGCGACGACTATCGCGCCGGTTTGATGACCGACGACGAGATTCTGGCGCGCCTGTTCCGGCTCAATCAGGAAAGGGCGAATGTCTGATGCACGCTCCGGTCGCACCCGAAATCAATCGCCTGATCGATCTTATTGACTACGTCGAGGCCACCGAGCGCGACAAGCTGAAGACAGTGCTGGATTATCAGGACCACAAGGCCTTCCGCAAAACCGGAGCTGAGCTTCAAGGTTTACCCGGCGTCGCGCTCGACGTTGGGCGCGATGACGATCCGATATGGTTGCGTGTCGACCGGTTGCCGAAGAAGGCACCGCCAGCACCTGAGGACGCCGAGCTGTCGGTCTGGCTGACCTATCGCGACGATCCCAAAAGCGAGCCGAGACTGAAGAGCGAGGTCACAGGAGCTGTCCTTGTTGAGGTGGACTTGTAACGGTTTTGGGCCGGTCACTTGAGCGTTAAACACTCGATCAAGGAGACCGACGAGATGATCAAGCATTCAGAAGAGTTCAAGCGCGAGGCGGTGCGTATTGCTCTGACCAGCGGATTACCCCGCGAGCGGGTTGCAAAGGATTTGGGGATCGGGAAGTCGACGCTGGGTAAATGGGTATCGCAATATCGGCCAACAGATTTGACCTCAGCGCCGCAGGCAGATCTGGCCCGCGAGAATGAACGGCTTCGCCTGGAGAACCGCGTGCTGAAGGAGGAGAGGGATATATTAAACTGAGACGCAGGCGATGATCCGGGGGATCATTGCACCGTCGAAGGCCACGCAGTTCTTCGCGAGCCAAAGGCCGTGAAGTTCGCGTTCGTGCATAGCTGGCGGCATCGTTGGCCTGTTGAACTGCTCTGCCGTGTCATGCTTGTCAGCGAGCGCGGCTATCGTTCCTGGCGCTCGCGGCCGATCAGTCGGCGGGAGCGGACGGACATGAAAGTGCTGGCGCATATCCGGGAGCAATACCGCCTCAGCCTCGTGTTCGGCTTTGGATAGTGCCCCCGGCACTATCGTCGCCTTACACTATGGTCGTCCAGGGATGACGATGGAGTTGAAGGAGGCAGGCCTTGATGTCGGCGAGCGCCGGGTCGGCCGCCTCATGAAAATCAACGGGATCAAGCCAGTCCGCACGCGCAAACACAAGGTGACGACGGACAGCCACCATCGCCTGGGTGTCGCAGCAAACTGGCTGAACGGCGATTTTGTCGCAGAAGCGCCCAACCAAAAATGGGCAGGCGACATCACCTATGTCTGGACGTCGGAGGGCTGGCTCTATCTTGCCGTCATCCTCGATCTGCATAGCCGTCGCGTCGTTGGCTGGGCAGTCAGCGACAGGATGACCCGAAGGGCGGCGTAGCCAACAAGGACCTGGCGATCAGGGCGCTGGATATGGCGGTGCGCCTGCGCCAGCCTCCAGAGGGCTGCCTTTGCCATTCGGATCGCGGCAGCCAATATTGTTCTTATGACTATCAGAAGAAGCTGCAGGCCTATGGCCTGCGTCCATCAATGAGTGGCAAAGGAAATTGTTACGACAACGCCTCCGTTGAGACGTTCTTCAAATCCTTGAAGGCAGAACTGATCTGGCGGCAGAACTGGCCAACACGGCAACAGGCGGAGGCGGCCATCTTCCAGTACATAAACGGGTTCTACAACACCCGCAGACGTCATTCATATCTGGGCGGCATCAGCCCGCTCGCATTCGAAGCCAAGGTGGCGTAATGAGATCAGTGACCGGCGCAAAACCGTTACAAGTCCATAGTCGGCGTCACGAACGGCATCCTCAAAGCCTCTTGTGAAGCGGATATTGGCCCGTGCCGCGTCGGCCTGCTCCTGAGTGAGGCGCCCCTTCTCCACTCGGCCCGGCAGATCGCTCGCGACGAACTCTTCCGCCTTGGCGAGCGTATCCGCGCTCAGATCCGTGCACGCGACCTTGTAGCCCATGATCGCACAGTGCAGCGCGATCTGGTGCCCCATATTGCCCGCGCCAATCACGGCCATTGTCTTGATATCGTCAATGGTCATCGCAGCATTCTGTCTTTCTGTTCCGTTCCTGTATCCGAATACATCCCCCGTCAGACAGTGATGCTCAAGCCGCATGCCGCGCATAGATGCCGAAAGATGCGATTATCGCGTAGCAGATCATGGGAACTGCGAGCGCCACTGACAGGCTGTTTGAAATATCCGCCAGCGCTCCGGTAAGGAGAGGAATGATCGCGCCGCCGAAAATCGCGACATTCATGATGCCGGACCCATCCGCCGCGCGAGAGCCAAGTTTCTCGCACCCGAGGGCGAATATTGTCGGAAACATGATCGAGTTCATCAGTCCAACGGCCAGCAACGCTACGCCAGCGACAAGCCCAACGCTGTTGGTCGAGATGCTGATCAGGATGACGGCCATGGCAGCGTTGAATGCCAATACTTTGCCCGGACTGATCGTGCGCAGTACAACGGAGCCAACGAAACGCCCCACCATTGCGCCTCCCCAATAATAGGCGATCAACTTGCCGGCATGCTGCTCGCTAAGCCCCATTACCGACGACTGCATGAGATAGTTGACGATCAAGGAACCAATTGAGACCTCGGCACCCACATAGAGGAAAAGGCTCAACGCACCAAAACCAAATCTCGGTCGTTTCAACAGATCGAACCCGGCGAGGCCCGCGCTGGCTTCATGCACCTCGCCCTTCAAACGGTTACGGAACATCCATACCACCGCCGCGACGACACCCAAAGCCGCAGCCAGGGAGAGATAGCCGTGGACTATAGCCCGGCTCTCCACGCGGCGATATTCGTTCAGAGCCACACCGCTCAGATCGGCAGCCGACACCGTCGCTATGCTTCCAAGGATCAGCAACGCACCGACAAAAGGAAATACAGTTGTTCCCAGGGAATTGAAGGCCTGAGCAAAGGTGAGGCGACTGTGCGCGGTTTCTGGCGGACCCAGCAGGGATACGAGCGGATTGGCCACCACCTGCACCATCACGACACCACCGGCGAGAATGAAGAGCGCCAGCAGAAATATCGAATACGTCGCGTTATGACTGGCCGGAATGAAGAGCAGACAACCCGCCATCATCGTGGCCAGACCGACCACCGCGCCCCGCATATACCCGATTTTCTTTACCAGCTTCGCGCCCGGAATGCCGATTATGAGATAGGCGGTAAAAAAGCAGAACTGCACCAGCATAGTTAAGCGTGAAAAGCTCTTTCAGCTTTGGAATCAGCACATCATTGAGCGACGTAATGCCGCCGAAGATGAAAAAGAGGGCGAAGATGAAAGGCTGCAGGCCCGGCGCCTCGACGCCGTTGCCTGATGCTTCGTTGTGAGGGGGAACGGTGCCGGCAGGAGATACCATTTTGAACTAATCCTCGATGATGCTGGTCTACGCAAACTGTTTCAAAAAGCCACACGACTCCTTGGCGAGCCCAGAAATTCGTTGCCTAGGCACGGATTCATGGATGAGATCAGTCCAGTTGAGCGAACCAGGATTTCGCATTCGGATCAGCGCGCCAGGAAGCTGGCATTCGCATTTCGGGAAGCTCGACCGTGACCTGTATACCCGGATCAGCCGCATTCTTGGCGAGGATCAGATCATATTGCCCTCTTTCCACGAGCCAGCCTTTCTCCGCCAGTTCATAACGCGCGATGAACCGCGGATCGATTGCAACCGAAATCGACCTGCTTTCACCCGGCTTCAGCGGGGCGATACCCCATCCTACCAGGCGGCGAGCACCCTTGGGCGGTTTCACATAAAGCTGCGGCGTGTCGCGACCGGCCATGCCCCCGGAGTTGGTGACCTTGAAGCGTGCCGTAAGGCTCTTCGCATCAAATGCCAGATCGGCATGCTGGAAGCTGGTGTAGGAAAGGCCGTAGCCAAAGGCGAACAGGGGCTTGGCATCGGTTTTGTCAAACCACCGGTAGCCGACATTGGACCCTTCCGGATAAGCAGCTCCGAACGGCTCCGGCTGACTGTCCCTCGCCTCGTTCGGGCGCGGCAAACGCGATCCGGGAATTTCGGGGTTGGGCAGTTGCGAAAGGCTCGCAGGGAAGGTTACCGGCAAGCGGCCCGAGGGATTGATCTTGCCGAACAATATATCGGCAATCGCCTCACCGCCGCCCGCGCCTGAATACCACGCCTCAAGAACCGCGCCGGCCTTGTCGAGCCATGGCATGAAGACCGGGCCGCCGGTTTCGAGTACAACCACGGTCTTCGGGTTCGCGCCTGTAACCGCGTCGATGAGCTTGTCTTGCTCGCCATCGAGACTGAGCGGGCTGTCGAGAGCTTCGGTTGTCCACTGGCTGCCGAATATGATCACCACATCCGATTTGCTGGCAAGCGCCGTGGCCGCAGCGACATCTTCCCCGCTCGCATAACCGACATCAGCGGAAGGCGCCAGTTTGCGGATGGCTGCCAGTGGCGACGACGGATGGTAATAGACACCAGCGACGAATTCGGGTGAATTCGGAGGTGTGTCGAGTCGCAATGAACCTTCGGGCACGACCTGCGATGAACCTCCGCCTGAGAGAACTCCGACATCGGAATGGGCGCCTATGACGGCGATCCGCTTTGCAGTCGCAGCCAAAGGCAACAGGCCCTTGTCGTTCTTGAGAAGGACAATGCCCTGCGCGGCAGAAGTCCTCGCCACTGCCTTGCCTTTTTTCAGGTCAAGCTTCTGCGGCGGGCCAACCGGATTGTCCATCACGCCTTTCGCATAAAGCGACCGCAATATCCGGGTGGCCATCGCGTCAACCTGCTCAACCGATACCGCGCCGCTCGCGACCGCATCCTTGAGCATCTGGCCATACCATACATGCTGGTCCAATTCTTCCCCGGCCTGCTGATCGAGCCCGGCATTGACGGCCTTAACGGTCGAATGGACAGCGCCCCAGTCGGAAATCACCCACCCCGGCCAGCCCCAATCCTTCTTGAGAATGCCAAGCATCGCCGCATTCTCGCAGCCATAATCGCCGTTAATCTTGTTGTACGAGCACATGATCGAGCCGGGGTCGCCGATCTCGATACCCTTCTGAAAGGCGAGCAGATCGGACTCGCGCAGCGCTGCCTCGTCAATATCCGAACTGACGACGAACCGGCCGGTTTCCTGTGCGTGGGCAACATAATGCTTCATCGTCGAGACAATATTGTTGCTCTGGATGCCCTTGACCGAATAACCCGCGAGCGTCCCTGCAAGTAGAGGGTCTTCACCGAGATATTCGAAATTGCGGCCCCCACGAGGATCGCGTGCGAGGTTTACCCCTCCAGCCAGCATGATGTTGAATCCCTGCAGCCGAGCTTCCTTGCCAATGAGCGCGCCGGAATTATAGGCAAGCGCGGGATTCCAAGTAGAGGCCAGCAGCATTCCGGAGGGAAGCGCCGTAGCCGGTTTGATTGTTCGATGCCCTGCAGCCACGCCTAGACTGGCATCGGTCATGCGCTGGGCCGGAATTCCGAGCCGCTCTATACCCGGCACCCAGCCAGCCGAAACCGGCACGTCTGCCGGGCGGTTTTCCATGACCTTTGGGTAATTGCCGTGGACGAGCTGGATCTTCTCGTTGAGAGTCATTTGGGCCACGACCCGCACCGCGCGTTCGTCCGGGGATAGCGCTTTGACGCCCTGAGCGCTGACCTTGGTCGATTGGGCGTTCACCACAGCACTAGGCAACGACACTGCTAAAATCGCACCGAGAGCAATTGCGCTCGTCATTACCGGGTTGATTCGTTTGCGCCACGAAATGTTATTGTTGTCGTCACCCAAACAAGTGAATTGATCAGTCATTATGCCTCCAAGCTCCCATACGTCACAACATATATTTCATATCTAGTATTTTGGAATATATATTCCATAATTTGTGTTTAAGCAAGCCATCGTGCCATTAATGTCATTTTCGACTGACCCGTTTTCGCGGATAATTTATGCCTTTTTGAATCAGCGGGATTACGTTGAAAGCCGCTATTCAATCTCAGACAGGCGTTCCGCATCCTGCAAATTGTCGCGCGTGATCAGGATCGGCTTGACGATCGCTCCGGTGAGCGGCTTCCCTTGCCGGATATTTTCCACCAACTGGTCGAGAGCCGCGCGAATTTGCAGACTGGGAGACTGCTCGACAGTCGCCGCCATCTCGCCGGACTTGACCATTTTCAATGCTTCGGGCGCGGCGTTAAAGCCGATCACCATCACATTTTTGAGCCCCGCAGAGCGCAGCGCCTCAACCGCACCCAACGCCATGTCATCATCATGCGCGATGATGGCCTGGGGATGGTTGCTTCCCAATGCGGTCAATATATTCTGCGTGACCGTCAGACCCTGGTCGCGCTGCCACATTGCGGTTTGTTCCGCCACGATCTGATATTTCGGGCCCGCTGCGTCGAGAACCTCGTGAATTCCGATCCCTCGGTCAATACCCGAACTGGACCCCGGGCTGCCGGTCAGAACGATGATGCGTGCGCCTTGGGGGAAACGGTCGAGAACATATTGCGCCATGACCCGACCGCCAGCGACATTGTCGGCGCCAAAATGCGCCACGGGTCTCGAGGCGTTATCCACTCTGCGATCGACGGTTGCGACCGGCACATCGGCGTCGATGATATAGTCGATCGCGGGCGTAAGCGCATTGACATCGCTTGGTGCGATGATGACCCCCTGTGTTCCGGTAGCAACCGCCGTGCGCACATCCGTCGTCTGTTTCGCCGAATTGGACTGCGCATCGACAATCATGAGATCAACGCCAAGCTTGCGCGCCTCGTCCAGCGCGCTACGGCGCATCGCAACGAAAAAAGGCTGGGTCATATCGTTGAAGCTCGCCATAATCCGTACATCGCCGGTCTGGCGCTGGCAGCTGGTCAGGCCAATAAGCGCCAGCGCAGCGGCACCGGCGACCAAAATCCATTTCTGCACCTTCGCGCTCTCCTAATTATCTGGTCATCGGCACATGAGCATGGCCTGGAGGCATCGGAGGAAACCTGGCGCCGCCTGACCGTCAATTCCCATAAGTTAACTCATTGTTGGAATGACGAAGCTCTGATCGATGACGGAGTTTCCGGCTGGCCAGCGCTGGGTCACGGTCTTGACCCGCGTGTAAAACCGGACACCATCCATGCCATATTGATTCATGTCGCCGAATCCCGACCGCTTCCAGCCGCCAAAGCTATGATAGGATACCGGCACCGGGATAGGCACGTTCACCCCGACCATCCCAACTTCGACACGCTGCACAAATTCGCGGGCGGCATTGCCGTTGCGGGTAAAGATTGCAACACCATTGCCATATTGATGCCGCGTCGCCAGCGCTATCGCATCGTCCAGGCTGGCTGACCGGACAATCTGAAGAACCGGACCGAAAATCTCATCCTTATAGCTTTTCATTTCCGGCGTAACATGATCGAACAGCGTCGGCCCGAGGAAATATCCTTCCTCATGGCCCTGAAGGGAAAAGCCGCGGCCATCGACAACCAGTTCGGCTCCTTCGTCAACGCCCATCTGGATATAGCCTTCGATGCGCGCCTTGTGCTGAGCGGAGACGACGGGTCCGTAATGGGCGTCTGCATCGGTGGACACGCCAATCCGTAGCGCCTCGATGGCAGGAACCAGTTTCTCGCGAAGTGCGACAGCCGTCTGCTCGCCCACGGGTGTCACCACCGGCAAGGCCATGCACCGCTCGCCCGCCGAACCGTAGGCGGCACCCAATATGTCCGCCACCGTCTGATCGAGATCGGCATCGGGCATGACAATCCCGTGATTTTTCGCCCCGCCCATGCATTGCATCCGCTTGCCGGCGGCGGAACCGCGATTGTACACATATTGGGCGATGTCCGAGGACCCGACAAAGCTCACGGCCTTGATGTCCGGATTGTCGAGGATAGCATCAACCACCACCTTGTCACCGTGAATGACCTGCAACACATTGTCTGGAAGCTCCGCCTCCATCAGCAGTTCCGCCAGCCGCACCGGAACGGAGGGATCACGCTCCGAAGGCTTGAGAATGAAAGCGTTGCCGCATGCAATGGCGGGCGCAAGCATCCAGAGAGGAATCATCGCGGGAAAGTTGAAGGGCGTGATGCCCGCCACAACGCCCAGAGGTTGCCGCATGGAATAGACGTCGATACCGGGTCCTGCGCCTTCGGTATATTCGCCCTTGAGCAGGTGCGGTATGCCACAGACGAATTCCACGACATCCAGCCCGCGCTGGATATCGCCCTTCGCATCTGAAACGACCTTACCATGCTCCGAAGCCAGCAGCTCGGCCAGTGACTGCATGTTCGCTTCGATCAACTCCTTGAAGCGGAAGAACACACGTGCCCGGCGTTGCGGGTTCAGCGCCGCCCATGCCGGTTGCGCTGCTTTGGCGCGCGCTACTGCCGCGTCCAGCTCGCTCGCTGCGGCCAGATTGACCCTGGCCTGCACTTCGCCCTTGCTGGGGTTAAAGACGTCTCCTGTCCGTCCTTCTGCTAATGGTGCAACTCCACCATCAAAATAATGACCAATTGTTCGCATTCTAATCTCCTGTCATACGCTTGCCGTGCTCATGCTCCGGGGTGCGTTGTCTCAAATTTAAGGCGTCGTCTTCGAGGCGCTGCGTCAAAAAGCTGCCACAAGCTGCTGCTCTCTCACCGTCCGTGTTTTTTCGCATAGGTGTCGAAAGCGACGGCGAGAACGATGATCACGCCGATGACGATTTGCTGATAATAGGCGTTGACGCCCATCATCACGAGACCGTTAGACAACACTCCGATAAGCAACGCGCCGATGATCGTGCCGCCAACGCCGCCAACGCCGCCGGCCAGACTGGCGCCGCCAATGACGACCGATGCGATTACCCGAAGCTCGTAGTTGAGGCCGGCTACCGCCTCCGCCGAATTGAGCCGGGCCATGAGCAAAAAACCTGCCAGTCCGGAGAGCAGACCGACGATCATATACACGCTGGTCTCGACTGCCTTGACGTTCAGGCCTGTCAGGCGTGCTGCCTCGACATTGCCCCCGATCGCATATATCTGCCGCCCGAAGCGCGTGTACCGCTGAATGATATAGCCGCCTGCAGCTACCAGTATGAAGACAACAACTGGTACGGGCACTCCAAGAATCGCGCCGGTGCCCCACCACCGCAGGCCCTCATCAAAGCCGCTGATCGGCCCGCCGTCATTGATCAGATGGATGCGCCACGC
>Ga0209578_10003701_pt1 | contig 11468 bp, 8 predicted proteins | sample tdAd472_FD_187127 | JGI IMG/M metagenome (GOLD analysis project Ga0209578, IMG submission 187127) | Marine sediment microbial communities from the Atlantic coast under amendment with organic carbon and nitrate - tdAd47.2 (SPAdes)... | ecosystem: Environmental > Aquatic > Marine > Coastal >...
TATCTTTTTCCACCAGCCGTCGTTGTTCATCACTCACGTAGCTAGGCTATCCTCATTCTTCTCGCCTAGCCTGGTGAAAAAACATTTAGCTCCTTGGCCCAAATTATTTATTCTTCATTACTTAGATACCATTTCCCTCACAATTATTGGCTAGCTATGGAAATCCGCTCTTTACAAGATACTCCTCTAGATACGATTGTCAACTGCTTACTAATTTCCTTTGAAGATTACTTTGTGCCGATGCCCACTCAACTAGGCTATTGGCAGGATCGATTTAAAGGAGCGCGGGTGAATCTCGGCTTATCTTTCGGTTGCTTTGAGCAGGAGCAATTGGTTGGGTTTATTATCAATGGGATCGATGATCATCAGGGAGAATTGACGGCTTTTAATACGGGGACGGGCGTGATTCCCAGCCATCGGGGAAAAAGAGTAGTGGATCAAATCTATGACTTTGCGATTCCCATCTTACAAAAAGCAGGCGTGCAAAAATGTGCCCTAGAGGTCATTCAGGCTAATGATCGAGCTATTCGAGTCTATGAGCGGATCGGTTTTCGCATCACCAAAAAATTCCTCTGTTTTAAGGGGCAGCTAAAGGAAGGGAAGGCACTATTGGACATCAAAATTGTTCCTTTCCATGAAGTAGCAGCCAGGAATAAGCCTTTCCACGATTATTATTCTTGGGACAATATGGATGCCGCAGTGACGGCTGCTGGCCCCGTTTATACGACCTATTTTGTTCGAGATTCAGAAGGAGAAGAAGTCGGTTATTTTACGATCAATCCCAACAATGGGTACCTGGCGCAATATGAGAGTTTCCAAGATGATTTTAATCTCTTGCTCAATGCCATCAGTCAAATTAGGACGGAGGTGAGAATCAATAATGTAGATATTGAACGAGCCGATGTGGTTATTTTCCTTCTTGCTGCTGGTTTGGACAATCATATTGATCAGTATGAGATGGAGATGAAGGGGGGGGAGGTGAATGGGTGAAGTGATGAAGAGGTGAATAGGTGAATGAGTGAGGCTGTCCGTTGAAAGTTGAAGGTTTAATTCCGCGGTATAAACCTTCAACCTTAACCTTTTAAACCCTGTCTAGCTGTGTGGTTTTTCTATCCCTCTAGTTCGACTTCTTTTCTCGATGAACCGGAGGGGGTGGCGGGGGTGGCGGTATTTTTTCTCCCGACTGGTCAACAATTACCTTTCCATCTTTGGTAATATAAACCAAGGTGCCTTTCGCTAATGGTTTCATTTTAGCTGGCTTACCCGCGCTAGTGGGCGGTGGCGGTGGAGGGGGTAATAATTTAGCCTTTTCTTCTTTACTTAATGCCTGATAAGCTTTATAAATATTTTGCTCATCTGCTGTTTTATACACCAAGGTGGCATCCTTGAAATAATTGTCTTTCATGGCCTCAAAATCGATAGTAGATTTGTCAGCATTGTTTTGCGCCATGCCCGTATTTCCAACCAACAAAAATAAGCCCAGGAATAATGGAATGGTCATAGCGGCAAAACCCATTGCCCTAGATCGCGAAGACTCTCGTGTCATCATTTTTAAACGTTTTTTAGTGACTAAATAATTGAAATTACTACTGAGGTTCTGGTAATTTTTCGAGCTCGCTTTCTTCAGTAATAAATATTGATAGTCTGGCACCACTGGGTGCTTTTGAATAACCGCATCATCAGCCAAAAACTCGTGATTGAGTTGAATAGCTCGCTTGTAAAAAAGGAGGAGTGGGTTCCACCAAAACAAGCTCTGCAATAAGCCTAGTAGTATGATATCGAGTGAATGCCACTGCTGAACATGTGCCAGTTCATGCGTCAATAACTCCTCTTCTATTTCTCCCTGCTGATAAGCGGCTTCATCTAGGTAGATATAGTGCAGAAAGGTATAGGGTAAGGATTGTCGCTTGAGCAATACCAGGGTCGCCCCTCGATACGCGATCGTAGTATGTCGAGCCGTTTCTTCAAAAAAGAAAGACAGCTGCTTCAAAAAGCGAAAAACAAAAAGGCTTGTCAGCAGTGCATAGCCTATCTTGAGGATGGTAGCTGTCGATAAAGTACTTCCCGTATAGGTGCTTGCCGGCTCATCGATCATCCCAAAGACTATGGTTGGAATCTGCTCCAGCAATGCGCTTTCAACCCATACCCTACTGCCTAGTTGTAGGCTTATCAAAGGAGCCAGAAAGGAAAACAACAAGCCAAATAACAAATAAATTCGATTAAAAACTGGCATTTTTTCTCGCCCTAGGCATAGGTGATAGATCGCCAATATCACACCTAAACTCAAAGCTGATTTAATCAGATATGCTATCATCACTTCCCTTTTTTCTTTTTCAATTCTTCCTCTATTACTTCGCGTAAAGCTTCCAATTCATTCTCCGAGAGGTCAGTTTCTCTAGTGAAGAAAGAGGCGAAGGAAGAAGCGGAGTTGCCAAAAAATTGCTGGATCATCGTACGCATATGCTTACCGAAGTAATCGGACTTACTCACCAATGGGAAATATTCCCGAGAATTGCCAAATACTTTGTAATCGATAAATCCTTTATCTCGCATGCGTTTCAGCAGTGTAGCCACCGTTGTCGTCGCAGGCTTAGGGTCATCATACTCCTGAATCAAGGCTTTCATAAATGCTTTTTCAAGCTTCCACAAATACCTCATGAGTTGTTCTTCTTTGCTTGACAGCTTCATGTTCTACATTTTGATATTTCGCTCTACAAATATAGAACGATAATTTTATTCTACAAATATAGAGCAACTTTTTTTTGAGCCTACCCCACTATGAGTGCTATAAAAAACAGGGCGAAAAAACATAATTAATTGTAATACAGCCTATTACATACACCTATACTACTATCCGCAATTTCTCATGTGAAGGCGGAAATGCGAAATCGGAAGGCGGAATCTCGGTTAGGCTAGGCTAGTTTTCCGCTTTCCGATTTCCCATTTCCAACTTTTCGGAATCTTTGAGTTAGAAAACAAGGCTTCGAAATACGGAAACAGTCTACATGAGAAACGCCAACCTGCTTATTCCTTGTATGAAGGTAAAATCTAGCTTGGGAAGTTTAGAAGGAAAAAGATAAAGCATTGTTGTATCTTTTATTTGTGCCCGATTCCTTAGCTTTGAATGCATCAAAATAATCATCATCGCTTAAAGCAGGGAGCATGGACGAACCTATACTCGACAACGACTTTTCCTTCGATAAAAAGACCACCATTGAGCAAGCAGAATTGGCTACTTTTTGGATGCGGCTAGGGGCGTCCTTCGTGGATTTTATGATTCTCTTTCCGCTCTTAGTCCTCAATTTATACAATACCCTACACATCAAATCTCTGGGGATCATGTTGCTATTGACGACGGCAGCAGCCTTATACAAGCCCTATTTTGAGTGGAAAAGAAGCGCCACTTTCGGTAAGACAGCACTGGGTATAAAGCTCGTCGATTACAATATGAATGATATCAGCATGGAACAGGCCTTCAAGCGCTATTTTCCATGGGCGATCAATTTCTTCTTTTCTACCCTTTCCAACTTTCATGTATTTTTCTCGCCTGACTTTGCGGAGATCAAAGATTTCATGCAAATTGGCTACCTGGCCCAAGAAGCCCCCTTGACGGGTGTCAATACTTTCTATAGTTTTGTTTTTCTATTCTTGGTGGGAAGCCTCCTGTTTGATGTCAAACGACAGGGAGCCCATGATAAGGTAGCGGGAACCTATTGTATTGTGGGCAAGTAAAGTTTCGTTTTTGCATACTTAGCAGTTTCTTCCCTACACCTACTATTCATACCCCCTATATTAAACCCTATGAGACAGATCAATCGACGAGAAGCCATAAAGGTAAGCGCTGCGGCAGGTGCAAGTTTGCTACTCCCTAGCACCAGTAGTTGTCAACAAGCGGAAGGGAAAAAACTAGGTGTAGCACTGGTCGGGCTAGGCAATTATAGCACCCGGCAATTGGGTCCCGCGCTACAACATACCGAACATTGCAAGCTAAGCGCTATCGTCACCGGCACGCCTTCCAAAGCAGAAAGCTGGCAAAAAGAATACAATATTCCTGCTTCTCATTGCTATACTTATGAAACCTTTGACCAACTAAAAGACAATCCGGACGTGGATATTATCTACGTGGTGTTACCCAACTTTCTCCATGCCGAATACACTCTCCGCGCGGCCAAGGCAGGCAAACACGTGATTTGCGAAAAACCGATGGCCATGTCGGTAGCTGAAGGACAAAGTATGGTCGATGTCTGCCAAGCGGCGGGTGTAAAGTTTCAAGTGGGCTATCGACTTTATTATGAACCTTTTCATTTAGAAGTGCATCGCATGGGACGAGAAAAAGTATACGGAAAGGTTAACCTTCTAGAATCTAGCCTTGGGTTTTCTATGGCCAACCCCGAATCCTGGCGACTAAACAAAGAAAAGGGTGGCGGCGGAGCCCTAGTTGATCTCGGTTTGTATGCTATGCAGGGGGCGAGAATGGTATTGGGAGAAATGCCTACTCACGTCAGCGCGCAGGGATACAATGTCCATCCAGAGGTCTTTAAAGGCATCTACGAATCGGTCACTTGGCAAATGCAATTCCCTTCCGGCGCCATTTCCAATCATAGCACCTCCTATTCCACCTATGTAGATCGGATGTATGCCTCCGCCGAGAGGGGCTGGTTTGAATTGCGCCCCGCTTTTAATGCCGTGGGTGCGGCAGGCCAAACGAGCGATGGCCCCCTTCACTTTGCTACGCCTCCTTTCCAACAGATTGCGCAAATGGATGATTTTGCGCTAGCCATAAAAGCGGACAAACCAACCTTGGCAGCAGGGACAGAAGGGATGAAAGACCTGCGCATCATAGAAGCCGTCTTCCGCGCCATTGAATCCGGAAAAGTAGAGGAAGTAAGATAGTCCCCACGAAAAGCCGTAGCTTAGCAGACTTATGCTGCAAATTCCATCACTTTATATTGCCGACAGCGAGTTAGGAGGTCGAGGTGTTTTTTCGTCGAGTCCTATTTCAGCTGAGTCCATTATCGAGATCGCCCCGGTCTTACTCTTACCCCTTGAACAACGCCCGCTCTTCGATCAAACCCTTATTCATGATTATTACTTTATCTGGGGTGAAAATGATGAGGCCCTAGCACTATTATTAGGAAATGGCTCTTTGTACAACCACTCCTTCGAGCCCAATGCTGAATATAGGCCGGACTTCAGCGGTCAAACGATGAGTTTTTATGCCTTAATGGAAATTGAAGCAGGCGAAGAAATTACGGTGAATTACAATGGAGATCCGGAGGGTAAGGGGCGGTTTTGGTTTCATGGGGAGGGAGGGTGAGCTGGTGAATCTGAATGGGAATGAAAATCAAAATCAAAAGTCAGGGACATCGCTGCTTTCGCTGTTGGTACATGAGCTTCTGCTGTCTTTTCTAAATCAAAATGGGAATTGGAATCAAAATCAAAAGGCGGGGAAAGGGTGAAGTGGCGAAAGGGTGAATAAGTGAAGAGGTGAATCGCAGGGAATCCGTGTCAAGCAAAATTAAAATTAGAATGAAAATCAAAAGTCAGGGCCAAGGCACCGTGCCCCGGTGGCGCCCTGCCATGTCCTTGCCTTTCGACAGTTCCTGCTGTCATTCCAAATCAAAAGGTGGGGAAGCACCGCCCTCACTCCCGCTCCAAGGTCTCCATTAGTGCAGGGCAAAGGCTGGTCACTTGGCTGCTTAATTCACCCAGCGCAGAGATATTTGAGAGCAGAATGACCGCATTTTTCTGTTCAACATCCATAATCATCGAGGAAGAGTATCCGCCTGTTCCGCCATTGTGCCAATTCCAGATCGCAGTAGAATCTCTAGTAATTACACTCCATCCTAGGCCCGATGAAAATTGATCACTTACTGTAAAGAACTTTTCTCTAGTCAGGGCTAAGGCTGAGTTGGTTTCATCAAATTGGGCCAAGGTAAATTGAGTTAAATCCTCAACCGTTGACAGTATGCCTCCGGCTCCCATCAATACCGCCATATCCCAATTGGGTACTTCTTCGCCTTCGTCATTGAGCCCCATAACCAATTGATCGGCTATGCGTTCACGACGGGTCGTCGAATGAGGCATTTCATATTTTGAAAAAATATAAGCCTGTAGTAAATCCTCATAGCTGGTTGCTGTCACTTGCTCCAATACATAGCCCAGCAATCCGCCTCCCAAATTGGAGTATTCAGATACTTCGCCGGGCGGGTGAGCCATTTCTAATTTCTGGGTGAGATAGGTTCTCAAGGTAGCTTCATCATAATCTTTATAAGGATTGCTCATATCCACGGTGGGCAAGGCCAAGCTGGCGGGAACCCGAGGTAGGCCAGATGTATGTGTGGCCAATTGTTTCAATGACATTTGCACCCCGTCTTTAATGGTGAGGTCAAGAAATTTATTGATCGGATCGTCGAGCGCTACTTTTTCTTCCATCACCAGCTGTGCTAAAAGTGTCGAAGTAAATACTTTCGTGATGGATCCTATCTCAAACACCAACTGATGATTGTCAAAGACCAAGGCGCTGTCCTTTTCCACTTTTATCCCATAGAATTGGGATTCTCCATTTTCAATGATGGCAATCGCTATTTGTGCATGATTCGGCAAGTCCTTGGCCTTTTCCATAATCATACTGGCTTGCGCAGCCGTAATATCATTTTTCGGAACGAGGGGCGGGTCAGCGATTTCATCCGTTTGTTTACATCCTATACCAATGAGTACAATAACTAGGCAACCTAATAGATAGTTTCTCATGCGCTACGATTTTATGGTCATCGGGCCACTCTGAAGAAGCATTGACTAAGTGTTATTTGTTGTGCACTGCTTATTCATATGGCCCGTGTTCAAGGTCCTGGACATTTTACTCCAAGAGAGTTTAACTGTTTAGGGTTGAAGGTTTATACCACGGCATTAAACCTTCAACTTTCATCTGATAAACCGTATTTGTCCAGTAGAATGGCTTTAGATGCCTCGGTGAGATGTTGATCAATTTCGGTTTGATAGGCGTCGGGATTTTCTGCATCCAGTTTCTCTTTATGCTGTTTGGCATAATCCAAGGGGCCTATTCCATAAGCTTTCCGGAAGCATTTACTGAAATACTTTTGGTTGTTAAAACCTGTCATGTAGCCAATTTCGGAGATATAAAGATTACCTTCTTCTAGCAATTGTACCGCTCGTTGCAGTCGTATTTTCTTAATAAAATTCACGGGGGATTCGCCAGCAATGCTTTGTAGTTTTCGATAGAGATTAGCCCGGCTCATATGCACTTCAGCGGCTAGGAATTCTACATTGAGGAGTGGATTATCAATGGACTTCTCGATGATACAAATCAGGTCTTTGATGAATCGTTCGTCTGGGGATTCTGTCTTGACTTCACTGGGCGCGGCGGTGATCACTCTGCTGTATTTTTCCTTCCACTGGTCTCTCACCTCTAGCGCATTTTTAATTTTCCAGCGCAAGTAATCCATGCTGAAAGGCTTTTCAATAAAATCATCAGCACCTAGAGATACGCTTTCCATTTTGATTTCAAAAGCTACTTTGGCCGTCAACATAAAAAAGGGAAGATGTGCCGTATCGGGATTCGTTTTAATCTTTTTCAGGAGTGAAATGCCATCCTCGACGGGCATCATAATATCACTCAGAATTAGGTCTGGCTGTTTATCCATCGCCATCTCATATCCCTCTTTCCCATTACTAGCTTCTTTTACATTATAGATAGCACTGAGGGCATCAACAATCATCAGCCGTAGTTCTTCATTGTCTTCAACCACCAAGATAGTGGGCTGATGGTACTTCATTTTGGTCGTCAACTGTTTGTTTTCTACGGGGGGTAGGATCGGGATTCTTGCTTGTAAGGGTTTTATTTTATTGGCTAGGGGCTTGGGGAGTAATGTATCGCCTTTATAGTACTTTTTGGACAAGGGCAGGTAGACACTGACCTCTGTATATTTATTGAGTTTACTTTGCAGGGTAATGGCCCCGTGGTGCAAAGCTGTCAACTTTTTCACCAATTCCATGCCAATTCCAGTGCCCATCAAAGGATTATCCGGTAAGTCACTGGCCTGATAAAAACGATCAAAAATAAACTGTTGGTCCTTTTCAGAAATACCGATTCCATTATCCAGTACGGTGCATTTAAAGTATTCATCGGTACTTTGCAGGGGTGACAATTGAAGCCCAGGAGCCAATTTTTCAGCTTTTACCACTTCCAAGATGATTTTGATGGTGCCCTTCACGGGAGTAAACTTGAAAGCATTCGATAACAGATTAAACAGGATTTTTTCTAATACCTCTCGGGAATAATACCCCATAATTTTATCGTCTCCTGTTTTGATTCTAAACTCGATTTCCTTCTTATCGGCATAATCATTAAAAGCATTTTTGATCTGCTGAATGGCTTCGATCAGATTGCCTTTTTGCACCTGCAAGCGCAACTCACCTACATCATGTTTTCGTAAATCCAGCATTTGGTTGATCATCCGACGAATGCGCAAGGCATTATTATGAATGCGGAGGGAGGTATCTGGCCCAATGCGGAAATTATCGTTATTCATCACCTTTTCTATCGACCCCAGGATTAGGGTTAGCGGCGTGCGTAGTTCATGAGATATATTGGTAAAAAATACCATTCGCATCTTATTCACCTGTTGTTCCTGGGTTCTACTCATCGATTCCAGCACCAACTCTTGTTTCAAACGATACCAGCGCCGAACAATGAAACCAGAAAAGCCCAAGAGCAACAGACTCAATATGGTGTAGCAAAAATAAGCAGCCGTGGTTTTCCAAAACGGCGGATGGATGATAAAGGCAAAAGTAGTAGGCTGCTCATTCCATTGCCCATCACTATTGGTACTTTTCACCTTGAATCGGTACTGGCCATGCGGGAGATTATTATAGTTAGCCGTTCGGTTGGAAGCATCGGTATAAATCCAATAGTCATTCACGCCCTCCATCTGGTAAGCATACTGCACCTTATTAGGGGCCGTCAATTCCAGGGCCGAAAAGCTGATGCTGATATTATTTTCCTGGTAATTAAGTTCAAATGCGTTGATCGACTGTGGTGTGAGTTGAAGATGCCGGACTTCATTGCCTTTTTGATGAATTTTCACTTCAGTGATAGCCGTAAGAACGGTGAGATCACTGTAATCAAAAAGATCGGTATTGACGCAGGTAAAACCGTCCGTGCTACCAAAATATATCCTACCATTTTGTGGATTGAGTTCTCCCACATTGTAATTGAACTTCTTATTGATCAATCCGTCCTCTAATCCAAAACTAATAAAAGCTGGGTTTTCACTTTCTGTAAACTTGGCCAAACCATCACTAGTGCTCACCCAAATCTGTTGCTTATTGTCTTCAATAATGGCAGAAATGGTATTGGAAGGAAGTCCGTCTGATTGAGTATAAACCTCAAAACGGTCGGTGCTGGCATCGTACTTATTGATCCCTCCACTTCGGGTACCCAACCAGATGTTTTGACGGCTATCTTCAAAGATACAGATGATGGCCTTCGAACTTAATCCAGTTTCTGCGGAAGGCAAATAGTGTTTGAAAGTTTGGTTTTCCATATCAATGCGTACCAAACCATCCCCACGTGTTCCCACCCAGATCAAGCCCTGTTCATCTCTATGAAAAATCGAGATATTAAAGCCGGTTAGGCGATCTCTAATTTCACTCCGGAAGTTATCTAATTTTGCTGGCCCTGATACAATCAGCAGGCCCTCGTCCCAAAGGCCGAGCCAATACTCACCCTCTCCCATATCCAAGAAGTCGACAATTGCATTTCTTTGTGCGTTCGTTTGATGTTGGTAGATGGTTTGGATTTGGCCATCGGCTTCTAGCTTAAAAAGATGAGTATTACTACTTAAGAGTAAGCTTTCGTTCGTTGATGACTTGATTCGCTGAATACCGGTACCAGGCAATGGCAGTCGCTGAAAATTGGATAAGTCGGCCTGGCTTTTATAGACCCCTTTCTCTTCGACAGCCAGCCATAAACGATGCTGATCATCAAAATGAATGGCTTTGATTTTATTATTCCCCTCACCCGACAACTGCCCCTGTAGCGTATTGGTTTGAAATAGGGCCGATCTCGCATTGACCTTTGCCAATCCTTTTGCCGTACCTAACCAAATATTGTCATTTTTATCCCGCAGGATGGCTCTGATTTTTTGACTGGGTAAATCTCCTTTTACCTCTTCTTTTAATTCTACTTTTGTGAAATCCTTCAGCCAGGAATCCTTCGATTTTTTTCCCAGAAATAAACCTTTAGACGTGCCCATCCACAAAGTCTGGTTGGCATCTTCTGCCAGCGCATTGATCAAGATGGTTTGCCCCACTAAGGCCGTATAGGTTTCGACAATCTGAATTTGGGAAGGCTCCGCAATATCTCGTGCAATGCGCAGGAGGGTGTTATCTGATTGCACCATCAAGAAATAGTCCTCAAAGGGAAAGATCTTAAGTATACCTTCGGTAATACTGGAAGGGTATATCACCCGATCTTGACCGACATAGAACAGTCCTTGCCTGGTCGCTAACCAGATGCGCCCATTCCGGTCTTCACCGATACTTAGTATTTCTTTGTTTAGGAAAAATGTTTTGGGCAGCTGATCATAGTTAAAATCAGTAATGGGTGTAGGAAGTTCAGCTCCAGTATGGGCAGTAATCAGACTTAGGCCTCTCTTTTTTCCCCCAATCCAATTGTTTCCTTGGCTATCCCGAAAAGCACTATTTACTCGATTTTTATAAATGTATTGGAAATGGCGCTTCGTATGGTCATAGTGATTCAAATAACTTTCCATTCCTATCCATAAATTACCTCGACCAGCCTCCGTCAATCTATTGACCGTATTATTTGAAATAGATTGCGCATCAAAGGCATCATTTTGATAGACTTCCAGCTCATTGCCATTGTATTGGTACAAACCCTCATCGGTACCAATCCACAAGAAGCCGTAATCATCTTGTAGCAAGCAGTTGACACTCTTCGTAAAGGGAGTCCCATTAATATTAAGCTGATGGAAGAAAATTTTACTCCGCTGCCCCCATACAACAGTCAGGGGCAAACAGATACTCAGTATTCCCCAAAATACGATGCGGCCATTCGACTTTCCGAGTAGATTGAAACTCATGAATATGAAGTTCAAATAGTTTTCCAGTAAGGTAACCTTTATAATTATATCTCTGCCTTATCCCCTAAGATTTGAGCGAAAAAGGCTCATTGAAGATAATAAAATATTGTCAAAACACCGTCTTTGCAACATTTGTTCCCCCTATTTGAGATGCAGGGAAGCCCCGTTCAGGCTACATTTACCATAAAGAAACAGTTCTCTGGCAATTTTTGTGTTTTTGAGCCGACTGGCCAGACGGAACCACAAAAATTGTCAGAAACAAACTAAGTAATGAAAAATAAATAACTAAGACCAATTAGCGTTATCTTTTTCCACCAGCCGTCGTTGTTCATCACTCACGTA
>Ga0209578_10003709_pt1 | contig 11444 bp, 9 predicted proteins | sample tdAd472_FD_187127 | JGI IMG/M metagenome (GOLD analysis project Ga0209578, IMG submission 187127) | Marine sediment microbial communities from the Atlantic coast under amendment with organic carbon and nitrate - tdAd47.2 (SPAdes)... | ecosystem: Environmental > Aquatic > Marine > Coastal >...
GCGCCGCAGCGCCTCCGCGTCGCAGTCGCCCGCGTCGCAGGCCTCCGCGGTCTCGGCCGGGTCGGCGCTGCTCCCCGTGGGGACCGCATCGGCGGCGAAGGCGAGGGCGCAGGCGGTGAGCGGGAGCGCGAACATCAGGCGCCAGAGCATGGCAGGACTCCTTTCGTCGAAGTGCTGCCTTTCTAGCACATGCTAGAATTCCAGCATGTCACGTAGCGTCACCTGGGGCCGTTCACGCCTGCAGCGACTCGAAGTAGGCCTTGTTGGAGCCCAGGAAGGCCTTGCCCATGCTGGCCCGACCGAAGTGTCGGTAGAAGAACCCCAGCACCCCGGGAAACGCCAGATCGCTGACGACCAGGTGGTGATGCACGCCGTCGCCGGCCGCCGAGAAGGTGTGGGCGAAGTGGGACGTGGACGCCACCCTCTCCCCGGCCTTGTACTCCTCGTCGAACTCGACCACCACGCGGTCACCGGACACCGAGCGGGTGATGTTCGAGCGGTGCATCACGCCCTCGTTGGTGCGGATCTTGACGAAGTCGGCGCCCTGTTCGATGAGCTCCACGCTCGACATGCCAGGCATCCGGCTCACGACGCCGACGAAGTGCCCACCGAGGTCGTCGTAGGACGACGCGACCGTGGCGACGTCGGCCTCGATCTCGCCCTCGCCTTCGAACCAGATCGCCATGCTCGACTCCTTGGAGGTGGTCTTCGAAGGCGGTAGCTCGCGGACGCACAGCCGGCGAACCGGCGGATCCGGCCACCTCGCCTACGAAGCCCGCGGGAGGATGACCACGGGCTTGGTCGCCTGCCGCGACACCCGCTCCGCCACCACCCCGTGAGCCAGACGCGCCAGCCCCGACGCCGCCCGGTTGCCGAGGATCACCACGTCGTGCCCGGCCTCCAGCCGCTCGAGGATGACCGGTGCCGCCCGCCCTCGCACGAGCTCAGCGCTTCCGCGTGCGCCCTGCGGAAGCGTGTCACGGAGGGCCTCGATGCGCTTCGCCATGTGCCGGCGCCAGTCGTCGTAGTGCACGCTCATCGATGCCCGCAGGGTGGGCTCCATGATGTAGGGATGCTGGTCCGCCGACTCGTCGACGAACAACAGGTCGGCCACCCCGCCCAGCGCCGTCACCCAGGTGGCTGCCTGGGCCACGAAGGCCTCCGCATCCGCATCGTTGAGATCCACCGCCACGAGCACCTGCATGCATCCTCCCCCCGCCAGTGTGCCTCAGCCTCCCTCCCCGAGCCGCGCGAATTATGGCGGACCATGCCTGACGCCCCCACCGCGCCTCTCGTGTTGTCCGCCACCCGCAACGGGGTGACGACGCTGACCCTGAACCTGCCCGCCCGCCTCAACGGGTGGACACTGCCGATGATGCACGCCCTGCGCGACGCCATGGCCGCCGCCGACGACGACCCCGCCACCGAGGTGGTCGTGCTCACGGGCACCGACCCCTACTACAGCGCCGGCGTCAACCTCAGCAGCACCATGAGCTTCGCGCATCCGCGCACGCTGCACGCATGGATCCGCGACCACAACCAGGCCCTGTTCGACGGCTTCCTGCACTTCGACAAGCCGCTGATCGCCGCCGTCAACGGCCCGGCCATCGGGGCCACCGTCACCTCCGCCACACTGTGCGATGCCCTGCTCGCCTCCGACCGCGCCACCTTCTCCACCCCGTTCGCGGCGCTGGGGGTGACGCCCGAAGGCTGCTCCAGTGTGCTGTTCGCCAAGCTCATGGGCGATGCGAACGCGCAGCGGATGCTGGGGCCCGAGGGCTGGAAGCCCACCGGCGCCGAGGCGGCGCAGGTGGGGCTCGCCGATCGCGTCGTCCCCCACGAGGCGCTCCTCGACGAGGCCCACAAGCTCGCGGAGTCCTGGATCGCCGAGGGCCGACCGCGCACCTTCCGTGCCGGCATGAGCCGCGAGGAGCTGCTGGCCATCAACGCCGAGGAGTCCAAGGTCTTGGCCAGCGCCTTCCTCGACGCCCCCTTCCTCGAGGGTCAGTATCGCTTCCTGCGTCGCAAGAAGAAGCGGCGCCCAGCGGCGATGTTCTGGGTGCTGTGGCGCAGCCGGCCGCTGTGGAAGCGCCTGCTCTAGACGTCGTCAGACCACACGGCGCGCACCTTGGGGGCCGGGAAGCACGACGTGTAGCCGCCGCCCTCGTCGGGCTCGAGCACCCAGCGGAAGTCGGCCTTGCTGATGGTGAGCGTGCCGTCGGCGGCGATGCGGAGCTGGTGCTCGGAGTAGCGACGGTAGTGCCGCTTGCAGCCCCAGCGCACCTCGGGCCGGGCCGCCTGGGCCTCGTCGACCGGTGCCACGTCGAAGATGCACTCCGCGTAGGGCTTGTGTTCGTGGGGAACGACGCGGAGCCGGCCGAAGCTGCGGCCGGTGGCGTCGAGGAGCGACAGACAAGAGGCGGGGAGTTCGATCATCGGCGCCGGCTAACGCAGGCCTACAGCGACGCCAGGAGGGCCTGAGCCTCCGGCTGGTCGCAGTGGTAGGCCCACTCCTCGGGCGTGCCGTCGTAGCCTCGGTCGCGCACGGCGGAGCTCGCACCGAGCGACACCAGCAGCCGGATCGTGTCGTGGGCCCCGAACTGTGCCGCCAGGTGCAGCGCGGTCGCTCCCTGACCATGCCCCTCGCCGCCGAAGTCGTGCCTGAGGTCGGGCTCCGCACCGTGAGCGACGAGCCACCGCATCGCTTCGTGACGGGCGCTGTAGGTGGCCCACAGCAGAGCCGTGCCACGGTAGGGGTTGGCGTTGACCTCGGCGCCGAGCCGCACCAGCGCCTCCATGGAGCCCAGCTGCCCGTTGCGGGCCGCCCAGGTCAGCGACTCGTCGAGGGTCGTCTGCCGATCCATGATGGGGTCGCAGGGAGGAAAGCCCTCCGACGGTCGGTAGAAGCGTCGACCACCCATCGCTCCCGGCGCGAGGGCCCCGTCCGATCGCAGCCAGGGGTCGAGGGCGTCGCCCAGGGCGGCGGCGGTGCGCAGGCCATCCGGCACGCGCGCCGCGGTAGCCAGCGCCCTGCCGGCCTCGGTGTGCCCGTAGAACAAGGCCCAGCACAGGGGTGTGGCGTCGGGATTGCCGTGGGCCGTCAGCGCGGGCGACGCCCCCCCACGGAGGAGCTGCCGAATCAGCCCCAGGTGGCCCGACATGGCGGCCGTGTGCAGCGCCGTCCAGCCATCGGGGCCGGCCAGGTCGGGGTCGGCCCCTCGATCGAGGGCCACCTGCAGCGCCGCTTCCGCCCCGCTGGGGCCCGGCTGCAGCGGGATGGACTGCTGGCCGGTCGCGGCGAATGCGAGGGCTGCGACCAACCCCCTCCCCTCCGCATCCCGCGCGTGCAGCCTCGACGGGTCGTCGTCGAGCCATGCCGACAACCCAGCGCCATCCCAATCCCCGTCGAAGCCAACCTCTGACATCCGCACTCCCGCGCCCAAACATGACACAGAGTCCTCAACAAGCGATGCGAACGTTCCGACAGCAGGGGCCACGGAGGCTCCATGTTCCTGATCGCGTCCCTTGCCCTGGCCCAGCACGTCGATGTCGACCAGATCGACGTCCTCACCATCGACGACCTGCCCTACGCCGCGATCGCCCTCGGCCACCCCTCCCTGGGGCACGACGGCGACCACTTCGTCGCCCTGTTCGAGGCCGAGGTCGAGGTCGAGGACTGTGACCAGGCCTACGTGATCGGCCGCGCCACCTCCTCAGACGGCATCTCGTGGGATGTGGACCCCGCCACCCTCGGCGCAACGCCCTCCGCTCCCTGCGGCCGACGCGCCCCCGCCGCCGCCCCCACCGCTGACGGCCTGTTCGTGCTCACCGAGCGTGTCCACGACGGGGCCTGGGTGCTGCATCGCCGCAGCGGTCGGCGGCTCTCCGTCACCCCCACCACCGGCCTCGAGGGCCTGCGCGATGTCAGCATCGCCCGCCGCGACGGCGTGTGGGCCGCCGTCGGCATCCACGACGCCGACGGCCTGGTCATCGCCCACTCCGACGACGGTGTCGACTGGGCCGTCGAGTCCGGGGCCGGCCTCACCTACGGCACCACCTGGTGGAGCGCCTCGTCGATGCGGTCCCCGACCCTGTCGTGCTTCGACGGCGAGGGACTGCCCTGGGTCATGCACTACGGCGGCACCACCGGCGACGACGCCGGCTTCACCTACGGCCAGTCGAGCGACCTCGGAACCTGGTTCCTGTCGCTGGCCGCACAGATCTGGACGCCTCAAGACGCCTGGCAATCGTGGGACGCCATCGCCTCGCCCAGCCATGCATGGATCTTGTACGCCGACGACGGAGGGCTGTCGTGGGCCGCCACCGACGCCGCGGAGCTGCCGACAGGCTCCGCTACGCGGGACTGCCACACGGCCCCTTGACCTCGTCCCCCCAGGTCGGGCTCGACGGGAAGCCGTCCCTCCAATAGCCGGCGCCTGGAGGGGCACATGACCGTCCTCGCTTGGCTGGTGAGTACTGCATCCGCGCAGGTCGCCTGTGGCAACATCATCACGACGAACACCACGTTGACGGCGGATCTGACGTGCACGCCGGGCTTCAACGGCAACGTGCTCACCGTCGCGGCCGACGGCGTGGTGATCGACGGCGCGGGGTTCACGATCACCGCCCCCGACGCGACGGCAGGCATCGTGGTCGACGGGTTCGACAACGTGGTCCTCCAGAACGTCGTGCTCGCCCTCGGCTCGACCTCCGACGGGATCACCCTGCAGGGAGCCGCCGGCGCCACGATCAGCCAGGTCACCGCCACCGGCCTCGACTTCGGCGTCCGCACCCAGGGCAACAACCCGGGCCTCACCATCCTCGACACCGACGTGAGCAACAGCCAGTCGTTCGGCATGCGCCTGTTCGGGGTCGACAACAGCCTGCTGCTGGCCCGCAACACCTTCGATGGCTCGGTGCAGGGCCTGCGGATCCGCGACCTGGTGGGCCCCTGGTCGCTGCCGAGCGACGTAGCCCAGGCCAACTCCTTCGCCGGGGTGGCCGACACGGCAGGTGCGTCCGACGTGATCTACCTGGAAGACGTGGCGAACGTGACCATCGACGGGCTCGACCTCAGCTCCACCTCGCTGCTCGGTCGCGGCATCTACGTCAGCAACGGCACCGACGTCACGCTGTCCAACAACGACCTCTCCGGTCGGCTGCACGCCGTGCGCAGCGGGGGCAGCTCCAACAGCGGCCTGGTGGTCACCGGCAACGACATGTCCGACTCCGGTGGCTTCGCGATGTTCATGAGCGGGCTCGTGCTGCCGCTCACCATCGAGTCCAACACCTTCGACCGCTCCGACCAGGGTGTGCGGATCGACGGCCTCGCCGGGCCGTGGGCCTTCCCCACCACCAACAGCTTCGACGACGTGCCCTACAACGGCGCCAACAAGGATGTCATCGAGCTGCGGGGGGCCTCCGACGTCACCCTCGCCGACCTGTCGCTCCCTGCCACGTCGGGGCTCGGCAACGGCATCCGGTTGGTGTCGACCACCGACATCATTATCGACAACGTCGACGTGTCGGGTCGCTACCGCGGGGTGTATTCGAGCACCTCCACGGTGGGTCTCACGATCACGAACTCCGACCTGTCCGACATGGACATCCGCTCCATCCAGCTGACGGGGGCCGACGCCGGGCTCACGATGTCCGGCAACATCCTCGACGGCTCTGACAACGGCATCCTGCTCACCGACGCCATCGGCAGCACCGTCGACCTGTCCACCTTCTCCTTCGTCGGGACCGCCCCCATCACGAGCGCCGAGCTGGTGGAGATCACCAACGGCACCGACGTGACCGTCACCGGTATCGAAGCGCTGCAGCTCGACGGCAACACCCGGGTCGTGCGGGTCAACGGCAGCACCGACACCACCATCGACGACGTCACCACCTGCGAGGCCTTCCGCGGCGTCGACATCACCGACAGCGACGGCACGATCATCGTCAACAGCCAGTTCGGCAACGGCATCAACGGGGTGTTCATCAACGCCACCTCCGACAGCACCGACGTCACCGCCGACTTCCTCGGCAACGCCACCGCCGATGTCAACGACAGCGGCACCAACACCACCACGACGACCGGCCTCATGGCCGACGCCGACGCCGACGGTCTCGCCGACCCCTGCGACGACTGCCCCGACGACCCCCTCAACGACCTCGACGGCGACGGCCTGTGCGCCGGGGTCGACGACGACGACGACGGCGATGGCGTCGACGACATCGACGACGGTGACCCCAACGATCCCTTCGTGTGCGACGACACCGACGGCGACGGCTGCGACGACTGCAGCGTCGCCCAGATGCTCGAGCCGAACAACGACGGCACCGACACCGACGGCGACGGCGCGTGCGACCTCGGCGACCCCGACGACGACAACGACGGCCGCGACGACGGCGACGACTCGGCGCCCCTCGACGCCTTCGTCTGCGCCGACACCGACCTCGACGGCTGCGAAGACTGCTCTACGGGCACCTTCGACCCCGCCGACGACGGCCCCGACGCAGACAGCGACGGCATCTGCGACGACAAAGACCTCACGGTGCACCCCACCATGAGCTTCGACACCGACGATGTGCTGTGGACGACCGGCGGCGTCGGCTCCCCCAGCGTGGTGTTCGACCCCGCCAGCAACCTGTTCGTGATGGTCTACGAGACGCAGATCGGCACCCACCCCGACTGCCCGGTCGGCGTGTGGGGCCTGGGCCTCGCCACCTCGCCCGATGGCATCACCTTCACCGACGCAGGTGGGCCGCTCATCCAGCCCGCGCCCACCTCCAGCCAATACTGGAACTGCGTGGCCGCGCACCCCACCCTGGTCGACCGCTCCAGCGGCAACCTGGTGCTGCTCTTCAAGTCCGAGCAGACGAGCACCGCCTGCGACGTGACGACGCCAGACTGGGGCTGCGATCAGTACACGGGGATCGGCCGCCTCGCCATCACGTGGAACGCGGGCACCAGCGAATACCTGGCGACGGCCCCCGACATCACCCCCGCCCTCGGGATCGCCACCAACTTCGGCTACAACCGCGCGGTCTTCGCCGACGCCGAGTACAAGGTCGCGCTGACCCGAAAGCCCGACATGATGGTCGCCACCGGCCCCGCCACCTCTCTCACGCTGGGCAGCACGGTGTGGTCGCCCGGCGACGTGAGCTGGACGCCCGACGAGGTGTACAACCCTGCGGTGGTCTGCGAAGCCGATGGCAGCTTCACCGCCTTCGTGGGCGGCCGCGCCCTCGGCGCCGGCGAGTCGGTCGACGAGGGCAACCTCGGGCGGCTCACCTCCCCCGACTTCGCCACCTGGGCCTTGGGCCCGGGGCCCCTGTTCAGCACCACCGTCGGTGACGCCGAGCTGCGCCACTGGGATGCCCTGCGCGTCGGCACCACCGACTACCTGCTGTACTTCTCCGACCAGACGGGTCCCGGCGGCACCAACCGCGTCGGCCTCGCCGAGACGCTTCCGGGCTGGTCCGTGTCCTCCGTCCAGAGCAAGGTGTGCCCATGATGCCCCTCATCGTGTTCCTGTGGGCCTGCGGGTCCGACCCCGCCGATCCCGCCGAGGCGTCGCCCCCCGTGACCGCCCCCGACGGCACCCCGGTGGAGCAGCTGCCCCCAGCCCTCGCGACCCTCGCTGCCGCCGATGTCGACGTGTTCGTCGACAGCGTGGTGTTGCACTGCCAGGGCTCCACGGCGGCGGTGATCCTCGAGACGCTGGGTCAGGCCGACGCCGCCGAGCTCGACCTTCTCGGCGGCACCGAGGTGGTCACCGTGCCCCTCACCTCCGCCACCGACGACGATGCCGCTATCTGGCGTCGCTTCGACGGGGCCGCCGACTGCGGGGCCGCCACCGCTACGACCTTCGTGGCGCGGGCCTTCCGCGACGGTGTCGAGGTCGACTGTGCGGTCCACGGCCCCCACACCGGCGACGTGCTGGCGGGGTCCCACGACGACGCGCTGGTGGCCGCCGGCCGCCCCGACACACGGGGTTGTCACCCCATCGAGGGGCTCTAGGTTCTCGCAGGAGGCACCATGCCACGCCCGATGCTGCTCGCCCTGATGCTCACTGCCTGTGGCGGCGGCTCTCCCGCGGAGGCGCCCCCGCCGCCCCCTGCGCCCGCCCGAGCTGCAGCCCCTGCGCCGGCACCCGCCGCGGTCGACGCTGCCGCCAAGGCCCGCGCCCAGGAGACCATGCAGCTGCTGGGATCCACCCTCAAGGGCGCCCTGATGGGCTCAATGAAGGCCGGCGGCCCCACCGCCGCCCTCGACGTGTGCTCCCAGCAGGCCGGCTCGCTCACCGCCTCCGTCGCCGCCACCTCCGGCATCGCCGTCGGTCGCTCCAGCCTGAGGCTCCGCAACCCGAGCAACGCCGGCCCCGACTGGGTCACCAGCTGGCTCGAGGCCCTGGGTGAGCGCCCTGCTGAAGGCGTCACGCCCGCGGTGAGCACCGCGAAGCGCGCTGATGGCACCGAAGTGGTGCGGGTCGTCGCCCCCCTCGCCGTCGAGGGCCCGTGCGTGATCTGCCACGGCCCGACCGACACGCGCGACCCCGCCCTGCAGCAGGCCCTGGCCGCGTCCTACCCCCAAGACAAGGCGAGCGGCTACGCCGTCGGCGACCTGCGCGGGGCGGTGTGGGCCGAGGCGCCGGTGGTGCCCCACGGCCTCGACCTCGCCCTCGATGGTGGTGCGAAGTGGTCCCTCGACGACAGCACCCGCGACAGCATCACCGCCATCCGCGCGGCGCTCACCGAGCCTCCCCCGGCCGACGTGGCCGCTGCCCACGCCCTCGCGGCGCGGATCGACGCCTCGCTGTCGACGATGATCGCGGAGTGCACGATGAAGGGCGACTCCCATGACCAGCTGCACCACTTCCTCGAGGGTTTCTTCCCCGGGGTGTCGGCGCTGAAGAAGTCGGCCGACCTGCCCGCCGCCATGGAGGCGCGGGCCAAGCTCCGCGCCCAGGTCGTGGCCTTCGACGCCACCTTCGAGTGACGTGAGGCCTCCCGGCGGCGCTACAGGGCCTGCCGAGCGCGCTTCGCGAGGTCGACCAGCGGCACCGTGAGCAGGCCGGCCCCCAGGGCCACCGCCGCCTGCGCCAGTGACAGCGCCTCGAAGTGCAGCAGCGCGTTGAGACCTGGGAGGAAGGTCACCGCGCTGGCCACCACCAGGGCCCCTACGGCCACCCACGGGAACACCGGGTTGCGCACGGCGAGCAGCGCCAAGGCGCTGTGGGTGTGGGAGCGGTTGGCGAGGATGAGCCCGACGTTGCTGACCATCAACGCGAAGAAGGCCAGGCTGCGGGCGACCCCCTCGCTGTAGGCCTGCGACGCCCAGGTGAACAGGCCCAGCGCGACCGCCAGCACCACGAAGCCCTGAAGCACCGAGGCCACCAGCACGCCGCGGTCGACCATCCGGGCGCCTGGCCCTCGCGGCGGGCGCTCCATCAGGTCGTCTTCGGGCGCCTCGGCCTCGAAGACCAGGGAGCACGCGGGGTCGATGACCAGCTCGAGCAGCACGATGTGCACCGGGTGCAGCGCCATCGGCAGCCCCGCCACCGCCGGCACGATGGCCAGCCCCGCGATGGGCACGTGGATGGCGATGATGTAGGCCATCGACTTCTGCAGGTTGTCGAAGACCCGCCGCCCGTGGGCCATCGCCACCACCAGCGACCCGAAGTCGTCGTCGACCAGCACCAGATCGGCCGCCTCACGAGCCACCTGGGTACCCCGGCGCCCCATCGCCACCCCCACATCCGCCGCTGTCAGTGCAGGTGCGTCGTTGACGCCATCCCCTGTCATCGCCACCGTGTGACCCGACGCCTGCAGCGCCTGCACGATCCGCAGCTTGTCGGTGGGCTCGATGCGCGCCGCCACCGTGGCCTCCCCCAGCCGCTGCTGCAGCCCGGCCTCGTCGAGGCGCGTCACCTCCGCGCCCGTGAGGGGGACCCCGCCTTCGAGCCCTGCCCGCGCCGCGATCTGTGCCGCGGTGGTGGGGTAGTCCCCCGTGATCATGATCACCCGCACCCCCGCCGCACGGCACTGAGCCACGGCCCGGGGCACCTCCGGGCGCAGCGGGTCTTCGAAGGCCACCAGCCCCGCGAGCCGGAACGCGAAGTCGTGCTGGATCTCCGGCAGCCCGTTGTCCTCGTGCTCGGCGAAGGCCACCCCCAGCACCCGCAGCCCCTGGCTCGCGAGGGACTCCACCTCCGCGCCCATCCGGGCCAACGCTTCGTCGTCGAGGTGACACAGGTCGAAGATCGCCTCGGGGGCTCCCTTCGCGGACACCTGTTGCATCAGCACCCCGTCGGCGTTCTCCCAGGCCCGGGTCATCGCCAGCAGCTCCGGCGACAGCGGGTACTCGCGCCGCAGCGACCAGTCGGGGTGCAGGTGCTCGGTCCCTCGCAGCGTGGCGCGACCCAGCTCGTGCAGCGCCACCTCCATGGGCTCGGTCGGCTCGGCGGGGCTGGCCAGCAGCGCATGCTCCACGAGCAGGTGCAGGGCCTCCTCGAGCTCGGCCGGTGTGTCGTCGAGCTGCCGCTGGGCATCGGGGGCCCACAGCGAGCGCACGACCATCCGGTTCGCCGTGAGGGTGCCGGTCTTGTCGGTGCACAGCACAGTGACGGCGCCGAGCGCCTCGAGGGCCGCCATCTGCCGCGTGAGCACCCCTGAGCGGCTGAGGCGGCCGGCACCGACGGCGAGGAACACCGTCAGCACCACCGGGAACTCCTCGGGGAGCAGCGCCATGGCCGTGGCCAGCCCGCTGAGGATGCCCTGCAGCCACGCGCCGCGGGTCACTCCGTAGATCACCGCTACCCCGACGGCGACGGCGATGGCGCCCGTCGCGACCACCCGCACCAGCCGCGCCGTCTCGAGCTGCAGCGCGCTGCGCCCCCCTCCCAGCGATGCCAGGGCCGCCCCGATGCGCCCCATCTCCGTGGCGGTTCCGGTGGCGGTGAGCTCCACGAGGCCCTGTCCGCGCACGAGCAGCGTGCCTGCGAACAAGAACGGCGTGTCGTCGCCCCCCGGCGAGCCCATCGCCACCTCGTCGGTGGCCGGCCGCTTGCGCACGGCCACCGACTCGCCGGTCAGCAGACTCTCGTCGACCGACACGCTGCTGCCATCACGGAGCAGCCCGTCGGCCGGCACGCGGTTGCCCTCGTCGACCACCACCACGTCGCCGACCACCAGCTCGGCCATGGCCACCGTGCGGCGCTGCCCGTCGCGGAGCACGACCGCATGGGGCTGTGACAGGTCGCGCAGGGCGTCGAGGGCTCGCTCCGTGCGGCGCTCCTGCACCACCGTGATGCCGACGATCACCGCGACGAAGCCGAGCAGCATCGCCGCCTCGCCCGGATCGCCCAGCACGACGTACACCACGCCGCAGGCCACCAGCAGCAGGAACATGGGCTCCCGGAGGACCTCGCCCACGATGCCGAGCAGCGTCTTGC
>Ga0209578_10003717_pt1 | contig 11430 bp, 11 predicted proteins | sample tdAd472_FD_187127 | JGI IMG/M metagenome (GOLD analysis project Ga0209578, IMG submission 187127) | Marine sediment microbial communities from the Atlantic coast under amendment with organic carbon and nitrate - tdAd47.2 (SPAdes)... | ecosystem: Environmental > Aquatic > Marine > Coastal >...
AAAGAAGAGTCGTCCCGACTCGCCAGGCAAATCGGCTGATGCACCCGGAAAGAACAAGTAGATCCGGGCGAGTCAACACCTCCAACCTTGGCAGTGACTAGTCACACCGTAGACTCTTGGAATGTGTCTCTTTAGATGAACCCAGGTGGTCGATGACAGCCATATATGGACGATTCGAACACTCACAAGCAATCAAAGAGCATCGACAGGCTGCTCCCACGGATAGGCGCACTTCTCGTCGTCGGTTCGCTCATCTATGGCCTCGGTGTGCCACTGACAGCAGACGGCAAGACCGAGAAGGTCACTATCTGTCATGCCGCCGGACAGGAAGGTACCGACCAGTACGTCACGCTGATCCTTCCGTACCCCGCCGTCTTCGGGAACGCCGGCCACTTCAACGAGAACGGCACTGCGCGGGCGGGGCACGAGGGCGACTCTATGGGCGCCTGCGATATCGAGACCACTACGACTTCGACGGTGGCTCCCGACACAGTTCCAACCAGCCCTGAAACAACATCCACGACCTCTGTCCCCGAGACTTTGCCGACTGTCCCCGAGTCGACCACGACGACTGTTCAAGAAGAGGTCACACCCACGACGCAATTTCCAACGACGACCACTGTCCCTGTATCAACAACAACTTCGGCTCCCGAAAAGGACGACGACGATGTGGCAGCTACTGAAACCACCCCAAGCGGATCGGACACCGATGACGCGACAACAGAGGAGTCATCGGACAAGGGTGACAGAGGACCGGAGGTCGCGGCTGTTGAAACACTGCCGTATACCGGCGTTGACGCCTCCGTGGTCATCCCGGCGCTTCTGATGCTCATCATGGGCGTTGGACTGATCGCCGTCACCAGTGGATTCGGCCTGTCGTCAGGTGCACACCTCTCGACTACCAGCAGCAGGTTCGGTTTCGGACTTCATCGCGGCCGCCACGAGTCACGAAACGACTGATTCTCTTCCTACGCCTGACAATTCTCTTCTGCACAGAATGGCAAATGGTTTAGCACCCGTTTACGGAATCTTGTCTCTCGCTTAACGGCTCTGTCGTCATGGTGACCTTGAACCTGGCAAGTAGCCAGGAGTGAGGAACGGAGGACGAAATGCGAAGAGGCCTACTGATGTTGGCGACCGTTGGGCTATTGGTGGGAGCGGTGGCCGCTCCGGCCCTCGCCCGAGGCAAAGGAAATCCGAATCCGCAGCCACAGGTCTATGTGACGAGCCAGGGGTTGACTTACGACTCGATCCTTGTTCGGGACAATCTTCCTTTCAATGGCACGTCGAACTGGCAGCTGTTGGAAGAAGGGCCCCACGGCCTGCAGACCGAATTCGGTCATGGCGACCAAGGCTATTTTGGTGGTCGCTGGTTCATGGACATGGACGGCGACCGCTTGCCTTCCGAGGGGGATCACTTCTTCCTCTGCCCCTTGTTGGGACCGGGCTACGAGCCAACTCAATAGCACAACTATCGCCTAGAGCGAGGGAGGGGTGTCCGGATTACACCTCTCCCTCGCCATCGCCCGCGGCTACGTAGCGAGTTTCGGAGGACGAATATGGGCGGAGCCGGGCCCCGGAGGAAAGGTTGCTTTCACGGTGCCGGCCGAGAACGGTCTTGTCGGGTCATCAATAACCACCTGAATCGGCTTCGCTACGAAGCCCCATCCCTCTCGGATGAATCATCCAACAGTTCTCTCGCCATTTGTAGATCATGCTCCTCCAAGCCCTTTGGGAAGGTCGAGTAGATCGACTGCAGAAGGTCTTTGCTCGCATCGTCACCCAGAAGTGCAGCCAGTCGAGTTGTCGCCTGGAGTTCGATTAACCGCAGCTGTAGGGCCCTCGATATCTCGATGTCCTGACGGAAGAGGGTTTCGGCCTCCTCTCGTCTGGGTTGGGAGAGCATCAGCAGAAAGTCGCCTTTGAGCAGCGCCAATCCCGGTGGTGCACTTACCCCGGTCAATCCGATATCCATTGCTTCGGTGATCAACTCCAGTGCCCTATCCGCCTGGCCACCCATCGCGTGAACAATGGCCCGAAGTGCGAGGAGGAAGGGCCAGAAGACCGGTGGCGTCGTCAGGCCCTTGTAGAGGTCGATTGCGGCTTCCACCTTCTCGAGACCCGACTCGGGGTCGCCGAGCCCCGCTGTTCCGGCGCCCTCGAGAACTTGGGACAGCGTTTCCCAAATGGCGTACTCGTTCTCTCTGGCCACCTCGCCCAAATCTCGTGCGCAGGTCAAGGTGTAGTCGAAGCGGTTGCGAAGTATGGCCAAATAGCCGTTGTGATAGAGGGCGTAGGCGAGGCTGAACGGATGCTCGAGTTCGCGGGCAAGGATCAGAGCGTCGGACAGTCGCGACACCGATGTCTCCAGGTCACCTGCCATCCAAAGGGTCATCGCTGAGGCAGTCCGTGCCACCACACCGGTGTTCGGCCCCAACCTGAAACGATTGGAGCCATGGAGAACGGGGTCATAGAGCTCAATGGCCCGGTCGAGGTGGGGGAGGGATGTCTCCAGGTCGCCGAAGCCGATAGCCATTCCGATGACGTAGTGACCTTCGGCAATGATCGCCTCGTCTCCGGTCGATTCTCCGAGTTCCAGCAGCTGATGTCCCATTGCTGCGGCCTGTCGTAGATCGCCGCTGAGCGCGTAATAGCTGGCCAGGGCGCGAAGAACAGGGAACTGCTGTGCCGGGGTTCCCGTGGCCTCCGATACCGACAACGCATCCTTGAACGCCTGCTCGACTTCGGCGTCGTATCCGCGAACCGCCATCAGAGCCCTTGCCAGACTTGTCCGTAGAACAAGCTCCTCAGCCGCCATCTCTGCGGTGGTGTCGGCCGTGGACAGAACACCAAGCATCTCCTTGGCTAATTCAATGGCTGCGCGATACCAACCCTTCGCCTCATGGAGTGCCCACAAACCGTCGAGTAGATAGAAGAGTTGTTCGAGTTCGCCTTGCTCGACCCAGAATTGCCAGGCGGTCCTTAGGTTGCCGATTTCCGACTCAAGGTCCTCCAGGGCGGACTCACGTTCTGAGCCCCGAAGGCTGTCCTGTAGGGCCAGTGCATAGTCAGAGAAGTAGCGAGCATGGGCTCGACGAACTGCATTGAATCGATCCGGAGTCTGGGCCAGACGTTCTTGGGCGTACTCCTTGATCATGAGCAACATCGAGAAACGGTGCGAGGCTCCGCTCTCGTCGCTTTGAAGCAGGCTCTTGTCAACCAGCGATCCAAGCGAGTCGATGATGAAATCCGTATCGAGAACCGAGGCAGCTACGGCTTCCAACGCATCCAGGCCCGTCTTAAAGAACACTGACACCATCTCAAAGAGGTCCCGTTCCGTGTCATCGAGTAGCTCGTAGCTCCAGCCGATTGCGCCCCACAGCGTCCGTTGACGATCAGGAAGGTCACGCCCTCCGGCCCCCAGGATGTCGAGACGTTCCTCGAGACGATTGAGGAGGTCGACGGCGCTGAACACATTGAGCCGCGCAGCGGCCAATTCGATGGCAAGTGGCAGCCCATCCAATCGGAGACAGAGCTTGGCGATTATCGAGGCGTTGTCGTCGGTGAAGGAGAAGTCGGGCCTCACGGCTCTGGCCCGGTCAACAAAGAGCTGGACAGCCTCCGACTCGGCGATAGATGACGTCGAGTCGCCGGGGTTGGGAAGCGTGAGGGGAGGAACCGGAAACACCTGTTCAGCCCTAACTCGGAGGGTCTCCCTGCTGGTGATGATGACCTTGAGCTCGGGTGAATGCTGAACGAGCTCTGCGACGCCCGTGGCGGCAACCATCACCTGCTCGAAGTTGTCGAGAACGAGAAGCATCTGACGGTCTCGCAACCTCGCCTTCAGGGTTTCGAGTGGTTCGGTGCCGCCCGAAACCGGCAAGTCAAGAGCCCTCACCACCGCTTCGAAGGCAGCTCCGGCATCTCGTTCGGCGGCGAGATCAACGAAAAAGACCCCGTCACGGAATCGGTCGAACTGCTCAGCAGCTACTTGGAGGCCGAGCCGGGTTTTTCCGGCTCCTCCTGGACCAGCGAGGGTGACGAGTCTCGAGTTCGGTGATTCCAAGATTGCCTGAATAGCGGCCAATTCGCTGGAACGGCCTAAGAATTCGGAGGTCTGGAGCGGGAGGTTGTGAGGTCGTGCGTCGAGAGTTCTTGGCGGTGGGAAATCGGCGTCGAGGTCGTCGTGGAGCAGTTGATAGAGGTGTTCGGGAAGGGTCAGGTCTTTGAGTCGGTGCGACCCAAGGTCCCGCAGCGCTGCTTCAGGTGGTAGGTGATTCTGACTGGACGTCGCTACCACTGATGACAGCAAGACTTGACCGCCGTGACCGGCAGCCATGATGCGAGCAGTGCGATTCATGGCCTGCCCGAAGTAATCGCCGTCTCGGCTTTCGGTCTCACCGGCATGTACTCCCATCCGCACGCGCAGAGGCCCCGATGTCGTCCACGGTTCGGCGCGCAGGTTTCTCTGTGCATCCAATACCGCGGAGAGCGCGGCCGCGACCGACTCGAACACTGCAATAGCACCGTCACCGGTGGTTTTGAGTAGCGTGCCGGTCGCCATCGTTATTGCGTCCAGCAGGATCGAGTCGTGTCTTGCCAACGCTGTAGACATCTCTTCTGGGTTCTCCTCCCAGAGACGAGTGCTTGCCTCGATATCGGTGAACAGAAACGTTTGCATCGCTGCTGAATATAGGAGTGGGACCTGAGTCGGCGGGCAATGGACCAAAGCACGGCGAGGACCACCGCTCCCAGGTAGATCCTCAAGCCGGAATCAATACAATCGTTACCCCAAGGAAAGGTGATGGATGAGCAATGCAGGTGCCGCCGGTGGAGGAGCCCTCTACGGCCTCGGGATATTCGGAGCGTTCGTCTACTTTTGGCAGCAGGCTGAAGGCTTCTGGGAGTATGTGCTGTCGTTCATTCAGGGCTTGTTCTGGCCCGCGTTCATGGTCTACGAGGTGTTCTCAGCGCTAGGGAGCTGACCGAAACTCACGGAAGGTTTCGGTTGAGTCTGTCGATGGCCTCATCGATGGTGGACGGATCCACGGCGATCGACAATCGGCCGAATCCGGCGCCCTCCCGACCGAACCAATGACCGGGACTCATGGCGACTCCAGCTGTTGTGAACCATTCGGCTAGTTCTGGAACGTCCAGATGAAGGCCTCGGAAGTCGAGCCAGGCCAAGTAGGTGGCTTGCTGAGGCATCACCCTGATCGGCTCCGCTAATCCCTCGTCGAGGCGCCTGATGTTGGAGACGATGAGGTCGAGTAGGTCGTCGAGCCAATCACCGCCGTCCCTATAGGCAGCTTCGAATGCAGCCGTGGCGAAGACGTTGTTCCGGGTGAGGTGAAGACGCCGACTCACCCCTTTGAATGTGGCGGCTAGGTCGTCGTTGTCCGTGATCAGAAGGGTGTCGCAGATACCTGCGAGGCCAAAGGTCTTGATAGGACCGTGAATCGAAGCCCAGGCGACGCCGCTTTCCTCAATCGCCGTCGCAAACGGAACGAAGGTGTTCGGGGGCAGTCCGAGGTCTGCGTGCACTTCGTCGGCGATGATCGTGACGTCGCTCTCGGCGCAAATGTGCGCCACGGCGGAGAGCTCTTCTCGGGACCACACTCTCCCGACCGGGTTGTGCGGATTGCACAGGATCATCAGCTTGGTAGTCGACAAAGATGCGGCCCCGCTCAGCCCGTCGAGGTCCATCCGATAGCCCTCGTCGGAGAGAACGAGGGGACTGCGAACGACCATGCGGTCAGCCACGGTGATCAGAGGTTTGAAATCGGTGAAAACCGGAGGCTGAATGATGACTCCGTCACCTTCATCGGAGAGCTCGTTGATCAGGACTCCGATCGAGGAACCGACGCTGGGGCTGACCATCGTCTTCAATCCTTGCCCATCCCAACCATGCCTTCGGTCCATCCACTCCCAGAAGGCTGACTTCAGAGCGCCAGGCCGAATCTCATATCCATACCAACCTTGACTGGATCGCTCTTCAATAGCTGCCCTGACCGGCTCGGCCAAGGGCAGATACGGTTCGGCTATCCACAATGGCAACAGCTCGTCGCTGCCGAACAATTCGCCGAGACGAGCACTGTCGAAAGCCAGGGATTGTGAGCCTGCGTATCTATCCACATCCACTCCTGTTCTTCAAGAGTGAACGCCGGTGAGGAAGCAGGTGGACAAGGTGCCCTTGCCCTTGCCCGTGCCCTTGATCTCGAACTCACCTTCTGGCCCAAATCTGAATCCGTCCTGCAGGAAACTCGGCACCTGATCAGAGCACTGAATCCGCCCAACCAGGCCTCCAGGGGGGTTTTCCAGTTTGTTGCGCAACTCGAGGTCGGCCCGGTACACAGAAACTCCTTTTGGCGTTCAGGAAGGACTCGACCCTACATCCTCGGGTGTCCCCATCGCCGTCGCCGGTTGTTGATCTGAAGCGCTGATCCGGCGGTCAGTCCGCCGTGCTTCCGGCAGTCTCCTCCTCAATCTCTTCGACTGCGTGATGGAGTTCGTAGCGTGCCCGAGCGCTCAGGCCGTACCAAATGAAGGCGCCGACCAGTGCAATCAGAATGAGACTCCAAAACCAGGTAGGTGTTGTGACCCATGCAATTGCCAGGCCAACGAGTATCACGGCGATAGCTAGCCCATCGAAGAATCGCCCAACAAAGGAGTCCACCCGGTTGCGTGGGGATCCGCCAGCAACCGGTAGTCGACCTGCGTCTAGCCACCGTCGCAGTTGGTCGGGTCGGCCGGCGAACCAGGACAGGATGCCCACCATGACGGCGATCAGGATGATCGTGCTCGCGACCGCTTGGACGCTTGCTTCCAAATGGGACAGAATCGAGATGGCGGCTTCGAAGTTCTGGTCCTCGACGATTCCCTGATGAATCGACTCGAAGATGCGGTTCACCCCAAGAATTGCAAGCACGAGAGCAACGACGGTGCCCACCGCAAGCTGGATAGCCGTGCGGGATCTACGGGGTGACACGACCAAGGTCGTGACCGTGAGGACCACAGCCAGACCGATAATGATCCACAGAGATCGGCCCAGCGCGACACCATAGGTCTGGAGTGAGTCGAGCTCTGAGGTAGTCATCAGTGTTACTTGACCCAGGTCGTCAGGCACGTGTGGTCCCAGAACATCTTTGAGGCGACTCAACATGACCGTCGCTACCGGATTGTCGGAGAGATCAGGGAGGGTGATCTCCTCCCCATCCAACAAGCCATCCTCGATGACAAATTCGAGAAGCCCTACGACCAGGGGAATGGCGTTCCACAGAACTTCGTCGCCTGCGATGTAGACGTTGTCCAATGATTCGAGGTCGTCGGTGATCAGCGCCAAGGCAGATTCGTGCATCTTCTCGATCGCAGCGACCGTGACGACTTGGTACGCCTCGGAGCCGACCAGGTTCGTGATGGCTTCCGTGATGCGATCATTGGCTGCAGAGCTCAGGGGTCCAGCAAGGTCGGCGAATCTAGGCGGATCCAGATTGCTGAGTAGCTCAATGACTCTCGGGTCCGGGTCGAGTGCAGTAACAAGCTGCTCGCCGATGTAGCGGTCGATGTCGGACAGACGCTCCTCGAATCGTGTCTCAAGATCAAGCGCTTTGATTGCTTCCTCGGATAAGCGGTCCCCTAAGGCGTCGGTGAATTCCTCGCTGGTGATCGCAGGTTCGACGACTTCCATGAAGGCTTCGGTGTCAAGCAGTATCGAGCTGACCCACCACGAAATGCCCGCGAACGTGAGGCTGATTGCGGCAAGTAGAACAAGGACGATTGAGAACGCTCCGCGGATCCGAGTTGTGGCGCCGCTTCTTCGTTCGGTGAGGTCCTCTTTGAGCTCTTTGACCTCCTCGGCCAACTCCTCCTCGGTGAGGGCTACCTCGTTCTCTTTGTTTTCGAACTCATCGGCCATCGTCGCCTCCAGCGAGATCCGAGAGGCTACCGCCCCGTGTGTCCTTGGCCGAAAGCCGGAGAAGGCTGCGGTCTTGACTGCCGCGCTAAGGCATAATCTCCACATCAGTTCACCGGTCAGTCAAACCCGCATCCCCGATCCCAAGACTGCCGATCCCTGGGTTGAAGTAATCGCAGGCGCACTGCAGAACAACGTCCGAGAACTGCATCGGTTCACCAAGCGGCCACTTCTGGCTGTTGCCAAGAACAACGCCAACGGTGTGGGTATCCGCCAGGTCGGACCGATCCTCGATGGGTTGCCCGAGGTCTACGGATTGGCCGTGGTCAGGGTCGACGAGGCACTTGCTCTTCGGGAGATGGGTGTTGTGAAGCCGATTCTGATGATGGCCCATGCAGTGGGCGAGGAGGCCGAGGTACTAGCGAGAAGCGGGGTACGACTGACGCCATTCCATGACGATTCGGTGGAGTGGCTCGCTGTCCTGGCAAACAAGCTTGGAGCGCCGGTGCCAATCCACACGTTCGTTGACACAGGCATGAACCGAATCGGAATGCCATATGAGCGTGCAGTGAACTGGATCTCCGGGCTCGCTTCGAGTGGCGTCGCGACGATCGAAGGGGCCTACACGATGTTCTCGGGAGCCGAGCGTGATGGAGAAGCGTTCGATCTCGAGCATTTGCGTCGCTTCGTTTCGGTTGTGTCCGAATGCCGCCAAATGGGGATTGACCTAGGCCTATTGCATGGAGCGCCTTCGTTCCAGACAGTCCATATGCCCACAACCCACAAGCTGGATCTCATCCGACCTGGTGGGGCCATCTATGGCCTTCAGGGATACCGCAATGACGCCACCGGGAAGGAGGTCATGGACCTCCAACCCGTGTACCGCCTGCGCGCTCGGATCGTGCGCGTTGAACAACTTACTCCGGGGGAGGGAGTCAGCTTTCACCACCGGTATCGGGCAGATGAACCGACCTGGATCGCCACGGTTCCGATCGGACACACCGATGGGTACCCGCGGGAAGCCGTTGGCACGACCTTGGCTTTGGTGGGAGAGACGCTGTATCCAGTCGTTGCCGTGGTCAGTTCTAATCACACGATCCTCGAGATAGGGGGCAGCAAGACCGTGAATGTTGGTGACATCGCCACCCTCATAGGGCCGGATCGCGACGAGATCACCTCGGACAGAGTCGCGCGCAACAGCGGTTTGGATCGCGACTCCTGGCTGACAACCAAGCTCAACCCCTTTCTTCACCGGGTCGTGGTCGAGCGGTAGTCAGATGGCCTTGTTGTTCTGACGAGGGAAGCCGACGCGCCCCAGTCCGGATTGATAAAGTGTTCCCGGTATGGCCTTTCTTCTTAGTTTCATCGGGACAGCCGCTTCCCTTTGGGTGGCGGTCTGGCTCCTGGATGGATTCAACTTCACCGGTGAGTGGTGGCAATTCTTGATCGCGGCGGCGATCGTCGGTCTGGCCAACGCACTTGTCAAGCCGATCCTGAAGCTGTTCAGCCTTCCACTCATCATGCTGACGCTTGGTCTGTTCATGGTTCTTGTCAACGCTGCCGTCCTGCAGTTGGCCGTCTGGCTCTCCGGGCCAGATGTCCTCGACCTCGGCCTGACATCCGATGGCTTCTTCTGGACGACGTTCTGGGCATCCATCATCGTGTCGGTCGTTGGGTGGCTCATTGGCATTCTGCTCCCGGATGACGGTGGCACCGCTCGAATGACCTGACCGAGCGAACCTGACTCGACGGGGGATGGTTGCTTTCCATTCTGAGCGCCTATGAAGCCCCGAATGCTGTCGGCCTAGTTGAGACCTATCTGAAGAGTGGTCGTCTGTGTGGAGGTTGGCTCGGCGCAGCAGAACCAACTCTCGGTTAGCCGTGGAGCGACGCCCGGTCTGGATGGAAGTGTCCCGACGTCTTGGCCAGTGCGTTGAACGACAGTTGTCCAGATGGCCTCCAAGGTCGTGCCAACTTCCTGGCCACAGTCTGATGCTTCGGAAGCAATCGCCTCGATTTCCTTTTGCAGGACGTCGACTTCTGCGTCCGCGAACCGCCAGCGCCAAGTGAGGCCTTCGGCGTCGTAGTCGCTCAAGTACGGGACCATGTCTGGGTGATCCTCGAGCAGTGATCCCTGTGGTACGAGGAGCTTTATGGCCAGCTGGACAGGGTCTGTTGCGCCAGATAGGTCGTTGTCCACGATGAAACGTAGGAGGGACGAGACGTGGTCAGCCTTTGTCCAAGGAAGGAAGGGCAGCCACGTAGGACGAATGTGGATGCCGGCAGAGCGCACGAGGCTCGTTGCCTTTGCCATGTCGTCCACGGTGTGACCCTTGTCGAGGATGTCGAGTGTCCGCTGGTCAACGCTCTCAAAGGCACTCACCAGAAACAGCAGATTCTGCTCTCCGAGGTTCTTCCAGACGTCCTCGTAGTTCAGAATGTGTTCGACTTTGACTGTCGCATCGAAGGTGACTTCGGGATGAGATGCATGCGCCAGTTCGAGGATTGATTTCGAGTGAGGCGGTGCGTTGAGAAAGTCAGCATCGCCGAAGGTGATATGTCGGGCTCCCGCATCTACGAGTTGGTTGATGTCTTCGAGCACCAAATCCTGAGGGACGACCCTCATCCTCCCGTCATACACCGCTGGAATTGGGCAGTGACGACACCTGTGCCGGCAGCCGTGAGACGCTTCGACGGCACCCACCGGAACCGAGACCCCGTTCCATTCGAGATGGGCGTAGCTGGCAAGATCCGGAAGGCCCGTTCGATCCGGTTTGGCTGCATCCGATCGGCCGAGATGCTGACTGACGACCTTGTCGGCGCCGCCTGATGTTGAGATCTCCTGGACCCAAGACAGAAGCGCAGGCTCGTACTCGCCGACCATTTCGGCGTCGAGAAGTCCTCGGTCCAGTCCGTTCCCGACACTGGCGTAGAGGCCGTAGTGGGCGACGGGCAGGTCCGGTCGGTAACTCTTGATCTGTGAAGTCAGGTCGTCACCCATGCGTTTTGCCGTGTGCATAGGTACCGAGATGGCCACGGCATCGGCCTTGTCCAGACTCTGGGAATCGAGCTCTTCGATAGATAGATCCCTGACGTCGACGTGATGCCCGGATTGTCGGAGAACCGCGGCAGGGGACGCGACATGCACAGGCTGGCGACCCAGCTCATACAAAGAGATCAGAAGGACATTCATTGGGGTGGTCACACTACGGGTGGTGCCGGCCAATGTCGGATGTCACGATCAGTGTTCCCCAGAGATGGCTGCCCAAACCTTGTTGGAGGTCAGGGGCATATCGAGGTGGCTGATTCCATAGGGAGCCAACGCGTCGATCACTGCATTCACAATGGCCGGAGTGGCACCTATCGTTCCGGCCTCGCCGATTCCCTTGACGCCGAGGGGATTCTCTGGGGTGACTGTTTCGGTGTGGTCGATATCCACTGACGGGATCGACGCAGCGGACGGAATCAGGTACGTGGTGAGATTCCCAGTGAGGGGATAACCGTCGTCGAACTGGACC
>Ga0209578_10003719_pt1 | contig 11427 bp, 8 predicted proteins | sample tdAd472_FD_187127 | JGI IMG/M metagenome (GOLD analysis project Ga0209578, IMG submission 187127) | Marine sediment microbial communities from the Atlantic coast under amendment with organic carbon and nitrate - tdAd47.2 (SPAdes)... | ecosystem: Environmental > Aquatic > Marine > Coastal >...
GGACTTGTCGGAGTTCGCGAAAATGCTCGGCCAGTCCGCCAAACCTCTATTGATTGTCGGGGGAAGCGGTTGGACCGAAAAGGCCAGCGCCGATCTCACCGCCTGCGCTGAACTTTGGGGCGTTCCGGTAGCGGCGGCGTTCCGGCATCAGGATTTAATCGATAACGACGATCCGTTTTACGTCGGCCACATGGGCTTGGGTCTTAACGCCGATTTGGCAAAGAGTATCGCCGAGGCCGACCTGCTGATTGTTGCCGGGGCGCGGCTGGGCGAGGCAACGACCCAAGGCTATACCCTCCCCAAAGCGCCCAAACCGTCACAGAAACTCATTCACATCCACCCCTCCAGCGACGAACTCAACAGCCTGTACCGCGCCGACCTCGCCATTTGCGCCGGTATGCCGGAGTTTTTCGCGGCCGCCCACCAAATCGATACGCAAAGCACTCAAAACCGGCTCTCATGGTGCAGCAAACTGCGGGCAAACTACGAGACCGATCAAACCGCCGAAACGGCTGACAAAGCCTCTTCCGCCGTATCGCTGGCCCAAGTCGTCGCGCACCTGAGAGAGGTCTTGCCGCCCAAGGCGATCATCACCAACGATGCAGGCAACTTTGCCACATGGCTGCACCGGTTCTACCGCTGGCGGCAATACGGCACCCAACTGGCCCCGACCAACGGCGCGATGGGATACGGCGTTCCCTCCGCAATTGCCGCTAAACACCTTCATAAAGATCGTCCGGTCGTCTGCATGGTTGGGGACGGCGGCTTTATGATGACCGGTCAGGAAATCGCCACGGCCATCCAATTTGAAATCGCGCCGATTATCCTTGTCGTGAACAACGGTATCTATGGCACCATACGCATGCATCAGGAAAAGCGTTTTCCCAACCGGGTCATCGCGACATCGATGGTCAATCCCGACTTTACCCAACTGGCGAACGCATACGGCGCTTTCGGTCAAAAGGTGACTCAAACAGATCAATTACCAGCCGCTTTCGCCGCTGCCCTAAAGTCCGATAAGGTTTCCGTGATCGAACTTGTCACCGACCCGAATGTCATTACGTCGACCACTACGATTGAGGAACTGCACAAGAAAAAATAGTTCGCTCCCCCTACAAAATACACAGCCGCTTCCAATATGTAGGTTGAAATGGCAATTTTGGGGAGACCGACGGGAATGTCTAAGTTCGATAAGCTTATCATTTGGATGAGCATATTCGTCTTAACATCTGTTTTCATTAAGGAAGCGTTGGCGATTGCGTTTCCTTCATAATCCGTGAGGGATCATGAAAGCTGAAACAATTTTCTCCCAATTAGGGCTTGATACAGACCTTCTTTCCTCTGGCAGCTTTCCAGTTCGAACCCCCATCGACGGCTCGACCATTGCGAAAATTACAGAGGACACAGCGGAAAGCCTGAACGCTAAAACCGAGCGTTGCCGAGACGCTTTTGTTAAATGGCGCAGCGTCCCTCCTCCGCAACGGGGAGAACTGGTGCGTTTGCTGGGTGAAGAGTTAAGAGCCAACAAAGAGGCCCTTGGCGCTCTGGTCACGCTAGAAAGCGGCAAAATACTCCAAGAGGGACTTGGCGAAGTTCAAGAGATGATCGACGTGTGCGACTTCGCCGTCGGCCTTTCCAGGCAGCTCTATGGTCTTACCATCGCCTCCGAGCGCCCAGGACATCGGATGATGGAAACCTGGCATCCTCTTGGCCCTATCGGCGTGATTACCGCCTTCAATTTCCCTGTTGCACCCTGGGCCTGGAACACCGCCATTTCTCTTGTCTGCGGTGATCCGGTGCTTTGGAAGCCTTCCGAGAAAACGCCGCTTACCGCCATAGCCTGCGCAGCCTTGGTTGAAAAAGCCTGTCTGCGTTTTGGCGATGCCCCCGAAGGGTTATTGGAAATTATTGTCGGCAGCCGCGATCTTGGAGAGATCATGGCGAAAGATCATCGTCTTCCCTTAATTAGCGCCACGGGAAGCTGCGCCATGGGCAAGGCGGTCGCACCTCTGGTAGCCGCCCGGCTTGGAAAAAGCCTCTTGGAGCTCGGCGGCAACAACGCCATGATCGTCGCGCCAAGCGCCGACCTCGATTTGGCCGTCCGGGCCATTCTGTTTTCGGCGGTCGGAACGGCGGGCCAGCGTTGCACGTCTTTGAGGAGATTGATTGCCCACCATTCAATCAAGGAGGAGCTCTTTTCCCGACTAGAAAAGGCCTACGCAAGCATCAAAGTCGGCGATCCATTCCAAGACGGCACCTTGGTCGGACCATTAATTGATGAAAAAGCCTTCAACGGCATGCAAGCCGCCCTCACTCAGGCCCACGAAGAAGGTGGACAAGTCGTCGGAGGAGAACGCGTTCGCCTTGAAGGAAAGGAAAACGCATTTTACGTCTCGCCCGCCCTCATCGACCTTGACGAGCAAACGGAACTGGTGCGTCAAGAAACCTTCGCACCGATCCTATACTGCATGCCTTATGACAGGTTGCAGCAAGCCATCGATATGCAAAACAGCGTTTCGCAAGGTTTATCATCCTGCATCTTCACCAACGACCTCCGCGAAGCCGAGGAGTTCCTCTCAACAACCGGATCGGATTGCGGGATCGCCAACGTTAACATCGGCCCCAGCGGCGCTGAAATCGGCGGAGCCTTCGGCGGCGAGAAAGACACCGGCGGCGGTCGTGAATCCGGTTCGGATGCCTGGAAGGCCTATATGCGCCGGGCCACCAACACGGTGAACTATTCCAGAGAGCTTCCCCTGGCACAGGGAATCGTGTTCGATACGGGGGATGATTAGTCGCTCCAACAAACCGCTTTCCGGAATCCGCGTTCTCGAGCTCAGCCGAATTATGGCGGGACCTTGGGCCGGACAGGTCTTGGCCGACCTTGGAGCGGAAGTGATAAAAGTCGAAAGACCCGGCGCGGGAGACGACACCCGCACCTGGGGCCCGCCATTTTTGAAAGACGCCACGGGGCGCGACACAAAAGAGTCGGCCTATTACCTCTCGGCAAACCGCGGAAAAAAATCCATCGCCATCGACATGAGCCAATCACAAGGGCAGGCGTTGATCGCCGACCTTGCCGCTAAGTCCGATGTACTAATTGAAAACTTCAAAGTCGGCGGACTTGCCAGATACGGCCTCGACTACGGCACAATGAGCGGCAAAAACCCAGGTCTCATCTACGCCTCGATCACCGGGTTCGGACAGACCGGCCCCAACAAGGACCGCGCCGGTTATGACGTTATGATCCAGGCCATGGGCGGCCTAATGAGCATCACCGGCGAAGCCGACGACCAACCGGGCGGCGGCCCGATGAAAGTCGGCATTCCCATCGTCGATCTTGTGACGGGGCTCTATACGGTCATTGCCGTGCAGGCGGCGTTGCAGCAAAAAAGGCAAACCGGAAAAGGCCAACATATCGACATGGCTTTGTTCGACGTCATGATCGGGTTGTTGGCCAATCAGGCGTCCAACTTTCTCGTTGGCGGCGACGTCCCCCAACGCATGGGCTCGGGGCACCCCAATATCGTTCCTTACCAGAGATTCGCCACCAAAGACGGGTTCATCCTCTTGGCCGTGGGGAACGATCGTCAGTTCAAAAAGTTTTGCCAAATTGCCGGTTATCCGGAAGTCGCCGAGGACCAGCGGTTCAAAAGCAACGCAATGCGGGTTCGCAACAGAGAAACCCTCGTCCCTCTGGTCGCCGGATGGATGTTCCAAAGAACGACCAAGGAATGGGAAGCCGCCTTGGCGAAACAAGCGGTTCCCTGCGGCCCGATTAATGACGTTGGGCAGGTTTTCAATGAACCACAAATAAACGCACGCGGCCTTAAATTGGAAATTCCGCACCCAGCATCCGTCACCGTTCCGATGGCCGCCCCACCACTCAGGCTCGACGGACAGCTACACCATGCGGGAACGGCGCCGCCGATGCTCGGACAGCACACGCGGGGGGTCTTGGCGGACATTTTAGGGTTGGATAGGTCTCAGATTGAAAAGCTTTATGCCGGAAAAATCGTCGCTTAAAGGCGCTGATCCGACATCAAGGCCAATGGGAAGGGTTTGAAGTAACTCTGCTCGGCGAGAAAACCCATTTTGTGGCGAAGCAATAAATCCTCAAGCGAGCCAAGCGGAACCGAACGTCCTACTTCACCATCCTCATAGCCATTAATGACGGTTTTTAAAACATTCGCCTCAACGGAATTGACGCGCTCCTCAATAAAACCGGCAACATGCTCCAATACGTCGATATGCGACGCTTTACTCGCCGGCTTTGCCAAGGCCGCCATGAAGACCTTTCGGTATTCGTTGGCGGCTTGATGCTTCGGCCAGTCAAAAGCCTCACCGATCATCGTACCGAGATAGTTGTTGGCTTCGGGATCGTGGGCCATCAAAAGCAAACTCTCTCTTGCATGAAATTCGGCAAGGTCGTGCTGGTCCCATTGGCTTGCAAAAAGTGACTGGAGACGATGGTAAGCAAAAACCCGTTCCAGGAAATTTTCCAGCAACCTGGGGTCCTTAAGCCGGCTCTCTTCCTCAACGGGAAGCCCTTTCAGGCGTTCGGTAACGACTTTTGCGAAAATCCCCCGCCCGGTGACGCCGGTGACTTTGCCGTTTTCGCGCACCTCAAGCCAATAAAGGCCGCAACTAGGGGATTTGCTCTTGAAGATATAACCGGAAATTCTTTCCTTGGTCAGTTCGGCAACCCGCTTTTCCGCCAAATCCAGAAGAGCGTTCGTATGGTCCCGCCCGGATTGTGCTTCTTTAAAATGAAGCCTTTTACCGTCCTTCACCAGATGCGCCGCAGGCCGGGGCGTCGGCAAGCCAATTTCCGTCTCGGGGCAGATGGGGATAAGTTTTACATGCGGCCCCAGATCGTCGGCAATGAAAGCATTGCGAACGCTTTTGCCGTCATAACGGACGTTTTCGCCCAACAAGCAAGAAGAAACGCCGAGTTTTATCACTTGGCTTGGCTCCCCTGCGTTCATTCAACCCTCCCTATATTTGGGACGGTATCATGTCATCAACAAAGCGAGGCAACAAGCTCTTAGAATTCATCAAACTCTGAAAGTCCGTTTTCTTCCGCATACTTACGCACGGCCGCGATGTCGCCTTCAAAGGCGTAAACATCATAGCCTTGCCGCTGCAGCGTCTCCGCTACATACGGCGACTGAGTGCCGAAAGAGCAATAGACGATGTAGGTCGTGTCCTTATCCAGCATCCTGTAGTTTTCCAGCAGCTTGAAAGGATTGTGATGCTCCGCGCCTTTGACGTGCCAATCCTCGAACTCCCCTTTGTGGCGGCAGTCTATAACGGTCGCTCCGTCGGGAAAGTCGGTTTTAAATAGATAGGGCGCGCTTAGGTCCCGCGGCGTCACCTGTTTAACCTCAAGAACTTTGCGCTCCTCCAAAGCTTTGGCGAGAACAGACAAGTCCATCTTTCCTTCTTCGCGATCAATCTCGTGGATCGAACTCGAGGTGACCGGTTTGCGCTCGGTGAGGTTACAGAACTCTTTGATGTTTTCGGAGATCGGCCCCGTTCCGATGTGGAACGCCTCGCGGATAATTTCATCCTTATCGAAGCCGATAGCCGGACGTAAAACGGGCTTTTCGGAAATCGACTCGATCGAAGCCAAATTGGAAAGCGTTTGCGAGGAAACTTGCCCTATCGCCTCGCCGGTTAAGATGGCGTCCGAATAGGTTTGAAACGCCACCTTGTTGGCAGCCCGGTACATCAGGCGCTTCAAGACCACCTGCCAGTAGGGTTGATAAACCTTGTCGCGCATGTGGTCGATGACATCGTTAAATTCGACCACATGAAAACGCGGCGAATAGCCATAGGACCAATTATCGACCAAGGCTTTGGTGACCATGAGAACGCTTCGCTCGTAGGCGACGCCGCCAAGATTGCAAAAGACGAAATCCATCGGTGCGCCGCGGCGCATCACCCGCCAGGCCGCGACCGGGCTATCAAACCCGCCGGACATCAGAGTGACAACGCGACCTTGCGTTCCGAGCGGCAATCCTCCCGCACCCGGCACACGATCGGTATAAAGGAAAGCCTGAGTATCCATGACTTCAACCCGAACGGTCACCTCGGGATCGCGGAGCTTGACCTTCCCTCCGCCATGCTCAACCAACGCCCCACCCAATCGGCGTTCGATATCAGGCGACTTAAATGGATGCTTGCCGGTTCGTTTGGCACGCACGACGAAAGTCCGGTCCCGCACCGTATCGGCAAACAGCTTTTTGCCGGTTTCGATAATCTTTTCCAAATCGGCTTTAGCGTACCCCCGAACCAGCGAAACGGAGCTAATGCCGAAAACTCGAGGCAAAACCTCCATCGCCTTGGCCGCCTGAGCCGTTTCCAGCATAATCCGGCCCATCACCAGCTTGAGGCTATATTCCGCACCAACCGACGCCATGGCGTCGTCGATATTCCGTTTCAGAATTTTGTCGAAACGTTTCCGGGTCTGGTTGGATTTGGTCGCCACTTCCTGGGCGTAGCGGACGATAATCGTTTCGGTCTCGCGCGTCATCGGGCTCGGTCTTTCGGGTCTTGAAGATTGGCGCGCAGATGTAACGGTTTGACGCCAAGGACGCAAGAAACAAAGGCCCGCCTCCTATCAGTGGCGGGCCTTAGATTTTAGATATAGTCGGTGGTTTAGCGTTGTAGATTTTCCAAAATCAACGCGATACCCTGGCCGCCGCCGATACACATGGTGACGAGGCCATAGCGTCCACCGGTCCGTTGCAACTCGTACAGCGCCTTTACGGTGATGATCGCGCCGGTGCCGCCCACCGGGTGGCCCAGTGCAACGGCACCGCCATTCGGGTTGACCTTTGCCGGGTCCAAATCGAGAACCTTGGAAACCGCGCAGGCCTGGGCGGCAAAAGCCTCGTTGGACTCAATCACGTCCAAATCGTTTGCCGTCAAACCGGCCCGTTTCAGGGCCTGTTGTGTGGCGGGAACCGGTCCCATGCCCATCAACTCCGGCTCGACACCGGCATGACCGTAAGCAACGATCCGCGCCATCGGCGTTTTGCCGCGCTTTTCGGCTTCCTTAGCTTCCATCAGGATCAGTGCGCCTGCGCCGTCGTTGATGCCCGAAGCGTTGCCCGCCGTGACCGTTCCGTCCTTTTGGAAGACTGCTCTAAGTTTCTGCATATCCTCGATCGTTGCATTGGGACGAACGTGCTCGTCAATCTCAAAGGCAACTGTCTCTTTGCGCTTTTTCACCTCGACCGGAACGATCTGATCCTTGAAATAGCCCTGCGCCAGAGCATTGGCCGCCCGGCGATGGCTTTCGAGGGCAAATTCGTCCTGTTGCTCACGGCTGATGTCATGCTTGGCGGCAACGTTTTCCGCCGTAATGCCCATGTGCCCATGGCCAAAAGGATCATGGAGCGCCGCCGTCATCATATCGACCATTTCCGACGGCCCCATCTTGGCGCCCCAACGGGCCCCGGGAACCAAATAACCGGCGCGGCTCATGCTTTCCGCACCGCCAGCTAAGGCGACTTCTGCATCGCCCAACAAAACCGATTGGGTGGCCGACACGATGGCTTGAACGCCACTACCGCAAAGGCGGTTCAAGGTCATCGCCGGGACTTCCTTGGGGATGCCTGCATCCATCGCCGCAACGCGGGAGAGATACATATCCCGCGCTTCCGTATGAATCACATTGCCGTAAACCACATGATCAATATCGGAGCCATCAATGCCCGCCCGATTGATGGCTTCCCTGGCAACGATTGCCCCCAGCTCGGTTGGCGGAACGCTAGCGAGGCTGCCCCCGAAATCACCGATGGCGGTTCGAACACCGGAAACGATAACGACTTCACGATTGGAAGACATATTCTTCCCTTTCTTATACTTACAAAGTATTTCTCAACTGAATAATCAGAATTGATCGTCGGCCAAAGCAAGAATGCTTTCAGCGCCACCGGTCATGGTTTTCTTGAAGGCTTCGGCAACGGGCATGATTTGCGTCGCATAGAAATGCGCCGTCTTGATTTTGCCGTCGAAGAATTTGGAATCGCCGTCTCCAGCATCCAATTTAGCTTTGGCGGCCAACGCTGCACGTGCCATTTGCCAGCCGCCGCAAACCGTCCCCATTAAACGAAGGTAGGCGTAGGCACCGGCAGCGGCTTTCGCCGGTTGATTGCTGTTGGCAATCAACCAATCGGTCGCCTGCTCGGCGCTGGCGACACCTTCCGCCAGGGCGGAACGAATGGAGGCGAAGACATCGCCCTCTTGTTTCGCCAATTCGCCATCAAGCCCTTTGATCTCTGCAAGAACGCTTCGGGCCACTTCCCCACCGTTGCGCAGCGTTTTACGGAACACCAAATCATTGGCCTGAATACCCGTGGTGCCTTCATAAATTGTGGTGATCCGGGAATCCCGATAGTGCTGTGCGGCACCGGTTTCCTCGATAAAGCCCATACCGCCATGCACCTGAACGCCAATCGAGGTCATTTCCTGGCCGATTTCCGTGCTCCAGCCTTTGACAATCGGCGTATAGAACTCGAGCAAATCGTTGTTGTGCTTGCGGACAGCCGCATCCTTGGATTTGTGGGCTTTATCGAAAGCCGACCCGGCAACCAAGGCCATCGCCCGGGTTGCTTCCGCGTAGGCCTTCATGGTCATCAGCATCCGGCGCACGTCCGGGTGATTGATGATCGGGGCTTTGTCTTCGCGAGACAGCAAGGTTTTCCCCTGCACGCGGTCCTTGGCGTATTCCAGCGCCTGCTGGTAGGCGCGCTCTGCCATGGCAACCCCTTGCAGGCCCACACCGAACCGCGCGTTGTTCATCATGACGAACATATATTCAAGGCCGCGGTTTTCTTCGCCAACCACATAGCCAATCGCCCCGTCGTTATCGCCAAACGACATGACACAGGTCGGGCTGGCGTGAATACCGAGTTTGTGCTCAAGCGAAACGCAGCGCACATCGTTGCGCTCGCCCAGCGAACCGTCTTCGTTGACTAGGAACTTGGGCACGACGAACAGGGAAATCCCCTTTACGCCCGCCGGGGCGTCGGGTGTACGGGCCAGCACGAGATGAACGATATTGTCGGTCATCTCATGGTCACCGTAGGTGATGAAAATCTTCTGCCCGGAAATTCTATAGGTGCCATCACCTTGCGGTACCGCTTTGGCGCGAAGTGCCGCCAAGTCGGAACCGGCTTGCGGTTCCGTCAGGTTCATGGTGCCGGTCCATTCGCCGGTAATCAGCTTTTCCAGGAAAACGGCCTTCAACTCGTCGGACGCATTGTTTTCAAGCGCTTCGGACGCTCCTTGGCTGAGCAACGGACACAGGGCAAAGGCCATGTTCGAGGCATGCCACATTTCATCGACGGCAGCACCCACGGCTTTAGGAAGCCCCTGCCCGCCGTACTCAGGATTGCAGGCCAAACCGATCCACCCGCCTTCGGCCACCGACTTGTAGGCCTCTTTCCAGCCGTCCGCGACTTGGACCGTTCCGTCTACAAGTTTTGCGCCTTGACCGTCGCCGGACACATTCAAAGGAGCGAGAACGCCGCCGGCAACCTTACCGGCTTCTTCCAAGACCGCATCCACGAGATCGCTCGAGACCTCTTCATATCCGTCAAGACCCGCCAACTCTTCAAGACCGACAAGGTTTTCCAGCACAAACTTCATATCATTGACTGGCGCGGTATAGGTCGTCATGGCTCAAAAGCTCCCTAATAAAAATCTTGGGGCGATTCACGGCTCAGGTGTTTCAAACCAGACCCGATCGCACTCTATGCCCATAAGATAAGCGGGCATCCCTCAAAGCGCCTGTAAATTATTGTGAACTGCACGGCGCCCAATTTTTGAAAAAGTGGGGCACCGCTCCGGAGTTCAGGGTTACTTGGGGAGGAAGTTTCCGGAGCGGTGCCCGCCAGGGGTTCGGTTTTAGTCCAGTGCCTTGGAGAATTCCGGCACGGCTTTAAAGAGGTCTTCGACGAGGCCGTAGTCAGCGACCTGGAAGATGGGGGCCTCTTCGTCTTTGTTGATGGCGACGATGACCTTTGAGTCCTTCATCCCCGCCAGGTGTTGGATGGCGCCCGAGATGCCGACCGCGATGTAGAGGTCGGGTGCGACGATCTTGCCGGTCTGGCCGACCTGATAGTCGTTGGGCACGAAGCCCGCATCGACGGCGGCGCGGCTTGCACCGACGGCAGCGCCCAGCTTGTCGGCCACTTCCTCGATCAGGTGGAAGTTCTCGCCCGAGCCCATGCCCCGGCCGCCCGAGATGACGATCTTGGCAGCGGTGAGTTCCGGACGCTCCGACTTGGAGAGCTCCTGACCGACGAAGGACGACAGATCGTTGGACCCGGCCGCCGAGATGGTCTCGACAGAAGCGGAACCGCCTTCGGTCGCCGCCGCGTCGAACGCCGTGCCGCGCACCGTGATGACCTTAACGCTGTCGGTGGACTGCACCGTCTCCAGGGCGTTGCCCGCATAGATCGGGCGCACGAAGGTGTCTTCGCCGACCACTTCGACGATTTCCGAAATCTGCGCCACGTCCAAAAGCGCCGCGACGCGGGGCAGGATGTTCTTGCCCGTGGTCGTCGCCGGGGCCAGGATATGGCTGTAGCCTTCCGCATTGGCGACCACCAAATCGGCCATCGCTTCGGCCAAAGGATGGGCGTAAGCCGCATCGTCGGCCACCAGAACCTTGGCGACACCGGCAACCTTGGCCGCCGCTTCGCCCATGGCGGCGCAGCCCTGACCGGCCACCAGCACCGACACATCGCCCAGTTTGGCAGCCGCCGTGATCGTGTTCAGCGTGGCCGCCAGTTCACCAGAATGAATATCCGCTACAACGAGAACAGCCATGTTAAATCACCTTCGCTTCGTTCTTCAGTTTATCGACCAGGGTCGCCACGTCCGGCACGATCTCGCCCGCCTGACGCACCGGCGGCTCGCTCACCTTGAGCCGCTTCAAGCGCGGCGCAACGTCAACGCCCAGATCCGCCGGGCTCGTCTCGTCGATCGGCTTCTTCTTGGCTTTCATGATGTTGGGCAGGCTGGCATAGCGCGGCGTGTTCAACCGCAAATCCACCGTCACGATGGCCGGCAGGGTCAACGATACCGTCTCCAGGCCGCCGTCGACTTCGCGGGTCACTTCCGCCTTGCCGCCGTCCAGCTTCACTTCGGAAGCGAAGGTCCCTTGCGACCAGCCCATCAGGGCGGCCAGCATCTGGCCCGTCTGGTTGCTATCGTCGTCGATCGCCTGCTTGCCCAGCAACACGAGGTCCGGGCTCTCCTTGGCGATCACTTCCTTCAAAATCTTCGCAACGGCCAAGGGCTCGACCGTCTCGTCGGTCTGGACCAGGATCCCCCGGTCCGCTCCCATGGCCAAAGCCGTGCGGATCGTCTCCTGCGCCTGCTTCGGACCGATGGACACCGCCACCA
>Ga0209578_10003722_pt1 | contig 11414 bp, 9 predicted proteins | sample tdAd472_FD_187127 | JGI IMG/M metagenome (GOLD analysis project Ga0209578, IMG submission 187127) | Marine sediment microbial communities from the Atlantic coast under amendment with organic carbon and nitrate - tdAd47.2 (SPAdes)... | ecosystem: Environmental > Aquatic > Marine > Coastal >...
GCTTGCGAACGGCCTGAGATGTGCCGCGAATTCGTCGATCTGCAACCGGAAACTCTGAACCACTCACAATCACATCGGCCACTTCAGTGACACAACAACCACAAGAATCCAACATACGAGAATTCAGACCAATCGTGACTGAATTCTTGCGAATCCAGCTACGCCCAATGCTCACGCGGACGAGCGAAAGCTCAGGCGGCTTTGGCCGGAGCGTTTTCCACGACTTCGGGTGCTGCCGCCGCCGGCACGGTCGGGTGCTTTTCGTAGCCGTAGCAGCGGGCGAGCCAGCCGCCGAGGAGCCAGGAGCGGCGTTTCATCGACTCGGGCAGATTGTCCATCCACTGGTAGTCCGGGGCGAGACGGATCGCTCCTTTCATCCGGACCGGATTCCCGGCGCAGGTGTGCTGCGGGCGGACCGGGTGGCCGGCGACGAGGCGTTCGGCGATGGGGCCGTAATCGAGGCCGGTCACTTCGCTGATCCGGGCGAACTCGCGGAGTGGCTCGGCGGTGTAGTCCTCGTACCGCAGCAGCATCGACAGGCACTCGGGATGCGCGCGGCGTACGGCGGAGGCGATCAGGTTCGTCAGGCCCCAGTAACCAACCGATCGCCAGACGGGAACCGGAGCGTGCTCCTTACCGAAGCCGTTCTTCGGATCCTTGCGGTACGCCTTGAGCCGCGACCAGACGACGCCGCGCACGTCTCGCGTCAGATGAATCAGTCGCACGTCGAGACCCGGCGTCAGGCACAGCGAGCGGGCTCGCAGGGGGTTCTTCGACGAGTCGATGATCACTCGCTTGCCGGTCACGTCAGCGACGGCCTGATAGATCGCGTGCGTACGCTGCAGCCAGGTCGTGTCTTCTTCGGTGGGCTCGTGAGCAGCTCGCATCTGGCGCCGCCACTGTGGCAGGCCGAACCGTTTCAGCGATTCGTACTTCGCGTTCAGCGGACCGTTTTCCTCGAAGGAATCCAGCCCGGTCAGTTCGCACCAGCGGTCGAAGATGCCTCGCCAGATTTCGCAGTCGGGGCCGCGTTCGCCGCACGAGCAGTGGCAGCGTTCGTCCCAGATTGAGCTGAAGATCGCGGAGATCTCGCCGACGGCCACCGTGTCTGCGTGGTCGCCGAGCATCCCTTCAAGAGCGGTCGAACCGCTGCGCCCGGCCCCCATGACATAGATGACCCGAATCGGGTCGGAAGCTGGCTGGTCGCTGGTTACTGAGGAACTCATTTCGGATTCCATTCCGGGATGAGATGTCTAATTGAGGTAGCGGAGCGGCGCAAGCCGCCCGGCACACGAGTCGCCAAAAGTCGTAGGTTGGGACTCCGTCCCGACAACGGTCTTCCTACTGGTCGGGTCGGAGACCCAACCTACACATCTGCGACCGGACGGCTTGCGCCGTGCCGCTAAAAACTCTGTCAGGCGAGGCCTTCTGCGACGAGCAGTTCGTCGAAGCGGGCATTGACTCGTTTCTTCAGCTCGCCGAAGAACTCCGGCGTGTTGAAGTGCGGAAGCTGAATCTGCGGATACTCGTCGTGCGATTCGGACGGCATCGCGTAGTCGTCGTCGGTGAACCCCTGCCGCTTTTCCAGCAGATACCCGCGGAGAAACACTCGGCGGATCGTGTTCTGGAGATCTTCGACGGTCAGGTCAAGACCGGTCAGCGCGCGGACGGCTCTGACAATCAAGTCGTCCGACAGCCCGCAGAATTTGCACGCGCCCAGCAGATCGTCACGAAGAATCGAGAGCCCGCGCGTCGGCTCGGGACTGGTGATCAGATCGACCCAGTAGTCGATGCCGGTTTCCCGTTCGACCAGCAGGGTCAGGTACGTCCGCATCGACATGTGCCCGCCGGCCAGAGCCCAGGGATAGCCCGGATTTGTCTGCGGCAGATAGGCGGGGTACTCGACGCCCTTGCTGTGCATCGCGTAGCCGGTTTCGTTCAGCTCCCGGCTGAGCCGCATCGTTCCCTGGCCGACCTGCTCGAGCTTCCCCAGCCCGACGTCCGTGAGAACACGTTTAGCCCCTTCGTAGTCTCCGTACATGACGCCGCCAGCGATCGGAGCGTCGGGATGCCGCCGGTTGTACTCCATGACGTACGAGAGCGACGTGCCGGCGGAAATCGAGTCCATGCACATCTGGTCGACGATCTCGCACAGTTCGAGGCACTCGTCCGGATTGAAGATGCCGACGTTGGACGAGAGCAGATTGAGCGGTTCGAAGTCCAGCTTCGCACGAAACTTCCCGGCCTTACCGTCGTCGGTCTCGTCGTAAACGTTCTTGTGGCACGAGATGCCGCAGCGGTAACAGCTTTCGTCTTTGACGACGTACGGTCCCTGCTCGAAGTTGTCGCGGAACAGCGGCACGGAAACTTCGGTCCCCGTCGGGACGAAGTTCATTTCCGGCAGAACATGGGCGGGCTGCATGGCGTCATAGTTCGCCCACGTTCCGCCGTGGCCGTTGAACTTCTTCTTGTCGCGAAACTTGGCCGAGCCTTTGCCGCGTGCGACTTCCTGGTTCAGCTCCTTCATCTCTGGCGGAGCCTTCGGGCCCGACCGGTCTTTGACATCGGCGACGATGGCCTGCAGATTCTTCGAACCCATCACGCCACCCATGCCGCCTCGACCACAGAACCGCGGCTTGTTGTCGCCGGACTTGAGCTGGTTCTCCGTCGACAGGGCGATCGATGCATAACGCACGGCTTCGTAGTTCTCGCCAGCCGGACCGATGACGGCGAAGTGTGCTTCGGGATACTTCTGATGGAGCTTCTGTATTTTCTCATTGGCCATCAGACCGACGTACTCGCTGGCGTCTTCGAACGAGAACTGCACCGGACCATCGTCGCCATCGCGATGAATCCTCAGCAGCGTCGGTTTATCGCAGCGGCCCGTGAAGTGGATCTCGTTGATATCCAGATGCCGCAGCTTCGTCCCGAACTTGCCGCTGCCGGCGCTCCACATGGCCGAAGGTTTTCCGGACAGCGAACTCTTCAGCGGCGAGTACGCATGGAAGAATGTCCGCAGCCCCGTCATCAGATCCGTGCCGCTGAGAATGCCGAGATTCAGCAGCAGCGTGGCTTCCGGGCTGTAGGCGTCGTCGGTCGGGCACGCCTCGAGCAGCTTAAAGCCGCGAGCAATTCCGCCGATTGCGTCTTCGAGATCCTCGCACTGGACAGTCTGCGTTTCGACCGAATGATCGGTCAGGTTGATGCGGACTGAGTTGAGCTGAAAGTCGGTCGGCTGCTTCAGGTCGCTGCTTCCGCTGTCGCTGATCATCGCGTCTCTCCGTGCTCAGAGGATCGTTCGCCCGACGTGAGGCGTGACCGTGAATGATCAGTCGCGAGCGGGATCGTGACAACGCACTGCGCGGCAATTGCCGGGAAATGACGGCGATTGCGAGCCCGTCGTCAGCGTCCCAGGACCGCCCGTGACGTTCCTGCCCGCGCCCGTGACGTTCCAGCAGCGGCGCCGGCGAAGTGCTCCACCAGGATGCTCACGGCGCGTGACACTCAGGAGTGGAAGGTTCTTTCGAACACGTTCGGAAAGAGCCACGACAACATCCTCACGCGGGCAGACATCACAGACGGAAGTAGAACGTCTGACGAATGTAGCGCCACGCCCATTCCCACAGAGCACGGTCTTCGACCTTGAAGCGGGCTTTGCCCCTCATTCCGGACCGCAGCAGGAGTGTGTCGTCGGTGACCTCGACCTTGGCCTGGTAAACGCTGCTGAGGAGCTTCTCGCGGCCCTGCTTGTCGGTGACTGTCGGCAGTTCGCCGCCCAGCTTGTTCGAGAGCAGTTCGGGCACGTACTCGAGGAATCCATCCGACACTTCACTGATCGTACCTTCGTAAGTCTTCCAGGCCAGATGGTCGAATTTCAGTTGCACCTTCTGTTTCTGCTCCCGAGATTCCTGCAGTCGCTCCTGCAGTTTCGAACCGACCATTTCGTTCACGTCGGCCTGGTCGATCAGCACGATGGCCTGATACTGATCGTTGGGGGCGATGCTCATCAGATGCGTTCGTTCGTCGAGAATCGCTCCCGGGTGTCCCGTGTCGCCAATATTGCGATCGTGCAGCGGAGAACCAGTCCATGAGGCCAGTTGCGTCTTGGCCTCCTCGACGGTCGGCTGAGGCACGCGCGGCGGCTCGACAACGCGACCGCTGGCGGGAGCGTAGATGATCAGGTCGGCGAGCTGGTCCCGGACCTTCGCCAGCTGCTCCATGTAAACGGCGGCCTGCTGCTGGGCGAGCGACATTTGAGCCTGGTCAAGCAGCTCGCGCTGTTTGAAGTACTCGATCTTCTGAACTTCGATCTTCGTGACCAGCTCCCGCTCGGCATCTTCGAGTTCCGGGTTCGACAGAACCGCGACCAGTTCACCGGGAACTTCCTCGCCGTTCTCGTCGACGGTCGGCCCGAAGACCTGCTGTCCCGGCCTCACCAGCAACTCGCGGAGTTCCCCCGGAGTTTTGGTGTAAACATGGCGGACATCCTGAGGCTCGATAATGAACGTCGCCTCAATGTGCATCGGGAATTTGTAGAACGCAACGAAAGCCAGCGTCCCGACAAGAATGCTCCCGCTGATGATCATTTTTGGCTTGCTCAAAGGTTCGATCCTCGGTGCGGAAATCATCTTGTACAGATTCCAGACCATGTTCCCGACGATGGTGCTGATCGAGACGACAGCCAGCGTCGCTCCGATGCTCTGGAGCCCGTACGGTTTCAGAACGGTGTAAAGGAAGATGGTAATCGCCGCGACGATAAACCAGCGGTAGATCGCGGCCGCAATGGCAAACGTGACGAACCACGCTCGACCAGTCTCCGGCATGAACGGATCCGGCTTCGCCTCAATGCCCAGGCAGTACCAGGCAAAGCTTTCCCGCAGCAGCTTGTCGGCCTTCGGGCGGAGATTCGGAATCTCCAGAAAGTCCGACATCATGTAGTAACCGTCAAAACGCATCAGCGGGTTCGCGTTGAAAATGACGGTCGTGATCGTCGTCACGAAGAACGTATTGATCGCCAGGTTGTGCAGCAGCCCCTGGTCGGTACTCCACCAGACAAAGATCGCAAAGGCCGAAATCAATACCTCGATATACATCCCCGCGGCGCCGATCATGATCCGCGCCCACTTGTTGCGCAGCATCCACGAGTCGGAGACATCGCAGTACAGACACGGGCTGAAGACCAGCAGCATGACGCCCATTTCGTGGCATTCACCGCCGAAGTGCTTGCACGAAAGTCCGTGCCCGAATTCGTGAATCACCTTGGCCGTGCCGAGTGTGATCCACATGTAAAGCAGGTTCGGCCAGCCGAAGAACTGCTGGAATCCGGGCAGCTCCTGACGAAACGATTCGAACTGCACAGCCAGCAGAATCCACGATGAAACGACAATCGCAATCCAGGCGCCGACGCCCACTTTCGAGAAGAAGATCGGTCGGCAGAACGGGTAGATGAAATCGAGGACCTTGATCGGGTCCCAGCCAGGCAGACGCACGTAAAGTAGACTGCGCAACGTGTTGAAGAACTTCTTCTTCTTTTCTTCGGTGTGCTTCTTCAGCAGCGCCGCACCCTGGCCTTCGCGGTTCGAGTAAACGAGGCCTTTTTCGTGCAGGTCAGTGATCAGGTGCTGGACGTCGGACAGCTGCAGACGGACGGTCGGCATGATGACCAGCATCTCGTCGCGGAGCTGTTCGAGACTGCGGTCACCGTCGAGCAGTTTCAGCAGTTCGTACTGTTCCTGCTGCAGGCGGTAGTACTTCAGCCCGGCGGGATCCTTGACGACCCAGTAGCCGACGCCCAGATAATCGATCCGCTTGATGACCAGATCGGGGCGCATCGACAGCGGGATCGGCCGCTGAATCGACGGCTGCATCGAAGAGGCCTGCTGCGTCAGCATCGGGTCACCGGAGCGTCATCAAAGAGGTCTGGTCTGAAGAAAATGTGCCTGCGGGCGATGCTCAGCGAATTGCCCGAGCCGTCTGTGCAGCAGGCCGAGGCATGATCGTCATCTCCGCCGGCAGCCCCGGCTTCAGGATACCGTTCTCGTTCTTCACGAGAGCGTGAACCTTGACGAAACCCGTCAGGTTCGAGACGCGCGGGTCAACAAAGATCACCGTGCCTTCGAACAGCGTATCCCGGTACTGCGGCAGGTTGAGGTCCGCGGTTTGCATTCGCACGCGAACCGGGTCGCCACTTTTGATCCGATAAGACTCGGCGATCGTCACAAAGCCTTCCACCTTCACACGCTGCGTGCTGATGATTTCAACAATGGGATCACCCTGCCGGACCGCTTCGCCCGCGGAACGATGCACCTTCGCGACGTAGCCATCGAACGGCACCTTGACTTTGAAGGTGTTGAGCGTCGCCAGAGTTTCTCTGACCTGCGACTTCACGACCTCGAGTTCCAGCTTGGCATTGTCGGTCGAGAGGCCAAACTTGTCGGCTTCGAGTTGCAGCTTGTTGATCTCGGACTTGGACACGGCGTCCGGAACCTTGAGATTCGCATCGGTCGCCATGGCGAGTTCCGCGATGGCGACTTTCGCGGCCGCTTCCGCGTACCGCACGCTGATATCGTTTCCGGCCTGGATGTTCTGCGTCGCCAGCTTGGCCTGAATTTCTTCGTCCTGCAGGCCGGCCACGATTTCGCCCTGACGAACCGGGTCGCCGTCTTCCGGTTCGACGAAGGCCAGAGTTCCGGGACGGTCGGCGGCCAGAGTCGCGAAGTCCTTCAGCACGATCAGGCACTGCGTTGCCTTCACGCCAGGCGATCCAGCTCCCTGCTGAGCCCGCGCGGATTGTTCGTCAGCCGAGGTGAGGCAGATTGCCGCGACGGCTGCCAGCGTCAGACTGCCGGTCGTCCACCAGAAACGTTTCATCGCGATTTCTCCGAAGTATCTGAGAGCAAATGGCCGAATGTGCGATCTCGCACGGGAACTGCGATGCCGGGCTCGGACAACAACGTGATCTCAAACGCCCGGCGCACACTCGCCAAACTTGACGGGAATGCAACATCTGCGGAATCGTACCGGGCTCACTGCTGCGGCTCTAGACCGGTTAACACGCCCGTTCAGAGGAAGTTCCGGACGGCTCCGCACATTCTCTGCGGCACGCCCGTCAGTTGCCCATAGAAACCACCTGCTGAAAAAGGCTCTGCGATGAATCCGTCCGAACAGAACCCGCTGCCGGCAGAGTCCGACGTTGCGCGGCAGGAGCTGGTTCCGGCCGACTGGGATGTCCCGGCGGTTTTCCGACAGCGGCTGGGCGCCAGGTTCGGGCGACAGCGCGCGATGTTCGCCGACGGGCATCTACTGCTGGTGCTGCACGGCGTCCCGCAGGACGGCGAGGCTGAACGAGTGGGCCGGCTGTTCTGGCGATCGCCGGGCGGCAGCTGGAAAGCCTCGCATCGGCCGGACGGTTCGCTGGCGCTTGACGAGCACCTGCGCGAGTACCGCCGCCGCATCGAGCAGCTCGAAGAACAGGAGGATCGAGCCCAGTCAGCGGATGACTACTTCGCCGTCCTCAACGATCTGACGCCGGTCTTTCGAGCGGCTCGCAATCTGCAGATCGCATTGCAGGACGCCCGCGAACAGGCCCGGGACGCGCGCGACGTCATCGACTATCGCGACCGCACGTATGAAATCGAGCGGCAGGCCGACCTGCTGCATCAGGACACAAAGAACGGACTGGAATTTACCGTCGCGAAACGGGCCGACGATCAGGCACAGGCCAGCTACCGCATGTCGGTCGCGTCGCATCGGTTGAACGTCCTCGTCGCGTTCTTCTTTCCAATCGCGACACTGTGTGCCGTCTTCAGTACGTCGTTCAGCTTTGGCGAGGACCTCGGACAGCTGGAATCGAAATACGCGCCGCTGCCGCTGATTGTCATGCTGCTCGCCGGTCTGATGATCGGCCTGATTCTGAAATCGCGGATTACGCGCGAGCCACCACCGGCAGCCTGAGTTTCGCAGCTGGCTGCTTGCCCCAGGGCCGCTGGCGACTTCGATGCTTGCCTCGAAGCCGCTGGCGAATCGAGGTCTGCCCCGATGCAGCAGGCGCTGGCGTTTAGCGTCTGGCGTTTGGGCTCAGTTCTGACACCGCCTTTCTCGTCCAGGCAAACGAGAACTCGCCTCTCGCCGAAACCCCGCCTCCCGATCTAAGGTACGCGCCGGGCAACTCTGACAGCGATTCATGGAGCGACAATATGGCGAGGCCCGGTGGCCATGCCGAACATTCGGGTGATCCGCGCAACGAGCACCGCCGGCCTGCCGCAGTGTCACGCGCGAAGCTGCTTCTGGCGCTCGCGGTAGCTGTCGGCGCTGGTGGCCTGCTGACGGACAGCTTCCGTCAGAACTCCGGGGAGTCATCCGGAACGCCCCGTGACTCCGTGCTGCTGTCGGTCGCTGAGCCTGGTTCGCAGATTCCGCCGGGGGAATCTCCGCTGACGAAACCGCCTTCCGCCGACGCCGCGCCGCACGGTGCGCACAGAACTCCGGAGAAACCTGATCACACTGCGGCGCTGAACATTGAAACGACCGGCGAGCGTTCAGGCACGAACGACAGCGCGACGACCGACGACCAGCGTTTGCGAAAGCTGATCGTGGGGACCTGGCAACAGTCCTATTACGGGAAGCGGCTGCTGACAGTTCTGCCAGACGGTCAGGCGACGATGGTCATCCGCCCGGACAGCGTCTGGGCGTTCGCGTTTGGCCAGCAGATCGATCTCGACATGTTCTGGTCGATTGAGAACGGGCGGATCGATTACGGCTACAAAGGCGGCACGCCTGAGGACAAAGTGGCACTCGCCGCGAAAACCTGGGGAGATCGCTGGGACGAGAAAATCCTGGAACTGACCGACTCGCGGCTGGTTCTGCTGTGTTCGGACGGGGAGACGCGATCTGAATGGGAACGCGCCTCAACCGAAAAGTCTCCGCCCGCCGTGTCGAAAGACCGATCGTCGGCAAAGCCGGAATAGCGGCACCGCGCAAGCCGTCGGATCGAACGTCACGCGGCGCCACTCCGCAACTTCAACGACCTACGCGTCCTTGATCTCAAAGATGGCCTCGACCTCAACGGCCGGGCCGGTCGGCAGCGATGCGAAGCCCAGCGCGCTGCGCGCGTGATAGCCGTCAGTGTCCTTGCCGAACAGTTCATGAACAAGGTCCGACGCGCCGTTGATCACAAGGTGCTGCTCGATGAAGTCCTGCGTCGAATTCACACAGCCCAGCAGCTTGATGCAACGCAGGCCGTCGAGTGTTCCGTGCTCAGCGTGAACCGACTGCAGGATCTTGATCATGCACTCCTTCGCGGCGGCATAGCCTTCGTCGACGCCCAGATCGGCGCCCAGCTTGCCTTTAATGTCGCTGACGTGCCCCGACGTCATCAGCAGGTTACCCGTGCGGATGCAGAGGTTGAGGTAGCCCTGCGGGACTTCCGGAAACTCGATCCCCAGGTCGGCAGCTTTCTGTTCGGCACTCATGGTTGTTCCTCGTAAGTGGTTTCAAACTGGTTGTGGAAAGGGGCAATGCTGTCCGGCACGGAAACTGGTCGTGCCGTGTTGTGGCGGGTTGGAAGAGCTGGAGCGATGTCATTGTGATGTCAGCATGACGTCGCGGAAAGCCGGGGAGTGCGTCGGGGGTTGCCCACGGCAGTCTCTCGGGCGGGGCGGCCTGCAGTGTCGAACGGCCACCGCTCCCGGAGCGCCGAACGGCTCAGCATTCCAGGCGTGCGTGGCTCAGCGCGAGCGTGGTTCGCCGCGCTGAGGCTTGCTGGATCTCGCACAGTGATCTGCCTTGATGACCAGGATCAAACCCCGTCTTTCATCACGCGCACATCCCGAGCGGAACAGCATCGCACCCGATCTCCTTCGCGATTGGTCTGCAGCCGAGAATGCCTGGCAGTTGCCGGGACTCAGAAATCTCGGCGCTACTTTTCGGCTTCGATGGCGCGACGCTGCTCGTCGAGCTGGTTGATCTCGGCTTCGAGCCTCTGCACGGCAGCCGGGTCATCCATCTGCTTTTTTTCTCCCGCGAGCTGCTGGCGCAGGCCGGCGAGTTTCTTTTTGATGACGTCGATCTGCTTTTTCTGTTTCTTGTTGAGTGCCATTTCTCGCTGGTCTGTCAAACTGTGGAGGTCGGTCGCCTGATGTTCGGCGACAGGAATCGGGAAGTCAGCGGAGAGCTTAAGCCGAAGCCGGTCGGCAGCGGAATGCCATGAATGATTTCGTCCAGCAGTTTGCGGAGTGCTTGCAGGCCAGCGAGTTCATTCAGCTCGTGCTCAGCAGCCCCGTGAAGAATGTCGAGCCGAATGTTCAGAAGATCTCAGCGCGGCCCGTCGAGCTGAATTCCGGAGTGGCCGTTCAATTCACGCGACACGAAGCGGGCCGCGAGACGCATCAGAACCTGGCGGCGGCAGACGCGGTCGCTGAAGTCGAGCGGCTGTTTGGATCGCACTTCCGGCACGCTCACCTGTTTACAAAGGCGGCCGACTTCAAAGCGAAGCTGCGGGCAAGTGGCAAACTGAAGCTCGCGCGGCGGGCTCCGACAAAGACCGCAGCCTCGGTCGACCATAACCGGTCGAAGCAGTATCTGATTCCAGACGGTGTCCCGTGTCCGTTCCTGATCGAGATCGGAGTCATGAACTCCGAGGGCCGGGTCCGCGCGGCAAAGTACGACAAGTTCCGGCAGGTCAATCGGTTCCTGGAATTCGTCGAGGACGTCTACTCGACGCTGCCCTCCACTGGCGTGCTGCGAGTCATCGATTTCGGCTGCGGCAAGAGTTACCTGACGTTCGCGATGCACCATCTGCTGGTGCAGAAGCACGGTCGTAAAGTCGAGATGCTGGGCGTCGATCTCAAGCAGGACGTCATCGACGACTGCCGCCGAATCGCCGCACAGCTCGGCTGCGACGGGCTCGAGTTCAAAGCCGCCAACGTTGCCGACATCGAACCGGCCGGCCCGGTCGATCTCGTTGTCTCACTGCACGCCTGCGACACCGCCACCGATGTCGCCCTCGCACGAGCAGTCGCGTGGCAGGCGCGAGCGATTCTCAGCGTGCCGTGCTGTCATCATGAATTCGCGTCAAAGATGACCGGCGATCTGCTGCCGCCGATCCAGCAGCACGGCATCCTGCGGGAACGCTTCGCCGAACTTGTTACCGACGCTTACCGCGCTCAAATGCTTGAGGCCAGCGGCTACAAAACTCAGGTCGTCGAGTTCATCGACCTCGAACACACCGCCCGCAACCTGCTGATCCGGGCCATACGTCGAGGCAGCAGCCGGACTGCCGGTCCGGCAGATATTGAGACAGCCATCAGCGCTCGAACAACTGCCAACCAGCTCGCCGCTCAACTCGGCATCAGCCACCCCATGCTCGAGACTCTCCTGCAGACCTGATTGCCAGGCAGCGATATCCCTCATTGTCG